>Ga0180432_10002095_pt1 | contig 30419 bp, 27 predicted proteins | sample SS_ome_10_FD_132414 | JGI IMG/M metagenome (GOLD analysis project Ga0180432, IMG submission 132414) | Hypersaline lake sediment archaeal communities from the Salton Sea, California, USA - SS_1_MS_2 metaG | ecosystem: Environmental > Aquatic > Non-marine Saline and Alkaline > Hypersaline >...
AAAGCGATTAAGAAAAATATTTTTTTCATTTTATCTTTCATTATTTTATAATTATTAATTTTTTTGTTATTGTATAATTTTCTGTTGATAATTTATAAAAATAAATTCCACTTGTATATGATTTAGATAATTTTAAGTTATTACTATCTTCTGGATTAAATATTACTTTATAGTTACCTTTTTGTAATTCATCATCAATAAGCGTTGTGATTTGCCTTCCAAGTAAATCATAAACGATTAATTGAACTTTTGAACTTTTTGGAATTCCAAATTCTATTATTGTAGAAGAATTAAAAGGATTTGGATAATTTTGAGATAAATAAAAACCATTTGGTAATTTACTATTTACTAATTTTATGTAAGAAGTACCTCCATTTGTAGTTCTTAGTATTGTCCCGAAATGACCAACTACAGTTCCGTTCAGTGTATCCGAGAATGATACAGACTGTAGATGATTATTTGTTGCGCTTGACTGCATTATCCAGTTTATACCAGAATTTGTTGTCTTAATTATTCTACCGGTACTACCCACAGCATAGCCAATATTAGAATTAGGAAATGCAACACCCCTTAATGTATATCCTCCAGTGAATTGATAAGTCCACCATACTCCCCCATTAGTTGTTCTTAATATAATTCCAGCGTCTCCTACAGTAACAATTGTATTAACATCAACAAATGCTAAACCAAATAACCAAATTCCAAGACCTGGTACTCCACCTAATCTGTACCAATTTTCTCCCCCATTAGTTGTTCGTATTATTGTTGATACTCCTGATGGCCATTCTTCACCAACTGTAAATCCTATATTCGAGTTGAAGAATTTAATATCATATAAATAAGTCCCATAAATTGGAACATTATTTAAAAGGCTCCAGTTACTTCCGCTATCTGTCGTTCGTATTATGACGTTCCCAACACTGAATCCTGTGTTTTCATTTATGAAGTATACACTATACAATTTATCATTTGTAGGACTTGTTAAAGGTCCTATCCAATTTATTCCACCATTAGTTGTACGAATTATAGTACCTTTTCTGCCTACTGCGATACCTGTGTTAGCATTTATCATTTGTATTCCATAGAGATCATTTGTATCGCTGTATGTTTGTTGAATCCAGTTAATCCCTGCATTTGTCGTTCTCAATATTATTCCGCCAAATCCGACTACTGTTCCGGTATTTGTATTCACAAATGAAACAGACCAAAGATGGCGATTAGTCCCGCTCTGCTGCTGTATCCACTGAGATATAGAATTATTAGCTAGTAATAAAAAATTAAGAACTATTAAGAATATAGATATTGGTATAATTCTCATAAGAAAATTATTTTTTAATATTTTTGAATAGCCTTATAGGTACATAAAAGAGAAGGTTATTTCAAATTAGAAAAAACTAAAAAAAATAAAATATTAAATTTCTATTGAATCTTAATCAAGTATTATAACTCAGACACTCCAAATAAACGTAGCAAGAATATAGTGGGTAAAATAATATTAATAATCAAATGTATTTTGAGTCAACTGGTTAGCGATGGGATAAGCACTTCAAATTATAAAATTAAGTTATCATTTGAGTAAAATCATTTTTCTTGTTTCGCAATATTCTCCGGAGGAAAGTTGATAAAAATACAAACCATTTGGTAAGTTTGAACCGTTGAATTCAACTTCATGTAATCCCTGCTTTAGTTGTTCATTTACAAGCACCATCACTTCTCTTCCAAGAATATCATACACAATTAGCTTCGTGTCGGCTGCTTTTGAGATGTAAAATTTTATTTTTGAAACAGGATTGAATGGATTTGGATAATTCTGGTAGAGTCTTATTTCTAATGGCAACAGATATTGATTGTTGTTTGAAATATTGATTAAAGCAGAGTTAAATTTTTTAATGACTCCTTTCTTGCCAACGGCAAACCCGTTTCTGTAATCTGTAAATTCAACATCATACAGGTTACTGCTGTCGGGTGCAGAGTAAGTGTTCCACGTTTCCCCGGAATCTATAGTGTATGCCCATCCTGGTTGAAACCCCAAAGGTGCCCATCCTTCAGTTCTTGTTCGAAAAGAAACAGCGTATGCAGTTCCAAATAACTGTAAAGTTTCATATTCCCAATTAGTGCCGCTATTCGTTGTTCTAACCACCGTTGGACCATACTCAAGATCACCACCGACAGCTAACGCATCTGTTAAATTAAAGATTTCAACATCAAAGATAGGTTCTGGTCCCACTCCAGAAGAAATCCAACTTTCACCAAAATCAGTCGTTCTCCAAATTACACCTGCTATATCCATAATTCCTCCGCATGCAAAACCATACTGGGAATTATAAAAACTAAACCGACTAGGAGGGAATCCTGCAAAGAATGAAGAATCTAACTGAACCTGGTACCAGTTCAGTCCACCGTTTGTTGTTTTCTTAAAAATTCCTGGATAACCACCAATGAATCCCGTAAGCGAATCAACAAATAGAATAGTGTTTATGAAAATATCATCTTCAGGGTAACGAACATGCTCCCAGTTTATACCACCGTTTGTTGTACTAAGAATGTTTGTTCCGTATGAATTAGTATCAAATGTTACATCCCAGGATAATGCCCAGCCCAATCTTTCGTTTAAGAAAAAAATTGAGACTACATCTTCAAAACCTAAATTCGCGTTTTGGAAAACCCAATTCAGTCCGCCATTACTTGTATGGATTATTGTTCCTGAATCTCCGGCAGCCCATCCATTTAGACTATCAACAAACGAACATTCTTTTAGAAATCGATTTGTTGGGCTGTTAAGTGTAAGCCAGTATTGTTGAGGACATGACCTTGTAGGTATAAATAAAATAATGGTTAGTAAAATCAGGAAGAAATATTTTCTCAAGTCTGTAATCACAATGTTTCAATCTATGATAAATCAAAGTTTTTTGAAGTTCAAATTTTTATCCGAAAGTTGTTTCAATCAAGGCAAATTATTCCTTTTTCTTAAAATCCACTCAAGTGTTAGAAGTAAAATAATTATAAAAAGGTAGTAAAGATTGAAATTCAGGAAGACGTTTTCCGAATTTATGACTGTTTCAGTTTCTTGAGAGTTTATCTGATATATGAAATCGTTAATCTTATTTATTTCTATATTCGTAAAATTTCTGCCACCAGTTGATAGGACAAGGTTGTTTAATATGCTTTTATCTGACCTTGTATATTTATATTCGTAGTTATTTTCTCCTACCGAAAATCTCTTTGTATCGCTTTCAATCAGTCTTCCTTTTGAATATAATTCTCCCGTATAAAAATAATCTCCAGTCGTTTTAATATTTATTAATCCCTCGAAATCAAAGTTACCAACTTTTTGTAATTCAATCCTTTCATTGAAATCATCATTGTGTATTCTAACCTTAATCTTCATTCCACCTTTTAAAGTGATATCGTTTATTGTTCCTATAAACTTCATGTTCTCGTAAGGTGAGTAAATTTGTTTTGATGTCTTAATACTGAACTTCTTTCTCTTTTCTTTATCAGTTATTGATATTATAACGTTTGTTAAAATTGCATTGAGCACCTGCCCTGAATTTGTAATTCCTGGGGTTAATCTCCATTTGTATAATCCGTGCCCAAGAAATGCTGCCGACTTATTTTTTGCAGTGTTTTGAATAACAAGCATTGTTTCTCCTGAACTTGAGATTAGTATAGTTTCTGATTCAGGATTAATGGAAAAAACTGATCCTGATTTATAAATATTCGGTAATGAGTTAACTAATTTAAGGACTGCGAGATTTCTAATTGCATCTTGTGTAATACTGCTGACTGTCCTCAAACCTGTCTCTTTTTCTGAATCTGAGATGGAAACAGCTTTAAAGGGTAGATTGTTTTCAAGGAGTGACAGCTTTTTATAATCGGCATTCCTGCTTGCGATGAAAAACAATGAAGATTCATTTCTCTCTATGGTTTCTTTTATATCGTTTAAAAGGTTGATGTTGGACATAGATGTTGGGTAGCCAACAAAAATAAATGCCTGGAAATCATTCAGGTCAGGTACCTGACCTTCGTAAAATTCGTTTGCAGTTTTTTGAGTTCGGAATTCTGCTTCGAAGTTTTTGATTTTTTTTATCTCTTCAGATATGAAAGCAAAGTCGGCACTGGGACCACCAGATAAAACAAGCACCTTGAATTTGTTGTCAATATATTTAATAAAAAATTCACTATAGTTATTTTTTAAGGTGATTTCATTTGGTTCGTCTTCTATTTCTATTTTATATTTTTTTATTGCTTCAACGGTTGAACTCAATTTGAATGATATATTGTAGAAATTTGACTTTGAGTTTACATCAATGAATTGATAATTGATTAGATTACCATCTTCGTAAAGGTTCACCTTGACTTTCCTATCGAATCCATAAGAATTTATCTCAACTTTAAGAGGTGTTTGACTTTCAACAAAAGTAACTTTATTGAAAAAAATATCTTTCACTAAAAGGTCTGGCTTTTGCACCGTATCTCCAACCAGGAAATAATTAATGGGAATGTTATACATCTTTACAGAATGAGAAGGATTCCCTCCTGAATTAATAATACCGTCAGAAATAATATTCATCGAAGATATATTTTTATTTTCGTATTTTTCGAGAAGTGTTAATAGAGTAGTTGATAGATTTGTTTCGAAGTTATCAATTTTCATAAATTTAATTGAATCGAATTCATCATCTTTAATTTCTTCTTCTAATCCTTTCGAAAAAAGAAAATATTTGTTTTCTGATTTATTGTTTTCAATATCCTGGATTATGTTGTTTAAGAGGACTATAGTTAAAGAATCCCTGTTTTCAATGTTCAGGCTGAGTGAGTTGTCGATTAAAAAAATATTGATTGGCTTTTGAGTTATTTCGCTAATGAAAGACAGGACGGGAGATAGCAATAATATAAAGATCAACCAGATTGTAAGGAATCTTATGAACTGTAATATTAACTTCAGAGGATTTTTTATACTGGAATTTCTGTAGAAGAAATAGGACAAACAGGCTGCGACAATTGTAATGATTATGATATAAACGGTACTGTGTTCAGCCTTTAATAAAAATTCCATTTTGAAGGGAGTTTCCTGTTATGTGGAAATTACTTATCTCTTTTATTATACAGTTCTCATGTGATATGTAATTCGTTCGTCTTGGATAATTATTATCGTTTGAAACTTCTTTATCATTGAATCTTCACATCTACAAAAATTGTTTTTCTCAACTCGTTAATCCATTTTTCCATTTCTTCATTTTCTTTGAATATCAATGCATACTGTTTTATTCTATCATAATCACCTTCGAGCGTTAGTTCATGAGCCGGTTTTATATCTAAGACTTTTAAAATTTCATATCCGTAATTAAGGTCACTGCCAAGTCTTACTGGATTGCTAATTTCATTGATATCTAAAACCTCGATTTCTTCAATGACGGTGCTGTCAAGTCTATCAATAGGAAAAATTCCAATATAACCACCCTCGTTAATAGTCAAAGAGTCTTGCGAGTATTGTTTAGCTGCTTCTTCAAAAGTTATTTCGTTATTATCTATCTTGGATTTTAAATCTTTAAGGAAAGAAACAGTCTCGAGGTCTGAAGATTCAAATCTTGGAAATCCTACTAGTATGTGCTGACATTTTAATTTACTCCCAATTTTCTCATTAAGTTTTATAATATGGTATCCGAATTCAGTTTCAACTATATCGGAAACTCCACCAACTTCAAGAGAAAACAAAGCTTCTTCGAATGGTTTAACGAAGGAGCCTTTTCTTGCATAACCTAAATCTCCTCCGTTAACGGCACTTTGTTCATCGTCTGAATTTCGTTTTGCTAACTCGGAAAAGTCATAGCCGTTTTTTATACTGTCAAGAATTTCAAGGGCTTTATCCTTTGCATATTTTTTTTCTGCATCCGTTATTTTCCGAATGAGAAATATATGAGCTAATTCATACTCATCACTCGCTGGCGGAAGACTATCCTGATATGTTTCAAAAAATTCTCTTACTTCTTTATCAGATACTTTTATACCACCTGCAAACTTTCTCCTCTTTAATTTGTCTGACATTAATTTCTTTGCGAGGTCTTCCCTGAGTGTTATCTTAATCTTACCTAAAGACATACCATAAATCTCTTCAATCATTTGCACTGTTCCGAATTGTTCAATCAAAGAGTTGATTCTGTAATCAAGTTCACGGTTGATCTCTTCTTCTGTTACCTCTATGCTGTCCTGAATGGCTTTTGCCAGGATAATTTTATCGGTCAACAATTGCTGGAAGATTTGCTTTGCGAGTAGTGGACTTATTTGTGTTAGCTGGTTTTGCTGTGCGTAAAGCTGGACCTGATATTGAAAGTCTGATTCTAAAATTATATCATTTCCGACTATTGCTAAAATCCTATCGCCTTCAAACTGTTGAGCAAATGAGTTTCCAAATAATGTAACGTAAGCAAGAATTATTAAGACGATTATCTTTTTAAAAACTTTTCTATTCAATGATGTTTGGTTTTAATTTGCTTTAGTAAAAATGTTTTTTGTAAAAGTAATAAAAAGATTTATATTGGATGGTTTTTTATTTTATTTAACGTTGTATTCTTAAAATAGTTCAGGATTTCCAGAGTTAGTGAGTTTTCTTATACGTGAGAATAAAATCATCAAGTGTCTCTGAAAATCCTGAATGCTTATAAAAAATATTAATCAGTTATTCTTCTACTACAAACGCCTGTGCTAGTACTTCATCATGAATCACAACAGGATACTTTTGTTTAAGTCTATCGACATAAGCTTGCTCCATTTCTTTAAATTTTTCCTGCTGAAGTGTACTGGATATTGATGACTTCACGTTTTCAAAAGGACTTACTTTATCTTCACCACTTTCCTTTATAGTAAATTCAGCCTGGTGTTCATCATAATATTTCTTCATCTCTTCATCTGTTATCTTTATCTTACTCCATAACTCTTCCTGGTCAATTTTAAATGTTAACAGACCGTTTTCATAATCAGTAAGGAGTTTAATATAATCTTCATCGTCTTCAATATCTTCTTCAATAGCTATCATGCTTAATAAAGGCATATCAACAGCACCTTCGATTATTCTTACAATCGTTCTTGTATTCGGAGCGTTACTTGCAAATTCACGGTTTGTATTCAGATATTGAACCATATCTTCTACCGTTACCTGTCCATCTTTATATGTTGCGAGGACGATCTTCATGTCCTCACCTGTGAAAATGCTGTCCAATTTTGCTGCACTGAGTGTATTTGTGGAATCGAATTTTGATATTAAGAATTTCAATCCACTGGGATCGATCATAAAGTTATAATCTTCCCGAGCCTTTGCTAAATAGTCAGCATAAGCAGTCTTGAACATGTTTCCTCTTTTAAATTCAGATTTAAGAGTTTCTACCTGGTCATCGAATGGAGCATACTCTTTAATTTCCGTTAGTTTTATTATATGAAAGCCAAATGGTGTTCTGACGATATCAGAAACTTCACCTACTTCTAATGAAAATGCTGCGCTATCGAAAGATTGAACCATTCTTCTTCTGTCAAAAAATCCTAAATCACCGCCCTTATCTTTTGAGCCGGGATCTTCGGATAACTCTTTAGCTAAAGCTCCAAAGTCTTCTCCGTTCTTAATTCTATCGAGTATTTCTTTTGCCCTGTTATAAGTTGCCATAGAATCGATGATATTCCCAAGGCTATCTTTTTTATCCTGTATTAAAATATGTGATGCTCTTATTCCGTCATTTCTTTTTTTCTTGTCAGTAAGTTTTACTATATGAAGTCCGAACATAGTTCTCACTGGTTCCTTTGTTATTTCTCCAATATTCAGGTTATAAACAGCATCTTCAAACTCGGTTACAGTCATACCGCCTGTAAAATAATATAAATCACCTCCATTCTGTTGTGCAGTCTTATCATCTGACATGGACATTGCAACATTTTCAAATGGTTCGTTTTCTAATCTTTTGAGTATGTCCTCAGCTTTTTGATAGGCTTTTAATGAATCTTCAAGAGAAGGTGTTTGAGAAAGATTCACCAAAATATGTGATGCCCTGATCTCAAATTTCTTTCGTTCGTAAAGTATCTTGATGTTGGGTTCAACAACCTCTTTATCTATAAGAAAAGTCGAGATGAAATTTTTCTTGTATTCTCTTAAATCTTGTTGGATTTCTGGTGATTCTAATAATCCTCTATCCCTTGCATCTTTTACTTTAAGTCTGAATTTGATTAACAGATTAAGAAAATCTCTTTTCTCCTCCATCGATTTGTTCCTCGCAGTATCGATGTTGTTAATAGTCTTCATATACTCCTTCTCGAAATCATGAAGATATAATTTCTCATCACCTATTTCAGCAAGAACGACTTTCTTCTTGGATGAGCATGCTACTACTACGGTAATAAGTGAAATTAGAAGTAATGATAGAACGTGGATATAATATTTCTTCTTGTTCATTATATTTAGAAATTAAATTTGAATTTGAAAAACATAATTTTACAAAAATCACTGTTTAATAACAAGTCAATGAAAATAGATTTCAGTCCGTTAGATTTTGGTTGCTTATATTTATCTATAATTAATACTTTAATCTTGTTAATTTTGCGTCTTTATGAATATCTTATTATCACATGAAAGTTTGTTTCATTACAAGTGAATGTGTTCCTTTTGTAAAGACGGGGGGACTCGCTGACGTGAGTGGTTCGCTTCCGGTTGCTTTATCGAATTTAGGCTGCAAGGTAAAAATATTCCTTCCTTTATATGATTTAATAGATATAAACAGACATAATCTGAAAATTATATCAGAATTTAAGAATAATATTGTGCAGGTCGGAGAGAAAAAGAAAACATTTAATCTCTTTTATGGAAAGCTCCCCGATTCTAATGTGGAAGTTTATTTCATTGATTGCTCTGAATACTATAACCGGCGTAAGGTTTACACAGATGACGAAGATGAAGACGAGCGGTTTATTTTCTTTCAAAATGCTGTGCTGATTACTTTGCCGAAATTACAATGGTCCCCTGACATAATGCATTGCAACGATTGGCAGGCTTCGTTGATACCTGTATATTTAAAAACCAATTTCGACCGGGATAGTTTATTTTCAGAGACTGCGACCTTGCTTTCAATTCATAACATAGGTTACCAGGGAAGGTTTCCGAAAGAAACTTTATTGAAAGCCAATCTATCATATAAAAATTATTATCCCGACGGTCCTTATGAATTAGACGATTCTTTTTGTTTTCTTAAAACAGGTATTATGTATTCCGATATAATATCCACAGTCAGTCCAACTTATGCAAAAGAAATACAGACATCAGAATTTGGAGCCGGACTTGATAATGTATTGCGTGATAGGAAGAATGATTTATATGGAATATTGAACGGAATCGATACTAAAGCATGGAATCCTGAAACGGATAAAATTATTCCTTATAACTATACATACGAGAACCTTGATAATAAGCAGAAGAATAAAAAAGAGCTTCTCAAATTTTGTGGACTTATATATGAAGAAGATACTCCTGTTATCGGTATCGTCTCAAGACTTGCATGGCAAAAAGGTTTCGAGCTTCTTGTACCAATCTTCGATGAACTTATGGAGCAAAAATTAAAGATTGTAATCCTTGGAGATGGAGAAAAAAAATACGAAGACTTCTTTAGAAAGGTTTCTTTGAAGTACGCTGATAAGGTTTTCTTATACATCGGTTATAATAATGAACTTGCTCATTTAATCACGGCGGGAAGCGACATGTTCCTTATGCCTTCGCGTTATGAGCCTTGCGGATTGAACCAGATGTACAGTCTTAATTACGGCACCGTCGCTATCGTAAGAAAGACAGGCGGACTTGCCGATACCGTAATAGATTATGATGAAAATAAGGTGAGCGGTAATGGATTTTCTTTCGATGCTTTCGAACCGACTGAACTTCTATCTGCAATCAAGAGAGCTTTAAATTTGTATGAACAGAAAGATAAATGGAATGAAATAATGAAGAGAGGAATGCAGGAAGATTTCTCATGGGCTCATTCGGCGAGGGAATATTTGAGAGTGTATGAGAAGGCAAAAAAGAGTGTGTGATTTTTAGTACATACCTGCCACTCCCAACGGGATCCCTATGGGATAAGACACTAAGCTATTATTTTAAATTGTCATTCCTGCAGAAGTCGATGATACGCCTTGGCGTGCAGGAATCCAGGATATATTGAATCAGGTCTCTTATATATCAAAGCCTTCCTTTACTCCAGATTATAATTTTTAGGTATATCAACATCTAAAAAACTCGCATATCTTTTTAATAAATCCATACTTGTTTCTCCTTCTATTTTTTTGAAATCTATATAATTCATTGATCTATTAACTATGTTAGATAATTCCTCAACATTATTGTTATAATTTCTTATAAAATCACTTAATTTATTTTTTGCAACATACATACTTACCTTTTTACTATAACTTTTATAAAAAAAATTATTAGCGAAATAAGAAATAATAAATAAAAAAATTAAAATCCGAAAAATAATTATTATTCCACTCAAAAAATTTTCAAATAAAATAATATCACTGTAAATATTTATTGAATTATACTGTATAATTAGAGCAAAAAACATAAAAAATATTCCAAAAAAATTATCAGCCTTTTGTCTAATAAATACCTCCATAAGATAAGTATTAGAACCTGCCACTGTTTTACTTAATTTAATAACGGATTCAGGTTTCAATAATAATATATCTTTTGTAAGATAATATGAACCTAAAAATGCAATAGATATACTAAGCAGATTAATGAATGAATAATATAACATAATCACTTAATCATTAAATTTTATTAAAAATCATTTATTCAAAAATAAATATAGAAGATGTATATTATGAAGGGTTGGTTTTCACTTTTTATCGTCAGTTGTATTCTTAATTTTCAGAAATAAAAAATATTTTTATTTTAAATACAATTTGAAGATTTATTTATTTCTTTTATAATGCTTTTAAGTCTATCTCCATCCCATAATTCTACATCGTTACTCATAGCTAATTCATATGCACTTTGAGTAAAATTACTTGTTGTGACAACGATTGCCTTATTTGCACCATAGTGTTTTATTGAAGCTACGACCTCTTGTACTGCTCTATTGCCAACGGAACCTTTATATTTTTTTACTTGTACAACAATTTTATCAACACCCCTTTTTAAAATTATATCTGCTCCTTGATCTCCACTTAATTTTGTTCTCATAACTTCATATCCAAGAAGAGAAAATAACTCTTCTATATATTCTTCAAACTGATAACTATTAAGATTGTCAAAACTATTTATATGTTTTTCTTTTTTTGTGCCTAAATTTTTCTCAAAGTCCTTCAATTCCTTATCTTCTATGCATTCATTATAAATATTGTTTAATTCATAATCTGAACATTCGTATCCAAATTTATTCAGTACTTTTTTCATTACAATATTATTAATAATGAATCCTAAACTAATATATTCATTTATTATCTGTTTTATACCAACAGTATTTTTTTTAGAAATTTTATTATATGCTGAAATAGCTCTTTTTTCCAATATTTCGTTTATTTCTTTATCAATTAGTTTTGAGATTTCTTCAATAATCTGAAAATAATCTGTTTCAATCTCATTTCTTTCAATAAGTTTTCTAAGTTTTATTAAATCTTGTATGAACAGTCTTATATTACTGCAAGAAGATTTCAATTCAATAAGTTTATCATATTCTTCAGATGATGAGGGATTATTTAATTTAGCAATTCTATACTTCTTATCATAATACTCCTGTAACTCTTTAAAATCTTCTTCTATTAAATATTTTCGAATTTCATCAGTTTTGTAAATTTCATAAATCAAATCTTTAAATCCAGCTTCTTTATTTTGAAGATATCTATCACAATATCCAGAAACCTTTCTTATATTTTCTTTTTTACACTTTCTTTTTTCTCTTTCTATTTCTTCTTTTTTCTTTTTTTCTTCTCTCTCTATTTTTTCTTTGTCCTGTCTATCTAACCAAAATATATCATCTTTATCACCTTCATAATCTTCCCCATAAATATCTTTAAACACTTTTCTTTCCATTTCTATTATTTCAGACCTCATTTCTCTTTTATTTTCATCTGTTCCTATTTCATAATCTTCCAATAATTCAATATATTGTGCATATAATTGCAATTTTCTTTGTTCTTCCTGTAATTTATATTCACTTTCTTTATAACATTTATTACAATAAATCCCAAATTTTCCTTTTTCGTACTCATAGTTAATTTTTTTTCTGAAGAGACCAATTTTCTTCCTGCATTTTTCACAAATTTCCATTGCAAGTTTTTATGATTAATAAACTTTTAAAATTAGCATTTAATAATAAGATATGATCTATCTACTATCTCTAATATCAACTAAAACATCATGGATATTACTCAATACATCTATTAGTTCAACAAATTGATCGCTGAGATTCTCAATTACACTGAGAGAATCCGATATATTTTTAGTATTTGTTTCAATATTATCTACAACGGAAATGAGTTCATTAAATTGTTCTTCCATTTTTAATTAGATTTTATCTTTATAAAAAAGTATTCAATTCAACATACCAAGAACTCTACTAAGATTTCTTTGTGCCTTTTCATCAGAGGGATCTAATTCGAGTGCTTTATAATAATCTTCCGTAGCTTCTTTCAGACATCCTATCATATTATAAGAAAGACCTCGATTATTATAAACAGGAGAATAATCTGGATTAATCTCTATAAATTTATTATAGTCCTCTATTGCATTATTATATTTCTTTAGTTTGTAATATGTATTTCCACGTTCGTAATAAGCCCCCACATCATCAGGTTTTAAATCTATGACTTTTGTATAATCTTTTATCGCATCATTGAATTTTTCTTTCTCAAAATATATGTTACCTCTACGTAAATATGATTCAGAATAATTCTTATTTAATTCAATAGATTTTGTAAAATCCTTCAATGCTTCATCGTATCTATCTAAATTATAATATGCAAGACCACGATTGTGGTATACTATCTCACAATCATTTTTCGATTCAATATATTTTGTGTAATCCTTAATCCCTTCTTCATATTTCTTAAATTCAACATAAGAAAATCCTCGATATTTATAAGCTTCAATATTATCTGGAGAAAGTTCTATAACTCTTGTAAAATATTTGATTTCTCCTTCATAATTTTCTGCTTTTCCTTCATTATATCCCTTTTCAATCAACTCTTCTACTAATAATTTTTTAGATTTATTCATTTTAATATTTTTTTATTTTTGAATAAATATAAATAATATGGTGTGTCTATAATTTCATTAAGTGATTTATTTGCGAAATATTTAACCTATTGACACATGTAATATGGTAACATCTGACACAACATGAAATTTTATACAATAAAAACTTAATAATGTTATGAAATGCTATTCAGCTTTTGTAAAAATTTCAATCCATGTATTCATCTCATAAATTCTTCCATCTGAACCTAAGTCTTTTTTATGAATTAATTTTCCGTCTTCTAAATTATAATATTCATATTTCACATATTGATTTAGAGGATAAGTAGTAATCAATTTTAGACTTACGTCATTTAGAATTTCCCATGTACCTTCGAGCAATTGGTCATTTGTATTGCTACCTTCATAATTCCATAACTTATCGTAACTTTTATCAGCTTTTATTGTTAAGGTTATAGTTAAATCCGTATCCACAAAGTTCCAAACACCTATATATTCTTCTTCAATTTGTCCAAAACATTTTAAAACAGAAAATAGAAAAAAGATAAGTAGAAAAGTTTTTAAATTTTTCATATTATTTCTCCAAAATATTTAAAATTTATAAGAAGAGTAAAATCTGACATTTCATGTGCCTGTCAGGAGTTCCTCCTGACATTCCCAAAATAACAATTCCCAAAACAAAAAAGACCCCAAAACCTTTTACAGCCTCAGAGCCTTTTTTACCCTGTGGAATGCTTTTCCTTATTCCACAGGGTCTTCTCTTTGCGTCTCTTTGTCTTTGCGGTAAATTACTTTCTGGATTCCAGCTTACGCTGGAATGACCTTCACCGTTCATTATTCATTATTCATTATTCATTTTTCATTGCCTTTCTCAGTCCCTCACAACCTTATAACTCCCTTCCGTTCCGCTCTCATTCTGCACGTTCAGGTACTTATTCCCCGTCGCTCCAAGCTCTATCGCCGTCTTCGTTACCGTCTCACCCGCAGGCACCGTCACAGGCGTTCCCATATCGCTCGAGTCCGCTCCTCTGCCAAACTGCAAATCCTGTGCTGTTCCCGTATTGCTCAGCTCCCATATCGTTGCATCGTTGCTCGCTGCATCCATAATATTCTTTATCGTTCCTGCACTCACTTCTCCCGACCACGTATTCTGTCCGCCTCCAAGGTCTACTATTATTCTCGCATTCTTATAATCCGATACGAACTGCGGGTTCGCCGAATCAAAAACAACGATAAGCTGGTCTAACTTATCCGTCAAAATCTTTATCGTCGAATCTAATTGCGTCTCCAATAGCTCCGTGTAAGTTTTCCTTACTGCTATTGCTGACCTCGGTCCTGCAATTACATCATGATAATCCGATATAATTGCTGCATGGTCGGTTATCTGTGCAGCCGTCACACCGTAACTCGCAATTAAATCCGCACTGTGTGTGTTTGCCCTGTTTTGCACTATCTGGCACATGTTTTCTAAATCCGTGTCCCTGCTTCTTTCCAATTCCCTTTTGCTGTAATCCACCTCCTGTCTTAGCGGTTCATTATTCGTAACGTTAGCATACGCAACCATCGGTCCTTTTAATCCTAATGTTTGTCTTATCAACTCTGCCTCTTTCACCCTTTTGTCTTCAGCTATACCCTTCAAATCTTTTTCTTGTTCAAGCCTTGTTGCACTGATACTTGTTATCCCGGTCTCGAACTCACCAAACGCATCTACAAACGCTGGCACTCCCGTCCAGATAACATCGTTTTCGTTTACAACATTCTGTGTAACTAAACACATGCTGTATCTGTTCTCCTGTTTGCCCGTCATTTTTTTTGGGTTTAATTTATAAAAAAGATTTATTCCACTGCTTTTATCTGAGCCTGTATTTTCCTAATTCGCTTATAAACTAATTAACTGTATATCTAATGTCAAGCCTTAAATCCAATTGACAATAATCCAACCTCATTTTTCAATATTCAAATCTCATCTTTCATCCTGCCAATTTCAATTGTCACTCTCACAGATTCAATTGCCATCCTTACAATTTTATTTGACACCCTCATATATTTAATTGTCTTCCTTTCAGCATTAATTGTCACTATTCCAGCCTTAATTATCACCCTTCCACCTTCTATTACCTCTCTTCCAGACTCTATTGACACCCTGCTAAACTCAATTGACACTCTTATAGTGTCAATTGACACCCTGACAGACTCAATTGACGCATTTCCAGCCTATTTTTAGCCTTTTTTCCCCCTCGTTCCCCCTCGTTCCAACGTTTCACTTGTCCCTTCGGGACGTTGGAATGCATTCATAACGCTTTGCGTTATTTACTATGCTTCTCTGGTGACGAAGCCCCAGCTTCGTCATCTCTTTCTTACTCGTTCCAACGTTTCACTTGTCCCTTCGGGACGTTGGAATGCATACATAACGCTTTGCGTTATTTACTGTGCTTCTCTCTGCTGACGAAGCCCCAGCTTTTTTTTCTCTCTGGTGACGAAGCCCCAGCTTCGTCATTTCTTTCTTACTCGTTCCAACGTTTGACGTTGGAATGCATACATAACGCTTAGCGTTATTTCCTGTTCTTCTCTCTGCTGACGAAGCCCCAGCTTCGTCATCTCTTTCTTACTCGTTCCAACGTTTCACTTGTCCCTTCGGGACGTTGGAATGCATACATAACGCTTAGCGTTATTTCCTGTTCTTCTCTCTGGTGACGAAGCCCTGTCAAAGATACGCTTTAGCGTGCTTCATCACCTCTTTGGAATAGCAATTCAAACCTCCTTCACTTCTCCTCTTATAGGTATATCTACTTTACAAATATTAAGCTCCTTTAGTGAATCTCTTAGCATTTCCTGCTGGTCGAGTTCACCGTGAACAAGGAAGACCTTTTTCAATTTCTTCTCATCGAATTGCCTGTAATAATCAAGAAGCTCGTTCTTATCAGCGTGTGCTGAGAACGAGTTGAGTATTCTTATCTTTGCATTAGCTTTATACTTGTCACCAAAGATTTTAATGAGCGTACCGGGCTCATGTCTTGCTTCGACTAATCTTCTGCCAAGTGTGTGCTCTGCCATAAACCCGATGATTAGAATGGTGTTCTTTTCGTTTGTGATGTTGTTTTTAAGATGGTGAAGTATTCTTCCTGCTTCGCACATTCCCGACGCTGAGATAATCATACAGGGTTCTTTTAATGTGTTCAACTTTTTTGATTCTGCAACATCCTTTATGTATGTAATAGTGTCTGAACCTAAAATATGAATACCTTCTGAGACAAGCTTCGATGCTTCTTCATCGAAGCATTCCATGTGAATTCTATATATATCAGTAGCATTAACGGACAGGGGACTATCGACAAAGATTGGAATTTGAGGAACAGCCTGTTTAGCGAACAGCTTCGATAATGCATAGACTATCTCCTGTGTTCTGCCAACACTAAAAGCAGGAACGATAATGTTCCCTCCTCTTTCTATTGTTTCATTCATAACATCCTGAAGCTGTTTCTCCATAACTTCTGCTTTTTCATGAACTCTTCCCCCGTATGTTGATTCGGATAAAAGGTAATCGACATTACCCATAAACTCCGGGTCTTTCAATATAGGCAGGTTAAACCTTCCGAGGTCTCCTGTAAAACCAAGTCTTGTGGTTTTTCCATTCTCATTGATGTCGAGCGCGATTGTCGCAGAGCCGAGAATATGACCTGCATCATGGAAAGTAACGGCAACTTTGTTCTCAAAACCCTCAATAAAAAATCTTCTCCTGTAAGGCATCGATTTAAATTTGCTCATTATGTTTCTCACATCATCCATTGTATATAAAGGATTGAAAAGAGGTTCGCCCTTTCTCCTCCTTTTTCTATTGACGTATTCAATATCACGCTCCTGGATGTAGGCACTGTCCTGAAGCATTATAGAACAAAGGTCACGTGTAGCAGCAGTCGAATAAACGCTTTCTTCAAATCCTTTTCGTGAGAGTGTTGGCAAGTTACCTGAGTGGTCGATATGTGCATGAGAGAGCACAACACAGCTAAGTTCTTCAGGATTAAAGAGGAACTTTCGATTCATCTTGAATGATTCTTCCCTGATTCCCTGGAACATTCCGCAGTCGAGAAGTAATTTCTTTCCGTTAATTTCAAGTAAATGTTGTGAGCCGGTTACGGTCTGTGCTGCTCCACAAAATTTTATTTTCATTTATTACGATTAATTGTTTTTGCTTCTTTGTTTATTTTATGCTTTGTTACAAAAGGATTATCTTTAATGAAGAATCTATATGGTAATTCCTTACCAATGTTTAGACCGATACGTCTTGAAACACTAATGTCAATATTATTTTTATGCATGGGGTTAGATATGAAAATCTTTTTTCCAGTTATGTCTTCCTTGTTCAGGTTTCTGTCTATATTGAAAGCGAGACAGAATTTTGATGGACCGTTCGTTAGCTCATGTGTGCTCTTAGCTTTTGGTCTGAATTTTTTCATAATATCAATTCCTTCAATTGGTTCGACAGCCCTGATGAGAACAGCAGCGCCAAATCCCTTTTGCTCGGTTACCACATTGAAACAGTAATAATTTCCATAGATGAAATATACATAGACAGTTCCACCAATTTCGTACAGAACACTGCTTCTGTCAGTGATTTTTTGATAAGCATGACAAGCCGGGTCATGTTCTCCAATGTAGGCTTCTGTTTCGACTATTTTACCTGCTAATATTTTATTTCTGTATTTTCTTACAATTATTTTTCCAAGAAGGTTTTTTGAGACTGTGATAGTATCTTTAAGGTAGAATTTATGTGGTAAGGGAATATAATTCTTCAATTCGTATAAATAATAAACTTTTTACAAAAATATGGAATTTGAATAGAATTAAATATGGAGAAAAAAGTAATGAAAGAAAAAATTTAGATATTACCATTCGGAATAAATTATAAATACACAAAGAGTTTCAGCAAAGAGTATTGAAAGAAAGAATACTTTTTAGATATTATCTTATGTGTTATTATAGGCTTGAATTTTTTTTGTATTAATTTTAAATTTGTGGGATTTTTTATGAATATATAATGGTGGGTTATGAGACCCACTTTTTTTTTATGGAAAGTAAACTAAAGAATTATATTGAAGATTATTTAGAAACGACGGATTTTAAATTGATAGACTTTTTATTACGCGGTGAAAAGAATACAAAAGTTCTTGAGATATATTTAGATAATAAAGATTCTTTTTCGATTGGTGATTTAGCCAGGATTAATAGAGAATTATGGAAAAGAGTTGAGGACAGTGAATTTGCAAACGGTTTATCTAAGATTGTTGTTTCGTCACCTGGAGTAGATAAACCATTTAAGTATATCTGGCAGTTGAAAAAACATAAGGGCAGAACACTTGAATTGAAATTAAATAATGAAGAGTCATTAAAAGGAGTTTTGAAAGAAGTTATTGAAGAAAATAATCCGGGGATAGTATTGCGTGTAAAGGTAAATGAAAAGAAGAAATCTCTGAAAGAGGAATTAAAAACTATAAGTTTCAATGAAATAAAAGAATCGAAAGTAGTTTTTTTGTTCAAAAATAAAAAGTAACATTCTAAGAAAATAGTTATGAAATCTGATATTGTAGAAGCTTTTGCTCAAATGGCAAAGGAAAAGAAAATCGACAGGGATATTCTCGAAAGCGTCATAAAGGATTCTTTCAGGAAAATGATGGAGAAGAAGTATGGTATAGATTCGAATTTTGAAGTAATTGTAAACATGGAAAAAGGGAATATTGAAATATTTTTATATAAGACTGTTGTAGAGGAAATAGATGATCCTGTAACAGAGATTGATATTGCAACTGCAAAAGAGAAATCCGGTGAAGAATTTGACGTTGGTGATGATTATGTTGAGGAGATTCCAATAGAAGATTTTGGTAGAAGGTTGGTACTAAATTTAAAACAAAATTTAAATCAGAAGATAAGAGAAATTGAAAAAGAAGTTACTTTTAATATTTATAAGGAAGTTGTTGGAGATATTATAGTCGGCGAGGTCTATCAGATAAAACCAAATTCGATACTTCTAATTCACAACAGTAATGAAGTAATTTTTCCAAGGTCTGAGCAAATACAAAAGGAGCGGTATAAGAAAGGTGATACGATAAGGGCTATTGTCACAAGTGTTGAGAAGAGACCTTCGGGACCTCCTTTGATAATTGTATCGAGAGCGGATAAGCAGTTTCTTTATAAACTGTTTGAGCTTGAGATACCTGAAATTTATGATGGGATTATCGAAATAAAATCAATTTCGAGAGAGCCAGGTGAAAGAGCAAAGATAGCGGTTTATTCGAATGATGATAGGATAGATGCTGTTGGAGCTTGTGTGGGAATGAAAGGGATTAGGATTCATTCCATTGTTAGAGAATTAAGCAATGAAAATATTGATGTAGTAAATTACACAGAGGATAACGCATTATATATAGCACGTGCATTGTCTCCTGCAAAACTGCAAGATATATATCTGGATATTGAAAATAAAGTTGCGAAGATATATGCTGATGAGGACCAGGTAAGTCTGATTATCGGGAAGAGCGGACAGAACATTAAGCTTGCTTCGAAACTAACCGGTTTTGAAATCGATGTAATAAGAGAAGGAGAGGAAGAAGAAGATACTGAGGAAGAGAGCGAAGAAGAAGCTGAAACTGCAAAAGAAGAAAAAGCTGAAATACAAGAAGAAGAAATAACTGAAGATTCAGAAAAAGCCAAAAAAGGCAAAACAAGAAAGAAGAGAGTGAAGAAAACTGAAGATATTGAGGAAGTAACTGAGGATACTGAAAAAGAAGACGAGACAGAAAAAGACAAAGAAGTTAAAACAAGAAAGAAGAGAGTAAAAAAAACTGAAGATATTAAAGAAGTTACGAAGGATACTGAAAAAGAAGACGAGACAGAAAAAGACAAGAAAGTTAAAACAAGAAAGAAGAGAGTGAAAAAAACTGAAGATATTGATGAAGTAACGAAGGATACTGAAAAAGAAGACGAGACAGAAAAAGATAAAAAAGTTAAAACAAGGAAGAAGAGGGCGAAGAAAACTGAAGAGATTAAGGATGTAAGTGAAGATGAGGAGAAAGAAGACGAGACAGTCAAGAATAAAAAAGGAAAAACAAAGAAAGAAAAAGAAGAAGTAGTTGAAGAAATGAAAGAAAAATAATTTGTTTAATATTTTTTTGAAGTATAGATAAATATAAAGAATAGAGAAATAAAAATTATATGCCGAACTCTTTAACAAAGGAGAAAAAAAAGAAGTTAATTTCCCTCGTAAAGGAGATTAACAGACCAAAGGAAGATATCGTAGAATATCTTAAATCATTAGGTATTACGAAGGTCACGATTAATACCTCTTTAAACCCTGATGTTGTTGCAAAGGTACATTCACATTTCCGTAAAGATATTGAAGAACAGGATAAACATTTAAAGAAGGTAGTAGATTTTGCTCAGAAGAATAAAATTGAGATATTTGAAGTTGAAGAGCATATAAGATTAGAGGAAGAGGAACATAAAAGAAAAAAAGAAGAAGAATTGATACAAAAAGCTCTTGAAGATGATAAGAAGCGAAAAGATGAAGAAAAGAGAAAGCAGGAATTAAAAGCTTTTCTTGAGCGGAATAAGATGTTAAAGGAGAAAGAGGAAAAGGAAGAGAGAGAAAGAGCGGATAGATTAAAGGCAAGAAGAAAGAAGAAAGAAAAGGATGCTATTAAGAAAGCTGAAGAAAAAGAGAAGAGAAAACCAATTAAAGTTAAAAAAGAAGAGGTCAAGAAGAAGACTATTAAAGAACCTGAAACGATTCAGAAGAAGAAAAAAGAAGAGCCTGTTAAGAAGGACAAACAGAAAGTAGTAGAAAAGAAACCGAGAAAGGAAGCGAAGAGAAAAGTAAAATCCGAAAAACCTGCTAAAGAGAAAGTTTCAGAAAAAGGAAAGTTTGAAAAGGTCACAATCAAAGATGTAAGAGATAAGAAAATTAAGGGCAAACCAAAAGAGGTTAAAAAATTAGCAGTTAAAAAAAGAAAAGGGCAGTATGTTAAAGCGGATAAGGAAGAAATAACTGAAGATAAAAAGCGTATCGATAGCAAAGATAAAAGAGTCAAATCTGGAATCGGGTTAGAAAAGAAAAAAAGAGGAAAGTTTGTCAAAGGATACAGGTCGCTGGAGATTTCTCAAAAGGATATCGATGAAGCAATTAGAGACACATTTGCAAAAATAGAAGGTGACAGCGGGGCTACATCGAGGAGTTTATCAAGAAAGAAAAAGAAGAAAGAAAGAATAGAACAAGAAAAGAAAATACAAGAGAAAGCTGAAACAGAAAAAAATATTATATATGTGACAGAATTTTTGTCAACGGCAGAACTTGCTAACATGATGAATATCGATACAAATGAAATTATTAAGAAATGTTTTGACCTCGGTATGATGGTGTCGATTAATCAGAGACTTGACAAAGATTTAATAGTACTTCTTGCAGAAGAGTTCGGATACAAGATTGAATTTCAAACAGAGTACGAGGAAGATGCACTTAAAGATATAGAAGATTCCGAGGAATTTCTAGAAGAAAGACCGCCAGTAATAACAGTAATGGGGCACGTAGATCATGGCAAGACATCTCTTCTTGATTATTTAAGAAAAGCCAATGTTGTTGCTGGAGAAGCGGGTGGAATAACTCAACACATCGGGGCTTATAAGGTAAAGCTTAGTTCTGGGAAAGCTGTAACGTTTCTTGATACACCTGGACATGAAGCTTTTACTGCAATGCGGGCAAGGGGTGGTCAGGCAGCAGATGCTGTTGTTCTTGTCGTTGCTGCCGACGATAATGTTATGCCCCAAACAGTCGAAGCTATTAATCATGCTTTAGCTGCGAATGTTCCAATAATTATTGCTATAAACAAAATTGACAAATCTGGGGCGAATCCTGAAAAGATTAAACAGCAGCTTGCAGACAAAGAAATATTAGTTGAAGAGTGGGGAGGAAAGTATCAGTCTGTAGATATATCCGCAAAGTTTGGTAAAAATATCGAAGAGCTTCTTGAAAAAATCTTACTCGAGGCTGAAATACTTGATTTAAAATCAAATCCTGATCGTGATGCCCGGGGTGTTGTACTTGAAGCGAAACTTGACAAGGGCAAAGGTATAGTAGCAACAGTGTTAGTTCAAAAGGGTACGTTAAAAGTGGGAGACTGTTTTATTGCCGGAATTTATTCTGGAAAGGTTAAGGCGATGTTCGATGAAAGAGAGCGCACGATTGATAAAGCAATTCCTTCTACTGCGGTTCAGATTCTTGGTTTTGATGGTATGCCTCAGGCTGGTGATACTTTTATCGTATTGAAGACTGAACGTGAGACCAAGGATATTGCATTGAAGAGGCAACAGCTAAAGAGGGAACAGGATTTTAGACAGGTTAAATTCACAACACTCGATGATATAGCACTACAAATAAAAGAAGGAAAGCAAGTCGAATTAAATATCATTCTTAAAGCTGACACCGATGGTTCTGCGGAAGCATTAGCTGATTCACTTTCAAAGTTAACGGCACCTGAAGCAAAGGTTCGTATAATTCATAAGGCTTTGGGAGAAATCAGTGAATCCGATGTGATTCTTGCCGAAGCTTCGAATGCAATTATTATAGGATTTAACGTTAGACCAAATTTTTATGCAAGGAAATTATCCGAGAAACATAAAATTGAAATTAGGATACATAATATTATTTATAAAGTAATCGATGAAGTCAAACTTGCCCTCGAAGGTTTATTAGAACCTGAGGTTTCAGAAGAGATCACTGCTACGATTGAAGTACGAGAGGTTTTCAAAGTTCCTAAAGTTGGTAATATAGCCGGTTGTTATGTGCAAGATGGAAAAGTTTCGAGAAACAATAAAATCAGGTTAATGAGGGACGGCTTGGTTATCTACGACGGAAATATCTTATCCCTGAAAAGAATAAAAGATGATGTGAAAGAGGTTGAGTCAGGATATGAATGTGGAATTGGATTGGAGAGCTTTAATGACATAAAGGTGGGTGATATCATAGAAGGGTACAAACTTATTGAGACGAAGAGAAAGTTATCTTTAACATAACAGGAGTTCTTAAAATATAATAATAGAATATAATGTCGATACGAACAGAAAAGGTGGCTGAAGAAATTAAGCATAAGTTGAATACTGCAATGACGAAAGACCTGATGGAATTGCATTTAGGTCTTGTGACGATATCCAAAGTCAGAATGACTGCTGACCTAAAAATGGCAAAAGTATACCTCACATTCCTCGGTAACAATTTCCCAGTTGAAAAATGTCTTGATAAGATAAATTTCCGAAAAAAACACATCCGTTATCTGCTTGGAAAAAATCTTAAATTAAAGTACACACCCGAACTCAATTTCTACTATGATGATACACTGGAATATGCCGATAGGATTCAGAAGTTACTCAATGATGTTAAAAAGAATGGGTAGATACAAAGTGTATTACGGATTGATTTAGTAGTAGCTAAGTTCAAATAAGTTTAATGCCTTAAAACAATCCCAAAGCAGAAAAAGAACAAGACTGTGTTATCATTAGAAAACGAATACGAAAATAAAATCATCTTAGTAGATAAACCAATTAACATAACTAGTGCAGATGCTGTTTATATATTAAAAAGGAAATTGCGATTAAAAAAAGCAGGACATGCAGGAACTTTGGATCCAAGAGCTTCGGGTTTGCTGATTATCTGTACTGATAAGATGACAAAGAGAATAAATGAGTTCATGGAATGTGAGAAAGAGTATGAGGGTGTAATCAGAATTGGTGCGGAAACAAAAAGCTATGATACAGAATCCGAAGAGGAAGGGCAAAAGGATGTATCACATATAACGGAAAAAGATTTAATAGCTGCAGGGGAAACTTTTCTTGGGGAAATTTATCAAGTTCCACCCATGTATTCAGCATTGAAATTTAAAGGCAGGCCGTTGTATAAACTTGCGAGGAAAGGAAAGACAGTAGAACGCAAACCCAGGAAAGTCAATATTAAAAAATTTGAAATAGAAAGAAAGAGTGAAACGGAGATGTGGTTTAATATTGTTTGTGGTAAAGGAACATACATCCGATCCTTAGCACATGATTTCGGTGAAAAATTAGGAGTAGGGGCATATTTGAAATCTTTAAAGAGAATTCGGATTGGAGATTTCAAATTGGATAATTTCGAAAAGGATATTAAAGGGTTGAAATTCAGAGTTGTATAAAAATATTTGGGTTAGGGATAATGTATTGATGAAATTTTTATAAATTGTTATCTTGTTATTTTATATTTGATAATAGCATTGGCTAATTATTAAGTGGATTATAAGAACAGGAGTTCATTCATATAAAACAGAGAGATGGCTGAGTGGTTGAAAGCGGCGGTCTTGAAAACCGTTGTGGCGGTTACGTCACCGGGGGTTCGAATCCCTCTCTCTCTGCAAGAGTTTTGAAATTCTAATTTAATGGTTTAAGGTCTCTTAGGAAGAGACTTTTTTTATTTTCAAAATTTATTAAATATCTTCAATAAAAAAATTATTCTATGAACCGCATTCCAAGAAAACTCAAGAAGAAACAAAAAAAAGAAGCATTAAAAGCAGAGGCTTCGAAGGAAGCTACACAGAAAGAAGAAACTAAAAAAGATATTAATTCAGAGCAGAAGAAAGAAAAGGTTCGGGCTAAGAAACCCGAACCTGCAAAGACAATAAAAATCGAAGAGAAAACTACAAAAGCAAAAGACGATCAGAAGGATTAGGCCTAGTTATGTACTTTACTTTTTTATGTATTCCTCTCTATATAATAGTTTTTATATTAGATAATATTATTAAAACGAGCTGCAATTAATCTTTCAATGGATCTTTATGGTAAATCATTATTGCATAGTGTCCTGCCATTTCATCTTCAACGAATTTATCAACCGTAATTATAAATTCATATTGATCATTAGAATTTGGTAGAAGCATTATTTGTGGTGAGCTGTCAGATTTTTCGGTAACAAATTCCCATTCACCATCATGTTTTCTATAGACTTTCAGCGTTAGACTTGATACTCTTCTATCACCGAATGCAATTACATAATACTCAAAAGATGGATCGAGGTATCTATATAATACTTTTTCTCCTCTTCGTACGAGTAAGTCTATTGAGATATTAACAATTTCCTGGTCTTTTGTATCCTCAAGGTAAACGGCCTTTTCAGTCACGGTTTCAAGAATATCTTGCATAGTAGTGGCAGATTGTGCTAATGTAGAATTAGCATGAAAAAAGAGAATTGAAATTAACAACAAAAGAAAAAAATTCGATTTCATGATAATTATTTGATTAGAAAAAATTATTTACATAAAACTTATAAATAATAAAAGTTTTAAACAACACAACAATACTTATCTTTTGTTAGATTGTATGAAGGCTACAAGAGTGTTTATTTGAAAATAATGAAGATGGGAGTAAGGGCAATGAATACAATTACAACTTATTATCTGTTAAGATGTATCAAAGTATAAAGCATATTTATCAATCATCATTATTTGTATCTTAAAAGAAACTATACTCTGAAGTCTCAGTTGTTGATTTGATTTTAGAAGGTCGGCTGTATTAATGTCTTCTTTGTTTTCGATAACATATTCGATTGTTTGTTTTGCTCTATTGAAAGTATATTGCCCAGGTTGGAATGAAAAATTCAAAGCGATTAATAGAAAGACTGTTAATATAAGTTTCTTAGCAACCATACCACAAAGTAAACATTGTTTTATATTTTTACAAGTTATCGATTTATATACATAGACATTCAATTTATTATTATTTTTGACAATTTCTATTCGAAATTCGTTAAGAAGTGTCATTTTCAGCTATTAAATTGATTATGAATTAACTTATTGCTATTTTATCCATTTTACAAAAGGTGTTGATTTGTTGTTAAGTTTATTGTTAGGATTTATAACGGGATATTTAGTTTCTATACCTCCTGTCGGACCCACTAACATTGCAATAATGTCAAAAGGATTTGAAAAAGATATCAAAGCCGGAGTTGCAATAGGAGCGGGAGCTGGTTTCATTGATATGATTTATATTCTAATAGCTTTTGGAGGTGTTACTGCTTTTCTTTCTTTCTTACCTCAGAGTGTAAAAATGTTTTTTATTGAAAACAAAAGTACGCTAATTACATCACTCACTTTTTTTGGCTGCATTATTGTAGTATTCTACGGTATTAAAATATTGAAAACGAAAGTTTTGGGAAATTCAGAGAACAATGAATTCAAGGATGCCTATCTAAAAACACAATCAACATTAAAAAGAAAAGGCGAAAATCTCGATAAGATTTTACATACAAAAACATTTGAAAAGAAACGATCAAGGATATCAGAGAGTTTTATTGCCGGAACATTATTTTGTCTTTCTTCTATAACACTACCTGCATCATGGTTTATTGTAGTCAGCTATTTTAAAAGTTATGGATTAATCGATACGAGTTTTCTTTCGGGATTTTCATTAGCATTTGGAGTTCTAATAGGAACAACGTTATGGTTTTATACTTTAGTAAAAATTGTCTCCTCAAGATCACACAAAGTAAGACCTCAGACTCTCAGCAAGTTGAATTTAGGAGTTGGAATAATATTGTTGCTGCTGGGTGTTTTTCTCTTCTATAAAGCATTTGATTTTGCTTTGTCTTGATTTATTTAGTTTATCATTTTTATCTTCTATGGTAGAAATATTTGAATAAGTTGGATAACTCACAAACTCATATAAATCGAAAGTATACTTGTCAGTATTGTCAATCAAATATTAAAAACACGGAAGAAGTATTCTTCTGCCCTGCGTGTAATGTTCCTTACCATGTTGAATGCTGGTATGAAAACAATGGATGTGCTGTTTATGGTTGCGATTGCAAATCGGTAAATAATCAAATTAAAAAAAGTGAAAGGACTTTGATAAAGGATATTTTAGTTAATGTTGAATTCCTCATAAATAAAAAAAGATTTACTGAAGCAATTGGTGAGTGCAGTAGAATACTAAAGGTTGATGAAAAGAATACAGAAGCAAAAGCATTTTATAATAAAGCAGTAACTTTGATGAATTCTAAAATAAAATTATTAGAAAGTGGTGACGAAGCTTATAAAAGATATGATTACAAGTCAGCTGAAATTTTCTATAAAAATGCTTTAAAGAATACAGATGAAACTGAAACGGATTTTGTCAGAACGAGATTACAGGTTATCAATGAGAAAATTCCCCGTTTACAAAGAAGGAAAAAGATAAACAATATAATTATTACACTGATTATTTTTGTGATACTTTTTTCAATTACGTATCTTGGGTATTACTACATTGTACTTGAAGAAGACAGAGTGTTTGCGGAGATTGAAAAAGAGGACAATGTAACGGAGATTCACGTTATGGAGAAACAAATCTCAAGATACGAAAACTTTATCAGGAAATATAAAGATGGTGATAATTATGAAAAGGCTGTAAATAAAATTAGTTACTTTTCTATTAATTTGGTGAATCGAATATACCAGGATGATTGGAGAATTGCTTTGAAATATGTTGATAAAATTGATGAATATGATAATCCTAAAACTTATAATGATCTTACAAAAAAAATATACAATCAAGCAGAAATTGAGTTTGATAATAATTTTAAAAATGCTAAACAATATAATGAATTGAAAAAATATGACGAAGCAAAAAATGAAATTGAAAAAGCATTGATAATTATTGACTATTTCCCTGAATCAGAAATATCAAAGAAAAAGACTAAATTAAATTCTAACAAGCGGTTACTCAATCAGAAAATTTCTTCATTAATAAGATACAATACTATCACAGAGGAGATTTCGGAAAAGAGGGATGAATTAAAAAAATACGGATCTGACAAACCTATTGAAGTCGTTGAGATTAATGCGGTTATTACAGATGTGAAAAGTTCATCAATATCTGTGGCAAAGAGGCTGAGTGATTCCAGACTTATTGCACTCGAAACTGTTTATAACGAGTATGAGAAAGGTGATAATGTGGATTTGGATTGTGTAAGGAATGGTTCAGTTACAGTTTATGATGAAAATGATCTGGAAATCACACTTCCTTTATACGTTCCGGCAACTCGTTCATTAAAGAATGAAGATAGTATTAGTTCAAATTTTGAAAAAGAATCAATTTTACAAAGATTAAGTTATTTAAAATCTCAAAAAGATAAGATTGATAGCTTATTAAGATTGAGTTTATAATTTTTGTTTAGAATATTCTAAAGAAAAAATCTGCAACTTTTCAAAGTAATTTCAAAATTTTCAATATTCAAATTCTGGATATATTTCCACAAAAAATTTATATAGAAAATCCATTGATTAGCAACTATATTCAGCATTATTATAGATATGACAAAGTAAAATTTTGTTAGTAATCCTAAATTTTATGTTGATTTAGAGAGATTAAATTAATATATTTAAAACTTATGTTTGGAAATTTTGGGTAGGTAGCGAAGTGGTTAAACGCATCAGACTGTAAATCTGACGACTAAGGTCTTCGGAGGTTCGAATCCTTCCCTACCCACGGACAAAACACGCGGGAGTAACTCAGTTGGTAGAGTCACAGCCTTCCAAGCTGTTGGTTGCGAGTTCGAGTCTCGTCTCCCGCTCAAACGGGTGTTGGTCGTCCCGATAAGTAGGGAAGTCACGTTTACCTGATGAGACAATTTTCGTTTTTTTATTTTGCTGATGTAGCTCAGTCGGTAGAGCACTTCCTTGGTAAGGAAGAGGTCACCGGTTCAATCCCGGTCATCAGCTCTAATAGGTTAATAATTTATTGGAGGTTTTCTCAAAAAAAAATACGGGTGTAGCTCAATTGGTAGAGTAGCGGTCTCCAAAACCGTCGGTTGGGGGTTCGAGTCCTCCCACCCGTGCAATTATAATACTTTTAATATTTGAGAATATGAAAGACAAATTAATAAACTTCTTCAAAGATATTTACATAGAAATGAAGAAGGTTTCCTGGCCCAAGAAAGAAGAGCTTAAAGATTCAACAAAAGTAGTTTTAATAGCTATGATAATATTTGCAGTATTCGTTTTCGTTGTGGATAAAGGGATTAGTGAATTCTTGAAAATTATATTTTAATTATTCGTAATAAAATGGATGAAGATATTAAAAATATGAGTGAAGAAATAAAAGATGATGAAAAAAAAATTCACAATATGAAAGAGGAAAAAACTGGTGAAGAAAAGAATTTAAAAGACATATCTGATGAATCTGAGAAAAAGGATGAAGATATAAATAATTCGAATGAAGAAATAAAGATTGAAAAAAAAGAAACTCCAGAAGCAGAAGAAATAAAGATTGAAAAAAAAGAAACTCCAGAAGCAGAAGAAATAAAGATTGAAAAAAAAGAAACTCCAGAAGCAGAAGAAATAAAGATTGAGGAAAAAGAAACTCCAGAAGCAGAAGAAATAAAGATTGAGGAGAAAGAGACTCCAGAAGTAGAAGAAATAAAGGATGAGAAAAAGGAAGTTCCAAAAGCAGAAGAAATAAAGATTGAGGAAAAAGAAACTCCAGAAGCAGAAGAAATAAAGATTGAGGAGAAAGAGACTCCAGAAGTAGAAGAGGATAAAATTGTCATTGAGGAAAAAAGTGATTCATCAAAGGAAGATGAAATAGTCGAGGAAGCATCAGGAGACTTCAAGTGGTTTGCTGTAAGAATAATATCTGGACATGAGAACAAAGTAAAGACTTATTTAGATAGTCAGATAAAAACAGAGGGTTTAGAAAAAAAAATCAGGAATGTTTTAATACCATTGGAAAAAGTCTTTGAGATAAAATCAGGTAAGAAAAAAGTCAAGAAGAAGAATTTTCTACCTGGTTATATTTTAATTGAAGCAATCTTAGATGATAAAATAAGAAGTTTTATATCACAGTCTCCCTCGATTATTAATATGGTTGGAGCTAAAAGTGTACAGGGGAAAAGACTTGATCCTATTCCATTAAGGAGTGATGAAATTAAAAGAATTAATGTAATTCTTAGCGAAGACAAGCAAAGTGAAAAGATTGATTTTCAGCTAAATATTGGGGATCCTGTCAAAGTTACAAGTGGTCCGTTTAATAATTTCAATGGAAATGTTCTGGAAATAAATGATGAAAAGATGAAAGTGAAAGTAATGGTAACAATTTTTGAAAAAAAACCCCTAATAAAACTTAATTTAACACAATTGAAAAACAAAAAAAAATA
>Ga0180432_10002097_pt1 | contig 30397 bp, 23 predicted proteins | sample SS_ome_10_FD_132414 | JGI IMG/M metagenome (GOLD analysis project Ga0180432, IMG submission 132414) | Hypersaline lake sediment archaeal communities from the Salton Sea, California, USA - SS_1_MS_2 metaG | ecosystem: Environmental > Aquatic > Non-marine Saline and Alkaline > Hypersaline >...
AGCCCCATGTTCTTTGGCCAGTTGTATCCCTTTCTCAAATCTTTCCGGTTGTAGGGAAACGGAGTTAATCAATATTTTATTACTGGCTACCTTCAGGCCGGCTTCCATCGCGACGAGGTTGGTGGTATCAAGGGACAGAGGTTTATCAGTAACCTCCTGCACTGTTTTGACCACCCATTCCATCAGTTCATCCCCGCCCCTCCGTGCCGGGCCGATATTAAGGTCGATATAGTCAATACCGGCCTCTGCCTCAGCTTTAGCCATTTCCTGAATGGGCTGAGGGTTCCTCTCCTTGAGCGCCGGGCCTATAGTCTGTGATATGATATTTAGGTTTTCCCCGATAAGGATCATCCTTTCCTCCTTAGGCTTTCCATGTTTTGAGATAGGCCGGGATATGGGCTCCTTCTCTGGGCCCAACCAGGATTTCCCAGCCGGGTAGTTCCTCTTCCAGACCACCGCTCTCAGCGGCAATATAACCCGGGATAATCAGTTTCTGGTGCTTGATTTTATCGGCAACGCCACTCTTCTTGAGCGCCGGGCCGATAATGTCAGCGGAGAATTTTCCGGCTGCCCATGATGTCATTACCGAAAGCCCCTCAGTGTCCTTGACATAAAGCCAGCTGGGCACCTTGCTGTTTTCGATTTCACCGGAGACAATGAAGTAAGTGAGGGAGAAGTTTGAGGTTACCATTAATGGTGAGCTGTCATCAGGGTTGTTGATTTCGTAGATTCCCTCAGTGGTGGCCAGCGGGCGCTGTGGATCGGTATAAATGTTTAACCTTTCCACCAGCAGCGGGAACAGGCTCTCTCCCAGGAAATCGGAGAGAACGATAATGCCAGCATATTTGGCGATGAACATGGCGGCAATCATTGCCTCTTTCATCGGGTTATCCGTCATTTCCGCGGGGAAGGTAATGGTGGGGAAGCCCAGGGGGCGGAACTTATTGTTCAGGGCAGCACTTCTGATAATTACCTGGTCCTGGAATGCCTGGCGAACAGTCCTTGATCCGGAGTCAATAACCAGATTCTTTACCCCGGCAGCGGTTAGTTTTTCAGTAAGTTCAGCCAGTTCCTCCACGCTGGAACCCTTCACCGCTAACGGGCAGGAGTTTTCCTTGGCTAATTCCGCTACTTTATCCAGGTTGTCCTTGGTGGCGGCATAAAGGAGCGGTTTGCGGTCAGCGCATTCCTTCAAAGCTGATGCCAGGTTATCAGGGTTTTCACTCATCAGAATAAGGCTGCAATTACTGCCAGCACTTACCTTCTTGGCTAAGGCGGCAAACTTCCCGGCGTCTCCGGATTCATCCTTGACAGCCACCAGTTCGGTACTGAGGGTAAGCCCGACCCTTTCGTACGACATCGTCTGGCATTTTTCCAATCTGGCGTCAACATCGGAATCCGCCATTGTGTCGCTAATAAGGATAGCTATTCCCGGCTGGTTCTCAAATCTTTTTTCGTGACGGAACATGACTGTCTCGCCGCCCACTTTCAACGCTCTGTCACCACCCCCGATAGTGACCGGTAAAATTGGTGGCGCTGATGCCTCGGACAGATGTTCCTTGGCTTCGTCAGAGACATATGGGCAGGCGCTTAGGTCTGCCTTGCCCGAAGCCAGGTTCATGGCGAAAGCGAGACATGTGGGCACGCCGCATTCGCCGCAGTTGGTCTTAGGCAGTAATTTAAATATCTCTATTCCGGTAAGTGCCATCTTTGGACCTCCTTAATTAACCTAGTATTGACTCCATTGTCAGTGCCGGGTGTCCTTTCTCCTGGAGGAAGGGAATGATTTCCTCTTCGGTAGTGCCTACTGATTCATCAGCTATTTTATCCAGTAGATCGGGCACACCCATTTCCTCGGCTCTGGCGTTGATCCGTTCGCCAATTTCCTCCTTGAGGGACTTGGGCATCCAGACCATCCTGAGCAAGCCGCCGTCACCAAGGATATATTTGCGCTGGGTGGTGTTGTATTTACCATGCCCGACAAAGCCCGGGGTACTCAAGCCACCACCAATGGTACCGGCCAGGGTGGTGAATTTCATCCCGCAGGGGGTTTCACCGGTGTATTCACGGTTCACCGTCATCACTCCGTTACACATGGGAAGGATGGCGGCGATACACTCACAGCAGCCGCAGGTAGTCATCGGGTCATTGATGATGCTGTAGAAGTTATAGTGATCAATCTTACCGCGGGAAGCTTTCTGGACAAATTCATTAACACCCTTCCATTGCCCCAGCTTGGCGTCAATGGTTTCACCCTTCTCCACCGGCTGGTTGGGACCGGTGGGGTTAATCTCATAGGCAGCTTTGCAGTCCATCCAGTTGTAGGAGCCGCAGAGGCCAGTCCTTTCCGGGCTGATAACGCAAACGTGGCTGGGGGCGAAGGACTGGCACAGGGTGCAGGAATAATAGGTATCTATGGTTTCATCGGTCATGCCCTCGATACGTGCGTCACGGGTGGCATAGTTAGCTTTGGCTTGTTCTATTATCTCATTTACTTTAGCTTCTTCCGTGTATAGTTTCACCTGAAGCTTATCAAAGATTCGCCCGAAGTCCTGGTGAATTTTAGCGTGGAGCAGGGAGCCGATGTGGTTCAGTGTGAACCCCTTTTCCTTGGCTGTTTTGCTGACGCGGAGCCAGGCGGTGTCACGCTGTCCCTGGTGCCATATCCCCTGCGCGTAGTTAATCAGGTGATGTATCTGACGTTCTAAGATAGGCTCATAGTCATCCTGCATCTCTCTTCCGGCAACCTCCATTACAATGGCTAGCGGTACCGCGGTTCCCTCAGGTATTTCATCAATCTCGGGGCCGATTACCTCAATCTTGCCGTCTTCAACCTCATCCATCCGCTTGCTGGTGCACCACTCGCACATTGGCGTCCGGTTACCGCCGGCTTCCAGGTAGAACTCTTCCTTGCGGACTCTTTCTCCTTCGAAGGCAGGGCCAAAGGCTACCGGAATCGGTACTTCATCCACGGTGACCTTGAGCCCTCTCACCTCTATTGATTTGGCGACGATGTTATCGTGGGGGATATTGGAGACGACATGTTCATAGGTGCAGATGCCGGTGGGCAGTATTTCCGGTATTGGTGTGTCTGCGATAATCGGGAAGCCCCAGTTGATGGCGCCAGCGCCGTTGGCATACCACTCATCGCTAACGTAGCCCATGGTCATGGCAAAGGCGAAGATGCGGTCCTTATTGTAAATCAGTATCTTACGGTAGTCACCGGGCTCAATGCCGCCAAATGACATAGCCGCCCTGGTGGCAAAGCCGATGGCAAAGACGGTGGCACTGGTGTCCGGGCCGAAGGAAACGAGGCGGGTGGGCCAGCCAATCTGGACGCCGGCTTCTACCAGTTGCTCGGAAAATTTACTACCGTGGTATTCACCAGCCATAAAGATATAGAGATTCTTTTGCTGGAGTTCGAAAGCGATATCCTTGGCTATCTCCGGAGTTGGGGCTGAACCCAGTATGGCGGCGAATCCGGGTGCCGTACCGTCAACGAACTCAACGCCCCTCTTCCTCATGATGACGTCATCAGCGGCGCCCAGCCAGATTTTGCTATCGGTCACGTCTTCACCCGGGATGTAGAAATCCGGTTGCTCAAGGTACCTGATTGCCTCAATAATCTCTTCAGCGAAGAAGGTAGCCATGCCGGCGTCAAGGGTGGGGCCAAGATAGGGCAGGTGATGTTCTTCCCTGACCGGTGGCGGCAGGATAGTCTTACACTTCTTCAGTATCCCTTCCATGTCTCCCAGTTTTTCCACTTTGGTGCCGAGTATCCCGTAAATGATGGGGAGGTAGTAGGCGGTATTAGGGAAGCCCACCGGTTCGTTGGCACCCCATTTGTCCATTGCCTGCTTCCATTTATCCTCGGCCTGGTTAACTATCTTATGAGCACCCCTGATTGCTGCTGATGCAATTATTTTTGACATATCTGCATAACCTCCTTATTACGACAACACTGGCGCTTAGGCAGCTTCCAGTTCACGTCGCATCTCCATATCATAGAGTACCCTCTCTCGGGCCTGGTCAATACCGAGAGCCTTACGTTTCTTGTCAATATGCTCAATCATCTTGTTGGCGGCCTTAACCGGGTCAGGTTCAAAGTCCCACATGCCACCGAGTTTCTCTTCCATTTCTTTGAACAGGAAGTCGGTTACTTCTTTACTGCCCTCGGTAGGCCAGGTCACGCCGAACACCGTATAAACGCCTGAAGCGACGAAGTACTGACCGATGGAGATAGCTTTCTCGCTCATCCATTCCGGTGCCGCCCCGGCGACAGGCAGGTCACTGATGTCATCACCCAGTCCGCCGTCTTTGACCATGGCAGCGGCCGCTATCAGGATGCGGCTGTTGTCAACGCAGGAACCCATATGCAGTACCGGCGGGATACCCACTGTTTCACAGACCTCGGCCAGTCCTTTGCCGGCGTATTTGGCGGCGGCTTCAGGGATCATTAGACCGGCTTCGGCACAGGCGATGGCATTACAGCCGGTAGTAATCACCAGCACGTCATTCTTTATTAGCTCCTTAACCATGGTGATGTGGGCCTCATTGTGATTGACCCGGGCATTATTGCAGCCGACAACACCAGCCACGCCCCGGATGCGGCCATTGATGATGTTGTCATTAAGCGGTCTGTAGGAAGCCCGGAACATTCCGCCCAGCAGGTAGTTGATGGTTTCGTGGCTGAATCCAGCAATTTGGTCACATTGCGCGTCAGGAATCAGAATATTACCCTTCCGATTGGGGAAGTTCTCAATAGCTGTCTTAACTATTTCTTGTGCTGACTTCAAGGCATCGTGCTCATCAAATTCAATATGAGTAGCGCTAGGAATCTTGGCTTTGGGGGAGGTGGTAATAATCTTGGTGTGGTAGCACTCAGCTACAGTTTGTATGGACTGCATGATACATTGTACATCCACCACCATGGCGTCCACCGCTCCGGTGACCAGAGCCAGCTCCTGCTGTAAGAAATTCCCGGCGATAGCTACTCCGTGGCGCATTAATATCTCGTTAGCGGTGCAGCACATGCCGCTCAGATTTATTCCCTTGGCTCCCTTGGACTCGGCAAATTTTATCATTTCCGGGTCCTGAGCGGCGGCGACAATCATCTCGGAAAGCAGCGGCTCATGGCCATGAATAATGATGTTGACCTCGTCTTCTTTGAGCACGCCCAGGTTTGCCTTGCCTAATATCGGTGCCGGCGTGCCGAAGAGGATATCCTGGAGTTCGGTGGCAATCATGCTGCCACCCCAGCCATCACCGATGGCTGCCCTGACTCCGTGCATCAGCAGGTTTTCATAGTCCTGGTCAACCCCGATGTGGGTGCGGTGCATGATCTCAACTATCTCTCTGTCTATGCCCCGTGGGGCGACACCTAGCTGTCGCCATAGTTCTTGGCGCTTTAATGGTGCCTTTCGTAAGGTTAAAAGCTCACCTTCCTGATTACCAAACTCAGCCAGTGCCTTTTCCCCGACATCAATAGCTATTTCATTGTTACTGCGGTCTCCAATATCTATGCCCCAATCCAGGGCCACTTGCAGCAGCTTCTGCTCATCCTTTATCTCATAGCCTGGTGCTTCTCCCTTGGCTACCGATAGGAAGAGTTCCGCCACACCCCGTCCGTGGTCAGAGTGTGCGGAAGCGCCGCCGGCCACCATACGGATGAAGTTACGGGCAGCGATGGTCTCCGCTGTGGCTCCGCAGATGCCCCTTCTCTTCAGTTTTTCCTCAGGGGTTTCCTCTTTACCTTTGGGTAAGGGCACCCGGCAGGGCCCCATACCGCAGTTCTTGCAGCAACTGCCTACCGCCCCGATAGGGCAGGGCTTCATTGCTTCCGCTCTGTCAAAGGCAGTGTTAACCCCGTCTTTGGCTGCTTTTTCGATCAGCTCAAGACTGGCTTCGTCTATGCTCTTTTGTTTCTTTTCATCTTCTGCCATTATATTCACCTCCACTTTATTCAGTTGTCAGGTCAGCCATCATCTCTCGGATTAATTTAATGGCTTCAGGGTGTCTCATGATTAAGACATCAGCTCCGGCCAGAAGTAATACCATCGAGGACATGGCTTCCAGCAAGATGCCTCTGTTTTTGGTGTTTCCCATATTTGGGTCATCTTCCTCGGAGATTTTTGCCTCTTTGGTTTTCCAGGTTTCTTTGGCAATATTGCAGATGATGGGGAACTGGAGCTTATCATCCTGCTGGGTTAAAGCGGCCATTCTTATTCTCTCCATCACCGAGTAACAGTACTCGATTCCGTAGCCAATGCCGCTGACGGTGGGGTCGATTGCCATCTTTTCATCGGGAACCCCAAGATTACCCAGGAGAATATTGAGTTGCTTGGCCAGGTTGATATCAATGGGGGAAGAAGGAACTACGGTATGCTTGTAGGCAATGGCGGCTGCCCCGATCCGTTTATAGTCGCCTTCCTCAACCGGACCCAGAATCAAGCTCTTGTCCTGGCAAGTCTCAGCTACCTGTCTCAAGACTTCAGTGTCCTTGTCGTGGTTGGCGGTGCCCCAGACAATGAGCGGAACATCTATGGCGTCAGCCACTTTCTTGACGACTGCCGCCGCTTCTTCAGCACCCCGGTCAAGTCCGTTAGGGTCGGTGCTTAATAGCTGCAGGCATATCATCTCGGCTCCGTAATCGTTAATGCATTTCTGCGCCCACGCTACAGGGTCGTCGGTCACTCCGGCAAATGGTTCCAGAGCAGCTTCAGGCCACTCATCCGGAGGACAATCGTAAACCTCCATGGCTATTTTGGTCAGGTTGGGCATCTTGTCCTCGAATTGATGGAAGGGATAGGCGCCTTCACCACCTATGGTTACTGCCTTATCTCCTTTGCCGAGTGTTATTTCTTTGATCTTACCGCTATAAGCTGTTTTTGGTATTTCAAATGCCATATTCGCCTCCCTAATTTAAGCAGGATTCTTCCTTCTCTCACTGCCAAACCAGTCTGTTCCATACCAGTAACGCTCTCCGGACTGCAGGTATTTGAGTTTTTCCTCTCTGTTTTCAAGTTTCTCTCGCCACCTGCCTGCCTCTTCCCCCTCGGGTTTGCCTGGCTCGTAGGTAGCGCCTAGTACCTCTACCTCATTCTTTTTCCGGGCGCTATCCTTGCCTTTAGATGTCATATCTTCCTCCTTTTTAGGTTAGGCCAGCCGCCAGCTTGGCTGCCTTTACCGTATTTTGCATCAGCATGGTTATTGTCATTGGCCCTACTCCTCCTGGTACCGGAGTGATGGCCTTCGCCTTTTCTTTGACCGTATCAAAGTCAACATCGCCGGCAAGTATCCTCTTGCCTTCCGGTGTCGTGCCTATCTGGTTCACGCCGACATCAATAACCACCACGCCCTCTTTCACCATATCGGCAGTGACGGCCTTTGGCTTACCAGCCGCTACTATTATTATATCAGCTCTCTTGGTATGAAAGCCAATGTCACGTGTTTTGGTGTGGCAGAGGGTAACGGTGGCGTTAGCGCCGGGTGCCTTCTGAAGCAGTATATTGGTGATGGGCTTGCCGACTATGTTGCTTCTACCCACTACCACTACCTCGGCGCCTTCAGTCTCCACGCCGGAGCGGATAAGGAGCTGCTGGATGCCGGCGGGAGTGCAGGGCATGTAATCCGGTTCACCGATCATTAGCTTGCCCACATTTACCGGGTGAAACCCATCAACATCCTTTTTGGGGTCGATGGCATAGAGGACTTCCTCTTCATTGAGGTGCTTGGGCAAGGGGAGCTGCACCAGAATGCCGTGGATCCTGGGGTCTTTGTTAAGCTGGTCAATACGCTCTAGCAGTTCTTCTTGGGTGGTCTCCGCGGGGAGGTCATACCTTTCCGAATAGATGCCCAGCTCTTGCGAGGTCTTCTCCTTGGCACCTACGTAGACCTGTGAGGCCGGGTCAGCGCCGACGAGGACAGTGACCAGCCCCGGGACGAGGTTGTGTTTCTCTTTGAGTTCTGCAATCTCCCGTTTTAACTCTTCGCGAATTTGTTTGGCGATTTCAGTGCCGCTGATGATTTGTGCTGTCATTTTCCACCCCTTTCAACGTATAGAGTTATTTATTTTTTCAGAAGCCTGTCCAATAAGTCATTGATTGCCATTACTGCCTTGGAGGTATCAGGCAAATCAAATAGAGACTTCTGCTCAAGGTCATAGTTACGTAATTCTTCATCCTGGGGAATGGTAATAGTGGGCACTATCCCCAGTTTTTCCATTTCTCTGGCGAGCAGTTGGTCTATCCCGTCGGGAACAAGGTTAATGATTACAGATTCCCTTTTAACCACAAGTTTAAGTTCTTTAACCAGTTCCTGGATATGGGAAATAGCCCGCACGCCCTTCACCGAATGGTCAGAGACAAGGAGGAGTTCATCGATATTCTGGGTGGTTCTGCGGCTGAGGTGCTCCATGCCAGCCTCATTGTCCATGACCACGTAGGCATAGTTCCCGGATAGTTCGTCAATGAGCTTGCGGATGATCACATTCGGGTAGCAGTAACATTCCGGCCCCTCGCCGCGCCCCATAGTCAGCAGGTCCAGTCCCGTGCTTTCTGTTATCGCACCGTTCAGTTTATATTCCAGGTAAGCCTCCTTGGTCATGCCGGCAGGAATATTCAGCTTTTCCCCCTGGAATTCGTTCAGTATACGCCCCACCGTTTGGGGCACCTCAAGCCCCAGGCCGTCAGCCAGATTGGCGTTAGGGTCAGCGTCCACTGCCAGAATCGGACCCTGGGCGAGATTTTTTAAGTAGCGGATGATGAGGCTGGCAACCGATGTTTTGCCGCTACCTCCCTTTCCGGCTACAGCAATGTTTACCGTCAAGATTTTGTCTCCTGTTTTGTATTACTGTGCTGCCGCTGTCTGAGCTTTTTTGCCACTGCGGGAAATTCCTTGGCGTTGGTGTGAGGTAAAAATAAAGAGGCAACATAGTTGTTCATGAAATCGGGGTTCTCACTTAACTCAAGATTGGTCATCATCTGGGCAACCTCTCTGGCGTCATCGAGCAGGTCACGGGAAAAAGAGGTTAGTCTGGCTCCTAGAAGAGAGCCATTGCCGATGAAGATGAATTTCTCCAGCGGCAGGTCAGGGAGCAGGCCTATGGTGATAGCTCTTTCAATATTAATATGGCTACCGAAAGCCCCGGCGATAATTACCTGCTCAAAGTCGGCGCAGTTGATGCCCACGCTATTACTCAGTGTCTGGCAGCCGGCATACATGGCTCCTTTGGCGCGCATTAAATTTTCGATGTCTATCTCGGTAATAACAACGTCCTTGTCCGTCTGCGTTTCTGCTGCCCGGGCTAATACATACTCATAACCGTCAGGGCCTTGCCGGATTCTCTTCGTGGGCAGGTCAGGGTTGAACTTGCCATTCTGGCTGATAACGCCGGCTTCAAGCATTCCGGCGACAATGTTTATCAGGCCGGAGCCGCAGATTCCTTTTGGTTTGGTTCCGCCGATAGTGCCAATCTCAGGTTCGAAATTGTCCGGATTGATATTGAAATCCTCGATAGCGCCGCTGGTGGCGACGATACCGTGCCTGATACCGCCGCCCTCAAAAGCGGGGCCAGCGGAACAAGATGCCGTCACCAGCCAGTCAGAGTTACCGATGACTATCTCCCCGTTGGTGCCCACGTCCATAAAGAAGGTCAGAGTTTTTCTCTGGTGAAGGCCGGCTCCCACTGCTCCGGAAACAATATCCCCGCCGACATAGCTGGCGACGGCGGGAAAGGAGAATATCTGGACGTGATCGCCTACCTTGATACCCAGAGAAGCAGCTTCAACCGGCGGGAAGAAATTGGCTACCGGTGTGTAGGGAGTAAGCCGGATATATTTCGGGTCCAGTCCGAGGAGGAGCTGGGTCATGGTGGTATTGGCGGCAAAGATAATATGCCCGATGGACCCAACGTCAATCCGGCTCTTTTCCGTCATCTCCTGGATAATGTTGTTGATATTGCCGATAACCGCCTTCTGTAGCTTTTTCAGTCCGCCTGCTTTCTGGGAGAAGGCGATACGCGTGATAACATCTTCCCCGTAGCTGATTTGCCCGTTATACTCAATGCCTTCTGCAATAACCTTCCCGCGGTTCAGGTCAAGCAGTTGTCCGCAGACGGTAGTGGTGCCAATATCGAAGGCGAGTGAGTAGTGTTTATCTCTGGTATCTCCGGGCTCTATGTTGATTATCCGGGGCCGGCGCCAGGCTTTGGTCCTGGGTTTGGCGGCAGTAACGAGGGTGGTAGCCGTGGCCTTCCAATCACCGTCACGCAGTACCCTGGCCAGTTTGTTGACCACAGTGAAGTCTGCTGACATATCACTCAGGCGGTACCGTTGCTTCAAGCCTCTCAGCAGCCGGGTAAGGTCACCGGCGTTATCCTCTAGGGTTGGCGGCGGCAGTTCTACGTATAATTTGCTTAAGGGTGGTTTGAATCTCCAGCCGGTCGCCAGGGCTTCTGAGGCTATTTTACTTTCCTGGTCAAGAATCGCTTTTTCCAGCCTGGATTCTACCGGTATATAAACGGTCAGGTCAGAGACTATACGGCTCTGGCAGGCCTGCCGGACGCCCTGTTCGTATTCCTCCTGGGAGAGCTTATCGGTTTTGGTGGTTTCTACATCTCCCTTTTCAATGACGACCTTGCAGGTACCGCAGACGCCGTTGCCGCCGCAGGAAGCATGAACGTATACTCCCGCTGCGATGGCTGCCTTTAAAAGGTTCTCTCCCTTCTCGACGACAATGTCAACATTGTCGGGATTAAAGTGAACCTTAACCTTGTTTTTAGTTCCAGTTGCGCTCATTTATTGCCACATACATAATGGAAGCTTGCCCCCGTATCTAGAAAAGTCCCTGCACCTTGCCGGTATTAACATCCACATCCACCCTGCGGAAAGCCGGGTTAGATGAAGTTCCCGGCATCAGGGTAATTGTTCCTGCGCAGGGGCAGAGGAACTTGGCTCCGGAATAAATCAGAATGTCGCGGATGGGGAGAGTCCATCCCTGGGGGACACCCTTCAGAACCGGGTCATGGCTCAGGGAAAGATGGGTTTTTACCATCATTGTAGCATACTCGTCATATTTGGGGTCGGCCTCAAAGGCTTTGGCTTTGGCTTCAGCTTCTGCAGTCCAGGATACGCCACTGGCGCCATAGACCACCTTAGCGATTTTCTCGACGCGGTCGCGCAGTTTCGTCTCCATGGGATAGAGGAACTGGAAATCACTGGTGTCATTGCAGGCATCCATCACAGCATCGGCCAGTTCCAGGGCGCCGTCACCGCCGTTGGCCCAGTGGGATGAGACGGCGCAGCGTGCCCCGGCCCCTTCAGCCGCCTTTCTGACGACAGCTATTTCCTCCTCGGTATCAGTATGGAAGGAGTTGATGCATACTACCGGATTGATGCCGGATTGCCTGATAACGCCGATGAGGTGCAGCATATTGGCCAGACCCTTTTCCACCAGGCCCACGTCTTCCTTGGTATAGGAATCGGGCAGTGGCAGGCCGGCAACTACCTTGGGCCCACCGCCGTGCATCTTCAGGGCGCGGATGGTAGTGGTGAGCACGGATACATGTGGCTTCAGTCCACTGTAGCGGCACTTCACGTTCCAGAACTTCTCAAAGCCGATATCGGCGGCAAAGCCGCTTTCGGTGACATGATAGTCAAACATCTTCAGACCGATACGGTCAGCGATGATGGATGATTGTCCCACAGCGATATTAGCAAAGGGCCCGGCATGCACCATACAGGGCTGGTATTCCACGGTGCTGCAGAGGGTGGGGTTAATAGTGTTGCGCATCCAGGCGGTCATGGCGCCGCCTACTTCAAGGTCACCGGTGGTGACGGGGTTACCCTTCTTATCAAAGGCTACCGTAATCTCATCCATCCGCTTGCGCAGGTCGGCCAGGTCATTGACAATGGATAACATTGCCATCAGCTCGGAGCTGACCGCAATACCGAATCTGGACTGCATGGTAAATCCATCCATGCGCCCGCCCAGGCCAATAACGATATTGCGGAGGCTTTGGGCGCAGAAATCGATAATCCAGCCCATCTCCACACGTGTCGGGTCAATGTTAAGACGGCGCATTTTGGTAAGCCGTTCCAGCTGCTCATCGTCATAGTTGCGCTCATGTTGCATTCTGGAAGTCAGTGCCACCATCGCCAGGTTATGGGCATTCATTATATCATTAATGTCACCGGTGAGACCCATAGAAAATTCTGTCATCGGGATGAGCAAAGCGTTGCCGCCACCGGCGGCAGTCCCTTTGATGTTCATGGTGGGGCCACCTGAGGGCTGGCGCAAACAGCCGCCAACATTCACTCCTCGCTTGCCGAGGCCTTCCATCAGACCGCAGGAAGTAGTGCTCTTCCCCTCACCCAGCGGAGTGGGGGTAATGGCGGTAACCTCGATGTACTTGCCGTCCGGCTTGTCCTTGAGGCGATCGATAATCTTGAGGAAATCAAGCTTGGCAATTCTTCCGTAGGGAAGGATTTCATCCTTTTGCAGGCCCAATTTCTCGCGCCATTCCTCCGGGGCAGGCATGTTAACTTCAGCCGCGTCGGCAATCTGCCAGTCCTTCATCTTAGTTGCATCGTAAGCCACAAGAAACCTCCTTAATAATTTTTGTATTTTTACTATTTTAAAAATAAGGTATTTTGAGCTTGATTAGCTTTTTTTACCCTGGTGATTACTGACTGAAACCAGCTTATCGTAGATATTTTTTACTTCTTCTTTAAGCCGCGGACTGGCGCCGAGTATCGGGCGATTGGTTAAATCAGCGTCGACGATTGCCTGGTCATAGGGTATAAAGCCCAGGAATTCAAAGCCGGAGAGACTTGACATAATAAATTCCTCGTCAGCTTTGTTTCGAATCTTGTTTCCGACCACTGTGATTTTATTCATACCGAGGTCGCGGGCTAATCTGTCAATGGTACCGGCGGTTTCAATACTGCGCCGGCCCGGTTCCACAACCACAATGAGCCTATCTACTGATTTGGCGGTACCCCGGGCCAGGTGCTCAATACCTGCCTCCATATCCAGGATTACCACTTCATCTCTATGTATCAGCAGGTGGGAAAGCAGGGCTTGTAAAAGGGCACCCTCCGGGCAGTAGCAGCCGGTGCCACCTCGTTTAATACGTCCCATCACCATCAGCTTTATGCCGTCAAGCTTGACGGAGTAGTCTTCGGGCAGATCGTCAACCTTGGGGTTCAGTTTGAAGAAAGCCCCTGACTGACCGGGTTTCATGCCCGTCCGCTCTTCGATAAGGTCACCCAATTCAGAAATCGGGGTTATCTCTTCAGGGTTGGGGTAGCCCAGTGTGGAAGCCAGGTTGGCATCCGGGTCAGCATCGATAGCGATTACTGAATAGCCAGCCCCGGCAAATATTTGTGAAAGAGAAGCTGCCAGTAGGGTCTTGCCTACGCCACCTTTACCGCTAATAGCTATCTTCATGCAAACCTTGCTTTTGATATAACTAAACCTGAGATTCCACCGGGAACCACCCAGATTTTCTATTTTGCAACTTACCAGTCAATCGGCAAATAGTTAAGTTTAAGATGGATGAGTATCAGGATTGATACTAATGCATAATTCTAACGTAACCCAAAGTAAAAGTCAAGAAAACCTGGCCTATGCTTATATCAGTCAGGCTTTGCCTTTGGTGTAATAAATTACTAGAATATTATCACGCAAAAAGGTCAGGAAGGAGGGACGGTAAATGGCTATAGTTGAAATAAGTGTTATCCCGATTGGCACCAAAACACCTTCTCTCAGCCGGTATGTTGCCGGGGCGGTAAGTGTACTGAAAAATGAAAAAGATATAAAGTACGAACTAACCGCTATGGGGACAATAATTGAAGGCGATCTGGAGAGGCTGTTGCCTCTGGTGGGGAGAATGCACAGTTCTGCATTCGAAGCTGGTGTGATGAGGGTGGTAACCGCAGTTAAGATTGATGAACGCCGTGACAAAGCCTCGGGAATTCAGAGCAAGGTTGTGTCCGTGCGGGGAAAGCTGGAACAGTAAGCGAGGTACTATAAATTACGGGCGCTTCCAGGTTACCTGGCCAGTGCTCAGGTTATGTTTGCAATTGAACCGGTTTTATGTTATATTCGAGGCAGGATTGAACCGCTAGGGGTGCTTAGAGGCTGAGAGGTTTTGATGCCAACCCTGGGAACCTGAACTCGATAATCCGAGCGGAGGGAAGCGGCAGTTAGTTAGACCAGGGGCCTGATTCTATTCGCCGAACCCCTGGTTTTATTTTTAGGAGGGGGCGATGACGCAGCTGGAGCTGGCCAGAAAGGGCATTATTTCACCGCAGATGAAGGTGGTGGCCGGGGCGGAAGGTCTGGATGCCGAGGTGGTAAGGCAGGGAATTGCCAGTGGCGTAATCGTAATACCGGCGAATGTTAAACATTCCGGGCTGGTTCCCTGCGGTATCGGCCGGGGGCTGGCTACCAAAGTCAATGCCAATATCGGTACTTCTTCGGACATCGGCGATGTAAATACGGAACTGGCCAAGCTGCGGGTGGCGGTGGATTCCGGGGCGGATACGGTCATGGATTTGAGTACCGGCGGTGATTTAGCCGGAATCAGGCAGTCGATTATTGTGGATAGCTCGGTGCCAATCGGAACAGTTCCGATATATCAGGCGGGGATAGAAGCGATAGAAAGACATGGTGCCATCGTTAAGATGAGCGCCGATGAGCTCTTTGCTGTCATTGAGGAGCATGCGCGGGGTGGTGTTGACTTTCTCACGGTGCATTGTGGTGTCACGCGGGTGGCTATAGAACGTCTCCGGCAGCAAGGGAGAGTAGCCGATGTTGTCTCTCGTGGCGGGGCTTTCTTGATTGCCTGGATATTTCATAATGAGCGCGAGAACCCGCTTTATGAACAGTATGACCGTTTGTTAGAGATAGCACGTGAATTTGATGTAACTCTGAGTCTGGGCGATGGTATGCGTCCGGGGAGTCTGGCTGACGCCACTGACCGTGCGCAGGTGGAGGAGTTGCTCACTGCCGGGGAGCTGGTGCAAAGGGCCTGGCAGGCGGGTGTTCAGGTGATGGTGGAAGGGCCGGGCCATTTGCCTTTAAACCAGATTGAAGCCAACGTACGTTTGCAGAAAGCAATTTGCAAAGAGGCTCCTTTCTATGTACTTGGTCCGCTGGTGACCGATGTCGCTGCTGGATACGACCATATTACCGGTGCTATCGGAGGCGCTATTGCCGCCGCCGCCGGTGCCGATTTCCTCTGTTACGTGACACCTTCAGAGCACCTCTCATTGCCTGACCTTGATGACGTGAGGCAGGGAGTAATCGCTTCACGTATCGCCGCCCATGCTGCCGATATAGCCAAGGGTGTTTGTGGTGCTGATGAGAGGGATAAAAAACTCTCAATAGCCCGTAAGAATCTTGATTGGGAGGAGCAAGCTAGGCTTTCACTGGATCCGGAACGGTCTCGGCGTATTCATGGCAGGCATGCTTCTGCAGGGTCAGCTTGCAGCATGTGCGGGGAATTCTGCGCTATGGAGCTGGTGGCGAAATACCTGGGTATCAAAGCCACCAGGTGCTAGTTTTGAAATGAAATTCAGTGTCACGGTGTACTCCCACATCATGATAAATTGTGTTAATTCGCCAATTTTAAAACCAGCATTGATTACGTGAGGTCATGAATTTATTTTTGTCACGCGTTACAATCGCCGGTAATGGCGGTACTTTTGTTATTGTTATGTTTCCATACCCAAGTTTTCCTTTAAGGGGAGGCTTGGCAGTTACGGGTTATCCTTGTTGACAATTATGTCTGCAGGTGTAGAATTATAGCGATATGCAATTCTTCGGCACGTCAGGAATAAGGAATATCGTCACCCGGGATTTACTTGGTCTGGCGTATAAGGTAGGGATGGCGGTAGGGAAGGCTTACGGGGATGTGGTGGTGGGTAATGATACCAGGACTTCCAGCGGCGTGATGAAGCATTCTGTTATCTCCGGCCTGCTTGCAGCCGGAGCCAGATGTGGGGATGTTGGTATTGTGCCTACACCCACTCTTGCCTTTGTCACCCGTGAGTTCCATGCCGGGGTGATGATTACGGCTTCGCACAATCCCCCGGAATATAACGGTATCAAACTCTGGAACCCGGATGGTTCCGCCTTTAATTCGGTACAGCAGGGACAGGTGGAAGAGGTGCTTCTCAGTGATTCTCTTGATATTGCCCCGTGGATGGAGATGAAGAACTGTATCTGGCACAGCGGGGCGGCGGAGCAGCACATGGATCGTATCCTGTCAAATTTTCCGGGCAAGCTGAACGCCAGGGTGGTAGTGGACGCTGGCTGCGGTGCTGCCGCTGAGGTTACACCTCATCTGTTGACCAGGCTGGGCTGTGAGGTAATAGCAATTAATTGCTATCACAGCGGGTTTTTCCCGCATGATATTGAGCCGATTGAATCCAATCTGGGAGAACTTATAAAGTCGGTAAAAGGGTCCGGGGCGGCGGTGGGCATTGCCCATGACGGAGATGCTGACCGCATGATGGCGGTAGATGATAAGGGCAGGTTCATTCCCGGCGATAAGCTGCTGGCTATCCTGGTTCAGGCGGTTGGTGCCGGAGATGTGGTTACCACTGTGGATGCATCGATGGTAATTGACGAGATGGGTTTTAGTATCCGGCGGACCAGGGTGGGGGATGCGGCGGTATCTGAGGAACTCAGGAACGGCGGTGACTTTGGCGGTGAGCCATCAGGTAGCTGGATTTTCCCCGGTGTCTCGTTATGTCCTGACGGCATTTATGCCGCAGCCCAGATAGCGGCAATAGCCAGTCAGCAAAAGCTATCGGAGCTTGTTGATAGTTTGCCTTCTTATCCTATACTGCGGGGCAATATTCGAACTGATGGAGCGGTTTTATCTGGTCTGGAGGAAAGCCTGGCTGCTCTGGAGCCTATCTCAACAGGCAACATTGATGGCATTAAATTGCGTTTTAAAGATGGCTGGTTACTGGTTCGAGCCTCAGGCACCGAGCCGAAAATCAGGTTGACGGCTGAAGCCAGAAGCAGGAAGCGGGTAAGCCAGCTGTACGAGAGCGGCGTCAAAGCAATAGAAAGCTGCCTGAAGGTGGGGCCGTGAAGGCGGTTATTCTGGCGGCCGGCGAAGGTAGCCGGATGCGCCCCCTTACGTATAACCGGCCCAAGGTAATGCTGCCTATTGCCGGCAAGCCTATTTTAGAGCATTTGCTCATTGAAATCAGCCGGGCGGGTATCAGTGATTTTATTTTCATTGTGGGCTACTGTGATGAGCAGGTGCGTGATTACTTTGGCCACGGAGAAAAATGGGGGGTAAATATCACCTACAGTAGCCAGCGGAAGCAGATGGGCACTGCCGATGCTATCCGGACGATAGAGAAACTTGTTGATGGGAAATTCCTGGTAGTTAACGGAGATGTAATTGTCGGCAGCGAGGATATCAAGCGGCTAGCCGGGGGTGATGATAATACCATCAGCGTCATTGAGGTTGAGGATAACAGCGATCTGGGCATGGTGGAGTTGTGTGAGGGCAAGGTGGTGCGTATTTATGAGAAGACAGGGAAGCCTCCCTCGCGCATGGCCAATGCCGGTCTCTATCTGTTTACACCGGACATCTTTGCGGCTATATCGCAGACCTCAAAATCGCCACGAGGCGAATATGAAATAACCGACTCTTTACATTTGCTGATGGAACAGGGTAAAGATGTTCCGTATCGTGAGATTGAGCACTGGCTCAATCTCAGCTATCCCTGGGATTTAATATCGGCTAATGAATCGCTGTTGGCCGGGATTGAACCACGGAACCTGGGTGAAGTGGAAGAGAATGTGGTTGTTAAGGGTGTTGTCGCCATCGGTAAGGATACCGTAATCAGGTCCGGTTCCTATATAGTTGGGCCGGTAATAATCGGGCAGGGTTGTGATATCGGGCCTAATTGCTATCTCCGCCCCGGTACTTCAATCGGGGATAACTGTCATATCGGCAGTGCCGTTGAAGTTAAAAATTCCATTATCATGAAAGGCTCAAAGCTGCCTCACCATAACTATGCGGGGGACAGTGTTATCGGGGAGGGTTGTAATTTTGGCGCCGGAACCAAGATCGCCAATCTGCGACTGGATAAAAAGAATATAGTGGTAGCTAACCGCAACACGGGACGGCGCAAACTTGGTGCAATTATCGGCGATAATGTTGAAACCGGGATTAATGCCTCAATCAATGTCGGTAGCCTGATTGGTAATAATGCCTTTATCGGGCCGGGTGCTATTGCCAGTGGGGTGGTTCTGCCGGATACAAAAATATTTTGAGGTGCAGTTGATGAAGCAAGCAATAATATTGGCAGCAGGGGAAGGGCAGAGGCTGAGACCGTTTACGGTTAACCGTCCCAAGACCATGCTTTCTATTGCCGATAAGCCGATATTACAGTACGTGATTGAGGCATTGTCACGGAATGGTATTGACAACATTGTGCTTGTAGTCGGCTATAAAAAGGAGCAGGTGTTTGGCTCCATTGGCTCCGGTGAGCATTTCGGTGTAAACATAACATACGTAACCCAGGAAAAACAGCTGGGAACGGCACACGCCCTGGCACAGGCGCAGGCGGTAGCTGAAGACGAATTCCTGGTCTTGCCTGGAGATAATTTAATTGAAGCCGAAACTATCGCCCCATTTATCGGGAAAAAGCCGGGGGCAGTGCTGGTAAAGAAGGTGGACAATCCGATAAGGTACGGGGTGGTGAACCTGGGGCGGGGGGTAGTAAGGGGCATTGAAGAAAAGCCCCGTGAGGCGGGCAGCAACGTGGTTAATACCGGCATTTATGCCTTTGATAAGGATATATTCGGATTTATCGGGTCTGGCCTGGATATTCCTGATGTCCTGAACAGCTTGATAGCTGAGGGGCGTACCATTAGCGCTATGGAGACAGATGGTACCTGGCTGGACGTGGTCTATCCCTGGGACATCTTGAGTTTGAATGACGCTGTTCTTCAGCGGGCTGAGGCCAGCCTGGGTGGTACCATCGAGACTGGCGTTTACCTTCGGGGGGAGGTCTCAGTGGGGAAGGATACCGTGATAAGATCGAATTCTTACCTGGTTGGCCCGGCGACCATTGGCAGTGGCTGTGACATCGGCCCCAATGTGTGCGTTTTACCGGCGACGAGTGTTGGCGACAATGTGGTTATTTCACCATTTACCGAAATTAAAAACAGCGTTATTGGTGATGATGTCAACATTGGTGCCGGTTGTATAATACAGGATTCGGTTATTGGTGATGGCTGTGTAATCAGGGGGCATCTTAACGCCTGTAGCAACGAAACTGAGGCCAGGGTCAACGGGGAGTCTCATGTGGTGACGATGGGTGCCATGATGGGTGAAGGGTGTAGTGTCGGTAACGGTGTGGTGTTACAGTCTGGGGTTATTATTGGCAATTATTGCCAGATCCAGGCATTGAAGTTGGTGGGGGGGAACATTCCTGATAAGAGCCTGGTATATTAATAGGCTCTATTGTTTTAATGGTAATGGCGTTAAAATGAGTGCGGCATTTCTGAATTAGGCGGGGTTTAAAAAGAAACTTGCGGAGATATTTTTATGTGCGGCATTGTCGGTTATATTGGTGAGAAGGAAGCTCAGCCTGTGCTGTTTAATTGCTTGTCCAGGTTGGAATACAGGGGCTATGATTCCTGTGGTATTGCTGTTCTGGGGGAAGACGTTGCGGTATACAAGGATGCAGTCAGGGTAAGAGATCTGGAGAAAATAGCCCCCAGACTTCCCGGTACGGTAGGTATCGGTCATACCAGGTGGGCGACACATGGTGAGCCCACGCGGAATAATGCCCACCCACATTGTGGGTGTGCCGGTAAAGTGGCTGTGGTGCATAATGGTGTCATTACCAATTTTCAGGAACTTCGGCAACAGTTGATTAATGAAGGGCACAATCTTGTTTCCGAGACTGATACCGAGGTAATTCCGCACCTGATTGAAAAATATTATAACGGCGATCTGGTCGGGGCAGTAGCCAGGACTCTGGGCGATGTTGATGGCTCGTACGCTATCATTGTTATGATGGATGGTGAGTCTAAACTGGTGGCTGCCAGAAAGGACAGTCCGCTGATTATCGGCGTTGGTGACCGGGAGAATTTCATCGCTTCTGATGTGCCGGCGGTGCTGGATTATACCGGTCGGGTTATCTATCTGGAAGATGGTGATATCGCTGTCATTACGCCGGATAATGTCGAAGTAACCATGGAAGGCGTGACGGTTAATCGAGAGGCGCAAAAGGTTTTATGGAGTGTTGAGGATGCCCAGAGGGGGGGCTATGAGCATTTCATGCTTAAGGAAATCCATGAGCAACCTGGGGTGATACGTGATACTCTGAAACAGTATATAGCTGCTACCGAACCGGTTGCTGATCTGGCTGTAGCGGGTAGTGCCGGCTTGGAAGACATGCTTATACTGGCTTGCGGTACTTCCTGCCATGCCGCTTTGATCGGGAAGTATCTCATTGAGGAGCTGGTCGAAATGCCGGTGCGGGTTGAGATGGCTTCTGAATTCAATTACTACGGCCGGACCTCCCCCAGAAACAGGGTGATTGTCATCACTCAGTCGGGTGAAACGGCTGATGCCCTCAAGTCAATCAAGAGATTGCGGGAAGAGGGTGGACAGGTAATTGTTATCACCAATGTGGTGGGCAGCACTGCCAGTCGTTTGGCTGACCAGGTTGTTTATACCAGGGCCGGCCCGGAAATGAGCGTACCGGCAACCAAGAGCTTCATGGCACAGCTCATTGCCTTATACTGGCTGGCGTTACCGTATTCCAAGATTGATATCAGAAGATTGGATAATCTGATCATCGGGCTACGGCAATTACCGGCCAAAGTCCAGCAGGTTTTGGATAATGAGACGTTAATCTCGGATTGTGCTCATCACCTATCAAGCTTCAATAATATGTTTTATATTGGTAGAGGGATAAACTATCCTGTAGCTATGGAGGGGGCGTTGAAGCTGAAGGAGATTTCCTATATTCACGCTGAGGGCTATGCCGCCGGTGAACTTAAGCACGGCCCCTTTGCCCTGCTGGGCAGCGAGACACCAGTCGTGGCGGTAGTGGCTCGAGATAACACTTATGAGGCAGTGTTAACCAATATCAAGGAAGTCAAGGCCAGGAAGTCCCCGGTGCTGGCGGTTGTTGGTGAAGGGGATGAAAATATCGGGGACTTGGTTGATTGGGTTATTACTGTGCCTCAGGTTGACCATTTGTTTTCTCCGGTGGTAAATACCGTGGCTTTACAGCTCTTGTCTTACCATGTCGCCAGACTGAGAGGGTGCCCTATCGACTTCCCGCGTAACCTTGCGAAAAGCGTTACCGTGGAGTAGGGGCTGGATGAGGATGGGTGGCCGGCAGTGGTATGGTAATGAATTCTTTGCTAGCCAGCTTCTCGGTAGTTATTAGCAGGGCTTCAGCGTCGTGATTCAGCAGGGATATAAGCACTATCATGGTAGGCACCTGGGTATGCTCGGTTGCCGACAATAAGGCAAGAGTTGCCGGGTTATTTCTAGCCGCTTCTTCAACAGAAAGATATTCGAAATCGAGCAAACCGAGTAATTTCCGGGCTGGCTCTGATTCCGCCTTTTTGAGATGGGTGATGTTGTTCCTGAGCCGGGCAAGGTCAGGCAGTTCCAGGTGCCGCCGGGTAAATTCAATGGCAGTAATTTCCTTTACCAGGGACATCGTCTGTCTCAGTATTTCTGCGGGGTCGGAGACGGCGGTACTGTGGATAACCTTTTCATGGTTATAAGCTGCCAGTGAGGTTGGTACACCTTCACGGGCCAGGGTTAATGCTGCCGTTATTAAATTAAAAGCGAGTATATCAGCCTCTTCGGCACCGCCTACGGACAGGTTAACCGCAATAATCGCCGCTTTTTCACCAGCCTCAATACATTCTTTTACTATCAACTGGCTTAGTTTCAGCGTGTGTTTCCAGTCGATATCTCTCATCTGGTCACCGGCCTGATAGCTTCGGCTTTTGTAGTATTCCGTGCCGTGCTGATATATCCTGCCTGTTTCTGGCGGCAGCGAGGTTGCGGCTACTGCCGAGGTTCCGGTCTGTTCCAGGTATTTTCTGGCCAGCCATTCGGCATATTGTGCCCGCGGGATTACCTGCAGTTCCAGCGGTTCTATAGTCTGGTTTATCTGGACCAGTCCCCGTGAGTCCAGGGCTGATATCCGGAAGGGAAGGTGTGTGGGGCCGGATAAGAGCGGATTTACGCTGAGGTTTAACCTGGCGGTTTCACTTCGGCTTATGGTGAATCTTGGTGGTGTTATCTGCATCCACGGCTCCGGGGCGCTAACGAGGATATGCATTGTTTCCTTCGCCTTGCTGGTAATATTTAGATTAATATCACTGGTGGTACCGGCAATTATCCTCTTCATTACGTTGCTGGCGGTAACCGGTAGCCTCGGAATGGTCAGCAGTATTTTTAACAATATTACTAGAAGGTAGAGGACAAAAATAATGCCGGTAAAGAGCAAGGCAGGTTTACTCAATACAATTGATACCAGCATCATGACCAGCGTAGCGGCGCACAATGCTATAAAAGTCCTGGTGGTATGGCGTCCCTTTTTGCCGGGTATGAATTCGCTGTTGGGCTGAGTGTTCTGCCGCAGGCTGTAATCCAGAAGGTAGATAACAGGGAGAGTGGATAATGATGATGTGGCTTGAGTTGTTACCAGCGAGAGAGTAGTCAGGGAGTCGATAACTGTGGCTACCGTCAGCGGTAACAGGAAGATAGCGGCCATCATAATGGCTATCTTGAATCCGGGTGGCGCCGGGCGGGCAATGATGTAAAGAACAGCCAGCAGCAGAGCCAGTGCCAGCAGCGCATAAGGCAGCGCCGCCGTAAAGGTTACTGCCAGCAGCACCAGCAGCGCATATATTTGACATAACAATCTGAGAGAAAGTCTATTTATCATCAGCTTTGGGTACGGGAATCTCTTTGGCTACACCGTGGATAATATCGTCCGTGGTGGTATTATCCATATCAGCTTCAACAGTAAGGCGGATTCGGTGCGATAAGACAGGTATTAGTAATTGTTTGACATCATCGGGTAGAACGAAATCTCTTCCTTGAATGAAAGCCAGGGTTCTTGAGCCTTTCAGCAGGGCAATACCGGCTCTGGGGCTGGGGCCAAGTAATAAATCCTGATGGTGGCGAAGGTTATCAAGGATGGCAATGATATATTGGCGGATACTATCTGAGATATGTACCTTTTTTACCTCTTGCTGTAGATTGATGATGTCGTTGGGCGTGATCACTGCGGAGAGAGGGGCTTCCGATATTCTATCGATTTCCTTGAGAACCTGTTCCTCCTCTACTGTATCGGGTAAGTCACTCCAGATGCGGAACATAAACCGGTCCATCTGGACTTCAGTAAGCGGGGAAGTGCCGTGGCTGCCAAATGGTATCTGGCTGGCAATGACGATAAACGGGTTTTCCAGAGGGTGGGTATCGCGTTCAATGGTGACCTGCTGCTCCTGCATCGCCTCCAGGAGAGCGGCCTGGGTGCGGGGGGTAGTGCGGTTCAATTCATCGGCGAGTAGCACGTTGGAGAAGATAGGGCCGGCCATAAAGGTGGCGCTGCCGTCAGGCCGGTAAAAATAGAAACCGAGGATGTCTGCCGGCAGCATATCCGGTGTCCCCTGGACTCTTTTAAACCTGCCACCGATGACGTGGGCAAAGGTGCGGGCAAGGGTGGTTTTGGCAGTGCCGGGCAGACCCTCAATAAGCACATGTCCCTGACTGAGCAGAGCTACCAGCAGGAGCTCCTTTGAACTGTCCTTACCGATGACTACCTTGGATACTTCGGCAATGACGTTGCTCACCATTTCGTGTCCCGTTTGCTTTTCTTTTACCATGATTGTCTCCTTTCAAGATTTTAGGACAGGTTATTCGCTGGCTTCCGCCAGATAGGCCGCAGTATTATTGCCAGCACGGCGATTACCACTCCCGTTGTGCTCAATGGTTGGGTGAAGAAATCACGAACGTGAGCCAGCATTCTCTTGGTCTGGTAGAGGGTGGAGGGTGGCAAATGTGATTCGTCAATAAAGAGTCCGGAAGTGGTGAAACTCCTGATATTTCTAAGAAGAATGTGATTATCTTCCATTGATTCCATGCTGTTGATAAAGATACTGGGGTCAGTAATAAGTATCACCTGGCCATTGCCACTCTGGCAGTGGGAAATCACCGGGAATGGGCCCACGGGCTCTTCTTCATCACGGATGTGGTTGCTGTTCTGGTCAAGAAAGCTAAATGAAGAGGACAGAGCGATGGTACCATTACCTTCGGCGCCGTTAATGGCGGTGGCACGGTTAAAAACCAGGCTTGTAACGTTGCTGGTCAGGGGGCCTGGCGTTAAGTGCAGAATCCTGGGAAACCATTTATTCTTGTAATGGGATAACGGGTCAAGGAGCGTTTCTCCGGAGAATCGTAACGGGATCTTCAGGTATTCCAGAACCTGGTTGCCGTAGCCGTAGTCGTCGGCCAGAATCAAGGTCCCGCCGCGGGTGACAAAGTTATGTAACATCCCGAGTTCCGCCCGTGTGAATTCAAGATAAGGGATGAGGATGAGTGTTGCTCCCGGTGGGGAAACGGGGAGGGCGGAAAGGGATTCCAGCGGTGTAATCTGATGGCGGGCGCTTATATCCTGGCTACCGTTCCAGAAGGGGTTCCCCGTCCGGAAATCATCATTTAGCGGGAAGAACCAGACTGTTATAAGCAGAATGGCGATTATGGATAGAGTTATTATCAACAGGAATCTACGGAGTTCCATTCTGCAACTCCTGATTAATACTGGCTGCAAGTTGTTCAGCTCTGGAGGCGGTTACTTCATCCGGTTGCTGAGGCGAGTAAAGAGTCATCTCAGCCAGGGTGGTCAGTTCTGAAAATGGCTGAGCGGCACTGGCTAATCGAGATGAGGCGGCCTGGAGAAACTCACGGAAAGTGGTGTGGGTTAACATAGATATGCCACTGGCCTTTTCTGCCGCCATAAGCCCGCTCTGGTAACTTGACAGTATTCTAGCTTCAATGCCGGCGAGCCCGGGCTTGCGTTTTGCCGCTGGCATGAATGTGTTTAGTCCGGCTTGTTGTGACCGGTAGCTTTTCTGTTTCTGTAGTTGGGCGCTGCTCCGCCGGTAAAGGAACAGTCCGAGAGAAGCTAATGCGGCTAACAGTAAGGTTGTATTTAACGGATTAATGGTAAAAACCACTCTCTTTGTTTCCAGGGTTGAGTGCCACGGCTCAGCCGGCTCGATTTTTACCATTACTTCCTGCCAGCCGAGTAGTGAAAAGTCAAAGGGCAGCTCCCGGGCGGTGCTGGTGGCATAGAAAGGGTTGGCCGATGTGGCGGTTTTTACGGTCAGTTGGGAGGTATCTATTGCTGCGGTAAATCTGCCGTCAGCACCTGTCCCGGTTATACTGACGGAATCTTTGAAGCTGAGGTATACTCTGGCGTCCGGGAGGGGGCTAAGTTCATGGCGCACCACGCCGCTAATCTGGATTGGCCTGGGCAGGATAGCCAGTCCGGGCAGCTGAATATCGGCTTGTATGGGCAACCTTGCTACGTTGACGGTCAGCTTTTTTTGAGCGGCCGGGTAGTGGTCTTGCGGCGCGGCGGCCACGGTCAGGATATGCTCGCCGGTTGTTGTCTCATGTGGCGTGGCGACCTGCAGGCAAAATGAACCGGATACTGTTACTTCGGCAAGCTCGGTATCATCCAGGCATAACTTGATCGTGCGGGCAATACTGCTACTGTTTGATTGCACCTTCCCGCTGACGGTAAAGGGTAACCCGGGATGGATTGTAGCCGGTGCCGATACATCCAGGAGCGTGGGGTAATAGAATCTGGGTTTGATTGACATCACCGGATTTTCACTGAGTTGCTGGCGGAGTCTGTCGATCTCAATAGTGAGTTTTTGGAGGAGTTTCAGGCTCGCCATTAAGCGGTCAATAGCCTGTTTAAATCGGCTGGTAGATGGAGCGGCTAAAACACCGAGTTTGTTAACTAAAGTGTCGGTCATTGCCTCGATGTCTATCAGCAGGAATTGGGCTTTCTGTATTGCGGCACCGGCTTCATCAAGCTTTTCCTGAGCATTTTTGTTCTGGTCTTCTGAAAACAAAGCGGAAGCTTCATTCAGAAGATACTCTGCGCTGTTCATCGTAGTGAACAGTTCCCGGGAGAGGTTATTATAGCGGTCAATAATGTATTGTAGCTCATCGGGAATCTCGATGGTTCTTATTTCAGTGAGCATACTCTGGGCGCCATGATATTGCCTGAGTGCAGCCAGGTTAAATAGATTACTATAGGAGGACAGCATCTCGGTTGCCTCCAGCGTGTCTTTGGCTGCGGTTGGATTTATGTGGGGTGTTTGTGCCGGTTGGGCATAGATGGGAAAGCAGAGAGCGAGCATCCCCGCCGGGATAATTGCCAGCAGACCAATTGCCAATCTTTTCATGGTATGAATAAGAAATGCTTGGAGTAGGTAGTCATATCAGTATCTTTATGATTTGCAGGCCCAGAACAAACATGAATCCAACGAGGAGCACACTGCAAACCAGGTTCAATCCGCGGCGGGCTTTGGCGTTAAAGAACACAAATAGCTCTGTAATAATCAGCGCCTCGGCAAGGTAGATAGTGTAGTAGATGCTAAGGGAATCCTGTCCGCTAGCAGTCAGCATAACAGTAGTCAGCAGTAGTGTCAGGGCAATGCTAAGGATGTAAATGTTATATAACCTCACGCTACTACCTCAAGCTCGACGTAATGTTTCCCGTTTCGCCGGGTCTCTTGTTTGATAGTGACCGGTTTGTTCCAGGCCTCAGCGGACACCGAGGCAACTACGGATGCTAAAGGCCCGCCGAGACATTGGTGTGACCAGCTGGCTCCGTTTTCAATATGAGGTTTATATATTTCCACCTTAATCTGGTTTTTCTGGCAGGATACCCTGGTTCCGTCAGCAATACCAAGTTCGCCGGTAAATAGTGAGGTCAGTGCTGATTCCAGCTCGGCCGGGGTAGGCCCCGGTTTAACTTCCAGCATGTTGACCGCAGTGCTTCCAATGGTTGAAAGTAGCAGACCGACATCTTCAGGACGGTCTCCGTAGTGCACAATGAATCGCCGGGGCAGGGCTTTGGTGATGAAGGGACTCGATGAGTTAGAGTGCAGCGGTATAAGCGCTCGTGGTTGATCATTAGTGAGTGAAGCCGGAAGATAGATAGCCTGGGTTCTGATTCCAAGCTCTTCGACAATACTGGCAATGTTGCTAATACCGGTTTCCAGGAGCATGCCGCAGACCTCCGGGGGCAGGTTGGAAATCGTCCTCCCCAGCGCGATGAGGATAAATGATAGTATCAGCATGCACATACCCAGAGCAGTCAACCAGATTAAGTGGAGAATGAAGTAAGCCGATGGGCATATAAGGATACCGGCAATGAGCAGGCCAAGCCCCGCCCAGGTATAGGGATTACTCTTGAGTAAAGCTGTTTTCATTGCTGCGCCTGATGTCAATTGACGAATAATAGCAAATAATATGACATCTGTCAAGTAGATGAAATGCATCGTGGTATGGCATATGCTGTAGTATATACTACGTTATGGCTAAAAGTCTATTTGCCTGAGTGATAACTTGTTCGGTGTGTATGTTGTCAAAAAAATAAGAGGAGCCACTAGATAGTGGCTCCTCTTCCTGTCGGTTATCACCGACGGGGGTGATATTCTGTCTGGTTAACCAGTCCGGCGACGGATGGCCACCAGCCAGGTAATTAAGGCAATGATTATTATGGCTGCGGCTATGCCACCGCCGATGTACCACCAGTTGATTGGTACCTCTTCTGGCGACGGTGTGGGAGTGGGTGTTGGCGGCGCCGGTGCAGGTTCCGGTGCAGGCGCCGGTGTTGGAGGTGCCGGTGCTGGCGTAGGCGGTGCTGGCTCTGGCGCCGGTGCTGGCGTCGGCTCTGGTGTGGGCGCTGCTGGCTGTATCACCGTTACCGTTCCTGTCAGTCCATTAACGTTGACTTCAAAGCTTCCGGCCATGGCCAGGGTTGTGGTGAAAGTGACTGTCTTGCTCTCCTGTCCGGCTGCCTCCACATCCTTGGTGGCTATTGAGACATCGTCAATCTTCAGGATTACATCGTAGGTGTCAGTAAGATCACCGGTGTTGGCTACATCCACGCTTATTGTTATTTTTTCTTTAATATCGACCTCAGTTGGAGCGATCACCAGATTGCTGACGCTGAATTCGGCAGGACTGGTGTGAGCGATGATAGTGAAAGCAGTGAAGTGGTCTATCTCGCCGCTGATGGTATTATTGGTGGTATCAACGGCAATGTTGTTCAGCTCCACCCACTGACTCGTGCTTGCATCCCAGTAGGCGATGACTAGGTCAGCAGGGTCAACTCCTTCGGGGATAGCATTCGGGTCAAAGGTCAGTTTGATAGTAACTGGTTGGTCAAAGGTGGCTCCATCAGGCCCGAAGTCATAGGTAAGCCCGATAACATTCGCCTCTGCCGGCGGTGCCGGTGGGGTGGTCATCGGCACTACCTGTATCTGACTGAGAGGCCGGCCTTCTTTGGTCAAACCGGTAGTTTCTTTCTGGATGGCTATCTCAACCTTGGCGTCTGCAGATTTGGCAGTCGTCGCCTGGGTGAATTTACCGTTTATATCAACGATGTTGGATACAGGGGTAACTCCCGGTGTAGGTGCGGGTACGGGTGCCGCTCCGCCAGAGAGAGCCTGGAGACTAAATTGACTGCTGAGTTCGGTAAAGGTGGTATCATCTGAGGTAACGATATAGGTCTTAATCAGGTACTGCCCGCTGGGCCATCCCGAGGGTGAATCCCAGGTCAGGTCATAAGTTATGGACACTGAGCCGGTATAAGCGTAACCGTAACCTAACTGGGCGGGCCAGTTATAGGCAGTTCCTTCCCAGACAATATATCCTGCCTTGGAGGCTTCCTGCCAGCCGTTTCCGGTAGTGGCATCAACGATAATCGTGCCGAAATCACCCGTATATGTCTTGTCGGTGCTGGTAACGGGCAGGTAAGTACAGGTAGCTTTCTTGCTAGTGTCGTCCGCCTTGTAAATCTCCATCCAGATTTGCTTGAGCGGGAGGTGTTCATTTTCCTCAATGGTTACCACTACCTGCCCGTAAAGAGTGCTCCCGAGCGTTCCGGAGGGGAGTTGTGGGTAGGCTACCGTAAGGGCTTTGGTTGGTGTGGCAAACCATAGCGAGGTAGCCACCGCAATTACCAGAAGAAGCGGTATGGCTACGCGGTATAGGCTTTTAAGCGGTGTTGATAGTTTGGTCATCGTTATCCCCCTTTGGCTTGCAGTCCTGGCCTTTTTACGCATCCGGCCTGAGCGCAACATCTGTAACGTCTCAGGATTTTTCAATATTTCAGCTATGTCAGGTGGTATTTTGCCAGCCAGGGTAAGCAGTTCATCCTGGTCAGCGTTAAGGGCCTCCGCCATCTGTAGAATTACCTTTTCGCTGGGAGGAGGCATTACCCCGTTTTCAATTTTACTTAAATAGGTGAAGTCAATGTCGACTGCCCGGGCAAGTCCCCTCTGGGTCATGCCGGCATTTATTCTCAGCTCTCTTAATCTGGCCCCGAACATATTAGCGTTTTCCATGACTATAGACTATCCCTGAATATACAGTTGGAGATATTTTAGAGTATGTTGAGTAAAAAGTCAAGCCCTTTTTGGAATATATTTGGACAATATGGCATATTTACTTAAAAAAATATGGGGTGTTGAATAAAAAGTCAAGCACTGATGGCAAAAACATTGCCCTCCCAACCGATGTTATGAATCCAGTTAGATCGGATTGGATATAATTCGGGGAGTTCTGAGCCATAGCGGCTTAGGATGGTATCAGCGCTTCTTATTTCGCGGGGATGTTCTTCTACGGCTGGAAGACAAATCACTGCGATAATCAGGCGCCGTGATATTCAAGACAAAGCTGATGCGGATGTCTGACAATCTGGACATAATGGGTTCGCCAACCGCTTCTAATTCGTCCAATGCATGGCGGCTGGTAATCACCGTTGCCAGGCGGGCATTGTAGCGATAGTTAATAACCTGATAGAGTTTTTCCTGTGCCCAGGGAGTAGTTGACTGCTCGCCGAAGTCATCCAGTATCAGCAACGGGGCATTCTTCGCACTTTCGAAGAGCTGGTCATAGGATATCTTGCTTTCCGGGCTGAATGTAGAACGCAGGTGGTCAAGAAATTCAGGTACTACCAGGAACAGGGCTGGATTACCTGACTGAAGGCGGTAATTGGCAATGGCGGCGGCTAAGTGAGTTTTGCCGCAACCAGTAACCCCCAGAAGTACCAGCCAACCT
>Ga0180432_10002098_pt1 | contig 30382 bp, 25 predicted proteins | sample SS_ome_10_FD_132414 | JGI IMG/M metagenome (GOLD analysis project Ga0180432, IMG submission 132414) | Hypersaline lake sediment archaeal communities from the Salton Sea, California, USA - SS_1_MS_2 metaG | ecosystem: Environmental > Aquatic > Non-marine Saline and Alkaline > Hypersaline >...
TGAAGTTGAAGACAATTGAAGAAGAAATTAAGGCGGCAACAATATCGGCTAGTTTAGCGTGTGGTAAAACTAAGCCTGATTTTATGAAACTAGATGATACAGCAATACAATGCGATCAGATCATAGACAAGAATGGTTATTTAGTAGGTTTTAATATACAAACACTGGTAGTACATAAGGGAAGGTATTTATTAAAGAATGGCGAAAAAAGAAAAGCTAAATCTTAATCAGGAGAAATTTTGTCAGAATTACGCAGGTATGAGTGATAGTCTTTTATTTGGAAACGCTACAAAGAGTTATATGAATGCTTACCCAGAAACTAGCTATGAAGCAGCTATGACTAGCTCTAGTGATCTCCTAAGAATTCCTAAGATACAGGATAGAGTAAAAGAACTGTTAAAAAAACTGGTTGTGGATGATGATTATGTGGATAGCCAAATAGGATACTTAATAAGACAAGGGGTTGACTGGAGTGCAAAGATGAAGGCAATACACGAGTATAATTTGGTGAATAGCAGGATAACGAAGAAGATAAAGCATAGTGGTAAGGTAGAGTACAAGTTATCAGATAAGGATAAAGAGGAATTGGATAATATACTGGCTGCTAATAAGAAGAAGTAGGCGGGGGATTTTTTAATAATTAGATTTGGTATTCGGGCGTGTGGGTTTTCATCATTTCCCACAGATATTTACTGGTTTGCCGTGTAGGATTCGGTCAGTGAGGATGTTTTATTTTTTTCTCCCTCACTCCTACACGCCTGTATATCAATACAGAATTAGGCCATACGGAGGTGAAAGCCGTGAAATGGTCAAAAGATGCGGAAGAGATGTTACTTAATCTCTATGACGCAGGTATGAGTGATCAGGCTATCGCTGATCTCCTTACGAACAAGTACGATAGCACCTTTACAAGAAATTCAGTAAAGAACAAGCGACTTCGCCTTCTTAAAAAAACAAAGAAGCACGGGACGAAAGCTGATCTTTACACCTTGCTCAAGAGGGCAACAAAACCACTGGAACTTAGCGACCTTTTAGAGAAGCTGAATGTTGGCTTTGATGAGTTTCAGGCAATGGTACACGAACTTCGGTCAGAGGGCTATAACATCAGTTGGGTAGATACATCTATCGAGCTGGTGAGGCAACTTGTTACGACCGACAAGCTGGTTATACCAGTCGAGACACTGTATAACGGCAAGGAATACCAGTTCGGCATTGTGGCAGACACCCACTTAGGCTCTAGGTACGAGCGGTTAGATGTCCTTGAGGTGGCCTATGATACTTTCTTACGGGAAGGGATCAAAGCGGTTTATCTCCCTGGAAATATGATTGATGGTTATCTTAAAAGGATTAATCACTTCGATCTTCATCCAGGTATGCAGGGATATACGGCACAGGTTGAATACTTTGTTGAGAATTACCCCCAGAGAGAAGGTATTACTACATACTTTATCACTGGCGACGACCACGAGGGTTGGTGGGTAAAAGACGCAGGTATCAATATCGGTGAGTATATCCAGCTCAAAGCAGAGGCAGCAGGGCGTACTGATCTGGTATGGATCGGCCATATGGAAGTTGATGTAGAACTCAAGAATGAGACAGGTTCGTCCATTATGAGGGTTGTACATCCTGGTGGCGGTTCATCCTATGCAGTCTCCTATTCCACTCAGAAGCTGGTAGAAAGCTATCAGGGTGGGGAGAAGCCTCAGATACTTATTGTGGGACATTACCACAAGATGCTCTTGCAGTTTATCCGCAATGTTTGGGTCATCCAGGCGGGATGTGTGGAAGACCAGACTCCGTTTATGAGGAAGAAGAAGTTAGCAGCTCACGTTGGGTTTTGGATTATCCGCTTCCATCAGGCAAAAACAGGCGAGATCAATCGGCTCAATGGTGAGTTCTTTCCCTTTTACGATAAAGGGTTTTACACCAAGAAAGACCACTTTAAGATGTGGTAAGGAGGCTAAAATGGCTTGGATAGCTTTTGTGTTAGCCTTAACTGGGGCTTTCCTTGTTACTAAGGAGGATCGCAGACTGCATTTCGCAGGTTTTGTTATGTGGTCTTTCACAAATGCGTACTGGGCGATATATAACTGGGGTGATTGGGCATTATGTGCTCAATTCTCAGCGTTCTTTATTCTAGCGTTGCTTGGTATTAAAAACACACTCAAAGCGTTTAAGAAAAGCTGAATTTCGACGCTCTCCCCTACTAGCTAAAGGAGCTACGGGGGAGGGCAACCTTTCTTTACATAGAGCATATTTATATAAGACATAGGGTTTACATAGAAATGTACTTAGTTTACATAGCAGGTCCTTACAGGGCTGATACATTTTGGGAGATAGAGCAAAACATACAAAAGGCTAAATTGTATGCTGCCAGAGTGATTAAAGATTATAATGGTGAGTATTATCCTGTTATTCCTCACTCAAATACTGGGCATTTTGGTGGGCTTAAAGACGAAAAGTACTTCCTAGAGGGGACAATGGAGCAATTAAAGAGGTGTGATGCTATTGTTTTAATACCAGGGTGGGACAAGTCCAAAGGCTCTATAGCCGAGTTTAAATACGCTTTAGATAACGATATGCCAATATTAAAGATTTATGATAACTGATTTAGATCCAAAAGTAATAAAACTACTTAAAGAGGGTACGCCCGCACAAAGGAAGTATATTTGTGAGAAAGAACCTGCTTATTTCTTTGTTTACTATTTTTCAGAGTTCTACACCTATGAGATAGCTCCTTTCCACTGGCAGTTTTATGATGATCTGAAGAAGCTGGTATCTGGTGATTACAAAGAGATAGGGTGGATAGCTTTCAGAGAGTCCGCCAAGACTTCTATAGCTAAACTGTTTATTGTTTGGTGTATCTGTTTCGAGAAGAAGAAGTACATCAACTTTGACTCTTACGATAAAGATAACTCTGAGGCAGCTCTTTTTGATATTTCAGTATGGTTGCAGACGAATAAGAAGCTAATTAGTGATTTCGGCAACCTTTATTACGGAGATGATCAGGAGGATAAAACCAAGAAGATCAAGAGGTTAAACAACTTTGTAACCGCTAACGGCATAAAAGTAGAGGCTTTTTCAACCCAAGAGCCTACTAGAGGGCGTATTTATCAGAATGTTAGGCCTGATCTATTCGTATTGGATGATATAGAGAACGCCAAAACAAAGAAGTCTTTTGCGATTACAGCCACCATTGTAGAGCATATAAACGAGCTGAAGGCAGGTTTAAGCTCTACGGGTAGTGTGATATACCTGGGTAACTATTTAACCGAAAATGGGGTTATAGCGGGGCTGATAGAGGGGTCTAAATCTAATAAGGACGTTTTAATAAGAAATATACCAGTAGCTAAGGGTGAAGAGTTAATGTGGCCAGATAAATACACCTTTACGGATGCAGAAGCGGTAGAAGAAAACAAGACTAGGAGCAAGGAAATACCTAAAGTATCTCTTGAGTCTAAGCGTAGGGCTTTGGGTAATGAGGTGTTTGAGACTGAGATGATGAATAACCCAGCGGCAGCGGAGGATTATTTCTTTGATAAGTTAAGGATAGAAGCAGATATAAAGAAGATAGAAAAGAAGCTCCCAGTGCAGGATTTGGCAGGTTTTAAGATATGGCACGAGTTTGATCCGTCTCATAGGTACGCAATAGGGGCAGATATATCAGAGGGAGTGGAAAAAGATAGCTCTGCTAGTGTTTGTTTTGACTTTTCCACAGTTCCTCACAGGGTTGTTAGTACCTATTACAACAATGTGATTGATCCGAGTACTTTTGCATTTGAGTTAAGGAGACAGGGAGATTACTTCGGTGGGTGTTTGTTAGCTCCTGAGCTTAATAATGTAGGGTTTGCCACAGTTACGACACTTTTAACTATTTATGACCCAGATATGATCTATAGGCATACGGACTTAACTAAGATAGAGGGAGATAGAACAGAGTCCAAAAAGCACGGATGGAGGACTACTTCGGCTACTAAGTCCAAGATGTTCTATGATTTTAAGAAGGCTTATGAGGATGGAGTTATAGAGATTTGGGATATTGATTTGCTAAAAGAGATGTCTTCATTTACTAAGGCTGATTTATCCAGTAGCACAACCACTAGGCAATTAGTAACTAGACACTTTGACCTTTTGACCGCAGCTTGTATTGGTTATCAGATGAGAGATCACGCAGTTGTAATGTCTAATAATGCAGACGAGGACTACAAAAAGAAGGTTAAGGCAGTGAAGAACCTAGAAACTAAACCACTTTATGAGGAAATTGGTCTATAATCTGGTATAATTAAACAAGAAACGAGAAGACGGCATTATTATAGTCGTCATTTTTTATAAGAATCGTATGAAAGTTATTAAAATAACTCAGAAAATAGAGAAACAAATACTAAAACAAGCCCAAGAAGAGGTAGAATTTGCCAGAGAACATAAAAAACCACGCCTTTCACAGTGGAAGCGTACTGAAAACCAGTATTATGGCGTAAAACCAAGTACAAAAGACAACAGAAGTAATGTTATGTTGCCTAAGATGCAGGGTTTTGTTGATACATTGCTCTCAAAGGTTGATGCTTTCCCTAATATAAAGTTTATGCCAGGGGAGGATGCTGATACTAAAAAGGCAGAGAGGATTAAGGCTCTGTTTGATCAAGATGCAAGACCAGCAAATATGAACTTTGCTTTTAAAGATACTCTCGGTAAGAAACAGGCTATTTTATACGGACGTGCGATTTATGAGTTCCACGCCTCATCTAAGGGTGGGTACAAGGCTCATCTTACACTTATAGACGCTTATGACTTCCTAATTGATCCCGCAGCAGGTGGTATTGATACGGAAAATGCGGACTATCTAGGACGACAAAATCTTATAAAAAACAGAGAAGAACTAGAGCAAGGAGCTAAAGATGGTAAATACATAAAAGCAGCGGTTAAGAGGCTTCTAGCTAATGTTAATGAAGAAGATGATAATGCTGGTACTGAATCAGAGGACGAGCAAGATAAAGAGAAGAAAAACAGGTATGCAGCCTTAAATGTTGGTGCTAAGAGGCGTATGCTACCAGGTACATTTAAGTTTATAGAATGGTATACAACTTTTAAGGGTTGTAGGTTTTACCTATTATTCAATGAAGACAGCGGTGAGGTTATCAGGCTAGAGAAGTTAAAAGATATGTTTAATAGTGAGTTGTGGCCGTTCTGGTCTTGGGCTACTTACCCAGACTTGGTAGAGTTCTGGTCTCCAGCTCCAGCTGATATGGTTAGAGATATTTTCGCAGCTCAAACAATGTCTATTAACCAAATGCTTGATAACAACGAAGAGATCAACAGGCCTATGATAGCCTTTGATACGGATGTGATAGATGACCCAGTTCTCCTTAAATACCGCAGAGATGGCTTAGTACCGCTTAAAAAAGGTACGAATATCAGGAGTGCGGTTCAAATGTTCGAGAAAAAGCCTATAAACAACGGAATAGCTATATACGAGACACTAGAAGGCATACAAGAGCTTGAATCTGGTGTTACTTCAGCTTCAAAAGGTGCAGCAGGAGAGGAAAAAGTAGGTATTTACGAGGGTAACTTGGCTAATGTTTCAGATAGGCTAGGGCTACTTAATAAGTCTTATGCTAATGCTTACCACCGCTTTGCATTGCTTTATCAGTACGGAATCAGAGAACATCTTAACAAGAAGACTGCAATTAAGATGATTGGACCTGATGGGGTTGAGTTTGATGAAATTACTAAAACAGACATCACTCCCCGTAGAGGAGAGTACGACATCTTTATTTCTGCTTCGGATGCTGAAAGAAACGAGGATATTCTTGATAAGCGTAGCAAATTAGGCTTTGTTAGCGAAAATAGAGGTAATAAGCGTGTGAATCAGAGCTTCTTAATAGAATTAGAGGCTGAAATAGCAGGGTTTACTCCTGATCAGATAGCTAGACTTATGGATACTGAGGATTACGGCAGCAAGGACTTACTAGCAGAGGCACAAAGAGATATACAGTTGATATTGGATGGTAAGGAAGTAGAGCCTAATCAGAGTGCGAATACAGCTTATGTTAAGAAGATTGTGGAGTACGTCAGAGATAAGCACGAGGGCTTAACTGAAGAACAAGAGCTTAAGCTTCTAGCTTATATAGACACTGTAATGCCTATTGTTGAGAGAAATATGGTTGATTTGGCGGTGCAAAAGGCGGCTATGGCTGGTGCAGTAGTACCACCATTAAATCAGGTTGAACCTACTCAAGAGGAAGTTCCACAAGAGCAGCCTCAAGAGGAAGATATAGAAATTTAAAAATTTACCTTATGCCTAAAGATAATCAACTAAGCGACTCTGAATTAATAGCAGTCGCCAATCTAAAGACAATAAAAGCTATAAAAGAGCTAGAGCCATTGCTTAATGCTATTGCAGTAGCACAGTTAAAATCCACAGAAAAGCTAGTCAAAGCCTTGAGCGGCAAAGAAGCTTTAGTAATTAAACCAGTGCTGGAGCAGATTTCTAGTTTAAAAAAGCTGGTTCAGAGGAAAGATAAGACTACTGAGATAGTTATGGAGGCTAATAAGAGAATTATTAGTGAGATTAAGGATATTTCAGTAGATATAGACCTAGACCCGTTTATTGACTCTATTAAGGGCTTAGAGGGTATTTTAAAGAAACTTCCTAAAGGTTTACCACTTGAGAAGAAGAGAGTGGCGGTAAAGCTGTACGAAGAAGATATAAAGAGACTGGAAAAGGCTATGAATTGGCGAGTTACAGGGCCTTTTGATGTAAGAGCTATAAATAAGTTAGTCCCAGAGCAACACGATGATGTGATTATGACCTACGACGTTAATAACAATATGACCAGAGCCGAGTTTAAGATGGGGCTTAATACAGTGGCGATCATAGAAATGACCTATGATGTTAATAATAATATGACGAGGGCATATAGAGTTTAATGGCTGATAGATTAAAGTACAATCCATTAACAGGTGAGTTTGACTTCTCTGGGAGCGGGAATGTAGCTTCTGAGGAGGATAGCACTCCAGTACAAAGCACAGTATCAACTATTGATGTTAGGGGTGAGCTTGCTTGTTTTTTAGAAGGTGGTAAGACTGTTATTCAATACCCACCTCCCACTTTTGCATCTCACTACAACACGAATGACGGCTCTTCTTCTGCAGTAGTACCCGATGTATCTGTAACCACTAGAAACGTCTCAAATCCAACCACAGAGGGCAATCCGTTCAAGATAGGAGACTGGACAGCAGGAACAGCACAAGATTGTCATAGGGTTAATGCTCAGTCCTACGCTACACCTAATGACTGTTTATTTGAGGATGATACAACCACCTTTGAGGTGAATATTTATGATGCGGACGGCTCAACAGTGTTAAATACACATACTACAGCCGCAATAACAGGGAATATAGACTTAACTGTAGATGATATTAGAATCCAAGTTACGGGCTGGACTTCAGTGTCAGGCGGTAAATATGAGGCTACAGTAACAGTTTCTTTCAATATTGATACACTTCTCCCTAATGGTGGTAGGTATTCAGTCGAGATAATCCACCACAACTCAGGTACAGACTACACCAAGACTCAAGATGATATATTCTCAGATACAGAGAATCTTACAGCGGCTCTTACTGGGGTTACTTTCACCGAGAATACACCCGTAATAGTGAGAAAATCAGGTGTTTATATGTATGACACTGGGTCAACCTTTAATGTGGCGGTTGCAGATATAGATAACTTAAACTCAAGATCATACCCAACAACACAAGTTCAAGTGCAGGATGATAATATGGGACTGCCAGACTTAAGTTTGTCAGGCTCAGACTTAACTTCTTGGACTAATGCTCACGATAACACTAATGCTTCATACACCAAATCAGACTGGGCTATTAACCAAGCGGATTACTTTTATCAGGGTGCAGCAGGTAGAGCTAAGGCTAGATATGTTGACTGGTCTTCTGGCTCTTGGGTGAACTCATCAACATTGACTGTAATTATTGATACTTACAACGATGACTCTACTAGAGTTTATGAGGACTTTACAGGGGAGACTAATCGTTTAGAGGACGACTTATCCACATCTTGGGACTCAACCCAGAATTTAAATACTTACGATGGTGGTGATAATCTACAAGTGGGGGAGGGTACTTATCTGCTCTACCCATCAACAGATTACAGTGCTTACTCCCCCAGTGCAGGATCACAGCCTGATTACTCCTCATACTCAGGTGATGCTTATTACTACAGAAGAATGTGGCACACAGGCACAGCTCACTCAAATGGGTTGTTTAACTTTGTAGGTTTAACAGAGGCGGACATAACCGCTGATGATTTAATTATTGAAATATCCCTTAATGGTACAGACTGGTACAACTGTAATGAACCATATCTTGGTGGTTCTTTATCAGATGGTGATGGTTGTAGAATAAACTCAGGTACTCAGAATATGACTCTTAACGGCAACCTTGAATTTACACTTGGTTCTGGTGGTGCTACATCAGTCTCTACAGGTGGGGGATGGGGTATATATATCAGGTTGACTATGCCAGACACATCAACAGTCAAGCTAGACTTAATGCAAATAACTAACTGGAATTAACAAATGGCAGTATTATCAACAACATTTAAGACAGATCAAGGCTTTTGGACGAGTAAAGGATTAGCAAAAACTGAAGAAAATCAGTATCTATTTGAGTCTTTTATTAAATCTGGTCAAAACCTTTTAGCTGGTGAGACTTGGGCTTATACACCTGATTATGCAGCTAACAGTACAGCAGCGGACACTTGGGTTACTAATAACCCAACCCTAGGTCAAAAGTACACTCAGCAGGTTTTAACTGAAGTCCCTGGGTCAAATGGTCAGGCTTGGAGGATTATTGATGGGGGTGTGCATATTAGAAACTGGATAGCTCCAACAGACGCTCCTGATACAGACGGAACACAATCAGACGGATATTTCGCTGTAGTAATGCAAAATGACAATACTGTTATCCCACCAAGCGAAGGTAAGTATATCAGGGACTATAAGCCAGGTTTGATAATCTTTGAGGAGGGCTACACCCCTTCAGATATGGGGTACTCAGAGCCTATTAAGGTTACTTGTTACGTCTATATAGGTGATATGGTGAGCGATGCTCTTGGTGCTGGTACTTTTACTGGTCTATCAGACACCCCAAGCTCTTACGCAGGGGAGTCATTAAAACTTGTAAGGGTAAATGTTGGTGAAACTGCCCTAGAATTTGTGGATGTAACTGATATAGACACCTACAAGGTTAAGTCCAGTGCTACAGATACCACGGCTGGTTACTTATATGATGAGCTTATTGCTGGTACTGGTATTAGCATATCTGTAGGCGGTGCAGGTGATGAAAAGGTAACCATCTCAGTAGATGGATCGTCTTTAGATGGTGATTATTTGAGACTGGATGCAGCAAATAGCCCTGTTACAGGTCCTTTAACTATTACAAACACATTGCTTGTAACAAGTACCCTAACAACAGGTGTTGATCTTATTGTTGGTACATCAGCTCAAATAGGAACATCACTTCAAACAGGAACATTTATAACATCAGGTAGCTTCATAACCGCCCAAACAACAATAACCGCAGGATCACATTTAATTACACAAGCACAGGGGGAATTAAGACTAAGCGACTCTGATAGCTCAAATTATGTTGGATTTAGATCACCAGCTACAGTGGCTTCAAATCAGATATGGACTCTACCAGACTCAGATGGTGCAGCTTCATCAGTTCTTACTACGGATGGCGGTGGTATTCTATCTTGGAAGTCTATAGGCACACTTGGAGACGCTACTTATCTACGCCTAGACCTAACAAATGATCCTATATCAGGCACACTAAGCCACCACGGAGACTATCTTCTTGGTGCTACTACAGTTGCTGGTAGTACAACAAACATAAAGGCGTCTGCTTATGACGGAGTTTTGAGTACTGGTGGCACAGATTTGGGTACGGACACTCAAACAACCCGTGATTTCTTGATGTACGGACACGATTATCGTATTAGACAGGATGGTGATATTGCTTCAGTTTCCCTTTATATAAATACATTAACTTCTGTAACCTCAGTTACCTTAAAGGTTTGGAGAAAGTCAGGCTCAACCTATGATATGGTTGGCTCTGCCGTGCTTTCTGGGCTTGGTACTGGGTTAAATACAGATATTGCAGCCTCAATTACAGATGTGGAGGAGGGTGATTTCTTAGGTATTACAATTGTTAAGTCCACAGGTACAAATAACCAAGAGCTTAAGGCTAGAGCAGAGGCTTCTCCAGCTAACACTTGGAAAACTTACTACTTCAACTCAGCCCAAACTGGTGATGATGTGGACTGGGAAGGTTCTTCAGATGGAAATAACAACCAAGTTGTAGTTCCACTTGAGGTAAAAATGACTAATGCCCCTTATGCGGTGTTTATTGGAGACTCCATTATGGAGGGTCAAGTAACCACAACACCATTTACGGGTAATATGTCTTTCGTGAACGACGATGCTGATATAGAGGATATGGAAAACTCCATACCTTACTTTGTTGGTAGGTCAATGAATGTTACTTACCAGAATATGGCTATAGGAGGGCAAAAAGTATACGGAGAGATAGAGCCTAGATTTGAAGATGATGTTATAGATGCAGAACCTAGAATAATTATCGCTAATGGTGGTATTAATGACTTATTCCTACTTGGTTGGGTCGGTGCTACACCTTCAGCTGGTGATATTTCTACTGCTAAGACAAATATGATCACAGCTTGGACTTCTATTCTTGATGCAGCAGATACTGCAGGTATACCTATTGTGGTTATGTCTCTTACTCACGGATACGACAGTGGTGTTATAACAAACCCTACACTTTACTCACAGTCTGTAGATGACTGGAATGACAGCCTTAGAACACTTGTTCAGAGCTATGATGATGCAATATGGATTGAAACGGATGTTTGGGTAGATCAGTTTAGAGTTGGTGGTGATGCGGGTAATCTATGGGATCAACAAGAAGAATACCGCTCTGATGGCTTACATTTCTCAGATATGGGCTATAGGAGGCTTGGTGAGGCGATTATAGACGGGATGGCTCAAGCTAGGGTGTTCGGTAAGGTTCACGCTTCTAATTTAAGGGTGGAACACGGAATTACCTTTGATGGAGACAATACTAAGTATATTCAGGTAGATAGACAAAAGAGGTACGACACTTATGGTAATCCTTTAGTTATTAGGGGTGGTGGTGCAACAATTGGGGCAACCAATCAATATGGTGGTGATGTTATCCTTATTGGTGGTATTTCCACTGGTACAGGTAAGTCTAAGGTGGCTTTTGGTGGTTCGGAAGCTGGTTCTTCAGGTGTGGACGATAATCCTTACTCTATCTTCGGTACTATATCTGAATACGGATTCTATTTCGGTCCAGGTGGAACAGGTAATAACTTTGCTTCATATCCCTTCCACGCACAAACTACAGGGGCAACATTATTCTTTGGTGCAGAAGCAACTACTGGTAAACACGCTTCAGCCTTTATTCAAGGTGGTGGTGCTACCACAGTAGCGGACAATATTGTATTTGATGGTACTCAGTACGTCGTCAGAGGACACGGAGGGGCTGGTGCAGTTAAAATATCCGCTATAGCAGTGGGTGATGCTCGCGGAGCTGGTTACGCTGGTAGTGGGTTCACTGATGGCGACACCATAGCTCTAGTTGATATGGCAGATTATCAGACTTGGGGCTGGTCAGAGGATAAATTTAGCATATATAAAACAGATAAGACTGGTATTAGGCTCTCATCCGATGAAGATGACGGAAAAGGCTCTGTTATTGCTCAATTAGATACAGTAAATGCTACTGTTATTGGTAATAACTTTAATATGGACGATGCTACTACTAACAGATGTACCTATGCTGGTAGTGTTGTTTCTATAGCTCTGCAAGGTGGTGAGTTTATTGTTTATAACAAATCAGGCCTTGCGGTTGATGACACCTTTGTAGGTGATGAGAGATTAAGGGTGAACCTTAACGGGTCTTTAACTATAAACGACACCTATACTCTTCCAGCTTCAGATGGATCAGCTAATCAGGTATTACAAACTAATGGTGCAGGTCAGCTGTCTTGGGTAACTGGTGGTGGAGGTTCTACTTCCCCAGGTGGTTCAGATACACAGGTTCAATTTAATGATGGCGGCTCATTTGCTGGTGATTCTGCTCTTGTTTGGGATAAAACAGACAATACTTTAACTATTATAAATACATCCAAATCAGCTCTTAGGGTGGCTGATGCGGTTGATGGTGCTGGTGGTGTATTAGCCTACTCCAGTACAACAGATTCATTTACAGTCGGTGAAGGATTTGATATGACTTCTGCCACACAACTTACCGCTAGAGACACTGAGGCTTCAGCTACAAGCTATGTTGATGGAACAACCCGCTTCTATAACGACAAATTCCTTGTTGATGATGCAACGTTTGTTGCTACTGAGTCAGGAAGATTTGATACTGAGAATAATTTAAAAATAAATAAAACAGATAGCGATCAGTACAAGGTTGATATTACTGGTACAGCAGTAACACGAAATCCATCCCTTACTTATTCTGGCTCTGGCCCTAATGACTTAACTGTAGCTGGAACATACACAGGAACAGTTATTGAGAAATACATAGTTAAGATAACTACTGTTAACACAGGTGCAATCACTCAGATGGCATCAGGATTATTGTTTGACAGTATTATTACGTCTAACGGACACGGATTATCTAACGGGGATTATGTAGAAATAACAGGAACAGTTAAATATAATGGGGTTTTCGCTGTATATAGCGTAACTGCTAATACATTTAATATAGCAGTTCCATTTACAGCAGATGAGGCTACTGGTACTTGGACACAAGCGTTTTTCCAGTGGTCAAGTGATAATGGTACAACATTTAACGGCACAGACTTACCAAGCACAGGTATAACCACAGGCATAGACTTAACAGATAATGGCTTAACCTTTATATTCTCTGCAATATCTGGCAAGGTGGTTGACGATCAATGGGGTTTTACTGCTTACCCAAATCAAGATATTTTCAGGGGTGAGTCAGATGCTGGTAACGATGTATTCGTAATAAAGAACGATACTGAAAGAATAGGTATAGGAACTAATGCCCCTAGCTACAAAATGTCTTTTGCTGGTTCAGCAGACACTGTTATAGGTATGGAGGCTGATCCATCAGGTGCAGGGCATAATCTTGGAGTATTAGCAGGTGCAGCCGCAGGTACAGATCAGGATGGTGGTGTTGGTTACGTTTCTGGTGGTTATGCTACTGGAGACGGAGGTTCTGAATTCCAAATATGGACAACTACGCCAAATCAAGGCTCTGGTACAGCTTCAAGAGCTCCATCAGCAAAGGTTACTGTTGAGGGTGGAGGTTTGATTGCAACATTTAGAAGTGCTGATGAGGCTTCTATTAACTTTAGAACTGGTACATCTGGTGCTCCTACAAACGTTGAGGAAGGTGATATGTGGTACGATGACACCAGTGATGCCATAAGAGCTTTGATTTCAGGAGCAGATCAGGCTCTTGTGGGTCATTTACACTCTGCAACATCTTATACTTCATACACTGGTACAACTTGGACAACTCTACATACATACTCAATTCCAGCTGATTTCTGGGAAGAAGGTAAGACAGTTCAAGTAACAGCTTATGGTACTCTTTCAACAGATGCTACACCTGGCAATATTGGGTACTTGTTTAGAATTGGAACAACTACAATAGCAACAATCGGAACAGTGGCATTACCAAGCAGTTTGTCTAATAGGGGTTGGAACTCTGAGATTTACATAACCTGTACCGCTACAACAGCAACACAAGCAACCCTAGAGGTTCAGGGTCAGGTAAGACTATCACTTAGTGCAGCTGATGCGGTTGTTATTGATATGGAAAGAACAGCGACAATAACAGTTACAAGGAATTCAGCTCAAAACCTACAAAGCAGAGTAGACTTCTCTAGTTCTGGTAATACGCTTGTTGAGAGGTTGTTTGTGGTAAGGGCATTAAATTAATAAAGTATTTTTGTTATAATAATAGTGTATATATAAGTATTAAGATGGGAGTACGAAATGATACTAAAAGGAAAAACTAACAGAGAACTAGGAGGCCTATATGATGGCTTAGTTAATGTTAGCCGTGTAAACGGAGCAAATATTAAATTTAGTTACGCAGTGAGCAAGAATATGCGTAAGTTAAAACAGTTTATAGACGACCTTAAGGAGGTATTAAAGCCTACTGAGGAATTTAAGAAATATGACACTGCAAGGATAGAGATTTGTGAGAAATATTGTGAAAAAGATGAGGCATTAAAGCCTAAATTTACCCCACAAGGGAATTATATTATTAAGCCAGAAGAACAATTAAACTTTGCTAAAGAGATAGAGAAGCTAGATCACAAGAACAAGAAGATTGTTGATGAGAGAAAGAGGATTACAGAAGAGTTTGAGAGTATGTTGGATGAAAAAGTAGAAGAATTTGAACTTCACGACATCCTGTATTCTACGCTCCCAGAGACACTAATCCCTTCTCAATTAGAAGGAATACTAGATATGGTTGTTGAGGATGTTGATCCAATGGCGAAACCAATAGAGGATAAAAAGAAAAAATAAGGAAGAGGCGGCAATAAGTCGCCTTTTTTTGTACCTTACAACTAGGAGGCTAAAATGAACGTTAACAGATGGTTTATCATCATACTCATAGGCATACTCATTTTCCTTTGTCAGATACAGAGGTGTGGTGATGTTCTATGAAGACAGTAACTCAATACGAATGCAAGGATTGTGAGTTCGGGGATATACACCCTATGGAAACTTGCAAATTCTGCCCGTACACCCACAGACTCATAAACCGCAACTCAGTGGCTTGTGAAGAGATCAAAAGGAAGAAGGTGTCTCCAAAATGGCAGAAAACAAAGAAATTGTAGAGATGTTTACCCTTCCTTGCCCTGAGTGCAAATGTACAGACGCAATTGTTCTCGGTGTAAGGGATGAATATCTATACCTACAGTGTCTTAATGACGACTGTGGGATAACAATAAGATGGAGTATGCGACATCTCGCTGCTATATCTTATCCAGCTCCCGAAGAGGATTTTGATGAGACGATCAGATTCGAAGTCCCAGACAAAGGCAACAACGGAAAAACAGAGTAGAAAACATAAAGCCTCCTTAAAAGGGGAAGCGTAAAACCTTCCCCAACATTTTTAAAAAAAGACAATGACACTAGCACTTATTTTCATACTATTTAGCGGCATAGTAGCCATACTATTCATATTATTTTTACTGATTATGGCTTATTATATTAGTAACCGATATAGATGAAAGTAATTATCAAATTCGCCCAGAGACGAAGTTTCTACTGGAGAATGAGACGATTTATTAAAAATTTAAAACTATTTAAGAAGTGGGGCGTATGGCCAAAGAACTAGAATATAGAGGAGCGTTAATAGACCAGCCGAAACCAGAGGACTGGATAGCTGGAAGTGATAAAAGTATACCTTATAAGGTGGTTTGTTTAGACTGGACTCCTTATTTACCTAGACCAGAGAGACAATACAACAGATATATGGACACGATGGGATGTGTGTCTTTTTCGGCTTTAAATGTTATTGAGACAGTCTTAAACTATATGTTGGCTATGGGGTTAATTCCTGAGCATTTGGTTGAGAGGCATACGGCTGAGGGGTATATCGTGGATGGTAAGTATGAATTTTCAGACAGGTGGGTGGTTGTGTTGAGCGGTACGACTAAAAAAGGTAACTATGGTAGTGCGGTATGGGACTCAATAAGAAATGACGGGCTTTTACCAGAGAAAGACTTTCCTTTTGACGATAATCTTACTTGGGAGCAATACTATGATAAGAGTTATGTAACAGATGAAATGAGAGCTAAGGCTAAGGATTTCTGCCACAAAGAAGATGGTGATTTTATTGTTGAGTATGAGAGATTGTTGCTTGGTATGACACCAGAGAATATAGATATTATCAATAAACACCGCAAACAAGCTCCAGTGCAGGTGTTTACTAAAGTTTGCCCAGGTTGGAACACAGACACCCCAGTTAAGGCTTGTGATCCTTACCCTACTGGACACGCTACGATGATTTACGATGTCTCTGATTATGTTTACGATTTTGATCATTATGAGCCATTTGCTAAGAAATTAGCTCTTGATTATGGTATTCCGTTCGCATATAAGGGTATAATAAGATTAAACGATAATAAAATGGAAAAGATTAGGTTATGGATTGAGGGTATGTACGATGAGTTTGGCTGGGATAAGTCCCAAATGTGGACTACAGCTAGGCAAAATGCAATAAACACCGATCCAAAGAAAGAGGGCAAGGATTTTGCCAAAGCCATCAGGGGACACATTACTGATAGTGCGAAAAAAACTCTAATACAACAGATATTAGATATATTTAAGTATAAAAAATAAGACGGGGATATTTTTATGAGTGAAACTTTAAATAAGATACACGACGCTTGGCCAGAGCTAAAAGATAATACATCAGAGACTTTAACAGCTCTAGCAAAACGTTTAGATACTTTAAAGGATTTGAATTCATTTGTGGATTCAGAAACTGGTAAAGAGTTAATGAAGAGATTTCGTGGCTTCGGACACGACATTTTACTGTCAGCTGTAGGATTAGCTGAAAATGGTGAGTACGACAGGGCTGCTAAGAAGCTCCTAGAGCTAAAGCCTATGATCCAATTCATTGCTATATTTGTTAGTTCAAAGAGGGATACGGACACAATGGAGGCAACTGTTGATGCTGAAGTTGAGCGTGTTTTACAAAACCCAGAGAACACTTAAGTTTTTAACAGGGGGTCGCTTTTGTGTTAATGCGATGCCGTCTCGTCCGTTTACACTTTAGAGGCCTCCTGTCATTTACTTAATAAAAGTTATATAATTAAAGAAGCTAAGGAGATATTATGTCAAAAGATGTATTAGACACTGCAGGAAAGTATGTTAGGACTTACGACAGCAAGACACACGGCAAAGATTACGGAAAACTAGCAGATATGTTCGCCAATAAGATAGGCGGAGTAGTTGTTTCTTCAAAAGCTGCTGCTAAAGAGGCTAAAAAGGTTACTGCTAAAAAAACAGCTACCCAAAAGCCTAAAGCTACAGCAAAGAAGAAGGCAACCAAATAAATTTATGTACAATTGTCGGAGGACGTTAAACTTTTTCTGGGTAGTTCCCAGAGTTATACAAACTAAATAACTGGAGGGCAATATGCCTAATGAAGACGGTATTACTCCTGAAGAGGAGGTAAATAATACAGACAATGTTGATGAAACCCTAGATGGGGATGAGATCGACACAGAGTCAGAAGCTGATGAGGCTGAAGATTCAGCTGATAGTGATGACACTCCTGAAAAGGAAACTGTACCACTAGCAGTACACCTTAAACTCAAGGACAAGGTTAAAGCCCTTAAAAAGGACCTTGATTCTGCCAAAGATGCCAAAGCTGAGGATGGGAAAGATACTCAACCTACAGCGGACGAACTGTCTAAGTTAGCTGAAAAGTATGACATAGACGAAGGGTTTGTCAGGGAGCTATCTGGTGTGATCAATAAAAAGACCACAACAGAGGTAGAACAGCTTAAAAAGCAAGTGAGTGAGGAGAAGGTCAACCAAGCATTTAATAAAGAATTTAATGCTCTGGCGGACAAATATCCAGCACTAGCCGAAAAAGCTGAGATCATTAAGGCTCTTTCCTTCACTGATCAATATAAGAACAGTGAGCTAGAGGAAATCGCACTTGATGCTTTCGGAGACTTGTTAGGTAAAGATAGTTCAGAGAACTCTAAGGATGGCTCTGATAGAGGAGAACTAGGTAAAAAACTAGATTTCGAAAATCTTACACCAGAACAAGAAGCGGAAGTTATGAAAGATCCAAAATTAAAGAAGAAACTGTTTGATTACAGGGATTCACAAGGGATTTAAGTCATTGAGTTAGAGGGTTAAAGGACGATGGCGGCATTACGGGAAGACGGCAGATATACTAATTTAACCCACTAAAAAGATGGCATTAACAGATTTTAGAGAGGCCTTTGCGGAAAGATACCAAGATATTTTGGGTAAATCTCTTGTAGCAATGAAAGTTGCTAACACTGGATTACAAGCTGGGTTGAAGTACGGAGACAAAGTTCACCGCTTCAAACTTGACTTAACTGGTGTTGTAGTAAGAGATGTTACAGTTGGTTCAGACCAAACTATTGATGCAATCACCGATTCTGATGAAACACTTGATGTTGACCAGAAAAAAGGTGCTGCATTCCCTATCTCTTCTTGGGAAGAAATCCAAGCAGGTCCATTAAAACCAGCTCTTACAGCTGGGCGTGAAGTAGCTCTTAAAGTTAAGAGATACATTGACGCAGATGTATTCTATGGAGTAACAAGTGCTACTTATACTTTCGATAATGGTAACTTAACTACTCTATCTTCAGACGCAACCCCAATCACCCTATCAACTTCTAATGCTCCAGTAATGGTTACTAGAGTTGCTGCTATGTTACAAGCTGGTAACGTACCAGAAGGAAACTGGGCTTTCGTTCTTGATCCATACGCAATATCAATAATCGCACAACACGCTATTGGTAAAGATTTGGATCTTTCTGAGAACATTCTTCGTAATGGTTACTCAGGACCACTATTCGGATTTAAAGTTTACAGCTCAAACAACTTAACAGGTGAGGCTGTTCTAGGTATGGCAACACAACCTACAGCTAACGACACTGTTGTTATTGAAGGTGTAACCTTTACTTTCGTAGCTTCTCCATCAGCAGCAGGTGATATTGATCTTGGTGCAGATGTAGACGCAACTCGTGCAAACCTAGAAGCTGCTATTAACGCAGGTTCAGGTGCAGGTTCAGATTATATTGAACTTTCTGCAGCAGATCGTAAAACTATCACTTACGATAAGAGAATTACAGCTACTAACAACGACACAACCAACAAACTTACTATTGTAGGTAAAGGTTCAGGTCGTTTGACTCTAAGTGAAACATTTACAGATGCTACAGACGCTTGGGACAAGAACTTTGTCCACTGCTTCGCAGGTAAAGTAGGTTCTATTGACTTAGTTGTTCAAAAAGACCCTATGCCTGTTCTAAGAGAAGAACCTAAGCAAGAAACAGTCAACGTACTTGTAAACACTCTCTATGGTACAAAAGTATTCAACGATGGTGCTAACAAGATGATTGACCTTAAGATTGCTGCTTAAGTTTAGTGTCTTTCCTTTGCTCCCATTTCTTGGGGGCAAGGATAAGGACATTAAGTAACTAATTTAAAAAAGTATGACAGGTGAAGAAATAATTGAAGTCTTTAGGACGTTAGTAGATGACGAACTTGGAGACATTGATGACGTAAAGCTATTAAACCTAGCTTACAGAACAGTATTAAATATGAAGTCTTGGGAGTTTCTAAGAAAAGAGTACTCTGGGACTATAAATTCTGGCGATGATTATATTGCATTGCCAAGTGGTTTTGCTTATATCCCACTAGATGGAGCAAAATTATATCCAATAGTTTATCTTGGGACAGATGTTAGTGAGTATTCAGTAATCCCATACAGTAAAAAGAGAACATACAGAGACTCTAAATGGTTCTTCTATGTGGATTTAGTGAACGATAAACTTATGGCTACAGAGCCTATGGATGAGACTTTAGCTATTGAATTTGACTATATCTACATACCAGCAGACCTAACACTTACAACTTCACCAGTGTTTTGGAGTGATTTCCATCAAGGCCTAGCTTACGTAATGGTTCTACTCTTCAATATGGCAGATCAAGAAGAAAAGAGCAGAGGCTACAGTGTAGAGGCTGAGGTTAAGGGTATGGATTGGTTTAATCAAATGGCTATGAGAGACGCAAGGTTAAAGACAGCTTTATAGATGGCAAGAAGAAATAAAGATACACAAGTTTTTGATAAGGGTGTTCATAATAAATATGCTTCACATCTTATCCCAGATACAGCAGCTTCGGATGCTCTGGGTTGGCTTTCAAGAGGAGATAGAATAGAGCTTAGTTATGGTAAGGAGATAGTCGGGGCTGAGGCTTCTGGTTCAGGCAGAGTTAGAGGTCATCACTGGGGGCATATGAACGATGGAACAGCGGTTCAGTGGAAAAAGGTCGGCACAAAGATTAAAACCCACAACACAGTAACTGATGCTTGGGACGATGTTATTACAGGTTTAGAAGAGGATGATGAGTATACTTTTGCTAACTATGCTTCATTATCTGGTAATTTTGTGTTTGTTAGTGGACCAGATGGTTTATGGAAGATTCCAACAGCTAACCCAACAAGTGCGGTTGATATGTATGATTCAACCAAGAACTACAAGGGTAAGCTTAACATCAACGAAAACAGAACAGTTATGTGGGGACTTTCAAACGATAAAACTGGTTTATATCTCTCACATATTGACGAAGGTAACTACACCACTGTATCAGGTGAGTCTATAGGTACAGGTGATGGTTCAACTAAAACTTTTGCTGGAACACTGGCATTTAAAGCTGGTGGCTCAACAAGAACTTGTTTCGGTATAGTTATAACAGATACAGTAGAAACATTTACGGATGATTATTCTGGTAATTTAGTAGGTGATCAAGGCGGTACTGGTACTATAAATTACGCTACAGGAGCTTATTCTGTAACATTTGATACTGCTCCAACGAACCTACAGGCGATTACTGGTGATTACCAATGGGAAGACTCCAACAACGGAGGAATAACAGATTTTACATATTCAACACCTAGATTAGCTGGTGAGGGTGATATTATACGACAAGACGAAGGTGGTGATGCTACACAAGCGGTTCTCTGGTTTAACCAGATAGCTTACTCAATCAAAGAAAGGTCGGTATACTACTTAGATTTGTCCGTGGACGACACTGATGCCCGAAATAAGCCATTTAGGAACAATATAGGTCTTTCTAACTACAGAGCAGCCGTAGCGACTGGAAACGGCCTTGTGTTTATGGATTTATCTGATCCGAAGAACCCTAGACTACAAAGACTACAGCTTAATGTAAGCGGTGATGAGTTAGTCCCACAGGAATTAGCTGATCATTTCGACTTCTCATTATATGAGTGGGATGATTGTGCAATGGGGTTGTGGGGTGAATTTATTGTATTTAGTGGCACAGTGAACGGCCAAGATGCTAATGACAGGCTATTCCTTTACCACCCAAAGAGAAATACTATTGATGTCAGAGATGGTAACTTTACCACTTTTGCCCCTAATGGCGGATTTTTGTACGCTGGGGACGCAATTTCAGACAATGTGTATAAAGTATTCACTGGATTTGATGATGAGGGGTATGAGATACAAAATCACTTCATAGGTAAAGATGATAACTTAACCACAGAACAGCTTAAAAAGGTTAAGAAGCTGCAGTTTGAGGGGTATATAGCCCCAGATCAGTCTTGTAACGTCTATGTCTCTTATGATGATGGCGATTTTGAGTATGTTGGAGTTATTGAAGGTTCAGCAGACTATGTAGATAAGACCAAGAGCTACACAGTAGGGTCTTCTATGGTTGGTAAGCCAGAGATTGGTGGAGGCTCATTATTAGGTGATGATGAGGGTGGAATTGTATATCACTTTGATATGCAGATGAGAATTAGGCCACCTAAGTTTAAGAGGAGAAGAGTAAAGTTGGTAGCTCAGGGACTTGGTTATTTAGCTTTTGTTTTAATAAAAGACAGAGATATTAGACTCAGAGGGGATAAAATGCCTAGAAAATATAGAGATTATACCCAAAGTCCTGTATAATATATAAAGAGTACGGCATCGCCCGTACACGTTTTAATTTAAAAATATGTCAGTAGTAAAAGTAATAGCAAATTTTGAGACGACTATATCATCAGAGATCAGTGCAACTGATACTTCGATTTCTTTAACCGATCCCACAGATAAGCAAGGTACTACCATCCCTAACGGGGTTTATGGATTTACTTTAGAAGAGGGGACTACTAGAGAAGAACACATAATAGGTACTATTTCCAGCGGGAATATAACAGGTGCTTTAAGGGGTATATCAGATGTTGACGGAACTACGGAAGAAACTGATTTGAAGTTCAAACACCGCAGAGGTGCTTCAATTAAAATAACTAATTTTCCAGCCCTACAAAAGATAATTCGCATATTAGAAGGTACAGACTACACTGGTGCTTCTATTTTCCGTATAGGTGATGGTACAGATCAAGATATTTACATATATGCTCAAAACGCAGATGCAAACAAGCCATTTATTAGATATGACAAAACAACAAACAACTGGCTAGGATCACACGACGGATCAACTACTTTTGTGCTTGGTTCAGGTGTTGGTGGTTTTACAGGTGGTGATGGTATTGATATTACAGCTTCTGTTATATCTGTTGATTTTGCTTCAAATCCAGGGCTAGAGTTCTCTTCAAACCAACTTAGAGTTAAGGTTCACACTGCAGCAGCTACAAAACTTGCCAGAACCAGCTCAGGTATTGGATTGGATCAATCAGCTACACCTACTTGGACTGGTGCTCACACATTTAATTCAACATTAAATATAGCTACTGCTTCAAACTGGCAACTAGCAGGAACTGCATTTACTGGTTCAATGGCTCTCCTTAATGAAGCTACAACCTTCTTTAATGCAACAAATGCTACTGGTGCGGAGATGGAGGAGTTGACTGATGGATCAACCTTAGCCCCAACATCAACATCAGGACATAGACACGACCTATTCTCATTAAAAGATATTACAGATGAGTTCTTTATGATTGGGTCTATGAATGACGGAGCTACTGAGACAACTAACGGAAGTGCCTCAATTACTAGGAAATGGGCTATGTCATACTTTGATACAGGCACTACCAGTACAGCAATTCTTCAATTCCCTAATATAGCTACTGGTGCAGAGCTTCTTGGTATGGAGAACTATGATATGGAGTTCACTATCATAGCTAAAACCACAGATTCAGGTAACAGAAATATCTTCTTAGGTATAGAGGATGGTGGCTTCGGTACATCAGTGCCAGGTGCTGCAACCTCAACAGCGGATCATATAGGATTCTTTATTCACGACACATCAGTTTATGCTTCTTGTGCTAACGGATCAACACAAACTAAGACTGATATATCTGGCTCAGTTACAGAAACCAATTACAATGTTTACAGAATAGTATTAGACGCTGGTACAAGTGTTAAGTTTTATGTAAACGGAACACTGTTAGCTACACACACAACAAACCTTCCAGCGGCAACAACACCAAATACAGAGGTGTTTATAGGTATATCTGAAGACACAACATCTTCTGGTCCTACGCTTGTGATAGCAAATAATTATACACTTAAAATAGTTAAATAAGATGGCAGTAGATAAGAAAAACCTAACACAACAAGAACAAGAGGATTTGGAGACAAAGAGAGATGATCTGGTTGAGGCTATCCAAAAAAAAGAAAAAGGTTCTGAGAGTATGACCCTTGCTGATGTTATTGAATACATAAAGCTAGATATGGAGCTAAAGGGGTACGAGAAAGAGAAGAAAGGATAGGACGATGACGGACACAGATTTAATATTAAAACTGATAGAACAGCAATCTCAAACAATATCTGATCTTCAAAGAAACTTCCAAATATTGAATGATCACTCAATAGAGTGGGTTCAGGGGATGACAGCAGTCGCAACAAAGGTAGATATTCTTATGTGGCTCACAGGTGTAATATTAGTGGTATTTATAGGCTTAGTAGTCGAGAGGCTATGGGCTAGTAAGAAAAACGGACATAATAATAGTAATAATAAATAGGAGTAAGAAATGGAATTGATATTAGGATTATTAACTTCAGTAGTAGTAAATCTTCTCAAGAAGATGATCGCAAAGTATGGTGCTTTAGCTACAAAGGCTTTGGTGCTTGTTATATCAGGAGTAGCCGCTATTCTATGGCATTTCTACGGGCAACAAATTGATTGGACAACTTGGTTGGCAATCGGTGGTATAGCTGTAGGATTCTATGAATTTGTACTTAAGAATTGGTGGCCAAATAAGTAAAACTAAAAGATGGCAAAATATGTAACAACAGACAATCAGTCTTTCGACACACAGGAGGAAGCGGTTAAACACGAACAATCTATAAATAGTGCCTACTGGCAGGATTTATCAAGAACTGGTAGGGATGTTTCTAATATGGGTTCTTCATACCAAAGTGCCTACAATATAGCTCAGGGCTTAGTAGGTGGTGGTTCAGATACCCCAGTGGATGGTGTTAAAAAAACAGCGTCAAATGGTTTTGGTACTGGCGTTGGTATTGAGGGCGGAGAAACTGAGATAGAAAGAATGCGTCGTGAGTTGTACGAACAAAGCCAAAATACTCAGAGCAGGGATGATATTAGGTCTTCTATGGTTGAAAGATACCAAGAGAGGATCAATGCCATAAATAATATGTACGCAGGGCTTATAGCTGAAGAAAGAGTAGCTGGTGAAGGTAGATTAGGCCAAACAAGAGCTATCGGTGCTAGGTCAGGATTACTTGGTAGCCCTAGAGGTGCAGCACAAAAAGCAAAAACTGAGAAATACAATGCAGATATTATAAAAGGCCTTGAGAATGAAAAAGCCCTTAAGATACAGGCATTATTCACAGAAATAGACAAACTAACAGATCAAAGAGTTAAGGAGGAGACTGAAGCTAAGAGGCGTGGAGCTGAAGAATGGCTAACCTATCTAGGAAGCCAAGCTGATCGTAAGAGAGAGAATGCGGGGATGGTGCTTGATGCTATGCTTTCTTCTGGCCTAGAACCAGCAGACTTATCAGATGAGGAATTAACAAGAATAGCAGGGCAATTAGGTATGAGTCCAGCAGATGTTTCAACAATTATACAAGGAAAATATGACGAGATAGCAAGAGAAAACGAAGCAGCTATCGCAAAGGGTGAGTTGGATCAATACAAGGCGTTACCAGCAGATATTAAGGCTTATGAGTATGCTCTTGCGAATGGATTTATCCCAGAAGGGACATCCTTCTTTAATTACTTGAAACAAGAAGCGGATGCTACCCGTGCTCCTAAATCACCAACTAGAGCTACTGAGAGTCAGATAAAGAGATCAACCATAGCGAAGCTAACTGAGTTCTTAACAACAAATGCTGGAGGTGATAATAGAGTTTCGCCTAGCAACTATAATGAAGCTAAGAGTGAGTGGCTGGAACAAGGATATTCAGGTGCTGATTTTGATGAAATATTTGCCAGATTTGTTAATAGAGATCACGAAGAGGATTATGATATTTCATTTTAATAAATTATGGGAAGAATATTATCAGGTGAGTGGAAGAAGGGTAGAACAGATGTTGCTCCTGTAGGTAGGATTCTGTCAGGTGCTTGGAAGACACAACCGAGACAAACAACTCAACCAGTTCAAGAAACACCCAAAGACGTGGGCTTTTTTGAAAGAGTAGGACAGGTTTTTAGAGGAGAACGAAAAACCCTTTTTGGTGAAACGGATGAAGAGAAAAAACGAAAAGAGGAGGAGGCTAAGAGAAAATCAGAGTCTTTAGGATTCATTGGACCAGTTAGACCAAAGGAAGAGGGAGGAACAACTTTTGAGCAAAATATATTAGCTGAGAGGGAAGGAAGAAAACCGCTTCCAGCTCTTGATTTTATTGATAAATTACAAGAAGTTAAGGATGATCCAGTCCAACTAGCTCCATTTGCTGGTGATGCTGTAGAGCTTGTTAGGTTGGGTGAGTTGGGAATAACTGCCCAAAAATTACTGAGTGGAGAGAAGATAGATGAGGAGCAGTTGGAAGACCTTAACGAGTATGTTGAGAGAGCACAAAGAGATACGACGTGGGGTTATAAGGTTGCAGATGTTATTTCAGAGGCGATCCCATTTGCCACCGAACTATACTTAACAAGAGGTTTGTATACTGTTCCACAAAAAGCGGCTTTAAAAACTGCTAAGAACACCTTGAAAAAACTGCTTACCAAAGAGGGAGTAAAGCTGCTTGAGAAGAGGCTTGTTAAGATGGGGCTGAAGACAGCAAGTGTTGTTGCTGGGGCTACTACACAGGCTGCAGCTACAGGTGTTATTAAAGTACCCGCAAGGACTGTTGAGAAGCAGTTACAGGCCACACTAGCAGGAGACGAGGAGAGCGTCTATACAAGTGCTATTAAGGCTTTTGGTGAGCATTGGGTGGAAACAGTCAGTGAACGCTCTGGGGGGCTATTTGGTGATATTGCAAAGCCATTTAGAGGTTCTTTAGTTAAGTTAGGGCTTATTAAGGCAGCTAGTAAAGCAAACCCAACAAAAAGCGTAAGCAAGGTGAGGAAAATTGTTAACTCACTTGGTTATCACGGAGTTATAGAGGAAATGCTTGAAGAGAGAATAGCTGAGGTTGGACACGGCTTATTAAATAAGGCTGGATTAAGTGATCAAGAATTTAGCATACCCTCACTTGAGCAGTTGAGTGTTGAGTTGGCAGCTTTTTCAGTTCCAGGTGTTGCCTCAAAACTAGCACAAGATGCAGCACGAACTTTTGATAGTAAAAACGTACTCCCAGAACAGAAAAAAGTAGTTTTACCACAAGCCAAAGAAAAGCCACCAATACTCAAGAAAGCAGAAGAGGCTGAGGCTGTAGAGGAAAGACCACCATTACCAGAGAGGGAATTTGAACCAACAACACAAGTACCAGTAGTACCCCAAACAGCTAAAAAGAAGGGAGCTATAGTTGAAACAGCTAGAAAAAAGGTTGATCTAACAGAAAGAGAAGTCGGTCAACTAGAGGAAGAAAGGATGTCTCTTGTTCAAGCATTAGAAGCTCCTAGTTTTGTTGGTGATGAGGTAGCTGGGGCGTTTGAGATGTACAGAAAGTACACCGAGTACGCTAGAAGAAGGGGTAATAACTTGCCAGATTTTGCACAACTACAAAAAAGAAATCCTAAATTAGCCAGTCAAATAGATACAGCAAGTAAAGATATTGATGACGGCTTAACTGGTGATGAGTTGATGGAACGTTTTAATAATGAATTAGACACTAAAGAGTCTATTAAGGGCAGATTGAAGAGCATAAGAAGAACCCTTGCTAAAGCTAAAGTAGAGGCCGTACAAGCACGAAAAGAAGTACGAAAAGAAGCAAAGAAACTAGCACTCCCAAAGAAGAAGAAACCGCTACCAGCAGCAAAGAAGCCGATCACAAAACAGGTCAAAAAGAAGGAAGTGAAGCCTGTTGTTAAGGATATTAAAAAACCAGTAACCAAAGAACCAAAGAAAGCAAAGATAAGTAAAGTAGCTAAGAGTATTAGGGCTAAGGCCTTGCAGAAAGGCTTTACAGATGTGTTTAGCGAATTGGCTGGATTTACACCAGTCAAGATAGCTACTCAAGCATCCAAGATAGCTGATATGATAGACAAGGATATTGAGACTGTTAAGAAAATAGTTCGTGGAACTATTGATCTTCCGCAAGATGTAAATGGAACTTTGCTATCTAGTGCTGTTGAGGAGTACGCCTTAGAGAAGGGTGATATGGAGCTACTACAGGACTTGGCAAAATCATCTCTTGTAGCGGAAACTAGCACGGCTGCACAGACACTTAGGTTAGTACAAGAAAGAGACCCTGATTCAGTTATTAAGCAAATTAAAGAAATACAGAAGGCTAGAAAAGAAGGGGCAGAGCTTAATAAAAAAGGTGGTGGCCAAGAAAAAGTTGAGGCAGATATTAAAAAACAAGCTAAGGCAAGTATTAAAAAAGTTAATAAAAAGTACGATTGGAATAATCTAATAGATGAAATAACCTGTTAAATATGTTTTGTTTACCAAAAGAACAATCAGATAAATTAAAGAAAGCGTTTGCTAGTGGCAAGATAAACCCAGATACACTAGGAGCTTTAAAGACTTCTCAGGAGCGTAGAGCGTTACTGGAGACTGTTGTGGAAGCTCCGTACGCAAAGCAGGTTAATATTTTATTTGAACAAAAAGCACTTCTTAAAAACCAAGAAAGGGCTATGTATGATTTTGTTGATCAGATGACAGGCTTACACGACGCTGATAGGGAAGCTGTTAGAGCCAAGATCAGAGAGACATACGCAGAAAAGAAAAGAAGGATACTTGAACCAAAAGAGGGAGAGGCATTTTTAGCTGATCTAGCGGCTGATATTTATAGTAGAAAGTTCAAGACAGATGTTAGTCTTGAGGAGGTCGAGATTCTAACAAGCCTGTCTAAGGATTTGCGAGAGGCTAGAGCGAAGTCTAAAGATGGTGTGAATTTTGATACACAAGGAGATAGGCTCAGATTCGGGGCGGCTCTTATAGCTAGAGATAATTATGTAGGCAAGTTAAAGAAAGAGGGTAGAAAGCCAGTATTATTAAGCCTAAAAGAGGGCGTAGCTCCCGTTGTGATGAGAGCTGGTTCGATAGCCGCAGACTTTATATTCTCTACTTCTAGGGCATTAAAGGCTTCTTGGGATAACAGCTATCAATTTAGACAAGGTATTAAGGTTTTATATACACATCCAGGTGTGTGGGGGAGGCACTTTATACAGTCTTTCCACGATATTGGTAAAACAGTTAAGAATGGTATTGAGGCTGGGGATGCTATATTAGACGCTACTAAAGCAGAGATACAATCAAGGCCAAATGCTTTAAATGGGTTGTATAGCAAGGGCAGAAAATTAGATATTGGTATAGCTGAGGAGGAATTTCCTACCTCACTCCCAGAGAGAATACCATTACTTGGAAGAATATTTAAAGCCTCAGAGGTTGCTTATTCGGCCGCTGCAATGCGAACAAGGGCAGATTTAGCGGATATGTATTATAAGATGGCTGAGAATATGGGAGCTGATTTAACCAATACAGAAGAAGTTAAATCTATAAACACCTTAGTAAACAGCCTTACTGGTAGGGGTGAAAACTTTGGAGGTTTAGGTGAACAAGCCCAAGAAAAACTAAATAAAGCGTTCTTCTCTGTTAAGTTTTGGAAGTCCAATATGGACACATTGGCATTACCCGTAACCGCTAAGACAAAATTCACTAGAAGGGTAGCCGCACAGAACTTGTTAAAGATTGTTGGTAGTATTGCCACCATACTGGGGTTAGCTTATGCGATAGACCCAGATGCTGTAGAGTGGGACCCAAGAAGCTCTAATTTTGGAAAAATAAAGATAGGTAATACTAGATATGATATTACTGGTGGTTTAAGTCCTTATATAGTCCTTGTGGCACGTCTATTTATGGGTGTTCAGGGTAAGGAGGCTATCAAAAGCTCTGTAACAGGGCTTACATCAAAAATAAACGAGGGTTATGGTAGTCAGACTGGTATGGGATTATTGGAAGATTTTACTAAAAACAAATTTTCACCAGCATTTTCAATATTTAAAGAGTACCTAGATCAGCGTACATTTAGTGGCGATATTCCATCAGCGAAATCCGTTATAGAGGGGCTTACCATACCAATCGTCCTACAAGGAGCTTACGAGGCTTATAAGATGGATGGTGAGGCGGCAGCCTTTATGTCTTTGGTTGCGGACGGACTAGGTATTTCTGCTAACACTTACGGCTTTAATGATAATTGGGCACAAGCAACATCAAAAGAATTAGAGAATTTTAAAAAGAGAGTTGGTGAACAGAAATTCAAGGAAGCTAACGAGAGATATAATCGTGAGGTTAATAAACTTATAGGAAGATTAAGCAGAGATTCACGTTATCAAAAATTGAGCAATGATGATAAAAAAGATAAACTGGCTAAAGAGAAGAGAAAAATTAAAGAGCGTATTATTAAATAATCAGAGGAGCTAATATGAGCGATGAAGCACAAACTCCTGTTGATCAAGAGGAACAAACTCCTGTAGATCAAACAGAGGAGTCTTCAGACGACGTACAAGACACTCAAGAAGAAACTCCAGCAGAAGATACCCAAGAGGAAGAAACAGCTGCTGATGAGGCTTCTGATGTTGAAAACGAAGACGAAGAGTAATACAATAAGGATGGTTTATCTATGTTGATCATAGAACCTCCTTTCAGCAGAACCGCTTAGGAATAGGCGGTTTTGTTTTACTCTACAGAGTTCTGCAGACTACCTTAAGGCAAACTTAAGGCAAGTTAAGACGAAAGGTTGGCATTATAGGCAATTACGTTGTTTTTAGTTGTTTTCGATTAAGGGCTTTTTGTTTGTGAATTGTTTTTAGTAGAAATAGTGAGAAGTAATAAGAAGTAGTGATAAGTAGTTCGATTTAGTTCGATTTAGTTCGATTTAAGGCAACTTAAGACAAGAATATGGTAATATGGGTGGACATTTTTTAGCTTTTATGATATGTAATAGGCGACCTAATCTGTTGAGGTTATAGCAGAAAATTCCATTGGATTTAATAAGCA
>Ga0180432_10002099_pt1 | contig 30376 bp, 29 predicted proteins | sample SS_ome_10_FD_132414 | JGI IMG/M metagenome (GOLD analysis project Ga0180432, IMG submission 132414) | Hypersaline lake sediment archaeal communities from the Salton Sea, California, USA - SS_1_MS_2 metaG | ecosystem: Environmental > Aquatic > Non-marine Saline and Alkaline > Hypersaline >...
CACCCCCCCCCCCCCCCCCCCCAAAAAACAGTTCGCTTTTCCTATTTCTCATACTTGAACGAGACGTCCATCCTCGTGCGAAACGAGGTCACCTTGCCGTTCTCGATCGTCACGTCGAGCTTCTTTATCTCGGCGATCCTCAGATCCTTCAGGCTCTCCGATGCGGTCTCCACGGCGCTTTTGGCGGCGTCCTCCCACGACTTGTCGCTTGTTCCCACAAGCTCTATGATCTTATAAGTGCTTCCCATTTTACTTCCCCCTTTTTTGAATGGTTGAAAAATCTCGATTATTAAATATTAATGTAAAATTCACCCCCTTTCGTACCTGTTTACACTAAATGTACAACCTTTTTGCATTTGTGTCAAGCTGTCTTTGGCACGGGAGATGCACCTTTCCAACTGTTTATGGTGGAGTATTTAGTATGAGGCTTTTTAGTATTACCGCCCTTCTGCCTACAGCTTGAAGATTATCCTTACAATGTGCCCGATGAAAAACGAGATCGCCGAAACCCCAAGGCTTATGGCGGCCATCTCGAGAAACCGTCTCCTAAAGGGGAGGTCTTTGGCCACCGAGATGTAGTAGTTGAAGAACATGATTATGATGACGGCGCTCGTTATAGTAATCGAGAGGGAGATGAAGGGGTTGCTGAAGAAAAAGAAGGGGAGGATCAGGACGAACACCGTCACTATATACGCGGCCCCGGTGTAGAGGGAGGCCTTTATCGGGTGCTTTTCGTCCTCCTCGGTCTTTGTCGCCAGATACTCGGAAGCCGCCATGGAGAGGGAGGCGGATATTCCGGTGACGAGCCCCACGACGGCGATGAGCTTGGTGTCCTGCAGGGCCAGCGTAAACCCGGAGAGGGCGCCGGTAAGCTCCACCAGTGCGTCGTTCAGCCCCAGGACGACCGATCCCATGTAGCGGAGACGCTCCTCGTCGATCATCGACATCAGCTCCCTCTCGTGCTCGTCCTCTTCCTCCGCAATGTCTTTGGCCTCCGGGATTACCACTGCGATCTCCCTGTAGGTCTTCTCCGCGCTCGTCTCCCCCTTCTCCATCAGCTTTATCCCGAAGGTGAGGCCGAAAACCCTCGACACGAAGAGGTAGAACCATATCTTCTTTCTGTCCGGCCTTACATCTTCACTGGTAAATTTTTTCCAGCGGTTGTAATGCTCCAGCTCCTCCGCCGAAATCGTTTTGAGGACCTCGCTGTTTTTTCGGTCCTTTGTCCTCTCCGATAGGAGCTTGTAAATTATATGCTCGGTTATCTCGCTCTTCTGAAACGAGAGAACCGTCTTTCTTGTCTTTTCGTCGAGGGTTTTCATGTCTATCCTAAATTAAAAGGCAATCCTAAATTAAAGGGCTATTCCAAGTTAAAACGGGGGGCGCAATTCGACATCGTTACGTGACATTTTTAAGGAAAGCGGAAAGCGTCCCCTAATTTTATGATATTCAACTAAAGTTCCGCCCTAAAAAACCTGACCGGACCCGATCGACAGGCCGGCCCCTAATTCGGCCCTAATTCGGTGATAGCCAGTCGGTGATCTTCTCGTACGACTTCGTTTCGTAGTGCCCCCTCATGATGCAGAAGGAGTTCGGGCCTCCGTGACTCTTCGGATTGTACGTAACCCCGTGGATGAACAGACCGTCGACGCTGTCGAACGAGTCCATCGTCTTGATGAAGTTCTCCCGGCTCAAGGGTTCCTCGGTCCTCTTCAGTCCCTCCACCAGAAAGTCTGCGTAGTAGAATCCCTTGAGGCTCATCGACCCCACGACCTTGTCCGCCTCCTTGGCGTATTTCTCGAGCGCCTCCCTGTACCACCTGGACGCCTCGCTATCCCCGAAGGGGTCGGGGGTGTAGGAGCCGACCAGCGCACCGTCCCACGCCTCCCCGGCGAGGTCGAACATCTTGGTGTCGTTTACCGTGGTGGAGCCGATGTAGATCGGCCTGTAGTCGAGTCCGTTTGCGGCCTTGACGAACAGCGACACCTTGGGGGTGTGCCCGTAGAGGATCACCGCCTCCGCCCCGGAGTTCATCATTGCAAGGGCGTGGGCGGAGAAATCGGTGTCCATCACCTCGTAGGGAACCTCTACCGCGATTTCTATCCCGAGCTTTTCCGCCGCCTCCTTGGTGCCGGTCAGGCCTTCCTTACCGAAGTCGTCGTTCTGATAAAGTATCCCGATCTTCTTAACCCCGAGTTCGCTTGCGGCGTAGTACGTCAGGATTTTCGCCTCGAAGTAGTGCTCCGGAGAGCCCACAAAGACGTTGTCTCTGGGGGGCGTCGATGGGGCCCGGTTTCCGGCGATAAGCCCCACCCAGGGGACGTCGCTCCTGTCTATGTAGTCGATTACCGCCCCGATGTTCGCCGCCCCGAGGATCCCCACAATGGCAAACACCTTCTCCCCCTCGATAAGCTTGATAACGTTCGCCTGGGTCTTTGCCGGGTCGTAGGCGTCGTCGAGGATGATGAGCTCGATCTTCCTCCCGTTGATTCCCCCCTCGGCGTTGATTGCGTCAAAATAAGTCTTCATGGAGCGCTGAATGATCCCCAGGGTGCTGACCGGGCCTGTCTGGGGGCCGCTCGTGCCGATAAGGATCGTCGCCCCAGGCGCGACCGCGCCCTCTACCGTCTCGGGTGTCACCTCCGCCGGCTTTTCGGCGCAGGAGAACAGTGCCGCTGAAAACATCAAAGCGAGAAGAAGAAAGGCGGCCGATTTAAAATATCTTTTGATCTTCATAATCCAAATCCTTAAAAAAATTTATCCATCCATCACCTTGGCGATGTGTCTTACCATCTGCTCCACGACCATCTCCATGACCGGCCTCGGCAGGAAGTAGCCCTTTGCCTCCTCCATGATGAGCTCGGTCAGCTCCGCCGTCGACTCCTTGACGTCCCCCGTCCTCGCGTAGGACTCCTCCAGATGTTTTCTCGTCCGGTTTGCCGACTCTATGGACCTCTTCATGAAAGATCTTCCCTCCTCTCCGGTGAAGGCGCCGTAGTGCTCCGCCAGGTGGATCTCGACGTCGTATGAGGCAAAGCGCTCGAGGGACTCCTGGTACTTGGTGAAGTTCGAGTTTCCGGAAGCGAATATGGTGTCTCCGAAGGGGATGCCGCCGGCGTCCGAGGCGAAGAGCGCCTTATCTTCCGGCATGTAGACCCCTATGGAGCAGGAGGAGTGGCCCGGGGCGTCTATGATTTGAAGCGTTACACCCCCCCAGTTTACGGCGTCCCCGCCACTTACGGTGTCGTCAACCGGAAAGGAGTCGTAGTTCAGACCGAGCTCGTCCGCCTTCTCCCCAAGGTTGTTTGCCGAGAGGAGGCCCATGTTGAGCTCCCTTATCGAGTCGGCCACCTTCGGGTTGGTCAAAAGCTCCCTCCCCCTGGGGGAGGAGACGACCTTGAGGCCGGGGATCAGCTTCTTGAGGGCCGGGGCCGCCCCCACGTGGTCGAAGTGTGAGTGGAGGAGAAGGAGCCTCCTTATTTTAGATTTGTCGATTCCGAAGCGGTCGAGCTGCTCCCATATATCCGGCACTATGTATGCCATCCCTCCGCCTAAAATCGTGTATTCGTCCTTTCCCACGAGGTAGACGCACGACTCCTCCCTTCCCAGAAGCGTGATCCTGTCTGTAATCCGGCCCGGCTCCTTGATCCACATCGGTCTTTTAAGTCTCCTCTCCAAGTTTTGGGTTGAGATATTTTATACACTTTTTCCGGTTCAAAATCAAGGATTTATCGCTCGTGCTTATTGGATATGAGTTTTTGGTTTTAAACCGAAGTTTTTAGCCATATTAAAAATCTATCCTTTTAAATCGCTCCGATCTGAAGTATCATACGTGTAATATTATTGACGATCGGGGGAAAAGTCATTGGGTAAGGGGAGGAAAAAGGACAGGCCCATCCCGTGCGACTACCTCGCCGGGGAGAAGAGCGACAGGGCCAAAATCCTGTTCGATGCGGTGAGGACCCACATTCGGTCTCTCTGCGAGGGGGTGAGTGATGAGACCGGTGGGCTTGGAGCTTCCTCTCCACTTTCGATACTGGACGTGACGTGCGGGACGAGCCCCATGTCGGGCCCCATCCTGGACGAGTTTCCGGGCGCCCGCTATACCGGGGTTGACATGAACGAGAGGGCGATAGAAAAGTGCAGGTCGAGGTTCCCTGATCATATTTGGGTATGCTCCCTCAGCAACCGCTTCGTGGTTGAGAGGCGCTACGACCTCGTAATCCACATCGGTGTCTCATCCCCCAGGTACGACGTTTCCGAGATCCACTCGCGCCTTGTCGAAAATCCTTTCGGGGGGCCGGGACTGGTTCTTATAGAGTGGGGTGACAACCGGGAGGGGACGTGCGATACGAGACAAACCTACGAAGACATAAGGGGAGCCTACCTGGAATCGGGATATGTCGTTGTCGACGGGGGCGGATTCGACATGGGCGATGTCCCCTATCCGATCAGGCGGTATGAGGTACTAATAGAAGTGAAATAGATCTTTTCTATGCTTTTTAAGAATTGTATAAGGTTTTATAGTGCAGTGTGGATTTATATAGAACCGTAAGTAAAAGATGACCACCCCGTTTTCTCGCCGAACAACCGGACACATCGAACTTCCCCTCTCCTCCCTTAACTTAAGACTGCGACCCCACCCCAACCAGGCTAATCCCTCGATACCTTCTTGTAGGACTCGACCCTGCAGCCGAACCTCTCGAACCCGACCCTCTTTTCCTCAAGCGCCTCTTTAGTCGGCGATCTGAACCTCATCCCCAGCTCCAGGAGGTGCTCGATCTCGTCGGCCGACCTTTTGAGCCTTATAGAAAGCTTATCTACCAGAAGGTCGAACTTTTTCTTGTCCTCCGGGCCGAAAACCTTGAGGATGTATGTGACGGCAAACTCGTGCCCGCAGAAGCGGCAGACCCTGGCGTCCTTATATATCTTCTTTTTGCATTTGGGGCACACCTTCTCCTTGGGGACTTCGAGGTCACTTTCGTTCGGGATCTCATCGGCCGTAAGATCGTGGTGTCCTTGATTGTGCGCCGTCCGCCGCCGGTGGGCATCCCTATCCCTCATCCGTTTCTGCCTCTGGATTGTTCGCCCGTCTACGTACAAGACCAGGCCGAATATGGTAAAGAGGGAGCCTATGAGCAACGCGGGGAGCCTGAAGCTGTTGAGAAACTGGGAAAGGGTGAATTGTCCCCCGAACGTAAGCCACAGGAGGAGAACGCCGATAATCAAAAGCGAGATGCCCCAAAAGATGCGCCTGAATCCCATAAAAACGACTCCCTTTAATCTCGATGTCGAGCCGACTTCAAAAGGTTACTGTCACTCGGAGACCCCCTCCTTGAGCCTCGGGTCCAGGGCGTCCCTAATCCCCTCTCCGAGGAGGTTGTAGCCGAGGACGGTGACGAGAATGGCGAGCCCTGGGTAGAGGGAGAGCCACGGGGCTATCTCGATGGTGTCTTTTCCCTCGGTCAGGATGTTTCCCCAGCTCGGGGTGGGCGGCTGTATCCCGATTCCCAGAAACGAGAGGGCGCTCTCGGTCAGGATGGCGCCGGCAACGCCCAGTGTCGCCGCCACGAGGATCGGCCCCATGGCGTTGGGAAGGATATGTCCGAAGATGATCCTCATGCTCCCCGCCCCCTGCGCCTTGGCGGCGAGAACGAAGTCGCGCTCCTTGAGTGACAGGAACTCCGCCCGAACGAGTCTCGCCACTCCCATCCACCCCGTTATCCCGATGACGATCATTATGTTCCAGATGCTCGGCTCCAGGATCGCTATGACCGCCAGTATCAGGAAGAATGCGGGAAAACAGAGCATTATATCCACGAAGCGCATGATGACGGCGTCTGTGACCCCGCCGTAGTAACCCGCCAGGGCGCCGACAAATACCCCGATTACGAGGGATATCCCCACAGCCACGAATCCAACCTTGAGCGATATCCTCGAGCCATAGACCATGCGGGAGAACACGTCCCTGCCGGTCTTGTCGGTGCCGAAGATGTACTTCGCGCTCGGCGGTGAGAGGACGTTTTCACGGTCGATCTCCGACGGATCGTGGGTGGAGATTGCGGGTGCTAAAAAAGAGACCATAAAGAAGAAGAGGACGATTATAAGCCCCGAGAGGGCGAGCTTGTTTTTGAGAAAGCGTTTTAGGGAATCGGATTTCATACGGTGAATTTCCTCTCTACCCTCTTCAGCTCCTCCTCGATCTCCTCGACGGAGAATATGTCGTAGCGGATGAGGAGATTTACAAGAGCGCGAATCATAATCCGCTCCTTTTTAAGGGTCGAAAAGTGGGATTCGTCAAGCTCCTTCTTTTCCTTCGCTCTTTTCCCTGAAACGGCGGTATCCACCATCTTATTGATCAATTCCTCTTCGCCGTCCTCGCCCGTGCCGGGAGTCTCCTTCGCCACCCAAGTCGATGTGTCATCGGCGATATCCTCCCGCACCACCGCGCCGTAGTAACGCTCGACGGCGGGCAAGAGCTCGCTCTCCTTACAGATGACCGGCTTGATCTTGATCCCCGTCACGAACTGCATATCCTCTATGGCACCGAGATCGAGTGGGTTCAGCATCGCCACAAAAAGGGTCTTTTTCCCGCCCACTTCATCCTTCTTCACGGGAATGGCCACATATTTCTTCGCTATGTCGGCCGGCAGCATCTCGGCGAGCTCTTCGGGAATCGACTTTTCTTTCAGGTCGACGGAGGGGATATTGAAGTGGTATCTCAACGCCGTCAGGAGCTTCTCCTCCGAGATGATGTTCAGAGCGACCAGCGCCTGCCCCAGCTTTCCCCCGTGCTCCTTCAGATATTCAAGGGCCATTTTGATGTCGTTTTCCGTGACGATTTTCTTTTTCACCAAAAGATCGCCCAAACGCACCTTTTCTTTCATAATAATCTCACTATCACGCTTCCCCCCGACAATTACGCGGGCTTTGTCCCTATATGCGGGGAGGAGATACGCGGTATCTTATGGATTGGAGAATCCATGCGTAATATTACATATCATATATCTCAAGCTGTATCGTACCAAAAACGGCCCGTACGGCGTTCAGGCCCGTCCCCGTCACTCCTCGAGCTTCTCCCTGATATCATCTATGGTGATATACTCCTTTTCGATTAGTATCTTTATAAGAGCCCTCAAAAGCTTATTGTCCCCCTTTGATTTCTTGGCCTCTTTGGCCGATGTGTCTTTCGGAGGCTCCTCGTTCTTTCCGCCTGTCTCGGCCGGCCTTATCTGCTCGGCGTTGTCGTAGATAACCTCCCCGGTGGATGTGATCTTGAGCTCATCTCCGCCCCTGATTATCGTCATAACTTCTTCGTTGGAATTTTCATCCGTGCCTTTTCCACCGACGGGGGAGCGCGAGCCCTTGGGATCGATGTAACCGGTATCCAGCTTGTAGTAATCGCTGAGGGCGTTCATTATGGAGTGTTCTTTTGAGAGAACCGGCTGAATCTTGTGCCCGGAGACGAACTGCATCTCCTCGACCGCCTTTATATCCAGGGGATCGGACATCGCCACAAGGAGGGTCTTCTTGCCGAAGCTTACGGTTATCTTTACCGGAACGGCCTTATATTTTCCGGCCATCTCTCTTGAAATGAGCCTGATCACATCGGCGGGGATATCGATCTCCTGGAGGTCCATAATCGGGATTTCTAGGTGATATTTCAGGGCGGCGAGCAGCTTGTCTTCCGAGACGATCCTCAAAAATATCAGAGCCTCCCCGAGCCTCCCCCCCCACTGTTTCTGGTACTGAAGGGCCCGGCTCAATTGCCCCTCCGTAATTATCTTCCTGCTCACGAGGAAGTCACCAAGGCGCATCTTTGTTTCAGCCATTTTTCGGTCCCCTGTTTGTCAAGCTAAAATAAAGCTGAACCTGAAGTAATGCTCGTTGAGTCCGAGTCTGAAATATCCCATTTCCGCTAAAACATCTCTAGATAAGATACGCACTGTCCGATACTTTTTCCTTTGCCCCTTTTTCATTTCAGGGCCGCTCACCGGAACGACATACTGACCGCAGCGTCCGCCCGGGCTTGAGCGGGCGGGCTTGAGTTGTAAAAACAAATTTATCGACTCAAGCGGGGCGGGAGGTCTGCCCGCCCAACTCCAAAATTCTACACCGCACGGAGATCTTTTTCAAGACAAAACAACCGTCGGCGATCCCTTACGTAAACCATCGAGGGTTTTGAGGCCCTGTCTTTTTCCCGCCTAAAATCTCCACCTCGAGATATATATCTCCTCTCTCAAAAAGGTTCGGCCCAACAGCGTTTCATATCACACGGCCTTCTCCACGGCTAACTCGTAAGGGAGGAGAAGAATCCCTCGAGATCGACGTTTCCGCCGCTGATGACCGCCCCAACGACCTTGTTTTTGACGTCGATCTTCCCCGAGAGGAGACCCGCCACGGAAACCGCCCCGGACGGCTCCACCACGAGCTTCATCCTCTCCCACAGAAAGCGCATCGCCTCGACTATCTCCGCCTCCGAGACCGTGACGATATCGGTCACGTTTTTGCCGATGATCTCGAAAGTCCGCTCACAAAGGCTCGTCCTCAATCCGTCAGCTATGGTATCTGGGGGGCGCTCGTTTTTTACGATATGCCCCGCCCTTATCGACCTTAAGGCGTCGTCCGCCCTTTCCGGCTCGGAGGCGAAGACATCTATCTTATCGTCGATCCCCTTGGCCGAGATCGACGTGCCGGAGAGGAGCCCCCCTCCGCCGACCGGGGCGATCAACACCTCGATACCCTCGACGTCTTCGAGGAGTTCCAGGGCCGCCGTTCCCGCCCCTGCGATGACATTGTCGTTGTCGTAGGGGTGGACCAGCGTATACCCGTGCTCTTCGATCAGCCGCCCGGTCTCGGCGATTCTCGCTCCTTCCGAGTTCTCGCAGAAGACGACCTCGGCGCCGTAGCCACGGGTTGCGGCGACCTTGACATCCGGGGAGCCCTTAGGCATGACTACCGTGGATTTCACCCCCAGAAGCTTTGTTGCCAGCGCCACCGCCTGGGCGTGATTTCCGCTGGAGTGGGCCACGACACCCCTTGCCTTCTCCTCTTCGTTAAGCAGGCTTATCGCGTTGAAGGCGCCCCGTATTTTGAAAGACCCGGCCCGCTGAAAGCTCTCACACTTGAAATATAGGGATGCGCCCAATTTCTCGTCGGCCGTCCTGGAGGTCAAAACCGGCGTCCGGTTTATATTGGGGCCTATCCTCCCGGCGGCCTCCCTTACGTCCTGAATTGTTACCATATCGTGCTCATCCGGCAAAAGGGATCTATTAAAATGTGTAATGTCCCCCTTTAAGAAAGAATCATGTTTTTGGCACGTTTTTGGTCCGTTTTTGCCCTTTTTAATCCTTTTTTAGTTATTGCGACCGCCCCCTCACCGCAGTGAAGTAGCAGGTCTCGTCGCCGAGGGCCTTGCACTTCACCTCTTTGACCGTCAGTACGTTTTTGCCGAATGCGTAATCGGCGATGTATTGAATATGTCCGACGTAGTGGTTGCACATGGGCCTTTTGGTCTTGTGTCCGGCGCAGTGGATACAGTCGTACACATCCAGATCGTAGAGCCCCACATCGTTTACCACGACCCTCCCCTTTCCCGAGCCGGCGACGTACATCTCCATCGCCCGGTTAAACCGCTCCTCTTGTGGAAGGTCGTTGATTGAGTCGAAGACATGGCCGAACTCGTCGACGTATCTTATGGTGGTGTATCCAATCCTCCGCCAGATGCCCATGGCCCCGTTCAGGCCGACGAGGTTTTCCACCTCCGAGTATATACTCGCCTGCTCCGGGATGGTAAGACAGGGCTCCCAGGTGTATGCCGGGGGATTTTCGTATATATGGATCAGGCCTACGTTCCTGAAGAGTATCTTTGCGCCGTTGTCGCCGAGGATTTCACGAATCGCGTCCAAGCCGCCCCGGATTCCAAGGTTCGTCGCCATCTTCTCTTCAGCGCTCATTAGAATCATCCCGACAGTAGTTTGGGACAATTATACAATATTGTTGAACAAATATAAAGAATTTATGCAAAGAAAATTCGTACTGAATATCTTAACATATTTTGTACTATGCGTTTCAAATAGGGTTAAATAGCGATATGTTTTTTATAAGATGTGATATGATATCCGGCATGAGCTGATTGTACAGTTACGGAGGATATGGAATGAAAGAGAGGGTATATGTCATCGGCGTGGGGATGACAAAGATTACAAAGCAGGGGGGGAGTTACGAGGAGATGGCCGGATTCGCCGTGGGCGAGGCGATGTCCGATGCGGGGCTTTCGATGGAGGACGGTGACGACAGGGGGAGAATCGGCGGGATATGGTACGCAAACTGCGCCCAGGGGATGTTGACGAGTCAACACTCCATTCGGGGTCAGGTGGTCTTGAGGAGGCTCGGCTTTACGGGGGCGCCGGTGGTGAACGTGGAGAACGCCTGCGCCTCCGCCACTACGGCCCTCAACCAGGCGGTGAACCACGTTGTCGCCGGGGTCTCGGATTTGGCGCTCGCCGTCGGGATCGAGAAGATGACGCCAGACTTCGATGACCTCCCGAACCACCCGGAAATCGAGGCGGCCCTCCCGCACATGGGGCTCTCCGCCTTCTGGAACGGCTGCGAGCAGGACAGGAAGGATGAATATATCGAGAAGTGGCGCCGTGAGAAATCGAGGCTCACCGGGACCCCCTTCGAGGAGACGGACGTGGGGGTGGGAAGGAGCCCGTTTATGGACTATTACGCCGTGAAGGCGCTGAAGATGATGGAGCGCTACGGCTGGACCCAGAGGCAGCTGGCCTGTGTCTGCGCAAAGACCCACCACATGAGCACGATGAATCCGAAGGCCCAGTACACCCGGGATTTCACGGTGGACGATGTCTTAAGCGACAAGCCGATAACGTACCCCCTGACGAGGGCGATGTGCGCCCCCACGGGGGAGGGGTGTGCGGCGGCGGTAGTCTGCTCGGAGCGGTATCTCAAGGAGGGGAGGGGGATTAATGACCCGGTCCTCGTTTTGGCCTCGGTCCTGGTTTCGGGTAAGGACAGGGGGGATTTCGACGCCGACATCTCGGGGCGGGCGGCCGAAACAGCATACAGGGAGGCCTCCCTTTCGCCTGTGGATATAGACGTTCTGGAGCTTCACGATGCCACCACGTTTGCCGAAATATACCAGGCGGCCCAGGCGGGGTTCTGCACTATGGAGGAGGCGGGAGAGTTCTGCTCCACGGGGGCCACCGATCTGGGAGGCGTGATACCCACGAACACCAGTGGGGGGCTCGTCTCCCGGGGGCACCCGGTGGGGTGCACGGGGCTCGCCCAGGTATACGAGATAGCCACCCAGATTAGGGGGAGGGCAGAAAAACGCCAGGTTGTGGGCGCGAGAATCGGGATGCACGTAAACGGGGGCGGCGTAATCGGTGCCGAGGAGGCGGCCCTGGGCGTGCACATCCTGAAGGCGGTTTGATTCCGATCCCGTCTTCAGACATTTTTACATCTTACATGATTTAAACGGTGCTTTTCCAACTTAAAGTTTAATCGGCACCGTACGTCTTGATCATCGGCGTTACTCGTAACAAAAAAGGGGAGCAATTGCTCCCCCATTGAATTTGAACTAACCGTACTCTCCAATCTACCCCGTGACCATCCGCCTCACGATATCGGTGAAGACCTCGCTCCCCTTTACCATGTTCTCAACGGATATCTGCTCATCGATCCCGTGGACCATCTTTATATGCTCCATCGGGACGAAGGCGGGGCAGATGCCGTAGGAGGGTATCCCCTTCTTCCTGAAGAAGCGGGAGTCGGACGTCCCCATGAGGAGGGACGGGGCGATCACGGAATTCGGAAAGTGATCCGCGACCGTCTCCTTCATGATCCGGTAGTGTTCCGTGTCGGTGGGGGACTCGGTCGAGTCGCTCCTCTGTATCTGCTCGATCTTTATCTCGTCGTCGTTGAGCTTGCTTTTGATCTGGCCTATGAACTCGTCTACGTCCTGGCCGGGGAGGACCCTGCAGTCCAGAACCGCCTCGGCGTGGCTGGGGATGATATTTGTCTTTTCCCCGGCCTTCATTACGTTTAAGCTGATCGTGTTTTTCACCATGGCGGCGATCTGGGGCAGCGCGAGGAGCCCGCTCTCCTTCAGCACCTTGACCAGCGTCTCTTCCCTGCCGTCGTCCACGAAGGGTTTAAGAAACTCCCAGCCGGAGGCGAGGTTTTTGAAATATTCTGCTATGATGGGCGTTATCGTGATGGGGGTTTCTTCTGCGAGGAGCCTGACCACGGCCTTGGTCAGGTTCTCCAGGGCGTTCTGGCCGTGGGGGGCGCTACCGTGGCCTGGGAGGCCCTCCCTTGTAAGTTTCAGCCAGCAGATCCCCTTCTCCCCGGACGAGATCATCATCACCGGCCTTCCGGGGATGATGTCGCTCACCCCGAATCCCCCCTCGTTTAAGACGACGTCCGCCTTGAAGTCGTCGAAGTGGTTTTCGACGAGGTAGCCGGCCCCTTCACCGCCCCCCATCTCCTCGTCCGCCGCCGCGAGGAAGACGAGGTCCCGGTTGAGGTTTACCCCCTCCCGCTTCAGGGTCAGAAGGGCTACCAGCTCCATGATCCCGATCCCCTTCATGTCCAGGGCGCCGCGGCCCCGTATCATGCCGTCCACGATCTCGCCGGAGAAGGGATCGAAGCTCCACTCGTCCCGGTTGGCGGGGACGACGTCCGTGTGGCTGATCATCAAGACAGGCCCTTTGTCTCCGCTTCCGGAAAGCTGGGCGCGGATCGAGACCCGCCCCTTCTTCGATTCGTACGTCTTGTATTCGATCCCCTCTTTGTCGAAGATATCCTTTAAAAAGGCCACCGCCTTCTCCTCGTTTCCGGGGGGATTTGTCGTATCGATCTTCAGAAACTCGCACAGGAGCTTCACAGCTTCGTCTTTCATATCCGTCTCCTTACATTCAGGTTCATGTCAACTCTGTTCATGTTACAGTATTTTATAAGTATAATGCCTGGTTCTACCGCCTCAATCGTTACCCACTGCCTCGTTCAGGATTCAGATTCCCCCGCTCCCTATTCCTTGATAGAGTACTTAAGCGCGGCCTCGGCGTGAATCTTCGTCGTATCGAAGAGCTGGACCTCGGCGTCGTCGGGGCCGATTATGAGCGGAATCTCCGTGCAGCCGAGGATTACCCCCCCGGCCCCCCTCTTTGAGAGCTCCCGGATGATTTTGACGAGCTTCCCTTTGCTCTTGACGTTCAGGATGCTCTTTACGAGCTCCATGTAGATGATCCGGTCGACCTCGTTTATCTCATCCTCTTCCGGGACGATCACTTTAAGTCCCTTTTTCTTCAGGCCTTCCCTGTAGAAATCCTCCTGAATGGTGAAGCGCGTACCCAACAGCCCCACGCGTTTTACCCCGGAGGCTATTACCGCGTCCGCGGTGACGTCGATGATGGAGAGTATCGGGAGCGTTGTGTTCGGCAGGATAAATTCGAGGGAGCGGTGGGGGGTGTTTGCCGAGATTAGGCCGAAATCCGCCCCGGCCGACCCAAGCCGCTCGAAGACGTCGGCCATTTCCAGGCCGGCCTCCTCCCACTTTCCATCGGCGAACCACTCCGAGTATTTCTGGAAGTCGACGCTGTAGATCAAAATATCGGGATAATACTCGTCTCCGGCTTGTTTCAAATATCCGCGCGTTATGGTGTTGTAATATACCGTTGTGGATTCGGGGGACAATCCTCCGAGGATTCCTATCTTCTTTTTCATAATCTGTAATCTAAAAAAGGTTAATACAAAATGTTTTGTATGGAAAGATGAAAGGTTAAAATAGTTTTCATTCCCAACAATAATACCGAGACTTCTCTTCGATGTCAACAAAATGATTGATCGTGAGTTTATACTATTGTTGAGGTGAAAAACAGGAAAGAACGTATATTCCAGTGCCTGAATAAAAAGGTTGCCAAAGGCATACACCTTATGATAAATAATCAGTGGGTGGTGTTGGGTTTCACCCTGTTTTTTGTTCGATATTTTCAATGAAAAAGGGAAGGATTTTGATCAAGGACAATATCAAGGAGAGGGTAAAGGAGAGAGAAGGGGAGGGGGAGCTGAGGAGGTCCCGGGAAGGGGGCAGGATATTGACGTTCGACATCCCGGATGTCTGCTCGGCGTCCCTGATTCCGGGAAGGAGCAGGCCCATAAACGGCAGTGGAGGGGACTTCAACGCGGGGAAGATCGGCGATTCTGTATACATCGATCTCAATCTCGGGATAGTGGCCGTGGCGGACGGCCCGGAGAGAAATCCCTCGGCGTCGTCGGCCTTTATCAAGAAGCTGAAGGCGGCCGTCCATGATTCGACCAGCTTCGGCTCGCACCCCGAAGTTTTTTCTGAGACCCTCTTTGAGGGGGCGTTTGGGGAGCTTGTCGAGACGGCAAATGAAATATCGAGGGGGACGGACTACCACAACGCCACGACTTTCTCGGCCCTCTTTACCGGTTTGAGGGACGGAGGTGACGACGGTTCGATAGGCAGGGGAAGGTGCGGGCTTCATTCCGCCGTCCTCCACACCGGAGACAGCATGATATTTAAGATCTCCGCCGGGACGGGGGAGGTCTCGAGGCTGACTAAGACCAATCATTTTCTGATCGGAAGGGCACCGAGGCTGTTTCAGGCCGAGATCTTGTCGAAGGTAGACGAGTCGATCGAGGGGGGGGATACTGTGCTCCTCACCACCGACGGCCTCAACGAACTCGCCAGGAGTCGGGGGGTCACCACCGAGTATTTTTTGAGTGAGGAGGTAGTGGGCCTCGATCCCAGGGGGGTTACAGGGAGGATCGGGTCGTTGGCGGGGGGCGCCAAGATCCGCCTCGATGATATAGGCCTGGTCTGTCTTGTGCCGGGGGCGGCGATCTCCCGCCATCAAAACAAGGCGGTACCGGGGATTATCCTCGAAGATGCGGTGGGTTGAAAGACCCGCGTTTTTACGTGTTTTTAATATGTGAGTTTTTTTAGGGGAGAGATAACGATGATGAAAGGGATTTTGAGGATAAAGGTTAACGGCCCTTCGATTTTGGTACTGGTCGTCTCCGCGCTTTTTCTCTTCTCGTGCGGTGAGATGGGAAAAGAGAATTACGTCCCGATGTTCAAGGGCGGTCCCTCGAGAACCAACTCCTACTCCACGACCGGAAAGCCCCCTTCTGCATCCGTCCTGTGGAAGTTCAAGACCGAAAGGGACATATATTCTTCCCCGGCGGTTTCCAAGGGCGTTGTCTACTTCGGAAGCCACGACAGGAACCTCTACGCCGTGGACGCGAAGACCGGCGTGGAGAAATGGCGCTTTTCGACGGGGCACTGGGTTTCCTCTTCGCCGGCGGTCTCGGGAGGCGTTGTCTACGTCGGCTCCTGGGACGACAACCTATACGCCGTCGATGCAGATACGGGCACGGAAAAGTGGCGCTTCAAGGCGGAAAGGGATGTATCCTCTTCTCCCGCCGTGTCCGGGGGGGTCGTCTACTTCGGGAGCGTGGACAACAACCTGTACGCCGTTGACGCCGAGACTGGGGCGGAGAAATGGCGCTTCAAGACCGGCGGAGACGTGAACTCGTCACCGGCTGTTTTTGAAGGGACCGTATTCTTCGGGAGCAAGGACAAGAATATTTTCGCCGTTGACACGGCGACGGGGGCCGAAAAGTGGCGCTTCTTAACGGGTGGGGACGTGGTTTCGACCCCGGCGGTATCCGGCGGCCTCGTCTACATCGGCTCCGCAGATTCCCACGTCTACGCCCTGGATACGGCCACAGGCAAAGAGATGTGGAAGTTCAAGACCTCGGGATACGCTATGTCATCCCCGGCCGTGGACAATGGGGTGGTCTACGTGGGCAGCAAGGGAGGACTCCTCTATGCACTGGACGCGGCGACGGGCGCCGAGAAGTGGCGCTTCGACGCCGAGAGCGATATTCACTCCTCCCCCGCCGTATCGAAGGGCACGGTCTACTTCGGGAGTATGGACGGCAATATGTACGCAGTCAATGCCGCCGATGGAAAACAGATCTGGCGTCAAGAGATGGAGGCCGGAATACTGTCCTCCCCGGCTGTCGTTGACGGCGTTTTATACTTCGGCTGCTACGACGATTACCTTTATGCATTGTATTAGATGAAGGAGTTGGCTATGAAACTATCGCGATTGAACCCGAACGACTCCGGGGGCTTGGGGGCATCCTTAATTTGGAAGGGTACGGTACTTTTCCTCCTGATCCTTTTTTTATTCCCTCTGACCTCCTTAAGCCAGGAGCTCGAGTGGGAGCTCCGCTCCTCTTCCCATCTGGCTCCCCAGGGAGAGAATTACTACGATGTCTACAGGCTCTTTGACGGTCAGATGGGAACAGCATGGGTGGAGGGGGGAAGTGGGGGCGGTTTCGGCGAATTCATCACGTTGAGGCTGATCGCTATTGCCGGCAACGTGGAAAACTACATTTACCTGAAAGGATTTGAGATTAACAACGGCTACTGCAAGGACAGGGAGACTTGGATCAAAAACGGCAGGGTAAAGAAGATAAGAATATACCTTAATGGGAAGGGAATATATAACGGGAACCTCGAGGATACCATGAGGGAGCAGAGGATCAGCCTCGGGAGACATCTCGTCAAGATCGACGATGTGATAAAGATCGAGATCAGGGGCGTCTACCCAGGAAGTAAATACGAGGACACGGCGATCTCGGAGTTGGTCCCGATATATAGCTTTACGCAATGATCGTCTTTGCCGGCAGGTTGGAATAGGGGATCGTAGCAGCTGGAATGAATGGATAGGGGGAGGCGATTCAGTCCTTGTGCTGTGAGAATGTAGAAGCCGGAGAATTGAATAGGTTTAGGCAATCGAAGCGATGGGGAGACTAAAAGTGAGAGATCGGAGTAATTAACCGATTTTGGAAATGGGGGGATTGGCAAAAGGAAAAGTTGGGGTATGATGGGGTCGTGAGGTTCCTATAGCTATAGGACTGTTAGGACCGGGGGGCCGGGATAGTGTAGGGGGCAACCGGGGTAATGGGTGGTGGGGGGGGTGAGGGTTTTACTCCCCCGCGAATCGCTTAAGCCACGCCGAGACCCGGTCGTCGTAGGAGATTGACCTCAACAGCTCGACAGCCCTTTCCGTCTCGATCCTTTTAGTCTCTGTATCCCTCGATAGATATGCCTTAACGAGGTGTTCCCTTGCTGCCCTCTTCACGGCGAAGAGGGACTCGTAGTAGGCGATGAGGTTTTTTACATCGCTGTCGGCGGACTCCTTGAGCGGCCCTATAGGGTCGATGTAGGTCTTATCCACCCTGACGCCGAGGTGGAGCTGGGGGGATATGGCGTTTCCGGATATACCGGTCAACCCGAGTAAGTCACCCCGCCTTACCCGACTCGGTCCCATATAGGGTTCTTTCAGGTGCATATAGAGGGTCTCCACGCCCCTTCCGTGGTTGATTATCAGGTAGCAGCCCGCATTTTTCCTCTTCTCCCTCACCGTAACCGTTCCGTCCGCCATTGCCCTTATCATGAGGTCGTCAACGTAAAAGTCGAGCCCCCGGTGTTTTCGGGGCGCCCGTTTGAAGTCGTCCCTAAAGGCGCCAAACCAAGGAAGGCCGTCCCTTACCAGGTCTTCGTGCATCGACCCCAGGGAGATGGCGAGAAGCTCCTCTATCGTTTGGGAGGCGAAGGGGGCCGTCAGCTCGATTCCATTTATCGATCCCCATTTTACGCAGTCGAAAGAAGCGGGGGTTTCCCCTGCGACCTCCTCCGCGCACGACTCCGATGCATAAAACAGGGCGTCTAAACCAACGGCGAAGAGGACGACGGTTGTCCCGATAAGTACGGCAATAAAATATTTTAGCCTGTTCATATATCCATAGAGCGTCCGAGTGGCTTAATAGTTACGTGGATCTTCTTGAAAAACCCATTGCGCTGCCGACCCCTTCATGGAGTAAGAGCAGCCCCCTTGACTGGCCGATTTCCCCCTTTTTTTCAAATCGGCTCGGAAGGACCTCCGTCGATCAATCCTTCTTTTTGCCTCCCCCCTTCGGCGGGGTGAGCGCGGGAGGTGGATCCGGGCCGGTGAGCTTCTTGGGTGGAACCGCCGCCGGATGAGCCCCCGGCCTTATGAGCCTTACGATAAAGTATATCCCGAGGGCCAAGATGCCGAAGAAAATCAGGATTATGGCGATGACGGGGAGATAATTTATCTTGTAGGTAACCAGCTGGACGTCGAGGCTTCCGAACCGCTTCATGTTCAGCGCCCACGTGGCGCTTTTCTTGTTCCAGTTCGTGGCGTTGGTTTTTATGATTTTCCCCCGGTAGTTGACGACGAACGTGAGGGGGATATTTTCAAACAGGTCGATATCCCTGCCGTCCGGTCTCGGGGTTCGCTTTCTTACGTAGGTGTAGTTAAGGTTGAGGACGTACCTTTTGAACAGGAAGTAGTCGGTTACGTAAAAGTCGAAGGCGTTGACCTTGGTAATCGTAATATATCCCGGAACTGTCGGTATCTCCCAATGTCCCTCCATCAGCCTCTTGCGTCCGGTTACGATCACCCTGTCCCCCTCGTAATCTGTCTCAACGCTGAATCCTCCGTTTCTCATATCCGTTATGAGATCCTTGAGATAGGGAGCGACTAAGGTGGGGGCGTTGATCTGCAGTGTAACGATCTCGGTGTCGTCCTTGTCGATGGTAATCTCGTACAACACCTCTATACATCCGGAGACGGCGGTAAGGGAGAAGATAAGGATTACTATCGCGATTATTTTCTTCATGATAGGAATATGTCTCCGACTTGGATTGGAGCCCTGTATTTTCTAACCAATAATAGTATCTGCTGGGGGTCTTGTCAAGGAGGAATGAGGGGAAGTGAAATTCGGCCCTTTCTCTTTTTTGCGCCCCTTCCGATTATGGGTCCCCGATCGGCATCCGGCCCTCGAAGGAGGCGGCTTCGTTTTAAGCTATTGGAAGTTGTATTTAGGATTTTTTGGATCGAAGTCGAGATCGGTCAGCCCGACGTTGGTCTTGAGATCCCTGTATCTGTAATCCTCCCACATCTTCCCGTCCGGGCCGTACGACCTGTAGTAGAGGGGGAGGTATCTCTCCCTGTCAATCCCGAAGATGGAGACCGGGGCGTAGTAGGGATAATCTTCTCCGTGGGGGAGTTTTATCCTTATGAGTCTTACCTGTTTCCCGAAGATCTTTTTCGTCCCTATGTCCTCGACGATCATGTTGTCCTTCGGGTGGGCCTTGGCGTGGTCCATGCTTCTTTCGAGGGTGTTCATCATATATATAAGGGAGGATTCGTCTATGGTGTGTCTCGTCCTTTTGCTGGCCATGCTTGATCCCGGTTTGAGATTCAAGATGATTCCATCGAGGGCTCCACCCATGTGTCCCATCATCTTGCCGTCGTTCCACCCCTCCCTGTATATTATCTCCTGCCCGTTATTCACTTCCCCTATGGAGCGGAGATAGACCGAGTTCGGCCTCTTGAATTTGTATAAAATCACCTCCTCCGGCAGCAGCTTCCCCCCCACCCTTTGAACCTGGTGAACGACGACAATATAGTCATCCACGCCCTTCATGGTGCCGATGCATATCCTGAGCGCTTCGGCCGGATCGAGGTTCTGCTCACAATGAAGGCTCAAGGGGATTAGAGTGAGAATCAGTATTGAGATTGCAACTATGAAATTTAAGCGCTTCATGGATTTCATTTTATCATTCTGGTCAAAGAATTTATTTTAAGTTCAATGGGGGCTTTGTCCCTGAAGTTTTTTGACCCGGTGAAAACCGGGATCACCACCGACGCTTTCATCTAAATAGCAATCTTCTTTCGATTAAGGCTGATTTTTCGGAAAAGCGATCAGGATATCGGTCCCGACGCCGATTTTACTGTCGACCTCGATCACCCCGTCGTGCGCCTCCACGATCTGCTTGACCGTCGAGAGACCGAGTCCCGTTCCACCGTCCTTAGTGGAGAAGAAGGGATCGAAGATCACCGATTGAATATCCTCCTCTATTCCGGCTCCGCTGTCTGTGATCTTAATCACCAAAAATCCACCGTAATCCTCGTTGTTGTCCCCGATGGTTACCTTTATCGTTCCGCCGTCAGATATGGCATCGGATGAGTTGAGGAAGATATTCCAGAAAACCTGCTTCAGCTGCTGGAAATCGCCCTCTATATTAGTGTCATCGGAAAATGTGGTCTCGATCCCGATCCTGCTCTCCCCCTTGGGAGTATTTTTGAAGACCGCGATGGTTTCGTTGATCACGCTTGCAATATCCAGCATCTCCTTTTTCACCTCTATCGGTTTGGCGTACATCAGGAAATTCGTTATGAGGTGATTCAGCCGGTCGATCTCCTGGAGGATTATCTCCATCAGGTTTACGTTTTTTCCCTCAAGTGGCAGCTCGTTTTTTAGAATTTGGATTGACCCGCTCATGGCGGCCAGGGGATTTCTTATTTCATGGGCCAGGTTGGCGGCGAGCTTGCCGAGGGTGGCGAGCCTGTCCGACTTCTTTACCTCCTCTTCCATCTCCATGAGTCGGGTGATGTCCTGAAAGAGGATGATCTTGCCTGCGGTTTTCCCCCGGGCGTTCTTCAGCGGCGAGACGGAGAAGCCGAGCACGTATCTCTTCTTATACTTCGTCTCGTATTCCATTGTCCAGCGGTTTAAGTTGTTCCTGTATTTTTGGCTCTCGATCCTCTTGATTTTAGAGACGATGCCGGTCAACAACTCCCCTATCGGTTTTAGGTAGACCTCTTCCAGCGTCGTTTCCGTGATCTTTTCCGCCTGGCGGTTTATGGAGATGATCTCGTTGTTCGTGTTTATCGTGATTACTCCTGTCTGGATGTTCTGGATAATGTCGTTATTCAACATCTTCAGTTCTTCGTAGTCTATCTCCTTTTCTATCAGCTCTTCTCCCGCCCTCTTGAGCTGTTCGGCGAGGTACCCGGAGAGGAAGGCCACGAGGTAGAAGGCGACGATGTTGATAAAGATATTATAGAAGATATCGCTTTCCTTGTAACTGAGCTTTGCGCCGCTGATGTAGGGGGATATTATCCCGTAGTAGTCGAGGTCGACGAGGACGCCGTAGACTATTCCGGAGAGGGACGCCGTGAGGAATCCCCCCGTCCGGTAGAGGATAATGCTTGCGCTGATGATAATGACGATATAGAGAAATGTGAATATGCTCTCGATGCCTCCTGTAATAAATATCAGGGCGGTGACGATGAGGACGTCGAGAAAGAACTGGACATACGTGAAGATCTTGAGATTTTTAAGTATCCTGAAGAGAACTATATATATCGCCGTCAGGAAATAGGTAAATGCGATCACGAAATAGATCAGCTTGAGATCCGGGACGAGCTGGGAGACCTTTTCTGTAATCTGCAGGATTACCGAGGTCCAGAGGAGAACCGAGATGAGCACCACGCGAAAGAACATCAATATCTCGATATTTTTCCGCAAATCTCCGACGGGTTTTTTTACTTGTTTAAACACCATAATTCTTAAAAAGGTGGATGGAAGGTAAGGCTGCCGATGTTCTCAAATCCAGCATTGTACTTTTTGAACTTGCGAACGGCGATCTTCTGAGATCCGTCTATCCTCCCCCCATAGCGGCGGCCATGTTGAATATGGGAAGGTAGAGGGCGATAACCATTCCGCCGACGACCACCCCGAGAAAGACCATGAGCATCGGCTCCAAGAGGGAGGTAAGCGCCGCCACGGCGTTATCGACCTCGTCGTCGTAGAAATCCGCTATCTTGTTGAGCATGGCGTCCATGTTACCGGTGGCCTCCCCCACCGCAACCATCTGGACGACCATGGGCGGGAACACCTTGCTCTGGCTCATCGGCTCGGCGATTGTCTTTCCCTCGCTGATACCGGTCCTTGTGGCCATAACCTCGATTTCCACCGTCTTGTTTCCTGCGGTCTTTGCGGTGATCTCAAGGGCGTCCATGATGGGCACGCCGCTGGATATCATGGTTCCCAATGTCCTTGTGAACCGGGCGACCGCAACTTTTTTCAATAGTGGGCCGAAGATTGGCACCTTTAATATGAGATCGTCTACTATTCTATTGCCTAAGTCGGTTCGGTAAAAATATGTAAAGGAGATTACGAATACAATACCCACGATCACGGCGATGTAGAGTTTTGTTTTGATGAAGTTGCTTAGATTTACGAGAATTTGAGTTGGGATGGGCAGCGCGACCCCGGCGCTTGCAAACATCTCCTTGAACATCGGAACGACGAAGACCATTAGGATGCCCGTAATGACAACGGCCACACCAACGATGGTTGAGGGATAGACGAGGGCGCCCTTGACCTTGGCTTTTAGTGCCTCCGCCTTTTCTATGTAGGCCGCGAGGCGGTTCAATATTGTATCGAGTATACCGCCGACCTCGCCGGCCGCCACGAGATTGACGTATAGGGCGTCGAAGACCTTGGGGTGTTTGCTCAAGGCATCGGCGAAGGTCGCGCCGCCTTCAACATCTTCCTTGACGTTGAGGATAATGTTCCTGAAGGTTTTTTTCTCCTGCTGGCTTCCGAGGATATCCAGACACTGAACGAGGGGGAGACCCGCGTCGATCATGGTGGCGAACTGACGCGTGAAGATTACAAGGTCCTTTTTAGTGGGCTTGGGCTCGAGGCCCGGGATCGCAAGGTCCATATCCATGGTGAAGCCCTTTTTTTCCGAAAGGGTGCTGGGAGTTATGTTTTTTTGTTTTAAAAGCGCTGTTGCTGCCGCCTGGTTTGCTGCCTCTACCTCGCCGGTTTGCATCGCTCCGGTATTGTCCCTCCCCGTCCATTTAAAAACAGGCATTTTGCTCCCCTTTTAGATATCAATGAAAAGCTTTTATATCTTTAAGGTCAAGATTAAACAGAATGATATAAAAACGGTTCCACTGATCGATTGATTTTTTGTTAGCTTATAATTCAATATGGAGATGACAAATCTAAATAAAATAAGGTCTTTGAATATCCGCTCCCTTTTACCCCTTACCTTTTTATCGCCCACCCCCTATCGATCACCTGTATCATATTTATAGATTCTTTACCCCCCATACTTAAAATGTCCCATCCCCCCGTTCAACCCATCCCCCCCGTTTAAGCCCTTTCTCCGCCCACCTGTCTGTTTCTATGATCCCATCAGATTGGGAGATCTCCCTGGAGAAAGGTTTATTGCGGCATTCCCCCCCCTCCCCTTTGGGCCTGGGTCTGAGCCTGGGGTTGACCGGTTTTTCCGGCGGCGGCAGCGCCTCTCGCGAGCATATTCCTTAACTCCTCGGGATCGGAGCTCCTTCCCATTGTAACATCTAAGGTTAACAACCCTTTTGTGTATAGGGTGTAGAGGGACTGGTTCATCGTCTGCATTCCAAATTTTGTCTGGCCCACCTGCATGATGGAGTATATCTGGTGGATCTTGTCCTCCCTGACGAGGTTTCTGATGGCGGCGTTGGGAACCATGACTTCGATGCCCAGCACCCTTCCCTTGCCCCCCGCTCTTGGGATCAGCTGCTGGGAGAGGACACCCTCCAGAACGAAGGATATTTGGGCCCTGACCTGTGACTGCTGGTAGGGCGGGAAGACGTCTATTATCCTGTTTATCGTCTGGACGGCGGAATTTGTATGGAGCGTTGCAAAGACGAGGTGGCCCGTCTCCGCGGTGGTAAGAGCCGCCTCTATGGTTTCCAGGTCTCTCATCTCACCGACGAGGACTATGTCCGGATCCTGCCTGAGGATATATTTCAGGGCCGTCTTGAATCCTTCCGTATCGGCTCCCACCTCCCGCTGGTTTACGATACATCCCTTGTGGGGGTGAAGGTACTCGATAGGGTCTTCGATGGTGATGATATGCTCGTGTCTCTCCTCGTTGATCTTGTTGATCATCGATGCCAGTGTCGTCGACTTGCCCGATCCGGTTGGGCCTGTGACCAAGATCAGTCCCCTCGGCTTTTTGGCGAGATCCTCGACCACCGGGGGTAGCCCCAACTCCTGAAAAGACATAAACTTGTAGGGGATTATCCTAAAAGCGGCGGCCATGGCTCCCCTCTGGATGAAGACGTTGGCCCTAAACCGGGAAAGTCCCTTGACGCCGAAGGAGAGGTCCAGCTCGTTGCTCTCCTCGAACTTATGTTTCTGGGAGTCGGTGAGGATGCTGTAGCAGAGGTTTTTAGTGTCCGTACCCGTCAGGGGGTCCATAGAGAGAGGGACTAATTTTCCGTCGATCCTGATCTGCGGCGGCGTGCCCGTTGTGATGTGCAGGTCGGTGGCCCCTTTCTCCACCATTATTTTCAGGAGTTGATGAAGACTTGCCATAAGAAGATCCTCTTCATTTCATTTTTTAGATTTTACGATTTATTAATCCGCCGCGGATGCCCTAAGTACCTCCTCGATGGAGGTGACCTGCTCCTTGATCTTCAGGATGCCGGCCTGTCTTAGAGTTCTCATTCCGTGGCGCATCGCTTCCCTCTTAAGCTCGATGGTCGAGGCGCCGTTTAGGACTAATTCCTTGAGCTCGTCGTTCATTTTCATCACTTCGTATAGGGCAACCCTCCCCTTATACCCGGTATTGGCACATGTGGAGCAGCCCTTTCCCTTGTAAACTTCGATCTCTCCCGCTTCTTCCGGGGAGACCCCGATATCGATTAGGGCCTGGGCCGGGACGTCGACTTTTTCCTTGCAGTTTTCACATATCCTCCTGGCGAGCCTCTGGGCCACGATGGCGTTGAGAGACGATGTTACAAGGAAGGGTTCTATTCCCATATTTAGGAGCCGGTTTACCGTTGATGGGGCGTCGTTCGTGTGAAGCGTGGAGAGAACGAGGTGACCTGTGAGGGCGGCCTTGATGGCGATCTCGGCGGTCTCGAAGTCCCGTATTTCCCCCACCATGACGATGTCCGGGTCCTGGCGGAGGAACGATCTCAGGGCGGCAGCGAAGTTGAGGCCGATCTCATCGTGCATCTGCACTTGATTTATCCCGCCGAGGTTGAACTCCACCGGGTCCTCGGCCGTCATAATGTTGTCCGCCTCCTTGTTAAGCTCGGAGAGGGCGGAATAGAGGGTGGTCGTCTTCCCCGATCCTGTGGGGCCGGTTACCAAAACCATGCCGTAGGGCTGGTGGATCGAGTCCTTGAATCTCTCCAGCGCCTCCACCTCGAAGCCCAGCTTGGTCATATCGAGCTGGAGGTTCGACTTGTCAAGGAGCCTCATGACGACCTTTTCGCCGTATAGGACCGGAAGGACGGAGACCCTGAAGTCCATCTCCCTGGTCTTGCCGAGCTTGAGCTTGATACGGCCGTCCTGGGGGAGGCGTTTCTCCGCAATGTCGAGTCTCGCCATGATCTTGACCCTCGACGTGATGGCGTTTTTGATCTTGAGGGGAAGCCCCATCGCCTTTCTCAACACGCCGTCAAGCCTGTATCTGATCCTGTATGATTTCTCGTAAGGCTCAAAATGGATGTCCGATACCCCGAGCTTGATCGCCTTGATAAGTATTCCGTTCACGAGCTTTATAATGGGCGCCTCGACGTTCTCGCTGGAATCGTCGTCATCGGACGTGTCGATAACTTCCACGGTGTCCACGGCGCCGTGGACCAAAGCGTCGAAGTCCTCCACCTCTACAACGCTGTCGTCGTCGTCCATGTCGCCGAATGTGCCGGAATCGTCGCCGTCTTCAAAGTCGTAGTCCTTGGCGTCCAGCGATACCGATCCTTGTCCCTCCAATCCCCTGGTGCCGTAATTCATTTTAATGGCGTCGATGATATCCGCCTCCGACGCCACGACCACATCGACGTTAAACCCGGTGACGAACCTGACGTCCTCGACCACCTGCATATTGGAGGGGTCCGCCATGGCAATAACCAGATTGGAGCCGGAGCGGGATATCGGTATGAGCATGTTCTTCTTGGCGATGTTGGAATTGACGTATTTCAATACCGATGTGTCGATCTCGTAGTCCTTGAGATTGATCGATGGAACGTTGTACTGGGAGCTGATGAATTCGGTTATCTCCGTTTCCGACAGGAAGCCGAGCTTCGTCAACTCCTGTCCGAGCCTACCCCCGGAGCTCTTCTGCTCTGCCATCGCCTTCTGCAGCTCCTCGGAAGTAATAAGGTTATTCCTGACGAGCAATTGTCCCAATCTCTCACTCATTTTTGATACCCCTTTATATAGAGGTTTTACCGATTCTATTTTGGAAAGGTCATTAAAATCACCTTTATATCATATATTCAAATATGCTCTTTTGTCAAGATATATTTAATAACAGGAAAATACCGATGATGGGAAAATCGGAGAGCGAGATTAGGGTTATCGAGTCAAGAAGGAGTCGAATGGAAGGGCCAAGAGAATTCATGGGACCGCCTCTTTACATGGCGGTGTGGAGATGACCTGGTTCCGCATAAAGGACGGTGCCGTGCGGTTAAGACACGGGGTGCTGAAAAATCGGGGGGGCGAAGGGGAGGGATTCTCCATCAAGGCATCATAAATTATAAGTCGATAGAGAGAGAGGGAATTTCAGGCCTGTTTCATGCCCAGCGCCGCCCTCATGGTGTTAAGCGGCGCCTCTTCCCCCGTCCAGAGGGACAAGGCGCGCCCCCCCTGGTGGAGGAGCATTGCGTGGCCGTCGGCGTAGAGAACTCCCCTCTCCTTTAGTCCAGTCTCGATATCGCCCTTTATATTCCCGTAGTTCATGTCGAAGAAGAGGGTCCCTTTCTTCATTTTCAGGAGGTCGATCCCGATTATGTCACTGTTAAAGGAGGTCGCCTCCAAGGTGGATTTTGGGACCGAGGTCGCGTTGATAACAATATCGAATCGGTCGATTTCGGGATTGATCTCCTCCGGGTTTAAGGGGACCGCCTCGATTTTTACGTTATTTTTCAGGGAATCCATCAGGTCGGATTTCAGCCCCTCGGCTCTCTCAATCGTCCTGTTTGCGATGGTGATGGATTCGGGATTCTCCTTAACGAGGGAGAAGACAACGCCCCGGGCAGCGCCCCCGGCCCCTATCATGAGGATTCGGGCGCCCGAGATTTTTACCCTAAGCTCATCCTTTATCGCGGATATCAGGCCATAGCCGTCCGTGTTGTCGCCGATCAGCTTATCCCTGGACGGAAATATGGTGTTCACCGAGCCCGTCAGCTGCGCTTCCGGAAAGAGCTCGTCGAGGTATCCGATTACTCGGCCCTTGTGGGGGGCGGTCACGTTTACGCCGCCGACATCTATTATCCTCAATGCGTTCAATACCGTACCAACATCTCTTTCCGAGACGCGAAAGGCGAGGTATACCGCATCGAGTCCCAATGTCTCAAAGGCGGCGTTCATCATCGCCGGGGATTTTGAGTGGGATACGGGATCGCCTATCAGGCAGAAAAGCCTTGTGGCGGGGGAAAACTCCCGTTTCATCTTCATTGCTTCTTATAGTATTCGACGTAGCTTTTTATGTTATCCGCATCCGGGTCGTCGGGCATGAGCTTAAGATACCTGTCAAAATATTTGGCGGCCTCCTTGTGGTTGTTCCGGCTCCTCAATATTATGCCGAGGTTTCTAAGGGAGACCATGAGCTCCTCTTTGTCGATGTTCATGGAGATCGCCTTCTTGTAGTTGGTTACGGCCGATTCGAGCTCCTCCAGGTTGTCGTATGAGAGGGCGAGGTAAAAATAGAGCTTTGCCGTCTTATGCCCCTCTACATTTATCGCCTCCTCTATAAGCTCAACGGCGTCCTTGAAGCGGTCGGCAAAGATCAGCTTTTCCGCCCTTTCTACGTAATCTTTATATGAGTAGGTCTCGGCGGACCAGGCGGATCTCGTTTTAACGGTCAGCCCGACGAAGGATTGAAAATCGGGGCGAACCGAAAAGGGGAGGGCGACCGCCGTGACGGCAAATAAAAGCAGCAGACCCAGTCGCAACTTTCCCCCGATATTCGGCAAATTCCAGTTAGAAAATGATTTCATCTCTTTTAGATCCAACAATAGTCTTTATCGTTAATCGAGTTCAAAATCGGGCCCGCCCTTCTCCTCGACTTCGGCAAACCCGCCGCGGTTTGAAACATCTCACAAATTTATACTTATTTGACCCAACACCGTAAAAAAATCACTCCGTCCCGACGCTAAAAAAAATCCCCCCGTCCCGTTACTTTTATTGTCTACTTGTAGTCCCTGATATACTTCCTTATATTGTCGGCGTCCGGGTCGTTCGGGACGAGAGCCAGATACCTCTCGAGGTATTTGGTGGCCTCTTCATGTCTGCCCAGGCCCCTCAGGATTATCCCGAGGTTCCTCAGCGCCACGGTCAGCTTCTTTACCTCAAGGTCGAGCTCGACCGCCCTCTTGTAATTTGTGGCGGCGTACTCGACCTCGTTCATGCCGTCGTAGGCCAAAGCCAAAAGGAAGTAGAGGGTTCCCGTCTTGTCATCCCTCTTTTCGATGGAGTCCTCGATGAGCTCGATCGCATCCTTATAATGCCGGGCGGAGATGTAACCGTTGGCCTTTTTGACCACCTCGTTGTAATCGGGCCCCTTTAAAAGCCAGCCCTCGGGCGGCTTCTCGCTCGACAGGGAATACGTCTTTTTGTCGTCGTTCAGGTTGTAGTGGTCGATCCTGTCGCCCCCCTTTTTAACGATTACGCCGTAGATCAGGTTGTTGTACGAGAGGGTCTCTATCGTTTCGTCTCCGCGGACGTAGTGTTCCACCCAGGTCTCCGGGCCCACGACGCCGGACAGGACATCCCTCCTCGTCTTGTAGTGGTCGTTTTTATACGCCGGGTTCGGCTCGGCACCATCGAGTATGTCCGATATGTAGAGGTTTTCCGCGGCCGGAGACACGCCCGGGATAAGGGGGACGGTCGGTATTAAAAACAGGGCGAACAGAAAATACACGAGAGACGACCTTACCGCGATTCCCGCCCTTAATTTGAGTGCTTCTAATTTCATCAAACAGATCTCCTCGTTGCCCAAGATTGTTATATAGCTTAATACATCTTGTGCGGCTGTGTCAAGAACGCTTTTCGATAAAAGTGCCTGTAGCTATAGCAAAAAGGCCGGGCGTCGGGAAAGGTCGGCCCTTCAACGGATTTTCCTGCCGAAATAGAGCACGATCGCCGCGACCTTTGCGGCATCGGGATCTTCGCCTGCGCTCACCTCAGATAAAACCCTCTTGACCGCGGGGTCGTCCATCTTAAGCAGGGAGTGAAAGATGACGAGCCTCTCCTCCTCGCCGGCCGTCTTGTAGGCCTCGATGAGCGGCCTTACGGACGCGAAATTGTCGAGCTCGCCTAAGGAAAACCCGGCCCTCAGCCTCACGGATTCCTCCGGGTCTCTTAGAAGGGGCAGGATATAGATGGTCCCCCGCCTCTGCTTCAGGTAGGCGATGGTCATCGCGGCCTTTGCCCTGGCCTTCGGGTCACCGCTGCTCAGGTCTTTGACCATAGCCTCGAACTCGAACGGGGGTGCCAGGCCTTTGCCCAGCTCCTTGAACTCGCTTTCGAGGTCGGTGAAGGTCTTCGAAGGCGAAAGGGCCGGTGGGAAGCCTATTTTCGGACCCTTTGGAATCGGCGTCAAATGTGTGGGTACCTTTGCGGCGTCTTCGTCATCGGGAGTCTTCGGTGCGTTCTTAGCGGCGCGGCCTTTGATCGAGTCGAGGGAGATCTTCGCCGCGCTCCTCACCCGCGGGTCCTCGTCCTTCAGGGCTTTTGTCAAAAGTTCGACGTTGTTCTCATTTCCGAAATATGATAGGAGCTGAGCCGCGAGGATCCTGACGTCGACGCTGTTGTCCTTGAGGCCGAGCGCAATGTAGGAGGAGAGCCGCTCCCTGTATCCGTCGTCGTACGTCTCACCCGAAAAGATTTTGAGCGATTCCCCTACCAGCTTGGCGTTGGATGTATCCCCCTTGCCGACCTCCGTAGTTGGGCAGCCCTCCCCCCTGGGGGAGCCGTCCGGGCAGACAGAACCGATCTTCAATAGCGCCGAAACCGAGGCCTCCCAGACGGCCGGATCCATAGAGCCGGTGAGCGTGTTCGCAAGAGGCCATATCGCCCTTTTGTCCTTCGAGTCTCCCAGCTCCGACGCGGCGAAGACCTTTACTTCGGGGATGTCGATTTCCATCATCTTGATGTAGATGGGCACCTTGTCTACAAGGAAGTAGAAGGTTATGAGTGCTGTGACAAGGATAATCAGGAAAAGGGCGACCCTGTTCCTTGCACGGTTGTCATCAACCGTGATGATGGGGGCAGGCCCCTTCAGGTACTTGTCGTGGTCTCCTCCGCCGGCTGTTCCGCCGGGGTCGTCATATCCATGGCCATAGCCATATCCGTCAGGATTTTTTTGCTCCACGTTTGTGTCCCCTTAAGGATTGGATATCGGGATTATCAATAAGGC
>Ga0180432_10002100_pt1 | contig 30341 bp, 30 predicted proteins | sample SS_ome_10_FD_132414 | JGI IMG/M metagenome (GOLD analysis project Ga0180432, IMG submission 132414) | Hypersaline lake sediment archaeal communities from the Salton Sea, California, USA - SS_1_MS_2 metaG | ecosystem: Environmental > Aquatic > Non-marine Saline and Alkaline > Hypersaline >...
GGCCGAGGGGTTGACGGGCGGGAGTGACGCTTTGACGGGAACGGACAGCGTGACTGCTGCGACGGACGACAGCGGGAACATCACGGTACTGCCGGGGAGTTTGAATTACTTCACGATAACGGGGGAGCCTGCGTCGATAGCGGCGGGTGCACCCTTCAGCAACATCACGGTGACGGCGTACGACGAGTACGAGAACGTGAAGACGAATTACCTCGGTACGGTGCAGTTCTCGACCACGGATCCGAACACCTTCGGGACCGCGATGCTGAACGGTTTTACCCTCCCGGCCGGGACGCAGACGAATGCCGGCACGCAGTATCCCTTCGTGGGCGGGGACAGTGGCGTACATACCTTCGTGACCAATTTCGAGCTTGAAACGCCGGGGAACCAGACCGTATCGGTGTTCGATACGGTAAAGACCTCGGTAAAGGCAACTACGGACCCCATAGACGTGCTCTCAGGCGTCATAGATAGCTTCGATCTCGTGGACCCGGGTACGGTGACCTCGGGCGTTCCCTTCACCCTGAGCGTGATAAACGTGCAGGACGCGCTGGGACGGGCGGCTGACGGCACCATCACCATAACCTGGCAGGGAGGGGATTCGGGCACGGGCACCGCGCCCGACGGATCGGACCCCTCGTTTACCCAGATAACGGTATCCAACGGGTCCGGCAGCGCGACCCAGGTACTCACCAAGGCCGACACGAACGTGGTGCTCAGGGGTACGGCCGGACTGATCACGGACGACACGGACGGGGCGGATACGTTTACCGTGCAGCCCGGCGCGCTCGACGGGTTTAATATAACGGCGGGAGACGGCGGAAACATAGGGACCGCGACCGCCGGGCAGTTTTTCGACATAGACATGACCGCCGTTGACGCATACGGCAACACCCTGGACAGCGGGGCGAATATATTCACGGGCACCGTTGACCTGAGCCTGAACAACGGCGAGACAGTGACCACGCCGAGCACCGCGTTCACGGCCGGCGTGCTCGACGACTTCTCCGTCACCATCACCAAGGCGGACACGGACGTCAGGCTGCGGGCCGTAAACAGCGGAGGGACCTACGGCACGGACCCGGGCGGAATGAGCAATAATTTCGAGGTCCAGCCCGGGACCCCGGACAGCTTCGATATCACGACGACCATAGCGGACCCGCAGACCGCGGGCGAGGGCTTTACCGTGCGCATAGAGGCGCTCGACGGGTACGGCAACGTACTGAGCTTCGGGGACAACGAGTACGAGGAGGACGAGGCGGAGCTCACCGATACCGGGGGAGACGGGGCAGCGGTCGTTCCCTCAACGCTCACCTTCGTGAACGGGGTGTGGGAGTCGACCGTCACCATCACCAAGGCAAATACGGGCACGAACACGGTGCAGCTCCAGGTGGTGGACGAGACAGGGTCCGTGGAGATCGACGCCGGAACATCGAACACGTTCACCGTGGTCCCGGGACCGCTCGATCACTTTACCTTCACCACCAACCCGGAGGAAGTCGAGGCGGCGAACAGCCCGATACCGATCGTGGTCGAGGGCCGCGACCGGTATGAAAACCTCGTGACCGGCTATTCCGGCACGGCCACGGTGAGCGACTCCACGGATACGGTATACGAAGACCCGACCCCGGGCGACACCTCGCTCGCATTTGCAGGCGGAACCTACTCGGGCTCGGTCGTTATTACGACCACGCGGGACGGCGTGGTCATCACGGTGCAGGACGGCGACGTGGTCGGTTCGAGCACGCCCTTCTTCGTCATAGGAAACGAGGTGGCCTTCTCGCTCGAGGAGGACCTGGCGCCCAAGGTCGCGCTGACCGGAAGCACGGTGGATATTTTCGATATTACCCTCTACAACCTGCATCCCAGGGACGACGCCCTGCTGAGCAGCATGGACTTCTTCGTCCAGTCCAGCAGGAATTCGCAGTACTTCGTATCGGTACCCTCGACCCTCATAGATGCCATGACCATTACGGACCTTTCCACCGGCACGGTCCACACCTCGACCTCGGTTCCGTCGTCGAACAGCGCGGTAACCGTGGATTTCGACGAAGCCTTGAGCATTCCGGCCGAGACCACGAAGACTATCAGGGTGTCGGTCACGGTCAGGGCGGACGTATCGGCGGCCCTGGTGCCGAATATCCGGCTGGAGTTCGCGGACGTTGAGGGTACGAGGACGGGCGAGCCGGTGACACCGGTGAACGACTACACGGACTTCATTCCGGTGAACGATCCGGAGAATTATCCTGACTATCTCATCCGTTCGAGCCTTACCAATATAAGGACGACCCTGAACGAAGCGGCCTATAACTATCCGAACCCCTTCAATCCGAGGAATCAGACAACGAGCATCGTCTATTACAGTCCCGCGGCTTCGGCCACGACGATCAAGATATTCACCATAACGGGAAGGCTCGTGCGCAGGCTCACGCATACGGCGGTGTCCGGCTCCAACGAGGTCTTCTGGGACGGAAAGAATGGGAAGGGACAGGTCGTGCGGAACGGGGTGTACGTGGCCGTAATCATGACGAACGGCGGCGGGAAGCAGGTGGTCAAGATAGCGGTGGTGAAGTAGGGTGATCGGACGGGATCACTCGTACCTGAGCTTCTTCAAATTCCTCTCGAGTATTTTACTCTGCTCTTCGATCGTATCGAACTCGAACGCTTTCCTGCAGTTTTTCGTGCTGATTGCATAGAGTTCTTTGCCCGTATCGATTACGACCATGCCGAAGAAGAGCTGGTAGGCGAGGCTCCCGCCGGTCAGCTCGGCTATGCCGTAGGTCACGGCGTAGATGAAGGGCTTGGGCGCATAGTCCGTGTGCGCGGGCGGACTGACGAGAATATCCTGAAGGTTCGTCTCCCTGTTCGGGACGATCTCGACCTCCACGACGAAGTCGTATTTCCCGACGATCTCGCCGAGCCTGTATTCGAACCCGCGTTCCTGCGCGGACACGGCCCCGGGGAACCACAGGGAGGAGATGAACAGCACAAATATGCACGCTTTCGTCGTTGTTTTCATTTCTTCATTGCCTCTCCGGTTTCAGGATCCTGATCCAGGCCGGCCGCATTTTTTTCCTCCCCTTTCCGGGACAGCAGAACGGCGTCATACACGTTGACGCGATTGTAGGTGCCCGTAAAGGTATAATCCCCTTCAGCTATCATCTCGTCGATCCCGGTGACGGTCATCCTGCCGAGTTCCACGTCGGGGTCCACCTCGTACTCGCCGGTCCGGGGGTTTGTATTCAATCCCCCTTCCTTGAATATCCTGAAGACCATGCCCTCCTCGACACCGTGGGCCCTGCCGAGATTGATCAGGGACCGTCCGCCTTCCAGGCGCACTATAATGCCGCGAAGCGGTACGGCGCCGTCTATGCGGGCCGCGAGAGCGACCGCCGCGTTGAAAAGCTTGTCGTTGCCCGTGTAGTAGGTGAGAAATTCCTCCGTCTTCTTCCCGCCCCGGCCGGAGAGCAGAAGCGTCCTTATCCGGAGGCTGTCGTTTTTTTCCTCGATGGAGCCCGTTATGTAGTAGTCCGCGTCAAGCGAGCGGGCGATCCGCAGGGCCTCGCTTTTCGAGACCATGGGCTCGGAAACGGTAAGCACTTCTATTTTCGGATGATACACGAGCACGGCCGACAGGAGCTCGGAGAAGGTCTTCGAAATGCGCCTGTGGACGAAATTCTCATGACCCCAGTCCGATGTGAATCCGTCGAACACGAGAATTTTCGTCTTTGTGGCCGGAACGTAGGAGGGCGACTCCTCATCGTCGCCGTACTGGTCCACACCCCAGACAGAGGCCGGGTTGCGCCGTATTCTGTTTTTGTATATTTCGATCTTGTCCTCGATATCCACGGTACTGACGTCGAGCGTGTCGCGGATTATGGTCTCGAGCTCGTAGAGGTAACGTTCGGGGTAGCGCTGTATTCTGATGAGCTCGGCCAGCTCGAGCCGTTTTTCCGCATCAAGGGGATCGAGCATGACCGCCCGTTTGTAGTGGAGAAAAGCCTTGTTCAGTACATGCCGATTCATATGCGACCGGGCGCGCTTCAAGTGGTAGTCCGCGTATGTTTTACGGAGCTTGTTGTCCAGGTCCATCCTGTAGGTTGCGAGCAGGAGGCTCTCGAGCCTGAACCTGACGACTTCATCGTCGATCCGGCGGGCCAGGGCTTTTTCGTAGTGATCGATCGCCTCCATCGGCCTGCCCAGCTCTTCGCAGCAGAATCCGGCTTCGTAGCGGAGAACGTAGCTCTCGTCCTCCTCCAGCAGAGTCAGCAGTGTTTCGAGGGCCGATTCGTATTCTTCCCTGTAGAAGAATACCGAGGCCATGACCCTGCGCGCCTCTGACAGACCGGGATCGATTTGAAGGGCGGTACGGGTCTCGTCCAGCGACGCATCGAAGTAATGGGCGGAGTCATCCTCCCCGGATTCCAAACCCGTTCTGTAGTAATGCCGCGCAAGATTCAGATGGGTGAGGGGGTTTTGGCTGTCGAGGCTGACCGCCTTCCTGAAGAATCCTCCGGCTCTGCGGAGATCGTTCATCTCGGTGTAGGCGATTCCGAGATGGATATAGGTCATAACTTCCTGCGGGTGAACCTTCAGGACCTCATTGTAAATTGATACGGCGCGTGCGTAATCTCCCCGTATACGATAGAGATCGGCGAGGGCGTACTTTGGTTCCAGGGCCGTAGGGCGCAGCTGCTCGGCTCTGACGAGTACGTCTTCGGCCTCTTCAAAACGGGTAAGAGCGGTATGGACTCGGCCGAGGAGGATCAGGGCTTCGACGTTGTTTTTTTCCTGTTTCAATACCGCCAGGAGCATCTCCTCGCTTTGGGCGAGACTGCCCGTTTTGTAGTAGCAGCGTGCGAGGCCGGTTCTCGCCTCGACAAAATATTTATTCTCCTCGAGGATATCCTGATAGAGGAAGATCGCGGCGGAGCAGTTCCCGGCCGATTCCTTTTGAAGCGCATCCGTATAGAGGTCGAGAATCCGGTCTGCGGTCGCGGGGTACGCCAGTAGAAATACCGCGAGCACTATCATCGACAGGACACTGTGTTTTTTAACCATCCCAGGCCTCTTTCCCGATCAGGGGGACAAACCGGCAGCCTCCCAGCGAGCTCTTGTAGATTCGTCCGTTGAGCGCCTTTTCCACGAGCAGGAGATCCTGAATGTGCCTGTTCCCCGCGGGGATGACCATCTTCCCGCCGTTTCCGAGCTGGTCGATCAGGGGTCCCGTAACGCCGGGGGCGGCGGCAGTGACGATAATCTTGTCGAAAGGCGCATGCTCGGGCAGGCCGAGCGTTCCATCACCGACAATGAGGTATATATTATCGTAGTTCTGGCTGTAGAGGTTGGTCCGCGCCCTGTCGGAAAGAGACTGGATTCGCTCGATTGAATAAATAACCGAGGCGAGCTCGGCGAGAACGGCCGCCTGATATCCCGACCCCGTGCCTATCTCGAGCACCTTGTCCGTATCCTTTATCTGCAGCGCCTCTGTCATGAGGGCCACGATGTAGGGTTGCGAAATCGTCTGGTTCTCGCCGATGGGGAGGGGGTAATTGCCGTAGGCTTTGTCTCGCAGCGATGCCGGTATGAAGCGTTCCCTCCGCACGCGACGGATGGCATCGAGAACACGCTCGTCGGATATGCCGGCGGGACGGAGCTCGTGTTCGATCAGGAAGCTCACTTCACGCTCCCGCACATCGTCCATGATTTCCTCTTTAATCTTTCCTTGAGGAAAGACGTTTCCGTTTTCCCTCTGGATCCCTCTATGGATAAACGAAACCGAGCAAACCCCGTCCTATTATCCCGTCCAGATCGACTTCGATCTCGGCTTCGAGGTACTTGCCGCTCAGCGTCTTGTCATACACGTCATTGAAGAGGACCACGTACTCCGGCGACCGGTAGGCCCTGATCGTTTCGTAAAGGTAGGGGAGGTCGTTCGAAAAAAGGCCGTTGTAGACCTTCCCGCCCGTTCTCTGCGCGAATACGTCGATTTGCTCATCGTGCTCGCCGAAACTGACGAAATAGACCGGAATGTGGTTGTTTGCCGCGTAATTATAACAGCTCGAGAATGAATAGGTACTGAAGGAGGACGCGTCGAGGCTGCCGTCCGTTATCACGACAACGGCTTTTTTGTAAAAGCGCTTGTTCAGGTAGTCGATTCCCCTTCTGAAGGCGCTGTCGAACCTCTTCCCCTCGCCGTAACGCTTCTGTATGACGGCTTCGAGTGTCCTGAGCCTTGATCCGGTAAACGCACTCGCAATCCATGAATTCTCGTTGAATGATATGACGGCCAGCTCGTCGCCCGCCGTCTTTTCCAGGAAGGGCCGTATGAACCCTTCAAGGTCCTCCGCGTACGTTTCCATGACCGGCGACTTGTCCACTAGAAAGAGGAGGTTCAGTTTCGAGTCCCGGATTTCATTGTAGGACAGGTCTATTTTTTTAACGTTTCCGCGTCCTATCTTGGCGAAGAAGTTATTTTGTCCGAGCCCATAGAACGGAAGGCCGTCCGCGTCGAAGACCGAGGTGTAGTAGACGACAGCCGGGAAGCCGTCCGCATCCACTCCGCCCAGAATGACACTGAGATTTCTGTACTTGTCTACCTGCGGCACAAAACGGTAGATCGCGTTCCCGGAATAGTCGCACGCGACGATCCGGCCGAGATAATCCATATGTGCGTCGAGAACCCGGATGGGAGTAGTCCCCGTCTGAATCCGGGTCCATGTCGAGTAAACGGGATCGTAGGTTTTAATGGAGGGGCCGTCGCTCACGATGAGCTTTTCCTCATGGAAGGAGATGCCGTACGGATCGATGAGCTCCATGCCCGTTAGATAGGAGATAAAGTTGCCGCTTCGGTCGTACATGCCGATGGTTTTCTTTGCGTGGTCCGCCACGTATATTCTGCCGGCCCCGTCGACCGCGAGTCCCGAGGGATGGAGCAATTCTCCCTCGCCGTCGCCCTCCCTGCCGAAGGTGAGCAGGAATTCACCGTTTTCCGAAAACTTCTGGACCCGGGTGTTGCCGCTGTCGATGACGTAGAGATTGTCGTCGCCGTCCACCGCAAGGGCGGTCGGCCCGTAGAAGCTGCCCTCTCCGAATCCCGGGGAGCCGATGGAAGACAGGTATGTGCCGCTGTCCTCGAAAAGGTGGATGCGGTCATTCGAAAAGTCCGAGATATAGACGATGCCTTTACTGTTCCTGACGATATCGTAGGGCCTTCCCTGCACGAGCCTGGGGTCCTTATAGGCACGCAGAACATCCCCCTGCGGCGATATCTTCAAGGCGATCTTCGAGCCGAAACCGGCCGCGTAGATAGCGCCTTCCGCGTCAATGTGTATACCCGTTACCCGCGTGAGGTAGTAGCGGCCGATCGGGTTTCCTTCGAGCGTAAGCCCGACAGCGTAGAGACCGCTCTCCTTCTCCTTCGCCTGGGCGAACTGTTTTCTGTTCAGGTACCGGATGATCTGGTCGACCGTGTTTCTCAGCATGAAATCGTCCGGCGGATTGCGCGTGAGCGTATCGAATTCGAAGAGGGCGTTATCCTCGTACCCGGCCTTGAAATAGGCGAGTCCCAGGTAGAAGCGCGTTCTTGCGTCACCCGGCACCTTGCCGAGAGATTTCCTGAAGAAATCCACGGCTGCCTCGTATTCCCGATGGTTGAAATGATCCAGCCCCTCCTTGAAGAATTCCAGCGCATGGGACCTGTCCATGAAATCATCGGCACGGAGAGAGAGGAAGGGAAATGAGAGCAGAATGAACATTGTAATGAGGAGAGCCGTAAACCGCCGCATATGTGAGTGCCTTACGTTTGAAGGTCGGAAAACATGGTATTCACGATAGTTATTCGAACATCATATTATCACGAAAAGGATCAAAAACAAGAAAAAAAGCTCTCCCCAACGGACGTGGGGAGAGCCCATCTATATAAAAATCCCTAAAGATTATTACACTTTGACGTCAACCGTTCTTCCGAGATTTCCGTCGAGGACCGTGGAACCGACGGCGAGGGAAAGGAGGTTGAGTATGAAATCCTTCGATACCACAACCGAGCTGCCGGCGTCATCAGCCCTTACGGTACTGCCGGCGGCCGATCCCTCTGAACGCGCCTGTGGCGCAACCTGTGGTGCATAATCCTGAACGGCAACCTTTTCAATCCCTGTAACCATTGCCATCACCACCATTTCTTTTGTTACACTTTAAATTTCGACACCTGATAATAAACCTTAACATCTTTTTTTAGTGTCTTTATCGAGAATAGGGGGTGTCCCGCCAGTGTTTTTCTTATCCATACGTTCCGGTCCGGAGCCCGCTATGAGTCGCTCGTAATCCTTCGGCAGATTAATATTTGTGAAGTTTTTTTCCCAGGCCGCTGTTTCCCGTTCCGGTCTGTAGTGGATGAAGGAGCCGTATTCCTCGATGCATCGAACGCGGTAACAGCCCCGTGCCATGCAACGATCCGCGTAGCGCGCGCAGCGTTTCCGGTAAAATGCGAAGAGCGGATGAAACCCGTCCCCGGTTTGGGGAATGAGGCCGTCACAGGCCGTCTTCATCCGGAGGGCGCTGTCCCTGAGGGTGCGAACGACGGATCGGTCGATGAGGGGGTAATCAGCCCCGACGATGAAGTTGAGATCGGTCTTCGACCTTTTCAGGGCGGTGTGTATTCCGCTGATGGGACCCGCATTCCTGACTTCGTCCTCGAAACTGCCGCTTACGAGCCGATGCACATATGTTTTTCCGGATATGTAGATGGCGCTGAATAGAGGAGCGACGCATTCGATGACGATGTCGATGAGACGTTTATTCCTGTATGTGAGGAGGGTTTTATCCAAGCCCAGCCGCGTCGAGGCCCCTCCCGCGAGAATGATACAGCTGATGGAGCGATCATCCGCCTCCATGGGGTTCCTTCCGGTTTTCCCTTTGCCAAATCCGGATCGCGTGTTCATACACGGTACGCAGGTCCGTTTTCGCGCCCTCGGCGGCTGTCCGGCAGTCCTCGTATTCAGGCGCAATCCTGACGACCTCGCCGTTCAGGGTGCCGATTTTTAACTTGATTCGGCCGAACTCGGTAAGGACCTCGCTGAAGGACCGTTCGAGCTTTTTCCGACTGCAGTAATGGAAGCGCACTCCGAATGTCGAGGAGTTCCTGAGTATGGCTTCCGCCGTGCCGTCAAGCGTTTCGGGCGAACAGATCACGGTGAGGTTGAAACCCGGCCTGTTCTTTTTCATCGTCACCGGCGCGATGAATGCGTCGAGGGCTCCCCCGCGTAGAAGCATCTCGTGGAGGTAGGCCATCTCCTCAGGCGTGGAATCGTCTATGGTTGCGTTTATAACGGCGACTGCATCCCCTCCTCCGCTTGCGTCCCTTGCGTCCCTTGCGTCCCTTGCGGGATTTCGGGTATCGATTTCAATGACACGAAGCACATTCGGTCTCCCGGTACGGCGGCTGCCGAACCCCATGCCGGACCTTCCGAGCCTGCCGGGCGGGAAGGGTCCGAATTCATCGACCACGGTCTTTACGATGGCCGCTCCTGTCGGCGTGGTCATCTCAAAAGGGAGGCCGCTTCCCTGAACGGGCACGCCGTCAAGAAGCCGGAGCGCCGCGGGTGAGGGGAGGGGTATGCTGCCGTGCGCGGAATCCGTACGGCCGCTGCCGAGCGCGACCGGAGAAGCGAACACGCGCGTACAGTCCGTGCGTAAAAAAAGCACGGCAAAGCCGACTATATCGACTATCGAATCAACGGCTCCGACCTCGTGAAAGTGGACCTCTTCGGGATCGACACCGTGGACGTACGATTCAGCGCGGGCGAGGCCGGTGAATATGGAGACCGCCAGTTCACGCTCATCCGCTGAAAGGGCCTTTCCGCTCAGCAGTTTCTCGATGTCCCTGAAGCTCCTGTGCTTTTGTGCTCCGGTATCGACCGTAACAACGAAGTTCATTCCCAGCAGTCCGTTTCGTTTTTCCTCTCCCGCCTCGATACTGAAGCCTGAGAGCCCCATCCCCCTGATTTTTTTATCGATAAGGCCTGGAAGATCGGGGTCCCCTTCCAGCGAAAGCAGGGCCGCGACCGCCATGTCACCGCTTATACCGTTCTGCAGATCGAGAAAAAGGTTCATTTTTCGCCGTGTTCCTCCGCTTTTCCGTTTATAAGCGCGGCAATATAACCGGCGCCGAATCCGTTGTCGATATTGACGACGCTGACGCCGGGCGCGCATGAATTGAGCATGGTAAGGAGCGGGGTAACACCGCCGAAACTGGTCCCGTATCCGACGGACGTAGGCACTCCGATGACGGGTATGCCGAAGAGGCCGCCGACCACGGACGGCAGGGCCCCCTCCATGCCGGCCACAGCTACAACGGCGTTGGACCGGGCTATTTCCTCCCTGTAAGATAAGAGACGGTGAATGCCGGCGACACCGACATCGTGGAATTCCCGGACGTTGCAGCCGAGCGTTCCCGCGGTAACAGCGGCTTCCTCGGCCACGGGAAGGTCGGATGTGCCTCCCGAGAGTACGCTCACCAGGCCTTGTTTCTTCATTCCCTTTCCGATCACGATGACACCGGATCTTTCGTGAAACTTGATCGGTGAAAATTCGCCCCTGATGTTGTCGTATTGTTCCCGGTTTGCGCGTGTGAGCAGAACGAACCCGTTTTTTTTATAAAGCTCGTTCGATATCTCGACCAGCGCGTCGACCCGTTTATGCTCGCAGTAGACCACCTCCGGGAAACCGGTCCTCTCCATTCTGGACGTATCGACCTTTGCATGGCCGAGGTCGAAGAAGGTTCCCCGTGAGAGCACGGCATCGGCGAATCCGGACCGCGCGAGCTTCCCGGAATCATAGGCCTTCAGGAGGGCCAGGAATTCTTCCCGGTTCATGGTTGTTTTCCCTTTTATGGCGTCAGCCGAGGAGGAGGCGGGCGATGTTCCCGGCAAAATGCGTAATCGTCTCGATTCCCTCTCCATCCTCCATGACTTCACCCTTGCCCTTGCCGAATGCCACGTTCCAGTAGGAGGATCCGGGTACGATCATGTCGCTGATCATGTAGAAATAGAGGAGCTGCGCGTAGGTGAAGTTCTGTCCCGCACGCCGCGCCACCACGACCGGGCCGCCGACCTTACCCGCGAGCAACTGGCCGTTTGTGCGCGATACGTAGCCCGCTCTGTGGAGGAGCGCCGTTGTTTGGGAGGTCGCACTGCCGAAATACACCGGTGATCCGATTATAACAGCGTCAGCCTCGATCATTTTATTGAATACATCGTGAAAATCATCGTCCTTCATAACGCAGGTCCGGTCCATCAATTCCTTGCACTTCGTACAGGCAACGCAGGGCCTGATATTCTTGCCGGCCAGGAGAACGAGCTCGGTATCGATATTGTTCTTTTCAAGCTCGGTGACGGCAATTTCCAGCAGCATCTCCGTGTTGCCATTTTTCCGCGGGCTTCCGCAGATCAGAACCGCTTTTTTTCTTTTGTTTCCTTGAGCCATGGCATCCTCCCCGGTATGGTAACAGCGGTATTATTATAACCACCTTCCCGTTTAAAAAACAAACAGAAACGGCGGTACCGGAATGGCCGGAGGTCTTTGAGCCGGCCGATACGGATACTGAAAAATGAATGTATCAAAAAAACTCTGTATGTGGTCAAAATATACCATACGTATCATATCGACACATGCGCATCCATCACGAGGGAAATCCTGACTGCACACCAATCGTATAATTAATGCTATACAATGAATTATATCAATATAACTGATTGGCACAAAATATGCATTTAAATAGATGAGTGAAAAAACATGAGGAGGTTTTCAAAATGAGTATTATCAAATACGTACCGAGATCGCTTGACAGGTTCAACTGGGACAGAATCCTCGATCATTTCTTCGACAACTCCGGTTTCGCCGGCGAGACACGGTCACCGGCCGTCGATATCCATGAAGATGATTCCGGATACCACATGGATGTCGAGCTTCCCGGCCTTACCGAAAAGGATGTCGAGGTCAAGGTGGAAAACGGTGTTCTGAGTATCGCGTCGCGCAAGGATGAGAAAAAGGACGAAAAGAAGGAAGGCTACGTCAGAAGGGAGAGGCGCGTTTACGATTTCTGCAGGTCCTTTACCCTTCCCGATTCGGCTGATGCGGACGGGATCGGCGCCACGTTCAAGAACGGGCTTCTGAGCGTGTCGATTCCCAAGGCTCCCGCTTCAAAGCCGAAGATGATCGAGGTTAAGACGAACTAAGCCGCCCGCTTAAAGCGAAAACAACCGGCGTCCCTCCCTGCGGAGGGGGCCGGTTTTATTTTTTTCTAATATTATTACCTCTTCTTTTCGTGTCTCGTTTCGCCGTCCTCGTCGTCTTCTCCGAAGATATCGGTGAAAAGGTTGTCGATGAAGTCGATCGAGCTGCTGACGGCATCCAGCATGATGCCCTTGATGCGCTCGACCCGTATCTCTCCGGAGCTGCTTGTGTTGAGAAGCACGAATTCGCGTTTGAAGGTTTCGATACGGAGCTTCTCCTCACCGGCGTTCACGATCGGAACCGATTCAATGACGATCTTCCTTTTCCCCGTTGTTATCTTCTGGAGCTTGCCCTTCGCCGTTCCCCTGGTATTGGTGGACGCGGATTCGTTGATAACGCCGTTTCCCTGTGTGAAAAGAAAGCCGACCTGCATGGACTGAACCGGGTAGAATACATCATCCCTTTTGTAAAGCATGGTGTACCTGAGCGTATCGGGCCCTTCGAGGGAGGTGAAAACCTGCACGTGATTGAAGACATCGTCCCTGAAGGTGACGATATCGCGCATGAGGGTCTCATCCGAGCACAGCCGCTGGGCATGGAGAATGTCGGTAATGCCCGGAACGAAATCGTTTTTCCTTATCTCTTTCTTTGCCCGTACGTAGAGTTGACGGGCCATCCTGTTGTCTTTGGTATCTTCATTCTTCCTGCCCCGCCCCGTGCTCGAGCAGCCCGCCGCGAACAGGGCGAGTACGGCGAATACGCATATGCAGAACGGGACTATTAAACGGATTACTCTTCTCGTTTTCAACTTATCTCTACCCGTCATCACCGTATCCGTACTAGTTTCCGTCTTTTCGCAGGAAGGATCAACGCCGCCTTCCGTCCCATACATGAAAGTATAGCTCCTCTATGCTATTTCGCCAGTATTTTGGCTATTGCCTCGGGGAGATCGTCGAAGTTTCTCACATACCGGTAACGGCCGCGGCCGTGTTTCGCCATCTGCACGTTCGTGGCGGGATCGGAACCACCGAGTCCGAAGGAAATGCCGAGGACATGAAGGCGGTCGTACTTTGCCGCGATCTGTACGGGGTCTCCTCCAGACGTGACCCAGCCGTCCGTAACGATGATGCCCGTCTTCAGCATGGTCTTTGTCTCGTTCAGAAGGCTCAATCCGTCGATGAGCGCCTGCCGTATGTTTGTCGCACCCCCGCTCCTGATATCGAGCATCCCGTCCACGAGCGTATCGAGGTTGTTCGGATCATAGATATGTTTTATTACGGAGGACTTTCTTTCGAAAGTAAGCACTCCGTGGAAATCTCCCCTCAGCTTGCTCGCGAAAACTCCCGTTGCAATGGCCCCGACCGCGATCTTCTCCTGGTGCATGGAGTTTGAGACATCGAGCATGAGCACGTAGGAGCTCTTCTGTTTTCCCCTTTCATGGCAGTAGATGGAGGAAGCATCGCGGAAGCTGTTCCCGATCTGTTCCTCCAGGGTCCGGTCCACGTCGATCTCATCCAGCCCGGGCCTGTAGGGAGAGACAACGGTCTTCATGATTCCTGACGCACCCGCGGCGATCTTTCTCGACAGGTAGATTACTTTCTGTAAGAGCAGACGCCTGAGCTGCAGTTTTCTCCCCGCATCCGCCCGCTCAATTATCATGGCAAGGAGCTTGATTTGAAGGAGGCCCGTTTCGAGGTTGATTACCCCCGTTATCAGGTCGTCGAGATACTCCTCGTTGAGTATGTCGTTGAGAGAGGGAGGGATACGGTAGAGGAGCGGGACGATGTCCTCAAAACGCCCGCTGCTGAGCGCGCTGACGAGGTCGTCGAAGAGGCCGTGTACATCGATTACTTTTTTTTTACTTCTTTTTCCTCGATGCTCATGTCCGCGAGCCGCGTTCGCGCGGAATCGGCAGGGGCCGCGCCGTCGGACTGTTCGAGGACCTGGATCGATCTCTGGGCAAGCTTTCTCATAAGCTCTTCAAAACGCTCGTTCGAGTAGTCGTGGAGCTCAATCTTCGTCATGAATGCGAGGCGCGCGCAGGTCAGCCACTTTTCAGGATCGGGGCTGTAAGGACCGAAGGACGTACTGAACATGTCCGCGAGGTCTATTGCGCCGCGAATCGAGGACCCGCGCCGTATTTCCTCGTTGTTCCTCGTCATTCTCGCAAAGACGACGGCCACGCGGATCGTGTTTTCATCCTCGCACACGGACCTGAGGCCCACGATATTCCTCTCGTCATCCTCGGACTGATAGTTGAGGTCGACGCATATGAAACGGTCCTTGAGCGCTTCAGAGAGCTGCGAGGTGCCTATATATTCATCCGGATTCTGGGTGGCGATTATCATGAAGCCGTCTGCGGCGTCCACCCTCCCGTGTTTCGGAATGAAGATGGTTTTTTCATCCATGGCGGAGAGCATGACGTTCTGCGTTCCCTCGGGCATACGGTTGAGCTCGTTGATCAAGAGTATGGCTCCCTGCTCCATCGCATTGGCAAGGGGTCCCCGGATAAATGATTCTTCGGTGTACCCCTTTTGAAGAACGAGCGGCGGATCGTACCACCCGGCGAGCTTCTGTTCCGTGTATCGTTCGTCTCCGTCTATGCGGATAAAGCCCCGTTCGAGATGAGAGGCGACCGCCAGGGCGATCGTGGTTTTTCCGACACCGACCGGGCCTTCCAGCAGTATGTGTTTGTTCGCACGAGCCGCGACGAGGGCCGACATCAGCTCGTTTTGCCGTCCCACAATCCGGTGAAGGTTCTGGAGTTTTTTTATGGTTTCCTGCACGGCGGACCGTTGGCCTCCCGTTTTATAACATTCCCCTAATATATTAAGACAAACGTCGAATTTCAAGAAATCAGGATAACTCGGAGCTTTTAAATACGCCAAACAGACAAAGTGAATTCAGGATTGTCACGGAATTAAGAAACAACATTTTTTCCGGAGAACGCAGCCCCTGCAGAGAGGGGCTTTTCGGCACGTCTCCTTTCCGTGCCTGACGATGAGTGCATGGTACTCGCCGTAGAGGTCGGGGTCACGGAAGAGGTTCCGCATAAAGAGGTCCTGGATCTGTTTATAGCGTTCACTTCCATTAAGCAGGCCGAGCCTCGTGAAAAGACGTTTCGTGTACGCATCGACCACGAATACGGGAACGCCAAAGCCGTAGAGGAGTATGGAATCAGCGGTTTCCGGTCCGATTCCCTTTATGGAGAGCAGTTCCCGCCTTACGGGAGGAGCGGAACCCTCCCCTGCCATGTCCAGGCGGAAGGCCGCAATTCTCTTGAGCCTGTCGGCCTTCTGATTATAGTAACCCGACGATCGAATAAGCGGGGTGAGCTCTTTCATGTCAAGTCCCGATATGGAGTCGGGATTGAGGAGTCCCCTCGCGCGCAGGTTTTCAAGAGCCTTTGCCGCATTGCTCCATGACGTGTTCTGCGTGAGCACTGCTCCGGCCATGACCTCGAAGACGTTCTTCGTCTTCGGGAAATAATTCCCGCCCACGGGCCACCACCCCTGCGGCCCGTATCTCGCGAGCAGCAGTTCATAGATATCGGAGAGTGTGCGGTGCATGGATAATCGACTCAGGGAGGCGGTCTGAAAAAAAAACGGGCATACACCGTATGCCCGTGCTGTTGTCTCATTCGTGTTCAGACCTCTTTCCTGATGATCTCCTTCTTTCTCATCAGCGCCTTATTAAGCGACCGGGGCAGGGTCTCAGTCCTGAACCCCTTGAAGGTCCTGATGCCGTCCTTGATAATGCCCTCTTTCCTCAACATTCTCGTGATGTATCTGATGTACTTCATATATTTCGTGTTGAGCAGCTTCCACACGAAGAAGCCGATACGGGACGCAAGCCAGTGTACGATCGTCCTGCTGTAGAAGTAGCGGTAGCCGTGTATGAGTTTTTTCTGAAGCTTTATGGGGCTGATATTTTTGGGAAGAATAACCGAATGGCTTCCGTCGTAATAGTCCCAGTCGTTAATGTATATCCTGTTCTGTTCCTTCATCATGTCGTAGAGCTGTGTTCCCGGTATGGGAAAGAGAATGGAGAACTGGACCGTGCTGCTTCTGGAATCCCTGCTGAACTGTATGGTCTTCTCTATGGTGTCCGCGTTGTCGCTGTCCGCGCCGAGTATGAACATCGAGTGAACCTTCAACCCCGCCTTGTTCAGGGTCGAGACCGATTCCTTGATTGTTTTCACGCTCTGGCTCTTGTGGTAGTCCTTGAGCGCCTCGGGGTTGATCGATTCGACGCCTATGAACAGGGTCCGGCAGTTCGCCCTTTTCAGGAGCTGCACGAGCTCCTTGTCTTTCGCCACGTGCACGCTGAACTGGCTCGACCACTTGAGGTCCGTGAGGCCCGCCCTGATGAGCTTGTCCAGGAATATCTTCGTCTTTTCATGGTTCGCGGCGAAATTATCGTCGTAGAAGAAGAGGTGCCGGTAGCCCTCATTGTAGCGCATCTTGACCTCTTCCATAACGAGGTCGGGGTCTTTTATCCTGTACTTCCGTCCGAACATCTGGGTTACCGAGCAGAAGATGCAGTCATGGGGGCAGCCGCGGGAGGCCATTATGGGCGCATGCTTCATCTTGAGCCGGTCGCCCTTGCGCTTGTATCCCTGCAGCAGGGATAGGTCCAGGGGAGGAACATCGTCAATATTTACCCTGGGCCCGTGTATGATTTTGTCCTTGATGTTTCCCTCGAATACGTCCTTGACTACATACTCTCCCTCGCTCACGACCACATGGTCTGCGTGGTCAAGTGCCTCTCCCGGGAGCGCGGACGGGTGATTCCCGCCCAGTATGATTTTCTTGTCGGGATATTTTCGTCTGATCGCGTCCGCGATCTGATAAGCCCTGTTCGCCGTATGCGTGATGGCGGTCAGACCGATTGCATCCGCCTCGTGCAGGTACGGGTGCAGCTCGTCGGTTTTAGGGTTGTAAACCGAGGTTATGTCCTCCTTGAAGACCTTGACCTCGTGTCCTGCCTGTTTCAATATGGTACCGAGAAAGACGGGGCCGAGAAGCGGAAGATTGGTGAGAAAAAAGTAAACGTTGATGGGCGGTCTCGGCTCTATCAGTGCGATCTTCATAGAAAACCCTCCACGCATAAATAGATCTAATTTCAAGTTTTAATAGTGAGCTTTCACATACTTAAGACACACTATCGTCGGTTCCTGTGGACTTCAGTCATTTGTGGAATGCAATAGACAATGATTATCATGTTTAATAACTGTTTCATTGTAGAAAATAGAAACTCGAAGCTCACTCTAAATATGAATTAATATAATACCACACACGCAAACCGAAGTAAATATTTAAGTTTACGGATCGTAAACCGGAGGGATGGGTGAACAGCAGGCTGGATGTGAGCCCCGGGTTCGAGAGGCGTGTAATAAGGGGGGACGGTACGGTTAAACGCCTCGCACTTCGGTACAGTGCACATGCCTGCCTTCATAAAAAAAACTTGACAGCCGGTCCGGTAATGGGTGAAAATGGGATAATATACTATTATTTAGAATATAATTCCATATAGCAGAATTTATGAGGGACAAACCGAAATATTACCTAAAGACGCTCGGAGACGCTTTCCGGATACTCGAAATAATCGGAAACAGTCGTGAACCGCGCGGCATCGCCGAGCTCAGCGACGAGACGGGAATCGGCAGGAGCAAGACGCACCGTCTGCTCGACAACCTGCGGTACTGGGGTGTGGTCGAGCAGGTCCCGGAAAACAGGAAGTACATGCTCGGCAACCGGCTCATAGCACTCGCGATGAGCAAGCTGAAAACGGTCGATATTATCAAGCTCGCCTCGCCGGTCCTGGCCGACCTCGTGGAGAAATGCGGGGAAACCGTACACCTCGCCGTGCTGGACGAGGGGCAGGTACTTTACCTCGACAAGCGGGAGGGACCGCAGGCGGTCGGCATCATTTCAAAGGTCGGGCAGCGCCTCCCGGCGCACTGTACCGGGCTGGGCAAGGTGCTGCTGGCGTTCTCGGAGGGGGATCTCGTAAATCGTATCGTCGAGCACATCGGCCTGAGGAAATTCACGGAAAACACCATCACGGACAAGAATCTTCTCACAGAGGAACTGGCGGACGTGCGTATGCGTGGCTACGCGCTTGACAGGGAGGAGATAGAAGAGGGGCTCTGCTGCATAGCGGCCCCCGTACGAGACCACACGGGAGAGGTGGTCGCCGCAATCAGCGTTTCGCTTCCCGCATTCCGGTTCACGGACGAGAAACAGGCTTCTCTTACCGAACAGATAACGTCGTCCGCGTTCAAGATATCGAAGAAGTTCGGGTCCGGCCATGAGCAAGAAGAACGCCCGACGACGGGGCCGGCTAGAATGGAAAAAAAGGCATAAAAACGGAGGGTGCCATGAATATAAGGAAAGTGTACGATCTTACCCAGCCGCTTTATCACAACTGTCCCGGATGGCCCGATTTCCCGCCTCCCACGGTGGAACGGCTGCTCTTCATACCGCGGGACATCGCAAACGTGGAACGGATCGATATCAACACCCATACCGGAACGCACATAGACGTTCCCTACCACTTCTTGCCCGACGGCGCAACGCTCGACAGGGTTCCGGTGGAAACCTGGGTCGGAGAGGGGATCGTGGTCGACGTGCATTACAAGAAAGACAAGGAACCCGTTACACCGGACGACCTCGAAAAACAGGCCGCTCACATGAAGAAAGACGACATCGTGCTGCTCTACACGGGCAGGGGGAAGCTTCGCGGTTTTAATGAAGACTACCTGAAAAACTGGCCGTCCGTGGAGTGTGAAGGCGCGCAGTGGCTCGTGGACAGGGGAGCCAGGATAATCGGAACGGACGGGCTCGGAATCGAAATGTACGGGTTCAGCGAGCCTGCGGTGCACCATACCATACTCGGTGCTGGAATCCCGATTATCGAGGAGCTGTACCTGGAGGATATCGCCGGGATGGGAACGAAACGATGGCTCTTCGTCTGCCTTCCCCTTCTCCTGAAGGACGCCGGCGGGTGTCTTGCCCGTGTCATAGCGATGGACGTGGACTAGCGGGCGGAAAAACCGGAGGGAACGCCAATGGTTGTAAACGGCACAACGGTTCTGGAAGCCAGAGGCGTGGTGAAACGTTATCCCGGTACGGTCGCGCTGAAAGGCGTGGACTTCGAGCTGAAACGGGGAGAGGTCAGGGGTCTGCTCGGCAAGAACGGCGCGGGCAAGAGCACGCTGATAAAGATACTGGCCGGGCTGACGAGGAAAACCGAGGGCGAGATCGCCTATTTCGGACGGACTGAGGACGTCCATAATGTACAGGATTCAGAGACGCTCGGGTTCCGGTTCATTTCCCAGGAACCCTCCCTGATGGAGGACCTGAGCATCGCGGAGAATATCGCCCTCCGGGAGAAGGAGCTTCACATGGGGCTCCGGCTCGTGGACTGGAAGAGCATTTACGAGGATGCGGAGAAAAAGATCGGGATAATCGGGCTTGATATCGACCCGAAAATCGAGGTCCGCTACCTGAAGGTCGCCGAGAAGCAGATGCTCCTCGTCATACGGGAGATATTCTCGGAAGGCGCCAGAATCATTGCCCTCGATGAGGTGACCACCGCCCTGTCACTGGAAGAGACCGAAAAGGTGTACGGGATACTGCGGAAGAAGAAAGAAGAGGGACAGTCGTTTATCTACGTTTCGCACGAGATAGACGAGATATTTCAGATATGCGATTACGCCACGGTGTTCAGGGACGGCGAGGTGGTGCTCAACGAGCGAATAGGGAACCTGTCTCCGGACGATTTGAAGAAAGCCATCGTCGGCCGCGAGATACGGGTCATTCGCAGGAAGGCATCCGGGGAAGGGTCTGAAAAGAAAGACCGGGTGGTGCTCGAGGTCGAAAACGTATGCAACATGAAGTTGAAAAACCTGCGGTTCGACCTGTACCGTGGCGAGATACTGGGGGTCTACGGGCTCAGGGGTTCGGGGAGGACCGAGTTGTTGAAGACCATATACGGTCTTCTCCCCGTGGAAAAAGGGTCCATTGTATTCAACGGCGAGGATATCTCTCACTATTCGCCTTCGCAGATGATACAGAAGGGCATCGGGTTCGTACCCGAGGACAGGGTGGAGGGGCTGTTTTTCGGGAGGCCGACGTCCGAGAACCTCCTCATGACCACCTCCACCGCGACGAAAAAGGTGCACGGGAAAACGGGGCTTTTCATCAATGCGCATGTGGAGCGGAAACTCTTCGGCGAGGTATCCGGGAAGTTCGACATACAGGCCCATTCCCCGTCCGCCGAGATAGACTACCTGAGCGGCGGAAACAAACAGAAAGTGATGTTCGGAAGGAGCTTCGCCTCCGAATCGAGGGTATATCTGATCGACGAGGGTACCAAGGGAATCGATATCGGTGCGAAACAGGAGATATACAGGATCATGGGTGAATTGTCGGCACAGGGGTGCTCGATGATTTTCACGAGCTCGGATCTGGAGGAGATCATTACGGTTTCCGACAGGATCATGGTGATGTACGAGGGAAGCATCGTGTGTATTATCGAACGAAAGGATTTTTCGAAGGAACGGCTGCTGCACTACGCTGACAGCTCCAGCAAAACGTCCAGTAACGCCTCAGAGAGAGGAATCGATCCATGACAAGCAAGAAACTGCAGATCTTTTTTCTGGATAATATGATCTGGTTTATAAACCTGGTACTCGTGGTGCTCTTCGTTGCGATCGAACCGGGGCTTCTTACTCCGAAGAACCTCATATCCATGATCTACTCGGTTTCCATGCTCGGGCTGCTCGTGTTGGCCCAGGCGATCGTCCTCATAAGCGGTAACTTCGATCTGTCGGTGGGAGCGATTGCCGGGATAGCGATGACGGTCGTGGCGGTGGTCCACGAATTCGGGTTGCCGTCCACCCCCTGGTGGGCCCTGCTTGTCATCATGCTCGTCATAGGAACCGGAATAGGGTTTTATAACGGATTCTTCGTCGCGGTGCTGAAGATCAACCCGTTCCTTCAGACGCTCGGCACCTATACGTTTTTCTACGGTCTGATGCTCATTATCGGAAAGCGGACGCTCTTCAAGCTTCCGGACGAGCTCATCGTGCCGGGAGGATCGAGATTCGGGGGCTCCATTGTTCCGGTGGCGGTGGTGATACTCATCGTGGTGAGTGTGCTGGTGCACATCCTGCTCGCCAAGACCTCGCTCGGCCGGAAGATATACGCGGTCGGCTCCAACCGCGAAGCCGCGCGCGCATGCGGTATCAGTGTGGAAAGGACCCTCATCTGGGTGTTCGCGCTGAGCGGCCTCCTTTCCTCCGTCGGCGGGCTGCTCTATGCCGGCTACATGAACTGTGTGACCATGGATCTCGCGCGGCCGGACCTCTTTCTCACTTTTGCCGGGGCGATCATCGGGGGGGTCGCGCTCGACGGTGGAAGGGGGAAGGTCAGCGGGATATTCGGCGGCATACTCCTGCTCGGGATCATGCAGATAGGCCTCACCATTCTGAAGACGCCGCCGACGTGGCGGGAGACCATGAACGGTATCGTGCTCATTGCCGCAATTCTCCTCAATACCTATCAGGCCAGGCTCAAGGGATATGTGCTGGCGAAGAGCGCGACTTAATATAATTCTAGGAATTTTCGAATACCAAATTAATTAAGGAGGACAGGTATGAAAAGAAAGGTGGTAGCTCTAACCGTTGTTGCGGCGTTTCTTCTCGCGGGAGCGCTCGGCGCGTTCGCTGCGAGCAAGGAGGAGGAAACAGGAGGGGCTGCACCGTCCGCAGTTCATGACATCGCGATCATGCCTTTTCACATTCCCTGTATGTGGTTCAGCCCCTATACGGCGGGCGGATACTGGTATCTACAGCAGCAGGGCCACAAGGTGCGCACGCAGAATGCCGGATGGGACACGAAGCAGATGAACACCATTCTGAAAACATGGGCCGAGGACCCGGATCTGGAGGCCGTCATAATTGCTCCGCTCGGAGGAGAAGAGGTCCTTCCCGGCATCAGGGCTCTCAAGGAGGCGGGAAAGGTGGTCGCGCTCTCGAACAACGAGGCGGGGTTATGTCCCGAAGCCGATTTCTGCGTTCGTTTCGACTCGCCCCAGGGGTGCTACGACGGTGCGGCGGAGGTCGTCAAGATGCTCGAGAAGAAGTACGGCGAGGCGAAGGGAGTCGTCATACTCGGGCTCGGCGACGTACGAAACTCGGAGCACCTCGAGAGGGCCGCAGGCGCGAGGAAGGCGTTCGAGGAACATGGCAGTATCGAGCTGCATGAATTCGTAAGCGATATGGATGCCGGCAAGGCGGTCACGGAAACGGGCACGCTTCTCAGAACGCTTCCGCAGGTCGACGCGGTGTTCTCCGTCGGAATGCTGGAATTCATGGGTATGATCAACGCCCTGAAGAGGGAGGAGATGGCTTTCCCCAAGGGCGATCCGAAGCACATCATCTGCGTGGGGATGGATTCCTGCCCGGATGTCATCAATCCCGCGGTCAAGGAGGGGATCGTCGATTTCGTCATCGACCAGCCCGTCCTGAGCTACAATGCGCTTGCCGCTTACTATGTACTGAAAATCCTCGACGAGGGCACGGGCGCGCTTCCGAAACCCGGCACCGTGATCAACCCGGGTGATGTGGACATCAAGTCAAAGGTACCGCAGAAGGACCTCGATATAACGGTCCCGGCGGACATGTGGTCGCCTGCCAAGGTTTTCGATACGAAAGAACAGTTCGGCCATATCTGGATCAAGACGAATTACAGCATCATCGATGATACGAACGTGGACGATCCCGCCCTGTGGTCGAACATAACCGGTCAGGTCCGTGACTACGGATTCTGATTCCTCTCTTTACGGGGGCGGGAAACCGCCCCCGTACATTTTCAATTTGGGTTATGGAGGAGCTCGATGCGCGAGGACAGGTTTACCGATAAAGTGGTGATCGTAACGGGCGGCGGTACCGGAATAGGGAAAGCGTGCGCCGTCGCTTTTGCCGGGGAGGGGGCGCGGGTGACAATCGCGGGAAGGCGGGAGGAGCCGCTGCGGGAAACGGTCGGCGAGATCGAAAAGGGAGACGGCACCGCGGAATACGTTCGGGCCGATATGAGAAACTCGGACCAGGTGGACGGTCTCATCGACGGGGTGGTGAGGAAGTATGGAAGGCTCGACATCATGGTACCGAACGCGTCCATGGTGCTCGTCAACGCTATTGAGGAAACGACCGACGAGGACATAGACCGGCTCGTCGATATCAACGTGAAGGGGACCTACTATCAGCTGCGAAAGGCCACGGCTCAGATGAAGAAACAGGGGTACGGCACCATCGTGGCTATGTCGTCGATGTCCGGCATTATAGGCCATCCGGGTATGACCCTCTACTGCGCAACCAAGGCGGCCATCGCCAATATGTGCAGGGCCCTGGCTCTGGAGCTCGCCGAACGGAACATCAGGGTCAATGCCGTGTGCCCGGGGACCATAGACACACCGATGCCGAGAGGATACGCCGAATCTACCGATGATCCGAAAGCGGTGATGGACGCGTTTATCGAGGGTGAGCCCATGAAGCGGCTCGGGTCCCCGGACGAAGTCGCAACGGTCGTGCTCTTTCTCGCATCCGAGGAAGCCTCGTTCGTAACCGGTTCCGCGTACGCGGTAGACGGCGGTATAATGGCCGGAAAGTAACGAAGACCTCGACCTTCCGGCCTTGTAATAGAATGCAGTCCGTTAATTTAAGGTGAGGAGCGGATATCATGGACCTGAGGAGTACTGAGGTAAAGAAGGGGCCGTCACGAAGCTGGCACAGGTCGCTTATCAAGGCGATGGGATATATCGACGAGGAAATCCAGAGGCCCTGGATAGGAATCGTCAACTCGCGGAACGAGATACTGCCCGGCCATTTTCACCTCGACACGGTCGGCGACGCGGTGAAAGCCGGGGTGAGGATGGCGGGTGGCCTGCCGCTTGAATTCTCCACGATCGGTATATGCGACGGCATCGCAATGGCGCATGAGGGGATGAAATACCCCCTGCCGAGCCGCGAGCATATAGCCGACACCGTGGAGATCATGGCCAACGGACATCGGATGGACGCGCTCGTGTTCATCACGAACTGTGACAAGATCATCCCGGGCATGCTGATGGCCGCGGTACGGCTGAATATTCCGTCGATCATGATAAGCGGCGGGCCCATGCTGTCGGTCATGCACAAGGGGAAGTACATAGACATAAGCTCCGTGGGCGAGGCACAGGGAAGGTTCGCCGCGGGAGAGATGAGCGAGGAGGAACTGCGGGCGTTCGAGGAGAAGGGCTGTCCGTCGGTGGGGTCATGCGCGGGCATGTTTACGGCGAATACCATGAACTGTGCCACCGAAGCCATGGGCATGTCCCTTCCGAAAAGCGCGACCGTTCCGGCGGTTTACGCCGAACGGTACAGAATCGCAAAGTACGCGGGAATGCGTATCATGGATCTTGTGAAAAAAAATGTCAGGCCGCTCGACATCATTACGGAAGAGTCTCTCGTAAACGCCATAACGGTCGATCTCGCGCTCGGAGGGTCCACGAATACAGCACTGCACCTTCCCGCAATCGCGTACGAGGCGGGTATAGATATCGACCTGGACCTTTTCGACGCTTTGAGTGAGAAAACACCCCACCTGTGCAACATGAGTCCGGCCGGTCCCCATCATCTGCAGGACCTTCACGAAGCCGGAGGCGTGTATGCGGTCATGAAGGAGCTCTCGAAGCTCGGGCTTATCAATACGGCACAGCGTACTGTTTCCGGTAAAACCATAGGCGAGAGCATAGCGGACGCGCGGATAGAGCGGGAGGACGTCATCAGGACGGTGGAAAACCCCTACCATGCCAAGGGCGGTATAGCGGTCTTGACGGGGAACCTCGCCCCGGACAGGGCGGTGGTGAAGAGGACCGCGGTCGACAAATCGATGTGGCACCACCGCGGACCCGCGAGGGTGTTCGACAGCGAAGAAACGGCCGAAGAAGCGATATTCGCACGGAAGATAAAAAAGGGCGATGTCGTGGTAATACGGTACGAGGGACCGAAGGGCGGACCGGGAATGCGGGAGATGCACATCGCCATGTCCTCCGTCGTCGGCATGGGACTCGACAAAGACGTCGCGATGATAACGGACGGCCGGTGGTCGGGAGCCTCCCGCGGTCCCGCCATAGGCCACATATCGCCGGAAGCCGCGGAAGGGGGGCCTATTGCGATCGTGCGGGACGGGGATATTGTCGAAATCGACATTGAGAAGAAATCGATACGGGTCGACCTGCCGGACGATGAGATTTCGAAACGGCTCGCTGAATGGAAAACTCCGAAACCGAAGGCGGTAAAGGGGTACCTCGCCCGATATGCCCGGATGGCGCAGTCGGCGAGCAGGGGAGCGGTTTTCAGGTCTCTTTGAAATAATACCCGGCGTACACGGAGGACGTTTAAACCAAACGGGGGAGAATCTATGCTGAAAGAGGAAATAAAGAAAGCGGCGTCCGATCTGTACGACGCCCTGAAAAGCGGGAACCCGATAGGCCCGCTCACGGAAAAATTCCCGGACATGACCGTCGAGGACGCCTACCGGGTACAGATGGAAAACATAGGGAGGCTGACCGGTGAGGGAGAACGGATCATCGGGAAGAAGATCGGCCTTACCAGTTTCCCGATGCAGCATATGTTCGGCGTGTTCGAGCCCGACTACGGGCACCTCTTCGAATCGATGCTCCTTATGAGAGGCGAGCTCGATATGGGGGAGGTGCTGCAGCCGAAGGCGGAGGGCGAGCTTGCGTTCGTGATGGGCCGGGACCTGACGGGGCCGGGTGTCACGCCCTTTGACGTGCTCAGGGCCGCGGATTACGTCGTGCCGGCGATAGAGATCATCGACAGCCGGGTTTCCGACTGGAAGATCAAGATACAGGACACGATCGCGGACAACGCGTCAAGCGCTTTCATCGCGGTGGGAACGAGACCGCTCCCGGTCTCGGAAATCGACCTCTACGCCACGGGCATGGTTTTCCGTAAAAACGGGGAGGTGATTGCAACCGGGGCCGCGGCCGCGGTCATGGGAAATCCGGTGAACGCGGTGACGTGGCTCATAAACAAGCTGTCCGAGTTCGGTGTCGGCGTTAAGGAGGGGGAGATCATTCTGTCGGGCTCCCTGACCTCAGCCGTGGATATCGGCGGGGGCGACGTACTGGAAGTGACGTTCGACAGGCTCGGTTCAGTACGGCTGAAAGTGAAAGAGGAACAGGGATGAGCGGCGACAAGGTGGATGTGGCGATTATCGGGCCGGGGAACATCGGATCCGACCTGCTTTACAAGATCATGCGGAGATCGAAGTACATGAAGCCCAGCCTCATGATCGGCATATATCCGAGTTCCGAAGGGCTGAAAAGGGCCAGGAGCCTCGGGGTGGATGCGTCGGCGGACGGGATAGAGGCGGTTCGGGGAAGAGGAATAAAGATCGCATTTGATGCGACGTCAGCGGCGGCCCACCTGAAAAACGCTCCGGTGCTCGAAGAAGAGAATATCGTTGCGATCGATCTTACGCCCGCGGCGATCGGCCCCTATGTCTGTCCCGTGGTCAACCTCGAGGGGCATTCCCGGGAGGCCAATATCAACCTCATTACCTGCGGGGGACAGGCCACGATACCGATCGTCTACGCCGTTTCGTCCGTGTGCAAAGTTCGCTATGCCGAGGTCGTCGCGACCATCGCGAGCAGGAGCGCGGGGCCCGGAACGAGGCAGAACATAGACGAGTTTACCCAGACTACGGCGCGGGGAATAGAGTTGGTCGGCGGGGCCGAGAGGGGGAAGGCGATTATCATTCTGAATCCGGCGGAGCCTCCCATTATAATGCGAAACACCATATACACGGTCGTCGAGGACGTCGACAAAGACGGGATAGTCAATTCGGTTGAAAACATGGTCGGGCGGGTACAAAAATACGTGCCGGGATACAGGATCAGGCTCGGCCCGATATTCGAGGACAACAAGGTCACGACCATGATCGAGGTTGAGGGTGCGGGAGACTTTCTGCCCGCGTACGCCGGAAATCTCGATGTAGAAACCGCGGCGGCGGTCGCGATAGGCGAGACCATTGCCGAGAGAATGGTCACCAGGGGGGAGGCCTCATGAGCGTGAAGGTGCGTATTGTAGACACGACCATGCGGGACGGGAGTCACGCGGTCAGCCACCAGTATTCCATCGACGACATAACGAACATCGCCACGGCGCTTGACCGGGCGGGGATATACGGTATAGAGATATCGCACGGCGACGGCCTTTCGGGATCGTCGATACAGTACGGGTGGGCCAAGCACACCGACGAGGAAAGGCTGGCGGCCGCGAGCAGGGTTGTTACCGGAAGCAGGATAACCGTGCTTCTGCTTCCCGGCATAGGGACACGGGAAGACCTGAAGATGGCGATCGAGAACGGTGCGAAGATAGCGCGCGTCGCAACGCATGTAACGGAGGCGGATATATCGGAGCAGCACATCCGGCTGGCAAAGGATATGGGCCTCGAGGTCATGACGTTTCTCATGCTCGCGCACATGGAGAAGCCTTCCAAGGTGCTGGAACAGGCGAAGCTCATGGAGGGTTACGGCGCGGATGTGGTTTATGTGGTGGATTCCGCGGGAGCCATGCTCCCCGATGATGTAAAGGAAAGGGTGGGGCTGCTGAAGAAAGAGCTCGGCATCGAGGTGGGATTTCACGCACACAACAACCTCGGGCTCGCCATCGGGAACACCGTGGCCGCGGTGCAGGAGGGGGCGACGGTGGTGGACGGGACGCTCGGTGGTCTGGGCGCGGGTGCGGGAAACGCTCCTACCGAGGTCCTGGCCGCGGTTTTCGATAAAATGGGGTGCGATACCGGTGTGGACCTGTACCGTATAATGGACGCGGCGGAAGACATCGTACGGCCGCTGATGCAGAGGCCGCAGGTCATAGACAAACCCTCTCTCATCCTGGGATATGCCGGGGTATATTCAAGCTTTCTTCTTCACACCTATCGGGCCGTTGAGCGGTTCGATGTAGAGCCCCGGGACGTACTTGTAGAGCTCGGGAGGCGCAAAGTCGTTGGAGGACAGGAAGACATGATCATTGACGTGGCGTACGAGCTTTCGAAGAGAAAAAGCTCCGAGGGGGGAAAATGAAAGACGTTTCGATCAGGATCGTGAAGATCGAGGGAGAGTGCAGCAAGCACAAGGTCGGCGATTGCTGGGTGATGAAAAACGGGACGCTGTACGATCCCGACGGCAGGGGTATATGTATTTATGCGCTGAACGCCATCATGCCGATGCTGCCTCTGAAGGAAACGGTCGTGGGTGAGGAAGACCACTGGATACACAAGTACGAGGAGTTTCTGTGCCCCGATATAAACGGCCGTGCGCTGTTCAGGGTGGAACCCATTGCCGATGGGACATAAGACATCAGACATAAGCGGTTTTCAGATTTTTTTCAAAGGAGCGGGGAATGAAGGATTCTGAAATGAAAAAGTGGCGTGAAAATATGCGTATCGCCGCCGGTATCGCGGGAGACGAGAAAAAAAGGGAAGCATTGATCGGAAAGGGGTATGAGATCGGCGGGGAATACGTGACGAAATACTGGGGTTGCGCCCAATCGACCTTTCTGGCTACCGTGGATACGTTGCGGGAGTTCGGTATTGAAATACTGGAAAAAAAGGACCAGGAAGAGATGTTTCCCGCCTTCGTGGGCCTCGCGGGAGGCACCGGAAACGTGGGTGTCGGTACGTGCGGCGCGCTCGCGGGGACGGGATTCTGCGTCAGCCTTTCGGCCCTTCGCTGCCAGGGGGTCGATCAAAAGGTACAGGAGAGCAATATCAATCACCGCTGGATAGCATTCGATTCGGTATATAACTATTCGGCATCGCGGTTTCTGAAAGAGTACAACGGCCTGTCCTGCAGGGACGTTACCTGGTCCAGGTTCGGGAAGCACTGGGATTCCTGGGACCCGCACGCCAAGGCCGAGTTCGGAAGGGAAGAGAAGGAGCGGGGCTGTATACTGGATACCGCGGGTTATCCCTGCACTATTGCACGGGCGGTCGCGTGGGCGGTCGAGGACATCGTCGATCTTCTCGCCGACCCGATCACCCTGCAGAAAGTGGTAAAAGATCATAATCTCGTCTGAATCAGTCTGGGGGACACGATGTCGGAACAATTGGAAACACCGAAGAAGTTGAGCGAGGACTGGGGTATAGAACTTCCTCCCGGAAAGCTGGCCGTTATCAAGGCCCGGGAGCTCGGAACCAAATACCAGGGGACCATCATAGGGTGCAGCCACTGCACGTTCATCGCGGCTTTTGACGCGCTCAAAGAGGTGGGGGTTACACTTGCCTCGGATGATATACGCGACAAGCTGTTCACCGGTCTCATGGGGCTTACGGGCGGTGTAGGGAACTGTCATAGAGGTACGTGCGGTGCGGTAAACGGGGCGAGCTTTCTCGTCAGTCTGGCGTCGAACGTGACCATAGAGGAGAACGCGCGGGACAACTCGAATCGCTGGCTCGCGTTCTACGATGTCAAGAAGTATATATGCGACCGTTTTTTCGAAAAGTGGGGCGCCATAACATGCAGGGAGATCCTCATAAAGAATTTCGGAATGGCGTTCGATTCCCGGAGGCCGAACCGCTCCAAGGAGCTGTTCGCCGCTGCAAAGGCAAAGGGATGCAGGAACCCGTACGACTGCACCATCGCCATCGGAGCCGGGTGGGCCGCGGAGGCGGCGTGGGAGATCGTTCACAGAACCGCAGAGGAACGGGAGCTTCTGAAGGAGGAAATAAAGAGACGGCAGTCCACTGACAAGAGTTCACAGTACGGAAAATAGTCGGGGGGCCCGTTTCATTCTTTCTTTCCCCTGAGGCGCGCCGCGAGGTCCCGTATCGCGTTTTGAAGCTCGGGCCGGAACCACAGGCCGGCGAGGCTGCGGGAGTCTTCCCCGCGCCGGTTTCTAATCAACTCCGCCAGATCGCGGCGAAAAACCGACCTGGTGTCCTTGAGCGCCTCAGCCGGTGCCTCGATGATTTCTTCACACCAGTGAAGCGCTGCTGCCGGTGCCCGTCCCGTGGGAGCGAGCTCGTCCACGA
>Ga0180432_10002102_pt1 | contig 30333 bp, 26 predicted proteins | sample SS_ome_10_FD_132414 | JGI IMG/M metagenome (GOLD analysis project Ga0180432, IMG submission 132414) | Hypersaline lake sediment archaeal communities from the Salton Sea, California, USA - SS_1_MS_2 metaG | ecosystem: Environmental > Aquatic > Non-marine Saline and Alkaline > Hypersaline >...
CAAAGATCGTGTCGGTCATGAACATCTCCACCTACTTCAGGCTCCGCTTTCCCCAACTCGATACCGATGGATTCCCCTTCGACACGATCACCGGCGACTTCACCATCACCGACGGCGTATCCCACACAGAAAATCTCTTTATCGACAGCCGGGTCATCCGCATCACCTGCGTGGGGGATGTGGATATGGTAAAAGAGGAGGTGGATATGGTCATCGGCTTCCAGGTACTCAAGACCGTGGATCTGGTGATCAACAAGATACCGGTGGTCGGGTACATCCTCACCGGCGAGGACGGGAACCTCTTTACCACCTACTTTCACGTATACGGTCCCCTGGAGGACCCGGCGGTGGAGGCGATGACGCTGCAGGCGCTGGGCGAGGGGACGCTCCATATATTCGAGCGTATCTATAAATTTCCCCTCAAGGGATTCGTACCGAGGTGAGTATGAACACATCGAATAATCGCGTGCTGTCTGTGGAAGAGATGACGGCCGTCGCGGAGCGGGAGAGAAAAGAGCATCGACGCATTGTCTTTACAAACGGGTGCTTTGATATTCTCCACGTGGGGCACCTGCGGTATCTTCGGGAGGCGGCCCGGCAGGGGGACGTCCTGGTGGTCGGGGTCAACTCCGACGCATCGGTCAGAAGCCTCGGGAAGGGGGACGGGCGCCCCGTTGTGCCCCAGGACGAGCGGGCGGAGCTGGTGGCGGCGCTGGAGCCGGTGGATTATGTGGTGATCTTCGATGAGCCGGATCCCCTGGAGACGATCCTGGCCGTCAGGCCGGACGTGCTGGTAAGGGGGGCGGACTGGGAGGAGGAGAATATCATCGGGGCGAAGGAGGTAAAATCCTGGGGAGGGCGGGTGTTTCGTGCCCGACTCGTGGATGACCGCTCCACCACCGATATCATCGAAAAGATCAGAGAATTGAAACAATAGCCAAAGAGCCGGGCGGCCGGTCGGCAGAGAAAGGCCGCTCTGTTTTCCCGGGCCTAAAACGAAAAAACCCCTCACACAGGTGAGGGGTTTTTTCGTTTTTAACAGGGGGAGAAGATATTTTCACGTCCCCACTGTGTCGATATCCGTATCAGTGCGAATATCAGAGCGATGCATTGATGGCCTTTTCCAGCTCGGACTTCGGCACGGCGCCGACGACCTGATCCACCACCTCGCCGTTCTTCACGAACACGATGGTGGGGATGCCCCGGATGCCGAATGACGAGGCGGTGGACGGATTGTCGTCCACGTTCAGCTTGGTGAACTTCACCTTACCGTCGTAATCCTTGGAAAGCTCGTCCATGACCGGAGCGATCATCTTGCACGGCCCGCACCAAGGCGCCCAGAAATCCACAAGGGTCAGCTTGTCGGACTTCATTACTTCCTGGTCAAAATTCGAATCGTTAATCTCCATTACCGATGCACCCATCAGCAATCACCTCCATTCTCTGAAATAATGTTCTCTCTACTACATTGAGATGTGCCGCGGGCGATTTGGTTTCAAAATAATTCAGGCGACGGCACATAGTTGAAATATTATACATTATATCTTGACTTTTAATTCGATTCTCCATTATAAAGGGCACATCCCTTCTGATCCAGGAAATATGGTTTCTCTCATCTTTTTTTCAAGGATTTAATCATGGAAGATACAAAACTTGCACGATCCATCGGGTTGACCGGGGCTGTGGCCATCACCGTGGGGTGCGTCGTCGGGATGTCCATCTTCGTCCTCATCGGAGACATGGCGTCCATGGCCGGCCCCGCCCTACCGCTGTCGTTTCTATTGGCCCTCATCCCCGCCCTCTTCAATGTCATCACTGTGTCCCAGCTGGGGAGCGCCATCCCCCGGGCCGGCGGCGGGTATGTCTTCACCTCCCGCATCATGAGCCCCTTCTGGGGATCGTTCACCTCGTGGTTCATCATCCTGGCGGTCATCGGGGCCCTTGCCACCGTGGGTGTGGGGCTTGCCCAGTACGTGAATGAATATCTGCCGCCGGGCCTCAGCAACACGACGGTGGCCATTTTGATCGTGGGGATATTTGTGCTGGTCAACGCCGTCGGCCTGGTGTTCGCGGAAACGATCCAGATCATCATGGTGGCCCAGATGATCATCGCGCTGTTGATCTTCGGGTTCTGGGGGCTCTTCGGCACAGAGGGAGCGGCGGGGGAGCCGATCCCCTTTCTCACGACCGGGATCGGCAGTGTGGCCATGGCGTCTGTCCTCTGCTATTTCTCATACGTCGGGTTCGCCACCATCGCCGAGCTGGGAGAGGAGATGAGAAATCCGAAGCGGAACATCCCCCTCTCCATCGGCATCGCCGCGATGATCATCTTCTTTCTCTATGCCCTCATCAGCGTGGTGTTCAACAAGGTGATGGGATTTCACCCCGAAGAGCTGGCGGAGCTGGGCGCGCCCCTGTCCCACGCGGGACGGGTCTTTTTGCCGGCGTGGGCGGTGCACTTTCTGAGCATCGGCGCCCTGGGGGCCGGGCTGACCTCCATCAACGCGGGCGTCATCGCCATGCCCCGGGAGATCTTCGCCCAGGGGCGGGACGGCATGATGCCGTCGCTGTTCCAGTACGTGACGAAGAAGCAAAAGACCCCGATCTGGGCGATCCTGGCGGTGTTCCCCCCGATCCTCGTGCTGTTGCTGTTCAACCTGGGAGAGGATTTCTACGGCTTTTTGGCCGTGGGTGCGCTGCTGTTGACCAACATCACCATCGCCGTCGCCTGCCTGAAGCTGCCCAAGGTCTATCCCGAGGATTATGAGAAATCACCCTTCAAGATTTCCCGGGGATGGCTTATCTTTTTCTCCTGGGCCGCCATCGTCACCTCGGGGATTTTCATCCTGCTCATCTTCATGCAGCTTCCGGTCATCAGCGCCATCCTTGTCGGGTGGTGCGTGCTGGTGGTCATCTATTATATCGCCCGCAAGCGTTTCATGATTAAGTCCGGGGTTGATTTCGAGAAGCTCTTCTCCACCCTCCCCGGATACGAGGAGGACTGACATGACCGGGAGAGTCGTAAACAAGAAGGAATATATCGATACGCCGGCGCTGTTGTTGGACCTGGACAAGCTGGATGCAAACTTGAAGAAGGTGTCCAACCATTTTGAAAGCGTCGACGCCGATCTCAGGCCCCACATCAAGACCCACAAGTGCCCGGTTTTGGCGCACAAGCAGGTGAAAGCCGGGGCCATCGGTGTCACCTGCGCCAAGGTGGGCGAGGCGGAGGTGATGGCCAGGGCCGGCATCTCCGACATCCTCATCGCCAACCAGGTGATCAGCCCGGCGAAGATCATGCGGCTTCTGGACCTTTTGAACATCTCTGATGTGAAGGTGGCGGTGGAGTCTCTGGAAAACATCACCGCCCTTAACGCCGCCGCCGAATCCAGAAAGACGGTGCTGAAGATTCTCATCGAGGTGGACGTGGGGATGCACCGCTGCGGCGTGGCCACAGGCGACGAGGCGATTAAGCTGGCGCAGAAAATCTCGAAGATGAAGCACATCGAGCTCGCCGGCATCATGGGATACGAGGGGCATATCATCTTCACCTTCGACCATGACGAGCGGGTAAAGCTCGGGACCGAGTGCATGGAGTATCTGGTGGGGGTGAAAAAGGAGCTTGAGGCGGCGGGATTTCCGATACCCATCGTCTCCGGCGGCGGCACCGGCACCTACGACATCGCCTCGAAGGTCCCCGGCGTCACCGAGGTGCAGGCCGGATCGTACCTGACCATGGACGCCACCTACGGCTATTTGAACATGGGATTCGAACAGGCCGTCACCCTCATGACCACGGTCATCGCCGTCCACGGGGACCACGTGATCGTCGATTGCGGCATGAAGTCGATCACCAGCGAATTCGGCATGCCCCAGCCTCTGGGACTGGAGGGCGTGAGCCTCGCGTCCCTCTCCGAGGAGCACGGACACCTGAACATGGAGGGCAAGGCGAAGCTGAAGGTGGGGGACGCGGTGGAACTGGTGCCCACCCACGGGTGCACCACCATCAATCTCCACGACCGGTTCTACCCGGTCCGGGGCGATATGGCGGAGGGGGTCTGGGAGATATCGGCACGGGGCAAATTTTCATAGAAAACCATATCGACCGGGACCCGACGGCGATCGTTCATGTTCCGAGGCCCGATCGTATCAAACAGGAAGAAACCGGGCGGTTTTTATGAGCCGCCCGGTTTTTTGCGGGAAAAATCGGAACAGATGCGGTCGTTGGCTGTCTTGTAGGACGAATGAGATACCAAGGAGGCAACAATGGCAAAGAAAATCGCGGCCCTGATATTCATATTCGTCTGTACCTCGGTGGCATGGATGATCCTGGGCGCCACGGTGGAATATCGCACCGACGAGTACGGCTCCCGGCTTTACTACGAGGTAGAGGTGCTCTACGGCAGCGTCCAGTACCAGTACGCGCCGACCATCAGCTACAGCTATCCCGAGACCGTTGAGCGTCACAACCCGAAGAATGACCAAACGTATACAGAGACGAAGACAGTCACCGGGAAACTCCCCATCGCGGGAAGCGACATCCAGGTGGATTTCGACCTGGATTACCGCAAGAAGGGGCTGTTGTGGTACAGCACATACACGGTCGCCTTCAACGGCGCCTATTCGATCGTCAACGATACCGATCATGACGTGACAATGAAGATTTTCCACAGCTTTCCCGCCACCAACACCGAGTATGATGATTTTCACTTCTATCTCGGCGAAGACGAGGTGGAAAAGCTCACGTGGCGGGAGGGCGGCGTCGAGACGGAGCTCCCGGTGTCGGCGGGAGAGACGGTGGATTTTCGCGTCGTGTACAAATCCCGGGGGCAGGACCAGTGGTTCTACTGCTTCGGCGAGGAAGAGATCGTAGAAGTGAAGAACTTCACGTTGACGGCGAATACGAATTTTGCCGATGTGGACTATCCCACCGGCTCCATCTCGCCCACCACCGCCGATGAGGAGGGTGACGGCATGGTAATGACCTGGGACTACACCAGGAAGATCGCCGGGAAGCAGATCGGCATCGAGATGCCCAAGAAGATCAACCCGGGTCCCCTGGTGGGAAGGATCACCTTCTTCGCCCCGGTGTCGCTCCTGCTTTTCTTCTTCATTCTCTTCATGATCACGACGCTGAGGGAGATCAGGATGCACCCGATGAACTATTTCTTCCTGGCGTGCGCGTTCTTCGCGTTCCACCTCCTGTTCGCCTATCTGGTGGATCACCTCAACGTGCACCTCTCCTTTGCGATCTCATCGGTGGTGTCGCTGTTTCTTGTCATCTCCTACCTGAGGCTCGTGGTGGGGGGAAAATTCGCATTTCTCCAGGCGGGGGTTCTGCAGCTCGTCTACCTGGTGCTCTTTTCCTACTCCTTCTTCTTCCGGGGCTACAGCGCCCTGATTGTCACCATCGCCTCGATCATCACCCTGTTCGTGGTGATGCAGATGACCGGGCGCATCAAGTGGGACGAGAAATTCAAGGCGCTGTCGAAGAACGGCGGATCGTCGGCGGCCGCGCCCCCCGGGAAGGGATAGGCGAGCAGCCACCCGACTTCCGGCGAGGCGGTACACCGCTTCAATTCGAGGCCCGAACACAGTGTGTTCGGGCCTCAGTCGTTCAGCCCGTACCTGGTGAAGGTTCCGGTATTTTCCTCGGTGGAGAGAAAGAGCGAGGTTCTCCGGGGGAGCAGGACTGCACAGGCCAGGGTGCGATAGAGGGGGCCGTCCGTGGTGAGCCCGGAGTCGGCGTCTGCGAGGAGGTCCGTCAGGTCCCGGCCGGTAAAACCGCTCTTCCCTGCCATGCAGGTATGGGCGGCGGTGAAGCGCCGCTCACTGGGCTCAAAGATGCGGGTGTAACGAAGCGTCTCGGGCGCGTCGGCGGGATAGGTTTCGTCGTGGGGGATATCCCGGCTCATCATCCCCGGGGAGAGAAAGTGCTGGGCGGCGATGATCGGCGCCTCCTCTTCGGGCGTCCTGATCTCCGCGGCGGCGGGGGTGAACTCCACCACCAGCGTCGCGTCCTTGTCCGCCAGGGCAATGATGCCGGACGCACCCCGGTGCGTTTCCATCAAGAGGGCCGCCGCGTCGTGTACGTTCGAGCAGCGGTCCAGGGCCCTTCCTGTGGCCAGGGACACCGGGACGATCCCCTCCCCGCCGACTTCCGTGGGCTTGAGGCTCAGGGCCAGGGCGAGGCCCCTGTCGTTGATGCCGAGAAAGGGCCCGAAAAAGGGTACGAAGCCGAGCTCGATCCGCGAAAACTCGTCGTCGTGGCGGCGGGTGATGAGGGAGGCCATCGGGTGAAGGGGCGGTAGGGCGTCCAGGACGACGCCCAGGGCCGGGGTGCTGTTGTCGGTCGGATCGCCGTTGTGCCGGGGAAGGCCCATCGTCAGGGTCCTGATCGGCGGCATCAGGCCGAAGGAGCATCCCAGCTCCAGGGAAAACATCTCAAGGAGTCGGGTTTCATCCAGGATGGCGCCCTCGCCCAGGGCCTGGATACGGGCGTATTCATCCGAAAAGTCGGCGTGGAAGCGCCGCTCCATGATTCGAAGGAGGGCTCTGTTTTTTCGGGAGGGAAGCCCGGAGAGAGCCTCGCCCCAGATGATCCGCTCCAGCGTGTCCTTGTAGGCGACTCCGAGGGTGCGGTTCGTGGATTCAAAATCTCCGGCAAGGGTGATGTGTCTCATCGATGGATGTCTCCGGTCCGGGGGCGACGGGCGAAAAACGGTCACTCCCCGGATGTGGTCTCCGGGGACGCTTCGGGTTTCCCATCAGATCCCGGCGTCGATTCCCCGGCCTTGGTAGAATTCAACGGCCCCCGGGTGCAGGGGAAGTATTTTCGACCGGGCGCAGACGGAGAGGGGAATCGGCTCGGGCGAGAACTCGGTGACGTAGGGGTCCGTCGGGTAGAGTCCCTCCAGGAGCGCCGTGACACTTTTCTTCGAGAGGGACGCCCCCGCCACGAGGTAGACGGGACGGGCGACGGTGACGATCGGCTCCCCCTGGCCTGTGTAGGTGCCCGCGGGCAGGGTGACCGGGAGCCATATCTGGTATGCGACTCTCAGTCTGTCCGCGATCTCCCCCTCGATGGGGAGGATGAGGGCCTGTCCCCCCATGATCCGCCGCACGTGGGCCACCGGCTCGTAGGGGGCGATGCCCGGGAGGAACGCCCCGTCCAGGGAGCCGTCGATGACCAGCTCGGCGGCGGTCTCCGGTCCCCATCCGTATCCGCCCCCCTCAATGGGAGCGGCCTCCGCCGCAGAAAGCATCATCTCTGCCCCCTCCCGGTTCATATCGCCAGGGGCGCCGAGAAAAACCACCGCATCGGTCAAATCTGCCAGGGTCCCCTCGGAGGCCCGGTAAGAGGAGAGCAGCACGTGCTCCACGACCATCCCCACAACGCCCACCGATCTCAGCTTCACAGAATTTCGTCCCGACGTGCCCAGATACGCCGCCAGGGAATCGACCAGGGCCAGGTCCGCGGTTTCGTTTTTGATGCGGGAGATGTTGTCCCGGTACCCGTCCGACGGCTCGACGCTCAGAACGATACCGTGATCACCCCCCCCATTTTCCAGCGACGTGGAGAGTGAAACGCCCAGCTCCCAGCAGGTTTCTTCCATGGGTCCGGTGGAAAGCACGAGGTTTTGAGCCGCGCCCGTGTGAGAAAAACACGGGATGAGCATCAGCGTGGATATGAGAAGAACGATTCGTTTCATGACGGGTCCCCGTTTTTTCAGGGCATCTTATCTTACACGCCGGCAAAGTCAAGGAAAAACCATTGATCGACGTCCCCCCCAGGAGGCGGGTGAAATGAGAAAGATTTAATACTATTTTTATTGACACGGAGGGCCCATCCTCGGTATCGTAACCGACGATTCTGTGATATCCGTCACATTGCGCGGTGATTGGGTGATTGAAATTCGAACATATTTCCTGACATCGCTTTTGATCTTTTTCATGGCAATCGCCGGCCGGGCGAACGCGCTGGAGGTCCAGCTTGATTTCCACGAGTTTCCCGGTGAGACGGCGAATCTCTTTCGAGAGGAATTTGACAGCCTCAAACATGAGATGGCGACGCTGCCCGGAGATATCGGGCAGATACTGATATACAAGGACGCGCGGATCGACGCCTATAAAATCTCCCTGATACTGGGTCTCGATCCGTCCATATTCGGCGTCACGTCCCACAGCATTTATACCGATACGCTCGATCTGACCTCCTTCGCTCCCTACTTCCTCTCGATCCAGGATTATCTCGACGCGGTCAAGCGCTCGGCGTCGGATGTTGAAAGAAAGCGATTCATCGGACGCATCATGATGAGCATTATGCTCATCAACGAAGAGGGAGACATCCTGGAGTTCTACGCCGAGACCGATTTCTTCTTCGGCAACCGCGAGGCGGCGATATCGCCGACGTTTGTATTTGAAAAAAACGGCTGGGACCCGGTGACCGTGTACATGGAGCCGACCGACATCATCAGTCAGGTCTTCATACTGCCGCCGGCCCAAGACGAATCGGGCGCCCTGACACCGGCCAGCCTGATATACAACTTCCTTTCCTTCGAATATTAGGATTCGACCGAGCGTCGTGCGAAGGGACGGGGGCGTATAAGATAAATTTGTATTGTATGGAGGTACCTGATGATAAAAACGGGACGAATGAAACCGATCATATTCGTCGTATTGATTGCGATCGCCTGGGTTGTCCCCGGCGTCGCCTCGGCTGAATGGAACGGCATCATACCCAATATTTCCACCAGGGCCGACGTCATCGAGGTGCTCGGGGAGCCGTCGATGGATTCCGGCACGATCATGTTCTATGACGGCGCATGCGCCCCCTGCGGCACCAAGGGCGCCGCGATTTACTACATCAACGATATCGTCGTAATGGTGCGGGTCATTCCTCAAACGGGCCTGACGCCCAGTGACCTGACATCCCAGTACGGAAATCCGGTGGATGTTTCGGAGAATCACCAGGCCGAGGAATACCTGTTCGGCTCCGCATCGGGCATCGTCAAGGTGCTCTTCATCAAGAAGACCAACACGGCCATCCGTATCGATTATCTGTAGCCTGTTTTCTTATTTCTTGTTTTTTGTGCGGCCGCCGCTCGGGCGGCCGCTTTTTTCTTTGAAAAAACCCCACGTGATCGAATCGGCGACACTCCCCCTTGCCAACGGGTGCACCGTTCATTTATAATAGGGCGGTACACAACGAAAGGAGACAGACAACATGAAGCAGAAACTCTCGGAGAGCCTCCCGCTGGTGCAGGACGCGAGCCTTCAGGATAAGGTCGTATTGGTGCGGGTGGATCATAACGTGGTGAAAAAGGGGAAGATCGCAGACCCCTTTCGCATAGAATCGACCATCGGCACCCTGTTTCACATCGTCGAGCGGGGCGGGCGGCTGGTGCTGATGACCCACGTGGGGAGGCCCCGGGACAAAAAGAGCGGGAACATCACCGTGTCGGACGCGACGTCCGTCGCCCCCATCGCCGAATACCTGGAAAAAAAGCTCAACATCACCTTCGCGGTGCCCGAATGCCCCGCCACCGAACAGGGGATCGTCGATCCGGGAGACGCGCTTTTAAACGCCGTTCGGCGCCTGAAAAATCGAGACGTGGGCGGGGTGTATGTACCCAACACCCGCTGGTTCGCCGGGGAGGAAAACAAGGGCGACGCGAGGGGAAAATTCGCCTCGATGCTGGCGTCTCTGGCGGACGTCTACGTCAACGACGCCTTCGGCTCGTGGCAGCCCCACGCCTCTACCTTTGACGTGGCGCGCCTTCTCCCCTCGTACGCTGGATTCCTGATGCAGAAGGAGCTCATCGGCCTGGACGCCGTGCTCAATCCGAAGCGGCCCTTCGTAGCGGTGGTGGCCGGCGCCAAGTACGACACGAAGATCGGCCCCGTCCGGGCCCTGTTCGACCGGGCCGACACACTGATTCTCGGCGGGGTCATCTACAACACCTACCTGGCCGCCCGGTACAACGCCGGGATCGAGGGCGTGTCCGAGGACGAAAAGAAGATGGCGAAAGAGGTGATAGCGCTTGATGAGAAGACGGGAAAGATCCTGGAGCCGGGGGCGGTCACCGAATCGGACGTCGCCGACGGGCGCGTCGAGGGGAAATACCGCACCGTCGATCTGGACGCCGTCCACGACGGCGGCTCCTACAACTACTTCCTGGACGTGGACCCAAAGGCCTTCCAGGATGAGAGATTGAGATCCGCCATCGGGGATGCAAAGACCGTCTTCGTCAACGCCGTCATGGGCTTCGCCCCACATTTTACCGACGGATCGAAGGCGCTGTATGACCTCATCGATAAAAATACCGACGCCATGAAGCTCTACGGCGGCGGGGACACCCTGGCCACGTTCAAGGAGCTGCTTCCCGGGGCGTATCTGGACGGCATCGACGACGACACCTACTACTACTTCACTGGCGGCGGGGCGGTGCTGAAGGTGATCGAGGAGGGCGATCCCTACGCCCTGGAACCGGTCCGGGCGCTGATGGAGTCGAAAAGGTAGGGGGGAGTCCCCCGCCCCCGGGCCGGGAAGGTGCGGGTAGAGGGTGACGGGCTTTACGACGACGCTGTTACCTCCCTCCCCCGGACCCGGGAAGGTGCGGGAAGCCCGCGGTGTTCTTTTTGGTGATTTCAGGCGTAACCCCGGCGCCCGGAGCTGTGCGGGGTTTTCGGGAGTACGGCCGTGGACGGACATTCGGGACGATCATGGTTCTCGGGGCTCTTTGAGCTGGTCTTTCCCCCGGTGTGTCTCGCCTGCCGGGATCCGCTCTCCGAGGGGGAGCGGCACATCTGCCCCGGGTGCAGGGATCGTATATCCCGGATCGCATCTCCCCTGTGCACCCGGTGCGGCAGGCCCTTTTTTTCGGGCGATTCCCGGGATCACCTGTGCGGGGGCTGCATCGCGTCGCCGCCCCCCTTCGATGTCGCCCGATCCCTGGGGGCCTACGGCGAGGTGCTGCTGTCTCTTGTCCAGCTCTTCAAATATCACCGGCGCTTCCACCTGACCGAGACCCTGGTCGGCCTCATGGTTGATGGATCGTATCCCGGCTTTTCGCCGACGGAGTTCGACGTTATCGTGCCGGTGCCGCTGCACAGAAAGAGGCTCCGGGAGCGGGGATACAACCAGTCCCTCCTCCTGTCGACGGGGCTTGGAAGGGCCTGGGGGATAGAGGTGGACGGCGGGGGGCTTGTGCGGACCCGCTGGACCGAGCCCCAGGTGAATCTGACGCCGAGGCAGCGGGAGACGAATGTCCGGGGGGCGTTCGCCGCGGCCGGAGAAGGGCGGGGCGGTTTTTTCGGCCTCCCGGCCGGTGTCGGGGGCCGCCGCGGGCGACCCCGCTTCGAGGACGCATCGGTCCTTTTGGTGGATGATGTCTACACCACCGGCGCCACCGTGCGGGAATGCGCCCGGGAGCTGATCGCCGCCGGGGCGAAGCGGGTGGGGGTGTTGACGGCGGCCCGGGTTGTGGTGAAGTAGCGGGCTTCTATCGAGGGGAGTCGGTTACTCGACCACCTCGATGGGGATCTCCATGGAGACGGTTCCCCCCCCGACCATATCCCGGACGAACAGCACCACCAGGTATGAGCCGGGCAGGGCGTTGTCGTAGAGGGTGATGTTGTTCGCCACGCTCAGCGGCGCCCCGTCTTCCGTGGGAACCGCCCGGGAATCGATGATCTTCGGCTGGGCCAGGACCGTCTCCCCCTCCGCATCCAGCATCGCCAGGTCTTCCTGAATGTAGATGGTGCCGTCGGTGTCGACCACGTAGTCAACCAGGTTGAAGCGGATATGTATCTCGTCGCCGGGGGAAAATTCCGGGGGCCGCTTCGCCGGCCCCTCCCGGCTGTCGGACACCACGACGTTTTCCGCGTCCAGGCCCAGGGCGATGATCCGGGGCCGGGAGCAGGAGGCGCCCAGGGCGAGGATGCCCGCCAGCGTGATGAAGAGCACGGCCCGCACCGCGGCGCGTGCGTCGAGGGGAGACCGGGTGCGACATACCTGTTCGTATTGTCTGTTCATGCTTTTCCTGTTGCGATTTATTGTTTCGTGTGATAATTTTGCAATTTTAACATCGGCAGGGCCCGGAGCAAAGGGAAAAGACGCTGAAAGACACGGAAAAAAAGAAAAACGGGGGCGTGAGGATACTGGTGGTGCGCCTGTCCGCCATCGGGGACGTCATTCGCACCCTCCCCGCCGTCTCCCTCATCAGAGAAAGGCTCCCGAACGCCCACATCGCCTGGGTGACGGAGGAGATCCCCGCCGGGGCGCTGGCCCACCGGGACGACCTGGACGAGGTCATCGTCTTCCCGTCTACCATTAAGAAAAAGGCGAGGTCACCCCTGGGCTGGCCGGGGATGGTGAGGGAGTTCCTGTCGTTCATACGGGAAATTCGCGCCCGGCGTTTCGACGTGGTGCTGGATTATCACGGCCTGTTCAAGAGCGGGATCATCTCGTATTTCTCGGGGGCCCCCGAGCGATACGGATATACGAAGCACTTTTCGAGGGAGCTGAATCATATTTTCAACAACAACAAGACACCGCTGCCCGCCGGGAAGCTCTCCCGGATACGGAGGAACCTGGTGCTCTCCCGGTTTTTCCTGGGAGAGGCCGACGACGACACCATTCCCCGGGTCTATTTGAAAAGCAGCGATGAAGAAAGGCGGGAGGTGGACCGCATCGAGGCGGAGGTGCGCTCCGGCAGACGGCCCTTTATCATCGTCCACCCGGGTACCTCCCCCCGAACGCCTTACAAGCGGTGGCAGCCGGAGCGGTTCGCACAAGCGGCGGATATCCTCATTCGCCGGACCGGGGGCGAGGTGCTGGTGACCTACGGCCCCGACGAGGAGGAGACCGCGAGGCGTGTCGTCGACGCCATGGATGAGACGGGGGTGCTGTCGCCCCGGTTACTTACGGTGACGGGGCTCTCGGAGCTGTTTCGCCGGGCGGATGTCTTTATCGGCGGGGATACCGGCCCCATGCACGTGGCGTCCTTCTCGGGCACACCGGTGGTGGCGGTGTTCGGACCCACGGACCGAATGGAAAACGAGCCGTACCCGGTTACCCCGTATCGAATAGTATATCGTGAGACCGACTGCGCCCCCTGCCGGAAACGATACTGCACCGACGATTTCTGTTTCACCGACGTCACGCCGGAGATGGTCGCCGATGCGGCGATGGAGCTTCTGGACGGCGGCCGGGCGAACGCGGCGGGGGGTGGATCGTGAGCCTCCGGGTCGCCCTGGTGATAGATACATACAACCCGGCAAAGGGCGGGGCCGAGGGGTACGTCCGGGGGCTGGCCCTGGGCCTGGCGGACAGGGGCCACGATGTGTTTGTGCTGGCCCGGAATGTCGCCCCGGAGCCGGACGGGAGGATCACGGTGATCCCGGTCCTCGCCCCGAAACATCCCAAGTGGCTCCGGCTCCTCGGGTTCGTCCGGGGCGTGGAAAGAATCGTGGGGAAGCGCGAATTCGACGTCGTCCACGGCGTGGGCTACAACACCGGGGTGACGCTCCTGAACCCGCACTGCGGGGTGGAGCAGTCCTGGATCGAGGGGGACGACGCCTCCCGGGAATCGGCCTGGGGGAGATTATTCGGAAAAATCAGGCGGGGCCTCAAGATTCGAGACCACCTGATCCTCCGCCTCCAGCGGCGCCAGTACAGAGACCCCCGGGTCCGGGCGATCGTCGCCATCGCCGGCATGATCAAAGACGACATGGTCCGGTTTCACGGCGTCGACGGGGACCGCGTCCGGGTGGTCTTCAACGGCGTGGATCTGGAGCGCTTTCACCCCCGGCTGCGGAATGAAGTGAGACAGCGGGAGCGCTCCCGCCTGGGGATCGGGGAGGATGAAATCGTCATCCTCCTGGTGGCGAACAACTTCCGCCTCAAGGGGGTGTTCCCGGCGATACGGATGCTCCCGAGGCTGGTGGAGTTGACAGATCGACCGTTTCGGCTCTTCGTGGTGGGCCGGGGCGATACGAAAAAATATCTCGCCGAGGCGAAACGGCTGGGGGTGGACGACCGGGTCCGATTTCTCGATTACGTGCCGGACATGCCGCCGCTCTATGCCGCGGCGGATATATATTATCACCCCACGTTCTATGATTCCTGCTCCCTCGTGGTGCTGGAGGCATTCGCCGCGGGCCTGCCGGTGATCACCACGGTGAAAAACGGCGCGTCCGGGGCGATCACCGAAAGGGCGGCGGGCCGGGTGCTGACAGATCCCCGGGACACGGACGAGACGGCCCGGGCCCTGGCGGACTTTTTCCCGGATGATGCCCGAAAAGGCGCCCTGGAGGCGTCGAAGCGGCTCCGGGACGGATACGACGAAAAAAAGAACATCGATCAGATCGAAGCGATATACTGCGAGATCGCGGATAAAAAGTAGCCCGTCGTCCGCGACGGGATGCGAAGAGGAACAAACATGACGGCGGGACCTGTCCCCATTTCGGTATACATGATCACCAAGGACAACATCCGGACGGTGGAAAAGGCCCTCCAGAGTGTGGCCGGGTGGGCGGATGAGATCGTGGCGGTGGACTCCGGCAGCACCGACGGCACGGTGGAAACCCTCAAGAAATATACCGACCGGGTCTCCCACCGGGACTGGCCCGGCTTCCGGGACCAGTATCAGCACGCCCAGGATCTGACGAAGAATCGGTGGGTGCTGTTCATCGACGCCGACGAGGAGATCCCCCCCGAGCTGGCGAGGGAGATCGAGGGGCTTTTCAAGAACGGCGAGCCCGAGGCCGACGGCTACATCGCCCACCGCCGGACCTACTACCTGGGCCGCCTCATCAAGTACGGCGGCTGGTATCCGGACTTCGAGATTCGCCTCTATCGAAAGGATCGGGGGGGATGGAAGGGGGGACTTCACGCCAAGGTGCATGTGGACGGCGATGTCCGGGAGCTGGAGCACGTCTATCTCCACTACAACTACAAGGACATCGCTGACCAGATTCGGACGGTCAACCTCTACTCCGACATCGAGGCGGAGGAGAAAGACAAAGCGAACAAGGAACCGAGCCTCTTCAAGATGCTTCTCAGCCCGCCGTTTCGGTTTTTTCGGGATTACATTCTGAAACGGGGATTTTTAGACGGCATGCCGGGGCTGATCATCGCGGTGACCACCTCCTATTATATTTTCGCGAAATACGCGAAGCTCTGGGAGCGGCGCCGGGTGATGCGCTCTTCCGGAAAAGAGGCGAGAGAATAGCTCTATGAGCCCACAAGAGATACAGAACGTCCCCTACTTCGACCTCCGGCGGCAGTACGACGCCCTCAAAGACGAGATCGACGCCGCCACGGCGAGGGTGTACCAATCCGGCTACTTCATCCTGGGGGGCGAGCTTTCCGCCTTCGAGGAGGAGTTCGCGGCGTACTGCGGCGTGTCCCACTGCGTCGGCGTCAACTCCGGCACCGACGCCCTGCTGCTTGCCTTTCGAGCCCTGGGGCTCAGCGCCGGAGACGAAGTGGCGACGGTCTCGGCCACGTTCTTCGCCACGGTCATCGGGCCGCTCCTGACCGGCGCCCGGCTGACGTTCGTGGATATCGACCCGATGACCCGGCTGATGGACCCGGCGCTTCTGGAACAGGTACTGACAGCCGAGACGAAGCTGATCGTCCCGGTGCACCTCTACGGCCGCATGGCCGACATGGGGGCGATTGCCGACCTGGCGGATAAAGTAGGGGCGAAGGTGGTGGAGGACGCCTGCCAGGCCCACGGCGCCCGGACCTGTGGGATCGGCCCCGGGATGAAGAGCGACTGCGCGGTCTACTCCTTCTACCCGACAAAGAATCTGGGGGCCTTCGGGGACGCAGGAGCCGTGGTGACGAACGACGAGGGGCTGGCGACGAGGCTCAGGGAGCTGAGAAACTACGGCTCCACCGAAAAGTATCACCACCCGATGCCCGGGGTCAATTCCCGGCTGGACGAGCTGCAGGCGGCGATCCTGCGGGTGAAGCTCACCTATCTCGACGAATGGAACGCGCGCCGGCGCGCCATCGCCCGGCGGTATCTCTCGGAGATAGAGAACGAGAAAATAGTCCTCCCGGATATTCCCGAGGGGGACGGGCACGCGCTGTACGTGTTTGCGGTGGAGGCCGACGATCGGGACGGGTTGCGGGAGCACCTTTCCAAGCGGGGCATCGGGAGTTTAATTCATTATCCATCGCCCCTACACCACCAGCAGGCCCTGGATGACTACCGGGATGTCCGCCTCCCCCACACCGAGCGGCTGTTCGGCCGGGTGCTGTCGCTGCCCTTGTTCCCGGAGCTGACCGACGATGAGGCGGAACGGGTGATCCGTGCGGTCAACGACTTCTAAATTCCCCCCCCGCCGATGATGGGGGAAGTGGGGATTCGGGTAAGGGGATCGGGGGGAAGGGAGCGGCGGTGGAGGAGACCCGGCCCTTGACATATGGAATAAAATCAATAGAATTTCAAAGCAGCAGGACACCTTCAATACACGGGGAGCCGACATGGAGCACATCGACGGAAAAAACGTGCTGATCACCGGGGGGCTCGGTTTTATCGGCAGCAACCTGGCCATCGAGCTGGTCAGGCGGAACTGTCGGGTGACGATCATCGACAACTTCCTGCCGGGACACGGCGCCAACGAATTCAACATTGACCCGATCGTCGAGCAGGTGGACGTACACGTGTGCGACGTTCGGGACGAGATGGCGATGAACCGGCTCGTCAGGGAGAAGGATGTCATCTACCACCTGGCGGGGCAGATCAACCACCTGGCCTCCATGCGGGATCCCTTCCTGGACGTGGACATCAACGTGAGGGGGGCCCTGGTGCTCCTGGAGGCGTGCCGGCGGGAGAACCCGGATGCGGCCCTCGTCTTCTCCGGCACCCGGGGGCAGTACGGCAGCACCATGACGGAGCTTCCGGTAAGCGAGGACCACCCGAGAAACCCGAAGGGGATGTACGGCGTGACGAATAACGCCGCGGAGCAGATATTCACCCTGTATCACAACGTACACGGCCTCAAGACGGTGTCCCTGAGGATCACCAACACCTACGGCCCCCGACACCAGATGATGACCGATGAGTACGGGGTGTTCAACTGGTTCGTCAGAAAGGCCCTGGATAATGAGGCAATCCAGGTCTTCGGCCAGGGGAAGATCCTGCGGGATTTCATGTATATCGACGACCTGGTGGACATCCTCGTGAGGATTCCGTTGGTGGAGGGCGCCTACGGCCGGGCCCTGAACGTGGGAAGCGGCGAGGGCATCAACTTCATCGACCTTGCGAAAACCATTATCGCCGCTGTCGGCACCGGGTCGTATGAATTCACCGGCTTCGACGAGGAGAGAAAGGCCATCGAGCCGGGGGATTACGTCGCGGATATCAGCCGCCTCAAGGACCTCATCCCCCTGAATTCTCCGACGCCGATGGACGAGGGGATACAGAAGACCGCGGCGTACTACAGAAAATATAAAAAACAGTACTGGTAGGCCGCTCGTCGACGGCAAAGACGGCCGCCGACCGCCGACGCTTTCCGTTTCGCGGTGAGGACGTCTCGGGACGTTTTGCGTTTTAGTTGTGATATAACTATTCTCACCTTCCTAAACCCATGAAGATTCTACACATACTCGCAGATTGGAAATGGACCGGGCCGTCGGAGCCGGTGCTGTCTCTGGCCTACCGCCAGGCGGTGGTGGGGCACGACGTCACCTTCATGTTCAGGAAACCCCCGGACGATCACGAGGACACCGAAAGCATCCTGGTCTACGCCACGGGCACGGGCCCGGACCCGTCCCGGAACCTGCCTGTGGACTCCCCCCTGAAGGTATCCACGGAGCTTGGGCTCAATACCCGGACCAAGCCGGACAACCTCTTCGGTGCGCCCGGATTCATCCGGGACAGAAGAAGGCTTGCGCGGTACATCGACGAAAACGACGTTGATGTGATCCACGTCCACTCCTCCCACGATCACACCCTGGCCGGCCTGGCGAGGTGCAAGGCTATCCTTGCGCCTTTGATCATCCGCACCGATCACAAGAGGAGCTTCATCAAACAGGGTGCAGGGAACAGTTTTCTGCTTCGCCGATTCACCGACGGGATCGTCAGCTTTTCCCGCCGGGGGGCGAGGGCCATCGAGGAGCGGTTTTCTTTTCCGCCTGAAAAAATCCGGGTGATCGATCCCGCCCTGGAGCTGGATCGATGGGACCCGGACGGGCCCCACACATCGATGCGGTCCGTATACGGCATCCCGGAGGACGCTTGTGTCATCGGCATGGTCGCCCGCTTTCAGAAATATCGAAAGACGGATATCGTCATCGAGGCCTTCGCCTCCCTGGCGAAGGACCACCCAAAGGCCCGCCTGCTCCTTCTGGGAAGGAGCTCCCAGATGACCGAGAGCGTCCACGAGCCGGCGAAGGCCCTGGGCGTCGCGGAGAAGGTCATCACTCCCGGATACGTGATGGAGCGCTATCGGGACGCCCTGCTCTCCATGGATGTATTCGTTTTCATGATGCCCGGCTCCGACGGCACCGCCCGGGCCCTCCGGGAGGCCCAGACCCTGGGGCTTCCGGTGGTCACCATCGATGTGGGGATGATCCCCGATCTGGTGGATGATGGGCGGACGGGGATTTTGGTCGAACAGACCCCCGGGGCCCTGGAGGCGACCCTCAGGAGGCTGGTCGAGGACCCGGCGTTTCGAAAGGAGCTGGGGGGAAACGCCAGGGGCGAGGCCCTCAGGCGCTACGACCCGGCAAGGCAGGCGGAAGAAACGCTCTCTTTCTACACGGAACTGGCCGAACATGACCTCACGAAATGATACATCCCGCACCCCGTCGGTATCGGTGGTGATCCCCACCCACAACCGGGCGGAGATGCTCGCCGAGGCGATCAAGAGCGTGCTGGACCAGAGCCTCCCCGCCGACGAGATCATCGTGGTCGATATCAACTCCACCGACGACACCACTCGTGTCCTGGAGTCGTTTGGGGACGCGGTGACAGCCCTCTCGGTGGACAAGAGCGGTCCCTCCCCCGCCCGAAACCGGGGCATCGCCGCCGCCCGGGGGGAGTACGTGGCGTTTCTGGACGACGACGACCTGTGGCACCCGGAGAAGCTGAAGATTCAGATGGAGTTTCTGGGGGCGAATAGGGACGTGGTCATGGCGTCCGCACATACGGTGCCCATGGAAGACGCCATCGGCGAAATCCGGCCGGATCGCTCTGCCTGGACGGAGGGGGATCTCTTCTTTCAATTGTTCATGAAAAGCTACGTCTCCACGCCGACGGTGATCGTTCGGCGGGACGTGTTCGATGAGGTGGGCGTCTTCAACGAGTCGTACCTCCGGGCGGAGGACTACGACCTGTGGCTCAGGATCGCCGCCGCCCGGCCCACGGCCCATTTTCAAAAACCCCTGGCGTGGATCAGGAAAAGCCCCAACCGCATGAGCGACGACAAGATCGATCTGAGGCGGACCGCCAAAAGGATATTACTGGAACATTACGACCCGGATCGCATTCCCCGGCGGCACTTCGCCCGGCGCATGAGCGACCTGGAGATATACTGCGGCCGGGAGTATTTGAAGATCGGCGATACAGACATGGCCGGGCGCTGCTTTCGGGCGGCGGTCAACTGGACCCCCCTTCGCCCCAGGCCCTATCGGTATCTTATCACCGGGATTTTTCGGAGGCGCGGCACATGAAGCACCTCGCCTTTTTGATGCATAAGGGATTCGAGGGACGGTTTCGGGTCAAGGAGTTCATCCCCTCCTTCGAGGCAAGGGGGGTGTCGGTGAGCCTCCTTCGCGTTCCGAAGCGCCCCCTGGAGCGGGCGCGGCTCTACCGGACCCTTTCCGACTACGACCTGGTGATCGTGCAGCGGAAGCTCCTGGGGTTGTTCGACCTGACGCTGGTGCGGCGTTTTGCGAAGAAATTCGTCTTCGACTACGACGACGCCATCATGTTTCGCTCGTCGAGGCACACAAATCCCCGCTCTCCCGGCCGGGAGCGGAAGTTTCGCCGCATGGTGAGAGCCGCCGACGGCGTTATCGCCGGGAACTCCTACCTCGCCGAACAGGCGGCCCGGTGGACGGACCGGGGGAAGATACACATCATCCCCACGGTGGTGGATACCGACGAATACGCCGTTAAGGACTATGAGTCGGAGAAAAAGACGGATCGGCCGAGGGAGTTTATCGTCGGCTGGATCGGGACCGGGGGGAACCTCCCCTACCTGAAAGCAATCGCCCCGGCAGTGGCCCGGGTGGCGAGGAAACACGGCAACGTCTCCCTCAAAATCGTCTGCAACGAGTTTTTCGAGGTGGAGGGCCTTCCGGTCATAAAAAAGACCTGGAGGCCAGAGGACGTGTCCCGGGATCTGGTGAGCTTCGATGTGGGGGTGATGCCGATCTCCGACGACCACTGGACCAGGGGGAAGTGCGGCCTCAAGGTGGTGCAGTACCTGGCGGCGGGGGTGCCGGCGATCGTCTCCCCGGTGGGGGTGAACCGGGACCTGGTGGCGCCGGAGGAGACCGGACTGTGGGCCTCGAACCCGGATGAATGGGAGCAGGCCGTCGAGACTCTGGTGCTGGACAAGCGGCGGGGCGGGGATATGGGGGAGCGGATGGGGCTCTCCGGCCGGGAGCGGGTGGAACGGGATTTCTCCCTGCAATCAATAGCGCCCCGATACCTTGCGATCTTATCCGATATCGCCTCAGGGTTGGGGGGCGTATGATTCTCACGTGCCGATCCGGTGGTGTGTAACTTTCCCGCAGAGGGGGCGGGAGCGGGCCCGTGAAGGGATTTTGTCGAAAAAAACGGGCAAAGTGCTTGCAAGACACTGTACATTTTTGATATATTTTTTACGCTTTGTATATACAAACTACATTTCAGTATCATTACATGGGAGTCGCACACGAAGCACGAGATGAAGATGATCGTCGGTTTGGGGGAGGGGAATCGCGTTCGATTTCGATGAAATCGACGGCGGGATAAGTCGGGGATCATCATTCCTTTCAATTCAAGAGAGGATAACTATTATGCGCTCTCATGATGATGTACGTATCAGCCTTGGACCCTCGCTGCAGGTCCCGGGCGATGATACCATGACCGTTCTCTGGGAGACCGATCAATCCTGTTTCGGGCATGTTGCCTGTATTTCGCCGGATGACGAGGAGATCATCGTATCTTCCAATACGGACGAGGCGTCCACAACACACCGGGTGACGATTACCGGATTGAGCCCGAAGACCGAGTATCGATACCAGGTGAAAGCCGGGGACCGGGTGCTCCATGAATCACGTTTTCGTACACTGGTGAGAAACAGCACCTACCGGGTGGCGATCGCCGGGGACATGCACGCCCCCCGGGAGGAATTCGGCTATCTTGTTCCCGTTATCAAGGAGAACGAGCCGGATTTTATGGTGCTTCTGGGTGATTTCGTCTACCGAAGCGACGAAAACCACTGGCCCTCCTTCTTCCGCATGGGACGGGATCTGTTTGACCGGATTCCCTTTTTCCCGGTGGTGGGAGATCATGACCTGGGATTCAAGGATAAATATGGGCTCTATTCCCGGTATTTCTACACTCCCAATGAAAATGGGCGAAAGTTTTTTTATTACGCTACGGAAGTCTCCAAGGATGTATTGTTGTTTTTTGATACCAACAAGATATGGGGATTTTTCCGGCAGGTTTTCTGGCTGTTTAGATATTTAAAAAAACGAGCAAAGAAGGGAGAGATACGGTATCTCTTCGTGTTCGCCCACAAGGGTCCCCTCAGCTTCAAGGGCGGACGTCCAGGCCTCTACGGCCTTCGATTGCTGTTTGGCATACTGAAGAAATACGGAGTGACCGCAATCTTCTCCGGACACGATCATCATTATGTTCGGGCTCGCTCCCACAACGGGATCCCGCTGTTTATCTCCGGTGGTGGAGGAGGGGGCAGGCCCTACCGAATCAACCCGGATAACCCCCATTCCCGTATGTCCGGCACCATGGAATACGGAGAGGTCTGCCGTCACATTCTCGTTCTGGACGTGTCCGACCGGGAATGCTCGGTCACGACGGTGGATGAAGAGGGGCGGGTCGTCGAAAAGACGAGGCTCTCGCCACCCTGAGAATAGGGATACAATATCGAACGAATCGAGTATATACGGCGCACATCGGCGCATTTCGACTGGCACATCCGCCGGGGCTGGGAAAAACTGGCCCTGGTGGATTTTTTCATGCCGGATGTCCTTTCAGACACCGCCGAGAACAACGTGCGGATTCACGGGTTTCTTCCCTGGGAGGGGACGAGGCTGTTCGTGAAGCTCTTCAAGGCGGCGTCGACCGCCGAGGGAGTCAAGGCCCTGTTCTTCGGCCGTAAGGCGATGCGGGAGTTCCGGGCGGGGCGGTACCTCGCCGAGCGGGGCGTCCCGATGCCGACGATACTCGCGGTGGGGGTGGAAAGAAGGGGGAGCCGGGCGGTCCTCGTCTTCGAGGAGGTCACGGACGCGCCCTCGGTGCACGAGCTTCTCGAGGAAACATCGATAGACCTGATACCCGGCCTCCTGGAGGGGCTGTCTGACATCACGGTAACCCTCCACGACGCGGATTTTTATCACCGGGATTACCATATCGGCAACCTCCTGGCGCCATCATTGGGTGGCGTGGAAGATCTCCTCGTCATCGACCTGCACCGCTCGTCCCATCCCCGCTCCATGTCCGGCCGGCGGGGCCTGGAAAACATCGCGGACCTCCTCCAGTCCGTCACCCCCGGGGGGGACCCCTCGATCATCCGGCGGTTCCTGGAGCGGTATCAAGAGCGGCGGCGGGACCTGTCCTGGGGGCTTTCGGAGGGGCAGAAATATGTCACTCGGCGCATCGCCGCCCGGGAGCGGCGGCGTCTGAAAAGCCGGACGAAGCGATGCTTTAAAAACTCCACTGACTATTTCACCGCCCGGTCCAGTGAATGGATTTTCTTCGGCAGGCGGGAGGCGTTCGGCGACGCCGGTCGGGACCCGAGAGTCGCCCTGGATGAGGTCACTGCCCTCATACGCCGCCTGGACGAAGGCGGGGGCGACGTCGTCAAGGACGACAGAAAGGCCCGGGTGATCCTGCTCCCGGGACGGGACGGGGAGGTGTGCGTCAAGGCGTATGAGCGGCTCTCCCTTTCGGAGTGTATCCGGGGGCTCGTGAAGTTGTCCCGGGGGCATCGCTCCTGGCGGGCGGCCCGGGGGCTTGGGGTCAGGGGATTCTCGGTGCCGGGGCCCATCGCCCTGTTGATTCGCCGCAGATTATTTATCCCCTCCGCCGTCTACCTGGTAACCGAATCCATCGGGCGGTACGACGCCCGGGAGCTGGATCGCTTCGTCCTGGCGCTGCGGGAGGACCGGGAGGCCCTGGTCCGATGCACGTCCGCCGTCGCCGGGCTCCTCGGCTCGATGCACAGAACCGGGGTGTATCACCGGGATTTGAAGGCCACCAATATCGCCCTTCGGGCGTCCTCCGGCGACGATCCCCCCGAGGCGCTCCTTCTGGACCTGGACGCCGTGACCTTCGGCGAACGGGTTCCAACCGAGGCGATGGCCAAGAACCTGGCCCAGCTCTACCTCTCCACCCCGCTGTTGATCGACGGCGAGCTTCGCCGCTTGTTTTTTTCCGAATATCGGCATATGCTGGGCGACGACGACGGTGCGGACCGGGCGTGCGGGAGGCTCTCGGAGCTGGTCCGGGGCGAGGATATCCTCTCCGTATCCCCCGAAGGGGATGTGATCGAAACCGCCGCGTCTTTATATCGGGAGCTCTTCGAAGGGTAGAAAATCGAATGTGCGGAATAGTCGGGATATTTCACAGGGACGGCGCGCCCGTCGATGAAGACATGCTCACCCGGATGCGGGATGTCCTCGCTCACCGGGGGCCCGACGCGTATGGGAACTACCTATCTCCCCCCGGCGCGGCGCCGTCCGTGGGCCTGGGGCATCGGCGTCTCTCGATCATCGATTTGACCGAGGGCGGCGCACAGCCGAAGCACGGCGGTGACGGCAGGTATCACATCGTCTACAACGGCGAGGTCTACAATTTCCTCGAGCTTCGGGACGAGCTGAAGGGATTGGGATATACATTCGCTTCCCGGTCGGACACCGAGGTGATCCTGACGGGATACCGTGAGTGGGGGGAGGATGTGGTACATCGCCTGGTGGGGATGTTCAGCTTCGCGATCTGGGACGAACAGGAAAGAAGGCTCTTCCTGGCCCGGGACCCCTACGGGATCAAGCCGCTGGTGTATCGGTGGGACGGAAAAACGTTTCTCTTCTCGTCGGAGATCAAGGGGATCGTCGCATCGGGTTTGGCCGACGGCGACTTGGACGATACGGCGTTGATGTATTATCTTTCCCTCAACTACATCCCCACCCCATTCACCATCTACACCGATATCAAGAAGCTCCCGCCGGGCCACGCAATCCGGGTCGATGCCGACGGCATGACGGTCTACCGCTATTACGACCTGAGGGAAAAGGTCGCCGGGATGGAGATCCTTCCCTACGCCGATGCGGCGGCGGCCCTCCGGGAGCGGGTGGAACAGGCGGTTCGCCGCCGCCTGATCTCCGATGTCCCCCTGGGGGCGTTCCTCAGCGGGGGGCTGGATTCCTCCATCATCACCTGCGTGATGGATCGGATGGGGGGTGAGACCCGCACCTTCTCCATCGGCTTTTCCGACCAAAAGCGCTTCGACGAGACCGACTACGCCCAAGCCGTGATCGATCGGGGCAGGCACATCGATCCGACCATCCACCGGATATCCGCCGATGACCTCTTCGACCTCATCCCCCGGGTCCTGGACTCCCTGGATGAGCCCTTCGGGGACAGCTCGGTCATCCCGACATTCATGGTGTCGAAAAAGACCCGGGAGCGGGTGACGGTGGCCCTCTCGGGGGACGGGGCGGACGAGGTGTTCGGCGGATACTGGAAGTATCTCGGGGAGGTGTTCATGGGGCTGTATCGCCTCATACCGGGAAGGAGAATGGTGATCCCGCCGCTCTTGTCCCTTCTCCCGGCGAGCAAGGGGAGCAGGATCGGGGAGCGGGTGAGAAAGATGAGGAAGTTCGTCTCCGGGGACCACGACGACCCGGCGGTGCGCCACTACCGGTGGCTCTCGAACTTCTCCCAGGCCCCGGGGGCTGACTACCTGACCGGTGACCTGGCGGATCGGTACGATCTCGACGACCCGGCGGCCCGGAGGATAAAATACCTGTTCGGCGAGTTCCTGACCGATGACAGAAACCGGATGTTCTACTGCGACTTCAACCTGACGCTGCCCGACGACATGCTGGTGAAGGTGGATCTGATGAGCATGCAGAACTCCCTGGAGGTGCGGGTGCCGTTTTTGGATACCGACGTTGTGGAGCTCGCCTTCTCCCTGGCGGGAAAGTATAAGCTTTCGGGCACCGCGAGGAAGAAGATCCTCCAGGACGCATTCCGGGATATCCTGCCGCCCATGATCGTCGGTCGTCCCAAGCAGGGGTTCGAGATGCCCATCGGCGAGTGGTTCAAGGGAAAGCTTGGGCCTCTGTTTCACGACGTGGTGACCAGAAAAGGGGTGGACGACCTGGGGGTATTTCGATATGATGATGTGGAGCGGCTCTTTAAGCGGCACACCGACGGGCGCGTGGACGTGACCTTCACGCTCTGGAATATTTTTCTGCTCCAATGGTGGGCGGCGAATCGATAGACGATATAGACGATGAAGAAGCGAACGGTACTCAGGATAATCACCCGTCTCAACGTGGGAGGGCCCTCCATCCACACCATCCTCCTTACGAAATATCTGGACCCGGAACGGTTCGACTGTATCCTAGCGGCGGGGGAGGTGGGGGAGCACGAGGGGGACATGAGCTACTACGCCGAGTCCCTCGATATCAGGCCGGTTCGCATCCCGGGGCTGGGCCGGGAGATCAGCCCCTTTGATGATATCAGGGCGTTGTTTCGGCTGTTCGCCCTGATTCTCCGGGTGAAGCCGGATATCATCCATACCCACCTGGGGAAGGCTGGAACCCTGGGGAGGACGGCGGGATTCCTGGCAAAGTTTGTCTTGATTTTTACCGGAAAGAAGATTAAGATATTTCACACCATACACGGCCATTTTTTTTACGGTTATTTCGGCCCGGTCAAAACCCGGGTTTTTATGCATATAGAGCGGATGCTGGCGAGGATGTGCACGGCGCTTGTGGTCATCAGTCCCCGCCAGAAGCAGGATATCGTAGAGACATACCGGATCGCCCCGGGGGGAAAGGTTCGGCTCATCCCCCTGGGATTCGACTTCTCGCCGATTCTGACGGCCCCGGACAACGGACGGGGCTTCAGAAAAGACGCAGGCATCGACGAGGGATCCCTCCTGGTGGGGATCATCGGGCGTCTTACCGGCATCAAGAATCATCGTCTGTTCCTGGAGGGCGTGGCCCGGTATCGTGAGACGCCGGGGAAGCCCTCGATTCGGTGTGTCGTGGTGGGGGACGGGGAGCTGAGGGAGGAGCTGGAGGCGTATGCCCGGGAGCTGGGGATCGACGATGCGGTGTGCTTTCTGGGTTGGCGCCGGGATATGGGGGAGGTCTACCGGGGGCTCGACATCCTGGCCCTCACCTCCGATAACGAGGGCACCCCGGTGACGGTGATCGAGGCCATGGCCGCGGGCGTGCCCGCGATCTCCACGGCCGTCGGCGGCGTCCCGGACCTGTTCGGGATCGGCGAGGAGGGGGGGCGATTGGAGGGAGAGGGGTTGGTGATGGGAGCGGAAGATTCCTCCGTGCGTATTGCGCCCCGGGGGATATTGATCCCCCCGAAGGACGCAGAAGCCCTCGCCCAAGCCGTCGGCGTCCTCACCGGGGACGCCGAGCTGAGGCGCACCCTGTCGGCCCGGGCGAGGGAGTATGCCCGCACGGTATACGACAAGGATCGTCTCGTAAAAGACGTGGCCTCGGTATACGAGGATGTGTTTCGGAAATAACCAGACAAACCAGGACATGATATGAACGTGTTGATCACCGGAGGAGCGGGATTTATCGGTTCTCACCTGGCACAGAGGCACCTCTCTTTGGGTGACGAGGTATATCTCCTCGACAACCTCTCCACCGGAAGCCTGGATAATATCGAGTCGATTCGATACGACAACAGGTGCCACGTGGTCATCGATTCGGTTCTCAACGAGGGCGTGATGAACGAGCTGGCGGGCAAATGTGATATCATCTATCACATGGCCGCGGCGGTGGGCGTGAAGCTCATCATGGAAAACCCGGTGGAGACGATACAGACGAACGTCCGGGGAACGGAGGTGGTCCTCAAGGTCGCAAATCTCTTCAAGCGAAAAACCATGGTCGCCTCCACCTCCGAGGTCTACGGGAAGGCGATGAACATCAAGGAGGGGGAGATGAAGCTGGGCGAGTCCGATGATTTCCTCCTGGGCCCCACCAGCAAGAGGCGCTGGGCGTACGCCTGCTCGAAGGCCATCGACGAGTTCCTCTCCCTGGCCTACTACGACGAAAAGGGGCTGCCGGTGTCCATCGTCAGGCTCTTCAATACCGTCGGCCCCCGTCAGACCGGGCGCTACGGCATGGTCATCCCCACGTTCGTCCAGAACGCGCTTCTGGGGAAGCCGCTGCCGGTGTTCGGCGACGGCACCCAGTCTCGAAGCTTCACCCACGTCTATGATGTCATCGACGCCCTGGTGACGCTGATGGAAACAGACAGGGCCACAGGAGAGGTCATCAACGTGGGCAGCGGCGAGGAGATCACCATCAACGAGCTCGCCGAGAAGATCATCGCGGCGACCAACAGCAAATCCAAGATTGAGTACGTCCCCTATGAAAAGGTGTACGGGCCGGGCTTTGAGGATATGGATCGGCGCTGTCCGGACCTGGAAAAGATCCGGCGGCTGATCGACTATTCCCCGAAGAACGGGATCGACGATATCATTCGGGATGTCATTGAATATTACGGAAGTTAGATGAACGAGACCGTGACAATCGTGCTCCTGTCGTTCCTCGGGGCGCTGGTGGTTTCGTGGATCGGAACCAGGATCGTTATCGCCGTTGCCCCCCGGTTCGGCTGGATCGCCGGGACCACCAGCGACCGCTGGCACACCCGGCCCACGGCCCTGATGGGTGGGATCGCCATCTATGCGGCGATCGTCGTAAGCATCCTGGTCTTTTTCATCGTTTTGTCCGACTTCAACGACCGCCGGGTGTGGGGGCTGCTCCTGGGAAGCACCATGATATTCATCCTGGGCCTGGTGGACGATCGGAAGTATGTCTCGCCGCTGGTGAAGATCGTCGTCCAGACGACCGTCGCCGGGGTGGTGGTCTGCTTCGGGGCCTTTTCCGAATTTTTTACGCCGATTATCGGGATCCCCCTGTCGATCTTCTGGATCATCGCCATCACCAACGCCTTCAACCTCATAGACAATATGGACGGCCTCTCCTCGGGGATCGCGGCGATCACGTCCCTGTGCATCATGTCGCTGTCTTTGATCATGGGATGGTACGAGACGGCCGTGCTGGCGGCGGTGATGATCGGCGCGGCCCTCGGGTTTCTGCGCTACAATTTCAATCCCGCCCGGATATTCATGGGCGACTGCGGCGCGTTATTGATCGGCTTTTACCTTGCGGTGGTCACCCTCATCGGCACCATGACCCACATGTCGAACGTCATCGTCGTCCTGGTGGTGCCGATTCTGGTGATGGCCGTCCCGATCCTCGACACCACGTTCGTGACGATCATGCGGACGCTGTCCGGACGTCCGTTTTACCAGGGGGGGATGGATCACACCTCCCACCGGATGGTGATACAGGGGATGTCCGAGCGGACGACGGTTCTTTATATATATCTCTTCTCCCTGGTCTTCGGGGTATTCGCGGTCCTGTTCGCCCTGCCCGGGGTGAACATCGTCCTGGTGGCGACCCTCTTGATCGTCATGGTCATCTTCTTGTTTCTCCTGGGGCTGTTTCTGGGGGGGACGGAGGCGAGGGATGTGAAACAGCGGGCCGCCCGGGCGGGGGGGGAGTTGACGATCGCCGACCAGATCTCCCGGCGGCGCCGGCGCCTGTTCGAGATCGTCGCCGATTCGCTGATCGTCACCGCGTCCTATATCCTGGCGTACCTGATCATCGGGCAGTGGTATATCGATCCGGAAACGGCGGCCCGCATCGGCCAGTCGCTTCCGATCTTTATCTTTTTCCAGATGGTCTCTTTTTACTTTTTCGGCATCTATCGAAAGCTCCCGGAGTTCATCACCCTCACCGATGTGGTCCTGGTGGTGCTGGCGGCGGCCCTGGGGACGGTGGTGTCGTCCATCGTGTTGTTTCTCTTCACGTTCTTCCAGGGCTACTCGTCGTCGGTGATGATCGTCTACTTCCTGGTGGTGACGTTTCTCGTCTCCGCCCGCCTGACCAGCCTGCGGGGATTCAAGGAATACTTCACCCAGCAGCGGGCCAGAAAGGCGCTCAGGCGGGTGTTGATTTTCGGCGCCGGGGATTCGGGCAACGCCGTTCTCCGGGAAATCCTCAATAACCAGAGCCTGGGGCTTCGGCCGCTGTGCTTTTTGGACGACGACCCGGCGAAGATCGGAAGCATGATACACGGCGTGAAGGTTAGGGGAAGCCGGGAAAGCATGAAGACGGTCATCGAGGAGCGTCGCATCGACGAGGTGATCATTGCCATCAGAGACCTTCCCGCTGATGTGAGTGAATACATCGAGCGGGTGTGTATTGACATGGGAGTCCCGGTCCGACGGGCGGGGAATATCATATAGAAAGGAGCACAGAAGAAATGAATTGCCTGGTAACGGGAGGGGCGGGATTTATCGGGTCCCATATAGTCGTGGCTCTCGTGGAGCGAGGAGATCGGGTGCGGGTGATCGATGATCTTTCCAGTGGAACGAGGGAGAATCTCTCGGAGGTGCTCTCCGATATAGAGTTAATTGAAAGGGATATCAGGGATGTGGAAGCGACGAAAAACGCCGTCAGGGGCGTTGAGGCCGTCTTTCATCTGGCAGCCGTTCCGTCCGTCCCCCGGTCGGTAAAGGAGCCGAGGCTGACCCACGAGGTAAACGTCGACGGCACATTTAATATGCTTATGGCCGCACGGGATACGGGCGTTTCCCGGTTTATATTTTCTTCCTCTTCATCGATATACGGGGATACGGAAACATTGCCGAAGGTCGAGGATATGCCGCCCCGGCCCAAGTCCCCCTATGCGCTGCAGAAGCTCATCGGCGAGCAGTACGCCAGGATATTCTCGGAAACCTACGGGATGTCAACGATCTGTCTTCGGTATTTCAATATCTTCGGACCCAGGCAGAATCCGAAATCGG
>Ga0180432_10002103_pt1 | contig 30326 bp, 24 predicted proteins | sample SS_ome_10_FD_132414 | JGI IMG/M metagenome (GOLD analysis project Ga0180432, IMG submission 132414) | Hypersaline lake sediment archaeal communities from the Salton Sea, California, USA - SS_1_MS_2 metaG | ecosystem: Environmental > Aquatic > Non-marine Saline and Alkaline > Hypersaline >...
CCTCTGTGGCGTTCCGAAACCCGGAAAACACGCTCGTTGCTGCTTCCCGGAACGCCACAGAGGGCGTTCCCTACAGACTGAACGTGTCAAACGCCAAAAAGTCACAGCCTCGGTGGTCGCGCCGGGCGTCACCGAAGACCGTTACGGCCGGTGATTCGGCGCGGTCACCGGTCGCGGCTTTATGGCTTTATCAGGAAAATGTCGAAGTTATTGTCTGAGCGGTTCCTTACGGTCCTTCTCGGCCATGGTAGACCCGAATTCCGATCTGGTCCAGGCCCCCGAATTGCCGCTCGAGGCGCCACTCTACGCCAGAATTTCCTTGCTCACCCCACCAGGGACCTCGCGAACGTAGTGCGGCACGGCATAGCCCGGAAGACGGGTGCGAAGCAGCTTCGTTAGTGCAACGCCCGTCGTTTCTGGCACCTCGAAATGCATCGCCCCGGCCACTCGATCCAATTGGTGCAAGTAGTAGGGCATCACCCGCAGATCTACCAAACCCTCACACAACCCCGCCAATACGTCCGGTTGGTCGTTGATGCCGCGGAGCAAAACGGCTTGATTCAGGACGGAAATACCCGTATCCACAAATCGCGATAGGACCTCCGCGACGCGGGCATCGACCTCCCCCGGATGGTTAATATGAACAACCATGATGAGTGGGAACCGGCATCCTCGCAAGATCCCCAGCAACTCCTTGGTTACCCGTTGCGGGGTCATCACTGGAAACCGAGTGTGAATTCGCAATCTTCGAAGGTGAGGAATTCCCTCTAGTGATTGGATAACTTGGGCAAGCTGGGAGTCCTCCAGGCACAACGGGTCTCCGCCGCTGAGGATTACCTCGTGGATCGAATCATCCCGGGCGATGTGTTCCAGCGCGGGCAGCCAGTCGCTGGTTGTTGCGGGTGTTGTTTCGTAGGGAAAATGGCGGCGGAAACAGAAGCGGCATTGGACGCAGCAGGCCCCGGTTGTTACCATGAGACACCGGCCTTGGTACTTCTGGAGCAACCCGGGGGCGGAACAGGCGCTGCGCTCCCGGAGTGGATCGCGGCGGAACTGGGGCGATCGGGCCAGTTCGGCGGCCTGTGGCAGGACCTGTAGCAAGAGGGGGTCCTGCGGATCACCCGGCCCGATCCGCCCGAGGAACGTCCGCGGAACCAGCAGGGGAAACTCGGCCGCCGCCGGCTCCCCTTCCCTCGCGACAGAAGGATCGAGCCGAAGCAGCCGGCAGAGTTCGTCCAGATCGCGGACTGCGTCGGACAACGCCGATTGCCAGTCCGGATAGTCCGGGGCAACGTACCGCCCCGGCGACGATTCCTTGGAAACAACAGAGCTTGCCATAGCGGCAGATCGTACCATAACTTCACCCTTCCAGAAAGCGAAACGGGAAAGCAATCGTGGGAACGTACAACTCCAGCGACTTCCGAAAAGGATTGAAGGTCCAGATCGACGGTGAGCCGTACTTGATGATCGACATGAACTTCCGCAAGCCGGGCAAGGGCCAGGCCCTGTACCAGTGCAAGCTGCGGCACCTGATCCGAAATACCGTCCTCGACCGCACCTACCGCAGCGGCGACACGCTCGAGTCGGCCGACGTCGAGGAGATCGACGCCCAGTTCCTCTACCGCCAGGCCGACACGTTCGTCTTCATGGAAAACAAGACCTACGAGCAATACGAACTCGGCAAGGAGCAGATCGACGAGAACTGGAAGTATCTCAAGGAGGGGATGGAGTGCAAGATGCTATTGTACAACAACAACCCGATCGGCATGACGCCGCCGAACCACGTCGTGCTGAAGGTCGAGTACTGCGAGCCGGGCGCGAAAGGCAACACGGCCACGAACGTCACCAAGCCGTGTAAAGTCGAGACCGGCGCCGAGTTCCCCTGCCCCGCGTTCGTCAACATCGGCGATATGATCAAGATCGACACGCGGTCGGGTGAGTACGTCGAACGGGTGAAAGAGTAGTGGTTCCTTCACGCATTGAAATAGAAGGAGTTCTCCCATGGGGCTAACAAAAGTGACGACGAAGCTGACATGCCTCGGCGATGGCGGCGGTTCGTACGAAGAGGTCTTCCTGGTGGACGCCGGCGCGACCGACTCGATAGCGCCGGGAGACGAGTTGCGCAAGATCGGCGTTGCGGAAGTGGGTAAGATGTCGTATGAACTCGCCGACGAAACCGTCAGGGAACTTCCATACGGCCTCGTGCAAATCGAGTTCATGGGAGAGATCACGGCCGGCCGCGTCGTTTTCGGGGACCCCGGCGCCGAGCCGATCCTCGGCGTAACCGCATTGGAATCGGTGGGAATCATAGTCGATCCGACCAACAAGACGCTCAAGCGACTGCCGGCTATCCCATTGAAGTAGGCAATCGCCGGTGAAGATTCTCATGACGGAATCCGAAGACATGCCGTCCGGAGATTCCAAGCCCACGGCGAGTTGGGACGCCTTGCGACTCCGTGCCGCTTTGCTGCGGAAACTTCGGGAGTTCTTCGACGATCGTGGGTTTCTCGAAGTCGAAACGCCGATCCTTTCGGCCGATACGGTGGTCGATCGGCATCTTGATCCGTTCGTGACAAGTGTGCCCGGCAAACCGGGGAAACTGTGGCTGCAGACGTCGCCCGAGTTTGCCATGAAGCGGATGCTGGCCACCGGGGCGGGGCCGATCTATCAGGTCACCAGGTCGTTTCGGCGCGGGGAGCTCGGCCCGTTGCACAACCCTGAGTTTACCATCGTCGAGTGGTATCAGCCGGGCGACGGCATGGCCGAGGGCATGCAACTGACCAGCGATTTGTGTGAAGCCCTTCTGGATCGCGGCCCGGCTGATCGGGTCTCGTATGCTGAGGCATTCGAGAAACACGCGGGCTTGAATCCGCACACGGCCGAGACATCCGCCTTGATCGCGAAGACGAAAGAACACGGCATCGTTCCGCCGGCGAGTCTCTCGAAAGAAGACCGCGACGGCTGGCTCGATCTGTTGCTGGTCGAGCGGGTGCAGCCGCACCTCGGCGTCGATTGCCCAGTGCTGCTTTTCGACTATCCGGCAAGCCAGGCGTCGCTTGCCCGGGTGCGACAGGACGATCCGCCGGTCGCCGAGCGCTTTGAGCTTTTCGTCGGCGGGATCGAGCTGGCCAACGGCTACCACGAACTGCTCGACCCGGCCGAGTTGGAAGATCGCAACCGCTGCGCCAACGCCCAGCGCATCGAAGACGGCAAGGACCCGCTCCCGGAGCAAAGCCGCTTGCTCGAAGCGATGCGTGCCGGCCTGCCGCCGTCGGTCGGCGTCGCGCTGGGCTTCGACCGCGTCGTCATGCTCGCCGCCGGGGCCAAAAACCTAAGCGAGGTAATGGCATTTCCGTTCGATCGGGCGTAGCGCTGACGGCAGACAAGAGAAGGGGTTGCATCCCCATAGGGTTTGGGGTATCTATGATGATTATGTGAAAACGCTTCGTGCTCTGGGGCCGGCACACGGCGGAATGAAAATATGACACCCGACTTCACGATCAATCGAGAGCACCGCGAGCGGTTGGCGGCGATCGTCCGTCAGTACTTGGACGGCGAGATTTCGGCGTTCGCCTTCGACGAATTGACCGATCCTTTTCGCGGTTCGTACGACAAGACCGTCAAACACGTGGCTTCCACCGTCTGGTTCCATTACGACGACTGCAAGAACCACTTCGTCAATCTCACAAAGCCGGAATGGGACTACTTTCAACGTTTGCTTCTGGTTCTCGATTCCAATGATCACATTGTTAAGACGACGACACTCTGTTGGAGGTATTCGCAGTTACTCGCGTTGCTTTCGTTCATTGGTTTTGCGCTGGCCGCTTGGTACTGCGGCTTCGGTATTCATCTGTTGCTCATCGCGATACCGTTCGGCATCGTTTCCATCGGCATCCAACGGTATCGGAATTGCGCTCGACCGGATTTACCGTATTCTGAAGTTCTTCTTCCGTTCTCGACGTTCTCCGAATTAGCGAGCACGTACAAATCCGTTTCGCAGTTTCGCAAGAAACGGCATCCGAAACACCTACCTGGTCCGCGAATACGCTCGGTGACGATGGAGGTAGTTGTGAGCATCCCGTTGTATTGCGTCTGGGCGGTGCTGTCGCCCGTCGCCCTGTTCTTCCAGATGTTCCCGACCACAACGACCCGCACGCGGGTTTGCGAGGCATAACCACCCAACACTCACAGTCCACGAGGGCCTTCTGCTTGACCACTTCACGCCAAACCGTCCGCGTTGATCTCGGCGAACGTAGCTACGATATTGAAATCGGTACCGGCAATCTGCCCGGCGTCGGGGCCTTTTTGGCCGGGCGGGGGAAGGTCTCGCACGCGGTGGTCATCACCGATGAAAACGTCCGCGACCCGCACGCCAATAACGTGTCTGAGAGCCTGGCCGAAGCGTCGATCGAGGTCGACATGATCATGGTCGACGCCGGCGAGCCGTCGAAATCGGTCGACATGGCCGACGGGCTTTGGAACGGCATGCTCGAACTCGGGGCCGATCGCCGGTCGGTCGTCGTGGCGGTCGGCGGGGGTGTGGTCGGCGATCTGGCCGGATTTATCGCGGCCACCTACGCCCGCGGCGTCCGGTTTCTCCAGGTGCCCACCTCCCTGTTGGCCCAGGTCGACAGCTCGGTCGGCGGCAAGGTCGGCATCAATCTGCCCGGAGCCAAGAACATGGTCGGCGCGTTCAAGCAGCCGCTCGGCGTGCTGATCGACACCGCGACGCTGGAAACGCTCGAGGAGCGCGAGTACCGGGCCGGATTGGGGGAAGTGGTCAAGTACGGCGTCATTCTCGATGCGGAGTTCTTCGAATTCCTGGAAGCCCACGCCGAGGAGCTGAACCGCCGCGACCACGACACGCTCGCGCAGGTCGTTACCCGCTGCTGCCGGCTGAAGGCCGACGTGGTCGAGAAGGACGAAACGGAGCAGACGGGCCTCCGCGCGGTGCTCAACTACGGGCACACGTTCGCCCACGCCTTCGAGACGCTTTCCGGCTACGGCGAGATGCTGCACGGCGAGGCGGTTTCGATCGGGATGCTCTGTGCATCGCGGTTGGCCGAGCGGCTGGGGCGCGTCGACGCGGTGTTTACCGGCCGGCAGCAGAAGCTGCTCGAAGGGCTCGGTCTGCCGACGAACGTGCCGGTGCTCGACCACGAAAAAATCCTCGAGGCCATGTCGCACGACAAGAAAGTTGCCCACGGCAAGCTGCGTTTCACCTTGCCCTGCGAGCTGGGCAAGGTAGAGCTGGTCGGGGAAGTGGATCGTGCGGACGTGCTCGCCTCGCTTCGGCCGCAGCCGACGTAGCCGGCGAGTCCCGGTCAGCACTCCTTCGTAATCCCGGGTTGTGGGGGTGCGTAGATGCCGTTGGGGCCCGCGTGGATCGGGGCCTCGGTCTCCATCGTCATGTTGTCGATGTCCTTGACGAACTGGAAGTTGGAGCCTTTCATCTGGTCCCAGGTGACGTACTGGCCGGTGTGTGCGGCGGTGCGGCCCATCAGTGCGGCGATCTCCGCTTCGCCGGCCCGGCGGGCCTCGTTGTGCGGCTTGTCCTGGCGGATCGCGTCCAAGAGCAATTGCCATTCGACAACGTAGGGGTTCACGTCCCGCCGGCCGTAGTTCCAAACGATGTCCTCCTTGGCGATGTTCTGGCCCTTGTAGATTCGCGGTTTCGGATCGCCCAGGCTCGCCATGATTGTGGCCGAGCCCTTCGAGCCGTGGGCGTAGTCGGCATAGGTGTTCCAGCAGCCGCTCATGTGCCGCGAGAAGGCCAACAGCTTTGCGCCGTCGGCGAAGGTGTACTCGACCGTAAAGTGGTCGAACTGGTTGCCCGCCGACTCGTAACACCGGCCGCCGAACGCCTGGGCCGAGACGGGCCAGGCGCCCTTGGCCCAGCAGGCCACGTCGACGTTGTGGCAGTGCCAGTCGATGAAGAAGCCCGACGACACCCAGGTGAAGCTGTTCGGGTGCTGAAGCTGGAAGACCAGCTCGTTGGCGTCCTTGGGGACGGCCGGGCATCGGACCGGGCCGTGGACCCGGTAAATCCGCAGCATGTTCACCTCCCCGATGGCCCCGTCGTGGATCCGCTTGATCACCTCCTCACGCGCTTTTGAGTGGCGCCACATGAAACCAACGCCGACTTTGAGATTCTTCTTTTCCGACTCCTCGGCGGCCTTGAGCCAGCGGCGGGTGTTGGGGCCGTCGGTCGCAAACGACTTCTCCGCGAAGACGTTCACCCCCTTGTTCACCGCGTACTCGAGCATCAACGGCCGGAAGGCGGCGTGCGTGGTCAGCAGCACGACGTCGCCGGGGCCGAGGCAGTCGATTGCCTTCTTGTATGCGTCGAAGCCGACGAACTGCCGCTCGGGCGGGACATCGACCTTGTCCTTGTGTCCCTTGAGGCGTCCGAGGCTGCCCTTGAGCCGGTTCTCGAACAGGTCGGCCATGGCATAGAGCTTGACCGGTCCGCCGGTGGTCGAAAACGCGTTGCCCACGGCGCCGGTGCCGCGCCCCCCGCAGCCGACCAGGGCCAGCTTGATCGTCGAGTCTTCCGCGGCGTGGCAGCGGGGAACCGTAACGCCGGCCAGCGCCGAGGCCGCCGCCGCGCGGCCCGTCAGTTTCAGAAATTCACGGCGCGATTTGGAACTGGAAACCGGATTGCGACTGAACGTGTTCATGACGGACTCCTTCGTGCAGTGGAAATTTGCTTCGTTCACGGCCGGGCCACGCGGGCCGACAAGAGAACGGCCAACGGCGGTTGCCCTCAGTGTAACGACTGCAGGACGTGACTGCAACACACGCCTACGGCCGGGCCTTTTTCGGCGCCCTGAGATCGACGTCGAATCGCACGATGCACAGCGTGCCTTTCTCATGGTTTTGTGCGACTCCCCACGCGATCCCCCGGCCGTATCGGGCGTTTGTAAACGCATCCGCGTCGAACGGACCGCATCCGGTATGCACGCGCGGCACTTTGGCGGCGCGCTTGAAATGAATTCCGTCCGCCGACCACTGCACGGTAAAACGCTCCGGCCCGGCAGCGTCGATCAGCGCGGCGAGACCTTCGCGGTGCGGCCAGATACAGACGGTGTGCCCGCCGATCAGCGGGTTGTCTTTGCACTTGACATACGGCCCGGTGGGTTTGTCGGCAACGGCCGGGCATCGGACCGGGCCGTGGACGCGGTAGATCCGCAGCACGTTCACATCGCCGATGGCCCCGTCGTGGATCCGCTTGATCACCTCCTCACGCGCTTTTGAGTGACGCCACATGAAAATGAAACCAACGCCGACTTCGAGATTCTTCTTTTCCGACTCCTCGGCGGCCTTGAGCCGGCGGGGTCGGGGGGGCCACCCATGTCAACATGATACCACAAACAGGCCGACAGGTAAACGAAGGCACCGCCCGTGTCCCTTGTTCTTACCCATGGTTCCGGATAACCTGTTGTTTGATGCGCAGTCGCGTGCCGTGCGGGAGAAACTGAACACTTCCTCGGAATCACTCGGTGGACAGGACCAGAATGCACTACTCCAACGATCCGGGCGGGCTCAACGGCCTTGCCTATAAACCCGGCGCTTCCGAGGTGGTGGAGCGGCTTCGCTCGCTGTACGAGCGGTGTGCCGGGGACCGGATCTTTGCGACGATGGGGGTCCCCAGCGAAGCGATTGCCGCGTTCGGGCGGCGGTACTGCGGCGCGGTCTGTGATTATCCCGACCCGGCCGAGCGGGCCGATTTCTGGGACAAGCTCCACGGCGAACGTACGGCGGTCGAGGACGACTCGATGCCGGCCGCCTATCTCAGTGAATTCGATCAGGGGCTGTACGGCGGGTTGCTCGGCGGGGAGGTCCGCTTCATGCCCCACCCGGAAAACGGCTGGATCTCTTCCATGGTCCCGCCGCTTCTGGAGGGTTGGTCGCAGTTCGATGCCCTGCGGTTCGACTCTTTACACGCATGGTGGAAGCGGTATCTGAACGAGATGGCCGTTTTTGCGGAGAAGAGCAGGGGCAAGTGGGGGATCAGCCACTTCATCCTGATCGACGGGCTGAACTTCGTCTTCGAGCTGATCGGGGCAACCGAGACCTACCTGAGCGTTGACGAGCAACCGGAAATGGTTCGCCGCGCGATCGATTTTGCGTTCGATCTGAACGTCAAAGTGCAACAGGCGTTCTTCGATAGCGTGCCGGTATTGCAGGGTGGCACCTTTAGCAACTTTGCGCAGTGGCTTCCCGGCCGGATCGTCTCCGAAAGTCTCGATCCCTTTCACATGACCTCGGTCGAGTATTTCGAGCAGTGGGGGCGCGAACCGGCGGAGCGAATCCTCGGCGCGTTCGACGGCGGCGTGATCCACATCCACGGCAACGGCCGCCACCTGCTGGAAGCGGCGGCCACGCTCCAAGACCTCAAAGCCATTCTTCTGTTAGACGACCAGGGGTCCCCGAAGGCCTTCGACGTTGTTGAAGAACTCAACGCGCGAACCGGCGATGTACCGATCAGCGTGTTTGCCCCGTTCGACGAGTTCATCGATCGCCTCGACCGACACACACTCCCCAGCGGCGTCCTCTACCAGGTCAAGGGAGTTCCCAACGTTGCGGCGGCAAACCAGTGCATGGAAAAGGTCCGGGCGTATCGTATCTGACGATCCGTCAGGCCATAAAGCCGCGACCGGTGGTCGCGCCCCGCGTGGCGACAAGTGTTGACATACGGTACGGCGTTCGCAAACCATTCCAACGATCCGTGTGCTCGTCGACAACACGGCGAAAACATGGCGGCGCTGCTCGCGGCCGCCGGCGCGACCACCGGTCGCGGCTTTATGATGTGGTTGACTACCCGCTACCAGATCCGAAACGCCGCCGGGCCGGCACCGGTGAGAAAGAAGTTGCCGGCGGGGGAGTTTTCGGGAAACTTGCCGCGGTAGGCTTCTGACCACGCCGCCAGAAATGAATCGGCCCGGCCGGTCTCCACTATCGCCCAGACGCTGCCGCCGAAACCGGCGCCGAACGCCGACGCGGCCACAGCCCCATGCTGCCGGGCACTGGTCGCCAGGTAGACCGTCTGCGGCACCTGGTTGCCCAGCAGTTCCTCGGCCGCGTGCTGCGACGCGTCGACAAGGCGGCCGAATGCGGCAATATCTCCATCGGCCAAGGCATCCCCGGCGGCGGGAACGATCTCCTCGTTTTCCGTAAGGAAATGCTCGAATCGCGCGGAGAGGGCAGGGGGGGCGAATGCGCCCGAAGACGATGTCTTGATGATCTCTCGCAATTTGTCGGCAGCATGCGGCGAGCTGGCCAACACCGCTGCCAGGTGCAAATCGTCACGGCCGGTCGCCTCCCGCCAGAGTTCGGCCACCGCCGAAGCCAACCGCGAGGCGCGGTTGTACTGTTGCTGGGCTGCCCCGGTCTTCTCCGCAACGACGCCGCTGGAGCCGATCGCGAACGTGTAGCCGGAAGAAATGGGAACCGAACGTTCGAACCGCACGGGGCAGTAGGCGTACTGGCTGACGTGTCCCGCCTCGGCACGCAGTATCGCCGTGTGGTCTTCACTGCCGCCGAAAGTGCCCACGCCACGGTCGCCTTCCAGCGACCCGAAGCCCTGGCCGTTCTCGACCGTGCCGAGATAGCTGGCCAGATCGGTTTCCGTGTGGATATTGTCGCGGTACTCGGGCCGCCCGGACAACTGGTTGACGTCAGCCAGCACAAGGAAGATCCCGACGATCAAGGCGCTGGAACTGCTCATGCCGGCCGCCGGCGGCAGGTCGCCGGCCAGTGCGATGTCGACCCCGCGGTTCGCTCCGGGGAAATTCCTCGCGATGCGCCGGGCGACGGTCATGGGGTAGTTCGACCAGTGACCGGGCGGCGGCTCAGGCGGCGGATCGAGCGTGAAGCAAATGCGGTCGCCCGTGGCCGCATCGACGACCGTGATGAGACGATCGTCGCGCGGTGCGGCCACGAGGCAAAACCCCCGTTCGGCGGCGGCGATCATGCTTCGGCCGCCGGCGTAGTCGGTGTGTTTGCCAAGGACTTCGATTCGACCGGGTACGAAGAAAGCCGTGGGGCGGGCATTCTGCCTGCCAGGCAGGCCGGAAGCCTGCCCCACGTGCAAAGCACCGGCGGCGGCAGCAAACAACTCGGCCTTTTTCCGGCAGGCATCCCAGCCAAGCCCCGCTGCCGCCAGGCATTCACCGAGCGCACTCGAATTGCCCAGGTCGCTTTGGTAATCGAAGTTCTTCAATAATCGACCTCCATGCTCTTGAGTCTCGCCGTCACCGGGCCGATGTCCTCCCGGCTGGAGAGGTCCAATACGGCGTCGTGGAGAGTCAGCGCCCGGAAGGACTCGCCGAGGGTGTCGATCGCGTATTGCACCGCGGCCGGGATTTCCAATTCGCCGCGTGGCGACGGGGCGATCGCTCGGCACGCCTCGAAAATCGCCGGCCCGAAACGCCAGCAGTTCATGCTCACCCAAATCGGACGCGGCAACGATTCCACGACGGTGGCCTCCGGCTTCTCGATGATCTGTTCGAGATAGCCCGCGTCGTTGACCTTGCCGACGGCAAACGCCTCGATCCGCTCGGCCGAAACGTTGCTCCCCGCGATCATGCTCTCCCGATCGCACAGGGCAACGGCAGAACCCTCTTGTTCGGCCAAGCGGTGCAACGCGTCGGCCGGATAGTAGTTGTCAGAGTTGATTACCAGAAACGAGTCGCCAGCCGCGAACGGCTTAGCGGCGAGCACGGCGTCGGCCGTGCCCTTGGCTTCCGGCTGGATGGCGAATTCGATCTTCAGCCGGCGCGGGCGTGCTTCCTGCTCGTAGTAGCAGCGGACGGCGTCGTGCTCGGGCCCCACGATCAGGCAGACCCGGCAAGGACCGGCGGCAGCCACGGCCGAGAGGATGTAGTCGAGAAAGGGCCGGCCCATGGGGATCAGCGCTTTTACGCCGGTCGCGGCCACCTCCGCCTGGCGCGGATCGAGCACAACGAACTCATCCCCCCGCCGCATCCGCGTGCCCAGCCCCCGAGCGAGCACAACCACCTTGTCCGTTACCTTGTTCGTGGATGAATTCATATCCTAAGTGGGGCAGAAGGCTCTAAGCCCGGTTACGGTTCGGACGGGGCCGAGGAATCTTCGGCGTCGGATCTCTTGGAAAGCGTTCTCGCCATGACGATGATTTCGTACCCGCCCTTGATCCCCACATAGAAGAGCAACAGCGCGTACCATGCAATCGACGCGAAGATCATCACCGTCCAAAACCAGATGAAGAAGTCTGTCATTGTGTGGTCTCCTCGACTGTGTTTTCATTTGTACCGGCCCGACCCAGCGCCCGACCCAACAGCGATCCGACGATCATGCCGGCAAACGCCAAGCCAAAAGCGGCGAAGCCGGCGATCTCGGGTTTGATCTGTCTCGCAGGGTCCTTCACAATCGCATTGACAATGAGAAACGTAGTGGGTCCCAGGGTGCCGAGAATGATGGCGGTGCCGGCGCCCCAACGGTTCGCGCCTCGCCAGTACAGGGCCCCGACCAGGAGCGTGAACAGGCTGGCCAGATAGATATTGCCGGTCACGGCCAGGTAGTCCCACGCCCGGCCGGGAATCTCGTACCAGAGTCCCCAGAAGAGCAGGAACAGCCCAATCGCCAGCACCATGGCGCGGATGGTGAACAGCTTGCCCTTCGGCGAGAGCGGCCGCCGCAGGCAGGGGCTGATCAGGTCGTTGTAGATAACCGTCGCCCAGGTCAGCAGGTATCCGCTGTCGGTCGACATTTCAGCGGCCAGCATGGCGGCGATCAAGAGCCCCAAGAGGCCTACGGGCAACACGGTATTCAGGAATGCCGGCATTGCCTTGAGGCCGTCGATACCCGGGGGCAATCCGCCTTGATTACAGAAGTAAAGGAACGCAGCGGCACCCCAGAGTCCCGGCAACGCGAAGCGGCCTACAAAATAGAACGCGGTACGGCGATACACTTTGCCCGCCGTCTTCGAGTCCTTTGCGCTGAGGACACGCGAAATCATCGTTTGCCAGGTGGTTACCACAGCGATCTGCGTGATTGCCATCCAGATCACGTAGCCCCATCCCAATTTCTTGGATGTAAACGGGTTGAACGGATTGCCCATCGTGTGGGCTTCTGCCGCGGAAACTTTGGTTTGGCCCTCCTTGGGTTTCTCCTTCGAAACCAGAACGTACTCGCTGGCTAATTCCCTTTCAATATCCTTGAAAACCTCGATTCTCTCTTTCTGCTTTGCGGCTACAAATTGCTCGGCTGCCTGGGTTCCTTTATCCTCTTTGATAGTCTTTGCACTCTCATTCACTTCCTTTGCCCATTCTTCTTGTTCTTCCTTAAACTGTTTTGCTCGTTCCTTATCAAACCGTTTCCCCACGTCGTTTGCTTCAATGAACTCCTGCTTCATCTCGGGCCAGATGAATCTCGGCTCGAATGTGGCCCGGTTGATACCCCAGATCACCAGCACGGAGGTCACGACCAGCCCCAGGCCCATAACCAGGAACTGAAGATAGTCGGTGACCAGGACCGAAAGCATCCCGCCCAGGACGGTGTAAAGCAAAACGATGCCCAATAGGAAGGTCATCATCCACTGGAGGTAGTCAGGGTTCATCCCGGTGATATGAACTAGGAAGTCACCGCCTAGTCGGAGAAAAATACCCATGTTCAGCACGCCGCCCAGGATGACGACCAGGCCGGCCAGCCAGCGGATACGTTTGCCGAAGCGTTTTTCGAAGAGTTCGGGGATGGTGATCACGCCGGTGTCGCGGAGCGGCTTGATCACAAAGCCGGTCATGCCGACCACCAGCATGGCCGCGGCCATGAGCACGCCGACCGTGGCTCCGGCCGGACCGCTGCTGAAGCCCATCTCCGCCGTGTACATGACGGTGACCAGGCCCATTTCGGTGGCCGCCAGCGAGGCGATGCCGAGGTTGACGTCCATCTCGCGCCCCGCGACGGCGAAGTCCTCCACGCCGCGGATGTAGCGACGCATCCACACACCCGCCACGATACATCCGAGCAGATAGATAACGATGATCGCCCAGTCGATTGGTGATACGGTCATGTGGCAGAACTCCCGGTTTCACGGATCGTTTCGTACAGCCGGACGATGTTCTCGGTCGGGCTGACCGGCTGGATATTGTGGCACGGGCCGCAAATCCACCGGGCGCCGCGGTAAATCTCGACGCTCTCGCGGACCTCCCGGGCAACGTCGTCGGGCGTGCCGAACGGCAAGGTCTGCTGGTTGTCGATTGAGCCGTGGAAGATGAGCCGGTCGCCGAAGTCGCGGACGAGCCCTTCCCGCTCCATGCCGGGACACCGCCACTGGATCGGGTTGAGGATCTCGATGCCGACCTTGTCGATCAGATCGGGCAGGAAGACTCGGGCGGCCCCGTCCGTGTGGTACATGACGTGGACGCCGTGTGAGCGGGCCAGGTCGGCCATCTTGATCTGGTTCGGCAGCAGAAACCGCCGGTACATCTCCAGGCTCATCAACGGGCCGGTCTGCGAGCCGAGATCCTCGGCCACCCAGGTCAGGTCGATCCGGCCCCCGCCCGCCTCGAAAATCCGCCGGTGGTGCTCATGATAGAAGTCGAAGATGTGCCCGAGGACGGCGCCGGTGATATCGGGATTGAGCATGAGATCTTCGAAGGCACGCTCCAGCCCCCGCAGGTAGCCGTACAGCAGGAACGGCTCGTAACACCCGGCATGGATCGGCCGGTAGCCGTCATCGGCATCGAGTGCCGCGGCAACGGGGCTGTAGTCGAACTCCTCGGGATTGGGCCAGCGATGGGCATGTACCTCGGCAACACTCGCCGCATCGGCCAGCGGCATGAACTCCGGCTCGTCGTAAGCGCCCGAGCCGTAGTCGACCGAACGGTAGCGGATGCCCCACATATCGGCCGCCGGATCGCAGCCGTCGGGCCGGTTCCACTGCGGCTCGATGAAACGCCGGGCGTCGATGTGCAGCTTCCGCCAGAGCGACTCCTCGTCGCCGCAGTCCAAGTCCGCCATCAGGCGGTCGGTCACCTCGGCGGTCGCCTGGTAATCCGTCGAAATCCGGTCCGGCGGTTTGCCGTCCAGCAGGGCGAGCCATCGTTGTCGGGGTGTCATGGTCAGTGCATCTCCGCCTCGACGACGCCAAGTCCGTGCCGGTAGTAGTTGAACTGGACGTTGGGATGTTCGGCCAGCAGCGACATGGGGACGGACGGATCTGCTGCTATCCTACCGCAATCAGCACGGGTGGACAAGCGGCCGACTGTCCAATAGACAGCCCGGGACTATTCTCCGCGGCACAAACGTGGTAGAATCTTCGTAACAGTTCCGTGGCCTGTAGTACGACGGCCTTGGAAGGCCATCGTACGAAGTGTTTCGCCGGCGGGCATTTCAAGAACGAGGAACCGTTATGGGCAAGTATCGTGTTCTGCCAACCATGGGTTTTGTCGTTTCTCTAACGGCAACGCTCCTCTTGGGTGCCGACAGCAGAGAGAATCCGCCTGCAAAGACCGCAAACAAACCGCTCGGCAAAGTCGCTCTGCTGAAGAAAATCGACGTGAGCGGATTCGGCACGTGGTGCGGCCTTCGCCTGGGCGACCTCAACGGCAACGGTCAATTGGACGTGCTCCTTGCACGGCACCGGAACCAGAACGTCACCTGCCTTACGGCCACCGATATCGACGGGCAGCGTCTCTGGCAAGTCGGCAAGCCGGAAGCCGGGGACCACAAGGCAAGCTCTGATCTGCCCGTTCAAATCTACGACATCGATCTCGACGGTACGAACGAAGTCGTCTGCGTCATGGACGGCAACCTGAAAATCCTCAACGGAAAAGACGGCGCCGTTGAGCGCGAGGCCCCCCTGCCGTCGAGCGACGCCCGCGACTGCATTGCGTTTGCCAACTTTTCGGGCAACGACCGCCCGCAAGACATTCTGATCAAGAACCGGTACCGGAAAGTGTGGGCTCTCGATCGAAATCTCCGGACCATCTGGAGCTACGCCGGGAACACAGGCCACTACCCTTGGCCGTATGATTTCGACGGTGACGGACGCGACGAACTCATGTGCGGCTTTACGCTTCTGGATCACAATGGGAAAAAGAAATGGGAAGCGAAACTGCCCGGCCATGCCGACGGGGTCGCCATCGGAGACGTCGACGTCGACCGGTCGAACGGGAAGGAAATTGCCCTGGCCTGCTGCGGCGGCAATACGTTTGCCCTGCTCAACGAGAAGGGCGGTTTTCTTTGGCGGCATCCGTGCGGGCATTCCCAGCACATCATCATCGGAGATTTTCGCCCGGACGTTCCCGGCAAGGAAGTCTGTTGTCTGGACCGCGGAAACAACCGGTCTGCCACGGGCGTTGACGCCATGGTGTTGTATTCTGCCGGCGGCAGACTACTCTGGCACGAAAAACGAACCGATCCGGGCAAGAACCGGTGGATCTCCATCATCACCAAGGTGGAGAATTGGGACGGCGCCCCCGGCGATCTCATCCTCGGCTACCGGAGAGGCGGCAGCACGCCCCCGACACTCTACGACGGCCATGGCAAGCCGGTTGCGGTGTTCCCTTTCCCGAATCCCGAAAACCAGCATTTTGCGCAGCACGCCGACATTTGCGGGGACGACAGGGAGGAGATCGTCGTCTCGAACGAAAAAGACATCTACATCTACAAAAACGGCGCTCCGTGGGCCGGCGCGAAACATCCGCAAAAACGTCCACAGACCAAGCCGCTGTACAATTACACGTTGTATATCGGCATGCCCTGAACTTGGGTGACATCGGCAAACACACAAAGGAGACCACTCATGCACGACGAACGCATCTACCGCCGCACGTTCTTCGGCCGTTTGGCGGCGGCCGGCGCCCTAGGGGGAGTCGCCTCGGCCGGTCTCGCCGGCGCCGGACGGGCGGCCGAAACCCGAGAGAAACAACCCAAGTCCGACCGAAAGGTGCGGGTCGGTATTGTCGGCTACGGCTACTGCAAGTTCGGAGCGGCCTTCGGGTTTCAGAACCACCCGAACGTCGAGATCGTGGCCGTCAGCGACCTCTTTCCCGATCGCTGCCGCGGACTGATGCAGGCGTGCCGGTGCGAGAAATCCTATCCGTCACTCGAGGAACTGGTCAAAGACGACTCGATCGAGGCCGTGTTTACGGCAACCGACGCGCCCAGTCACGCCCGGCATAGCATCGAGGTCCTCAAGCACGGCAAGCACGCCGCCACGGCCGTTCCGGCCACGTTCGGCTCGGTCGAAGACGGCCAGCGGCTTCTGGAAACGGTCGAGAAAGCGGGCCTGAAATACATGATGTTTGAAACGAGCTGTTTCCGGGCGGATTGCCACGCGATGCGAACCGCGTTCCACGCCGGGGCATTCGGCAACCTGCACTACTCGGAAGGGGAGTATCACCACTATCACGCCTCGAAGCAGCCGACACCGTCGTACAAGGATTGGCGGCGGGGTGTGCCGCCCATGTGGTATCCGACCCACGCAACGGCCTACTACCCGGGCGTAACCGGCGAGCGCTTCACGAGCGTTTCGTGCATCGGGACCGAAGGCCATTTGCCCTACCACAAGCCGGACGCCAACCCTTACAAGAATCCGTTTTCGACCGAAACCGCGTTGTTCGAGACGAGCGAGGGTGCAAGCAGCCGGATGTCGGTTTCGTGGTCGATGAAATCGATCTATGGCGAATGCGGGCGGGTGTTCGGACGCAGTGGTTGCATGAACGGCACGCAATACCGCGGCCTCGCGAAGAAGCTGCCCGATTTGGCCCGGCCGCCGCTTCCGCCCGGGGTTCCCGGCGGTGGCCACGGGGGCTCGCACGGCCTCTTGATGGACGAGTTCGTCACCGCGATTATCGAGGACCGCGACCCGCTGATCGACGTCTACGAGGCGTTGGCCATGACCGTGCCCGGCATCGTCGCCCACCAGTCGGCACTGCGTGACGGCGAGCGTTTGCCCGTACCACAATATCGAACCCGCAAACGCGGACCCGGTAGCTCTGAAACCGGTCGTCCGTCGTCTGTCCGTTAGGCTCTCACCAAGCCCAACGGCTCCACCCAGCCCGAGGAGACCGCGATGAAACGAGACTGTACAAGACGGGAGTTCCTGAAGGAAACCGCTCTGATCGGCGCGGCCGCCGCTGCCATGCGAGCGGGTGGAGTCAATGCGGCCGTAGCCGCGCCGGGCAAATTGCCGAAGGTCAAGCTCGGCACACTCGAAGTCTCCCGGCTGATACTCGGCAGCAACCCGTTCTTCGGGTTCGCCCACGGCAATCCCCAGGCGTCCGGCGAGGAAATGAAAAAGTACTATACCGAAGAGCGGATCATGGCGGTGATGGACGAAGCGGCCGAGCAGGGGATCACGGCCGTCTGGACGCCCGCCTATGACCACTGGATTCGCCTGTGGAACAAGTACCGGAAACGCGGCGGCAAGCTGCGGATATGGATCGGCCAGCCCGACCCGAACCCCGAGCTCATGAAACAGCACATCACGGCTGCCGCCAAGAACGGCGCCAAGGCAATCTGCATCCAGGGCGAAAAGGTCGACGCCCAGTTTCGCGCCGGCAAGTGGGACGTGCTCCGCGGTTGGCTGGATCACATCCACAGCTTCCATCTGCCGGCAGGCATGGCTTCTCACCGGCCCGACGTCCATCTCGCGGCCGAAGAGAAGGGCCTGCCCACCGATTTCTACCATCAATGTTTCTTCCAGCCGGAAAACTACAGCAAAGAGGTCCGCGACCTGGCAATCGCCGCGATCAAAAAGCTCGACAAGCCGGTGATGGGCTACAAGGTCCTTGCGGCGGGCCGGATACCGGCCAAGGAAGGCTTTGCCTTCGCTTTCAAACACCTGCGCCGCAAGGACGGGATCTGCGTAGGCATGTTGCCGAAGGATGATCCGGACCAGGTGGCCGAGAACGCCGGCTTGGTGCGGAAGACTTCCCTCGAAAGTTAGGACTATGCGCAAGATCAGTGCCGTTTTCTTGCTCGTGCTCTGGACAACGCTCGGCACCCGTTCGCCGTTGGCGCTCGGCGATTGGACCGAGCGACGGCCTTTCGTCGGGAGCACGGGCGATACGATCCATTACTACCTTTTCACGCCGAAAAACGTCGACCGTCAAAAGAAATATCCGCTGGTGATCTGGTTGCACGGCGGGCTGAAGTCGAACGGGGTCGGGGGCCCAAACATGCCGACCGGCGCATTTTACAAAGATACCCATCAGAAGGAGCAGCCTTGCTTGGTGCTTCGGCCCGTAGCAGTCAAGGGAAAGAACTGGGTATCGCCGCGCGGGGCCGGTACGGGGAGCCACGTGCAGCCGGAGAAGCCCGCTCCGTCGATTGCCGTGTTGCTCGAATTGCTCGCTAAGGTCCTCAAGGAGAACCCCGTCGATCCCGCCGGCATCCACGTCGTCGGTGCGTCGATGGGCGGATACGGTACGTGGGACTTGATTGCCCGGCACCCGGAAAAGTTTGCCTCGGCCATACCCATCTGCGGCGGAGGTGATCCCCGGAAGGCCCCGGTGATCAAGGACATGAAGATATGGATCTTCCACAGTGCCGACGACAACACCGTCCCGGTGCAAGGGTCCCGCGACATGTTTCAGGCCCTGATGAAGGCGAAAGACCGGAAACCCGTCGTCCGCGAGGATGATCAGAAGATCGTTCGTTCCTCCCCGGATGGAAACATCCGATACACAGAGTACAAGAAAGGCGGCCACAACTCGTGGGACCACGGACTGAGCGAGCCGGAACTGCATCCGTGGGTCTTCAAGTAGGGTCGGTGTGACCATGAATTGCCGAATTGCACGTGTTCTTGCCGTGTCGTTCGCGATCATCGACTTCCCGGGTCTGGCCGTGGCGGCAGGGATCCCGGCAAACCGGTTTGTCGAGGTCGCTTCGCTCGAGACCGGCGGGCATTTCTTCAGCCAGGTCGTCTACGCACCGACGGCCAAGGCCCTCGTCTCGTGGGGAACCCAGACGCATCACCACCCGATCCGCACGCACGAGACGCGGCATTTCCTCATCGGCGAAAACCGGTGGATCGACGCGTTTCCGCCGGAGAAGGAAAAGGATTGGGCCGGGAAACCCAAGCAATGGGGCGACTGGGACATCTGCGAGACGGCCGGCACATTCTACGAACGCGACGGCGTGAAAATGCCGCGGCCGACCAGCAGCTTCTACCAGGTCTGTTGGGACGACCACAACCGGCGGCTCGTGTTCTACGTCGCGTCGATGACGTTCAGCTACGAACCGGTGCGGCGCGAGTGGAAGCTGATCCACGACCGCTCGGAGAAAGAGCAGCCGCCGGCGCTTTTGCTGTGGAGTTCGCTCTGTTACGACCCGGTGAACAAACAGGTGATCCTGTTCGGCGGGGGCGGCGTCAATCGAGCGGACGGGCGGCCGCACACCTGGGCGCTCGACGTCACGACCGACCGATGGCGGAAGCTCGATCTGGAGGTCGAGCCGCCCGCCCGCTGCAACTCGCGGATGGTCTACGATAAGAAGAACAAGCTGATTGTGCTCTTCGGCGGCGACGCCCAGGACAGCGGGCTGGCCGACACCTGGGGCTTCGACGTTGCGAAGCAGCAGTGGCAGGAGCGGAAACCGCCCAAGAGTCCCCACCCACGCCATTGCCACGCCATGGCCCCGCTCGAGAAGTCGGGCCGGGTGCTCTTGGTCGGCGGCCGCGCGGTCGCCGACTATCGCGAGGAGAAGAAGCTCTCCAACCAGGTTTGGGTCTACGATGCCGCCGCCAACACGTGGACACCGGTCGATGCAGAACTCCCCGAAATCCGCGGGCAGGAGTGGTGCTGCATGGAGAACATCCCGGGCACCGACGAGGTGATTCTGGTCGTCTCGTCAAAGTACGACCACAGCCAGCGGACGTACCGTTTCCGTTACGACCCTAACGCACCGGCTGCCGATATCGAAGGCATTTCCCCAGGCACCGTTGCGTTGAAGACCGAGCGGACCCAAGCGTGGTACGAGGACGTCCCGCCCGCCGGTCCCGAACAGCACGTCAAAATGCTCGCCTCGCTTCCGGTAAACAAGTGGGTGGAGATGAAACCGCCGAAGTCGACCCGGGGCCGCACCTGGGGCTCGGCCATCTTCGATACCGACCGGGGAATCGCCATGAAATGGGGCGGCGGCCACAGCGGCTACCAGGGGACCGACATGGCCTTCTACGACGTGGCGGCCGACCGTTTTTCGATCGACCGGACGCCCGCCTTCACGCCCGAGCCGTTCGACCGCTGGGCGCGCCGGCCGTGCGGCCGCACGTTCTTTAACCAGCCCTGGACCCGACACATGCGGCACACCTGCGCATACGACGAAATACGCAAGCTGGGCGTGTTTGCCGACGCCGGCGGCTCCGAATGGTACGACCGCGACGCCGACACGGTGGTCAAACACACGTGGCTGTACGATCCGGTCCGGCGCCAATGGCTGGAGCCGATCGGACAACCCTTCCCCGGCGGCGGATCGGTTTCGCCGATTGCCGTGCCCACGCCGAAAGGTGTTATCGTCTATCAACACGCCAAGGGCCGCATCTGGGAAGACAGCGGCGAGATGTACCGGTTCGTCGGTGAGCCGGGCAAGCCGGAAACCTGGGGATGGGAGCAGATCGAGATCGTCGGCCCCGACCGCCCGTACCAGCGGGAGTTCATGACAATCGTCTACGACCGGAAGCGAGACCGGCTGATCTTCTTGAGCCACGATCGGAAAACCAAGAAACCCGAGATGTGGTTCTTCGGCATGAAGGACCGCCGCTGGGTGAAGAACCCGAAACAGCCCGCCGGCGGCGTCAGCACCCGCGAGGCCGTGTACGTGCCCGACCAGGACGCCGTGTTGGCCTACGGTCCGGCGACGAAGGACGATCCGGTTTGGACGCGTGTCTACTTGTGCGAAACGAACCGCTGGGTGCCCTTGTCAATCAAGACACCCCGGTACACCGTTCACGAAGTGGCCTTGGAGTACGACCCGGTCCACAAAGTAGCCGTGCTGCTTTGGCCGCCGAGTTTCGAGCGGGACATCCGGCCGCACCTGTTTCGCCTTGATGCATCCCGACTGCGATAACCGGCGCCGGCCGTTGCCCGGGGTAACTCATCGGTTGACTTTCCTTGGAGCAGCGGTATCATGACGGGGGTGGCTGGTCGGTGGACGTCGCGCACTCATGAAGTCGGAACCCGCGAAAGGAAGGCATCAAGATGAAAGGCGGCACGGATATCGGGAACGTTTACAGCAGACTTCTGGTGTTGTGCCTTGGGGTGATGGCAGCCGCGGCAACGATGCCCTGTCCGCACAGTGCAGAAGCACAGTCCGATGGCGGCAAAGCGCCTCAAGAGACCGGCTCGGAAGTCTCTTGGCCGATGTATCGCGGCGACAACGCACGGAGCGGGTGTGCGAAGCAGACATTGAGCACACCGCTGTTCCTGCAGTGGGCGCATGTGTCGGCACATCCCCCCCGCCCGGCCTGGCCGGAGCCGGGCAAGGAAGTCCACCGCATGGCATTCGACTATGCCTATCAGATCGCATCGACCGGCGGGCGCGTCTTCTACGGTTCTTCCGCAGACCACAAGGTGTATGCGCTCGATTTGAGCAGCGGCAAGGAGCTGCGGAGCTTCTTCACGGAAGGGCCGGTGCGGTTTGCTCCCTGTGTGGTGGGCGATCATGTGTATGTCGCCGGCGACGACGGCTGCTTGTATTGCCTGAACAGTTCCGATGGGAAACTGATCTGGCGGTTCCGCGGTGGGCCTCGCGATGAGCGACTCTTGGGAAACGAGCAGATGATCTCCCGCTGGCCGGCGCGTTCCGGGGTCCTGGTCGACGGGGAGACGGCCTATTTCACCGCCGGAATGTGGGGGCCGGACGGGGTCTATGTCTATGCATTGCGAACAAAGGACGGCTCGGTCATCTGGAAGAACAACACGGCCAATCACCAATACATGATGCTGCCGCACAACAACTACGAGGGAATCTCGGGCGTCTCGCCGCAAGGGTATCTCGCGCTGGGCGACGGCGTCTTGGTGGTGCCGACCGGGCGGGCAATGCCGGCCAGGTTCGATGCGGCCACCGGCAAACTCATGCCGTGGAGAATCGCGTGGGGCAAACACCACCGCCCCGGCTCGGCGTGGACCATGATCGCAAAGGGCATCTTTTTCGGGGCACGCCGAAGAACAACCGGGCTGCCGGAGTCGTCGCTGGGAGAGAACAGCCGCCTCAGGCCCGAGGGGCTCATGGCGTGGGATCTGCACACGGGCCGGGCCGTGTTCGCCTTGGAGAATGTCTACCGTGTACTGCTTTCCGGCGACACGCTTTACCTGACCGGCGGCGGCTACTCCGGCAAGGGCGACGGCACCGTGATGGCGGTCGATTTCGCGAAACTCCCCAAGGGCGCCCAGATCGTGGCGCCCCACACGCTCGGCCACGAAGGTGCGGGCGCAAAACCGATGACGATCACCCAACAAGCAAGGTGGCAGACGCCCACCGGACGCATCTACGAACTGATCAAGAGCGGCGATGTCCTGATCGCCGGAGGCGCCGGCACGGTCCGCGTTCTCGACGCCCAAAGCGGCAAGGAACTATGGAAGGCCGACGTCGAAGGGCAGGCGCGGGCGTTGGCCGTCGCCGACGGACGCCTGCTGGTTAGTACGTCGACCGGCCGGATCTATTGCTTCGGCCAACAGAAGGTCGGCCAACCGGTAGTGATGGACGAGCGCCAGCGGAAGAAAGATCCCGCTCCGCCGGAACAGACCAGGCGCGCGAAAGAAATTCTCGACAAATCCGGCGTCCGGGCGGGATATTGTCTGGTCCTGGGGCCGGATGATCCAGACTTGCCGTTGGGGCTGATTCAGCAATCGGACCTCGACGTCATCGTGCTCGAAAAGGACGAGGAGAAAACCGCAAAGGCACGCCGCCGATTCGATCAGCTCGGCTATTACGGCGTGCGGATTGCGATTCATCAGGGCGATTTCGAGACGCTCCACTACCCGCCGTACTTTGCGAATCTCATTGTTGTCGGCAAGCCGTTGTCGGGTGATGCAAAGGCTGTTGATCGATGTCTCCGCCCGTGCGGCGGCGTGTTGGTAACTGTGTCCGGGGGTAAAGTTGAGAAAGTCCGGCGGCGCGGTCCTCTTCCGGGGGCGGGCTCCTGGAGCCATCCGTTTGCCAACGCCGGGCGGACCTCGGCCAGCCGGGATGAGCTGGTGCGGCTACCGTTGAAAACGCTCTGGTTCGGCGGCCCGGGGCCGGCGCGCATGGTCGACCGGCACCGCTACCCGCCCATCCCGGTCTATGCGAACGGACGCTTATTCATCGCGGGGCAGCACTGCGTCATCGGCGTCGACGCCTACAACGGCCGGGAGATGTGGTCGCGGGAATTGCCCGACGTCGGCCGCTTCCCGGGCCAGGACCGCGGGGCAAGCGTCGTGGCCGACGACCGGTGCGTCTACGTCCCCCACGGCCTGACCTGCCTGCAACTCGACGGAGACACCGGCAAGACCTTGCAGACCTATCGGCCGCCGGCCGAATTGAAGTTGCCGCAACAACCGGCGGAAGAAACCCCAAAACAACCAAAGGGCAAGAAGGGTAAGAAGAGCCGGACCGCGTTTGTCTTCAACGAAGTCGAATGGAACTACCTTGCCGTGACCGACAAGGCCATCCTTGGCACCGTCGGTGCCGCACAGGTTCGCAAGTCGTTTGCCAACTGGCCGATTGCCGCCCCGCGCGGGGAGTATCTCTTCGCGCTCGACAAGAAGAACGGCAAGACGCTTTGGGTCTACGAGTCGGAGCATGCCGTGACGCCGAAGTGCATCGTGGCCGACGGCCGGCGCGTTTACCTGTTGGACCAGCAAAACGAACGTGGAAAGATCGGCGAGGCAACGCTCAAGGCCCTCGACATCAATACCGGTTCGGTCGTCTGGAGCCATCCCATCAAGGATCGATGGGAACTGCTGCTGGCGGACAACTGTCTTGTGGCGGCCGGCACGGGGTACACCGTCTTTGACGCCGACTCGGGGAAGTTGCGATGGTCGAACAACGTCCCCTTCGCACTCTACGACACCTACGGCGCGGGAGTCGATCACTATCGCTGGGGAGTTGCGCTGCGGGACTTCCCCGTGGTCCCGCCGATGATCGTGGGCGGGCAGATTCTTGCGCCGCCTCGGGCGTTCGATTTGAAGACGGGCCAACAGAAGCACCTTGCCGGCCCGCTCAGCGGTGACCAGCTCCTGCCGTTTGGCGTCGGAAACGGCGGGTGCGGCACCTACTCCGCCTGTCCGGCGCTCATGTTCCTGCGGTCCGGATCGCTGGGGATCTACGACATGGCCGGCGAAACGGGCATGCACTGGCTGGGCCAGATCAGGCCCGGCTGCTGGATCAACACGCTGCCGGCCGGCGGAATGGTGCTCATGCCCGAAGGAGCCAGCAGTTGTACGTGTGCCTACAGCTTCCAGACGTCGATCGCCCTGGTGCCGGACACGCGCCACGAGGAATGGGGCGTCTACACCTGCGAGCCGCCGAAGCAGGGCTCGCGACTGAAGAACGTATCGTTGAATTTCGGCGCCGTCGGGGACAAACGCGACAAGGCCGGGCAACTCTGGCTGGGCTTTCCGCGGCCCTTCTCGCCCCAGGCGCTGAAGGTCCCCTTCGAGACATGCGCCGGGGCCGAGTATTATCGAGAAAACGCCGATGAGATTTCGATTGCCGGGACCGACCGGCCGTGGTTGTACAGTTGCGGCGTCGAGGGCATGACATCGGCCACATTGGATTTGGACCTGACCCAGCCCGCCGTGGTTCCCAAAGCCGAACGACCGCCGAAGCTCGACGGCCGGCTCGACGATCCGTGCTGGGACGGGGCCGAACCGATCGAGTTCGTCGACGACTCCCGGCGTGTTGACGCCCGAATCCGGGCGTGGCTGCGTCACGATGCGGAGAACATCTACATCGGCTTCCGCCGCGAGGCGTCGCACAAAGACGGAAAGCTGGTTCCTTGGACGACGAACACCGAAGGCGACGGCGCCCCGGCCTGGCAGGACGACAGCCTGAAGGTTCGATTTCTCACCGGCGCCGACCCCTTCTCCTATCTGTTCCTGTCGGCATCCGGTGCAAAATTCACCGGGCAAGGAGGCCGTGCGATGACCATCAAGCCGGCCAAGACGCACTCGTGGCGGACGGCTGTGTACACGACGCCCGAAGCATGGTCGGCGGAAATCGCGATCCCGGCCAAGGCCCGCAAGGGCCTGAAGATCTTTCTCGAAAGCTTCAACCGGACCGGCGTGGGACCGGAGCGAACCTTCTACAAGTTCCGTTCGTGGCGTCGCTGGTTTGTGACCGGGGGCGAAGCCGATTTGGTTTTCGAACGGCCCACGGCAGCGCCGAAACCTCGAAGCTACACGATCCGTCTGCATTTTGCCGAACCGGAGGAGTTGAAACCCGGCCGGCGGATCTTCGACGTCAAGATCCAGGACAAAACCGTGATCCAAGGATTGGATGTTGTCTCCGAAGCCGGCGGGCGCCGAAGAGCACTGACCAAAGAGATCGAGGGGATCCGCGCGTCGGACACGATCTCCATCGGTCTTGTCCCGTCGGCAAAGAGCAAATACGCCGCCATTCTCAACGCAATCGAGATTGCTGAAGACAAGTAAAATACGGGCTTGTCGGCGAGCAATCTTCACACTTCGCCGGGCGGCGGGTGCCATGCCCACGCTTGCCGTGGGCATGTTCTGCAACGCCCACAAACATGCCCACGGCAAGCGTGGGCATGGCACCCGACAACCCACAATCTCAGTTGTCACAAGGTGCTAGGGGTTTGTCAAGTCTTAATTTTGGGGTCGCCACGGTCGCCAGAGCGTGGGATTCCCACGGTCTGGCGACCGTGGCGACCCCAATTTCAAAATCTGACAGAGCACTAGCCTAGGGGTTAGGGGCTGAAGTGGAAGGCGCCCCCGATTTACATCCGATTACGTGGGGCAGGCGGGCCTTGAAAGCCCCGCCGATATCCTTTGACTTTTTGGGGGGATCGCTTATACTGCGCCTGATAAGACCCCCGTGCCAAGTCCGGGTCCGTCTCGGAAGCGTTTGGCTCCCAATAGCTTACGACGAAACATGGCGGTGATTTTGAGGGTTGCACGGCCTCCCCAAAACGCGCGTCTACGGACTTACCGGGAACTTGTGAATCCTATGTTGTGCCGTCATTCAACGGAATCGGCATTCCACCATCTGCGAGGTCAAGGATGAATGAAGGCGATCATAAAGAGGCTGCTTAACAATTTGGGGTACGATCTCACAAAGGTATCGCCTGCTGGCGGCAGTGGTGCTGATCGCGAGTTGTATGCTCCGCTGTATAGTCCATGGCTCGGGTCTGGTCCGTTTGAGAAACTGTTCGATCGGGTCAAGCCGCATACGCTGGTCTCTGTAGACCGCTGTTATGTTCTCTACACGCTTGCTCGTCAGGCCGTGTCGTTGGAGGGTGACTTTTGGGAATGCGGCGTCTATCAGGGAGGAACCGCAGTGCTTCTCGCCGAGGTTGTCGCAACAACGCAACCGGCAAGAACGAGACTGCACCTTTTTGATACCTTCCAGGGCATGCCGGGAACTGATCCGAAGAAGGACTTGCACAAGAGAGGAGACTTTGCAGATACAAGTTTGCGTGCTGTTCGGGAGCGGGTCGGCAGAGAGGACGTGGTCTCCTTTCATGAGGGTCTTGTTCCGGACAGCTTTGCCGGTTTCGAGGAATCGCATATCGCGTTTGCGCATATTGACGTGGATATTTGGCAATCGGTAACGGATTGCTGCGAGTTCATTGTTCCAAGATTGGTCCATGGCGGATTCATGGTGTTTGACGACTACGGTTTCCCTACGTGTCCCGGTGCAAGAGAAGCGGTAGACGGTTTTTTTCGAGAGAGACTGGAGAAGCCTTTAGCCTTGCCGACAGGACAGGCAATTGTGTTCAATTCATTCAAGCCGGCTGGCATGAAGAGTCATTCGGCACAACCAGACGCTGCAGCGGACGCGGACAAGCTGCGCCGGTGAGCTTGACCGTCAGCCCTCGGAGAATCCGCCCGTCCCGGTGTGATAGAATCCGGTCCTCAACAACTCAGAAAAAGGGAGGTGAATTGTGAACATTCCGCGCATTGGGTGGTTGGTTGTGTTGGCCGCGGGGATGTTGGCTTCCTGGGGATGCGGCAAGGCAAAGGTGAAGCCCAAGAAACCGGAACTTGTTGCGGCAAGCCCCGAAGAAAAACGCGCCCTTGCCGAGATCAAGAAGCTCGGAGGCCGTTTCGAGCGATCGCGAGCGCCCAAAGGGACGCCGGCGGGCACGCTGATGCCGGTGGTCGAGGTGGATCTCTCGAATACTCCCCTTAGAAATGCCCGGCTGGAACCCCTCAAGGCGCTGGCCGACGTCGAAGTGCTGCACCTTATCAATACTTCTCTTGGCGACGCCGGGCTGGAACATTTTCAGGGGATGACCAGACTCAAAAGGCTGCACCTCGGCTACACGCAAATCAGCGATGCCGGGTTGGAACATCTCAAGGGGATGACCAACCTCGAAGAGTTGCACCTTAGGTGCACAAATGTCGGCAACAGCGGGCTGGAACATCTCCGGGGGATCAACCTCAAAAGGCTGAGGCTCAACGGCACGCAAGTCGGCGACGCCGGCCTGGAACATCTCAAGAGAATGACCAACCTCACCTTGCTGCACCTCGGCAACACGCAAGTCACGGACGCCGGGTTGGAGCACCTCAAGGGGTTACCCTACCTCAGATATCTGGGGCTCAAAGGCACGAAAGTCACCAAGGAACGCGCCGCGGCACTCAAGGAAGTGATGCCACACTGCCATATTGACCTTTAAGAATGCTGGCTCAAAAATAACTTCGCCTGGTTGACGTACACGAAACCTTTACCAATCACCAAGAGGTACACTCCATGATTTGGAAATCACGCTCGGCGACGGTGTTTGCCGTACTGTTTTTGTTTGGCGGGGCGTCTCTCGCGGCGGACGATCCGCCGCCGAACGGGAAAGGGAGCGAGGAATTCACGCCGAAGCAGACCGATCTGCCCGTGGCCCCGCCCAAGAACGCGATCGTCTTGTTCGACGGCAAGAAGCAAAATCTCTTCCTGAACAAGGAGGGCGGCGAGATCGACTGGCCGATCGAAGACGGTGCACTCGTCTCGTCCAAGGGCAGCCGGCGGGCCAACCACATCGTCTCCAAACTCCACTTCCGCGATGCCGACATCCACGTCGAATTCATGCTGCCGGAAAAGGGAAGCGGCAACAGCGGCGTCTACATCCACGGCAATTACGAACTCCAGGTGATCAATTCCTCCGGAAAGAAGAATCCGGGATCGGGCGATGCGGGCGCGATCTACGGCTTTGCGAAACCACTGGTTAATGCATGCCGCAAACCGGGCGAGTGGCAGGTGTACGACATCCGTTACCGCGCCCCGCGGCGCGACGAGAGCGGCAAAATCGTCGAGGAAGGGGCGATCACCGCATGGCTCAACGGCCAAAAGGTGCAGGACAACTTCAGATTCGGCGAACCGCGGTCGACGTATCACCCCTACCGATACCACGCCACGCCCTATCTGAAGGACATCTGGACCCGGCAGAAGAAGACGATGACCGGGCCCGTCTTCTTGCAGGACCACCACAACCCGAGCCGCTTCCGCAACGTCTGGGTTCGCCCGCTCGACGATCATGCCTTCCTCTACGAACTCGATGCCAAGTGAGCGATCCGGGGGATGCGGTGAACTGGCCGAAGTACATCTGCCGGGCGATGGTTGTTGTGGGGCTGGTCGCCTCGTGCGCACCGGCCGAGGACTGGCCGCAGTTTCACGGACCGCGGCGCGACAACCGTTCGGCCGACACCGGATTGCTGAAGCAATGGCCCGACGGGGGCCCCAAGCTGATTTGGCGCACCGAAGGCATCGGAAAGGGCTATGCGACGGTGGCCATCACCGGCGGCAAGATCTATACGGCGGGAAACATCGGGGACGACACGGTTGTTACGGCCATGGACACGTCCGGGAAGATCTTGTGGCAGGCCCGCAACGGTCTGGCGTACGACCGGTCGTTCCCCGGCGCCCGGGCAACGCCGACCATCGCCGACGGCAAGCTGTACCATCTCAACGGCGACGGCGACATTGTTTGCCTCGACGCGGCGACCGGCAAACGCGTCTGGGGCTTGAACATGCTCGAGAAGTTCGACGGCCGGAACATCCGGTGGGGGCTGGCCGAGTCGCTGCTGGTCGACGGCGACCGGGTGATTTGCACCCCGGGCGGCGAGAAGATCGGCGTGGCGGCGTTGAACAAGGAAACCGGCAGGACTGTCTGGACCTGCACCGGCCCGGGCGACCGGCCCGGCTACGTCTCGCCGAGGATTGTCGACTACGCCGGGCTGCGCCAAATCGTCACCATCATGTCGGCATCGGCGGTCGGCATCGCGGCCGAGTCGGGCAAGCTCCTTTGGAAGTACAAACACAAGGTCGCTTATGACGTGAACGTCAACACACCAACCTATCACGACGGGCACATCGCGCTGTTCGGCACCTGGGGCCGCGGCGCGACCCTCCTCAAACTCAACGTCCGCGGCGGCGGGTGCGACGTGGAGGAAGTCTGGCGCACCGAAGAGCTCGACAACGAACACGGCGGCGTGGTGCTGGTCGGCGGCTACCTCTACGGCCAGGCCGACGGCAATCACCGGGACCGCCATTGGGCGTGTCTGGATTGGAGGACCGGCAAGACGATGTACAGCGTAAAAGGTCTGCCGGGAAAGCGCTCCGGCACGCTGACCTGCGCCGACGGCATGCTCTACCTTCTGAGCGACATGGGGACGGTCGCGCTAATGCCGCCGGATCCCGGCGATTTCAGAATTATCAGCCGTTTCACACTACCCGCCGGGGGCGAGGGTCCCGCATGGGCCCACCCGGTCGTCAACGGCGGCCGACTCTACCTGCGCCACGGAAACTTCCTATACGCTTACGACGTTCGTTCCACAACCAAACAACGACGCCTGCTGCGGGCAGCGGGCGGCGGGTGATCTTGTTTGGCGGGGTTGGGGGGAGCGTCACCCGACGGCAACGGGTACGCCGGTTCCGCCGAGGTCGCCGGTTTCGGAGTTGTCGTCAGCGTCCGCGTCGCGGAGGATCAGCGAATCGATGTAACGCGGACTCCAGATATTCTGGTGCTTGACATCGGTACCCTCGGCGGCCGGGGGTTCGCACGGGTGCCACTCAACGCCGTTAACCCTTTTCGCAACTCGTTGCGATATCGTGTTTTCCGTCAAATCCGTGTTTCCGATGTGAGGACGTGCATTTTGCCACACGTTCGTCGAATGCGAAAACCG
>Ga0180432_10002104_pt1 | contig 30317 bp, 25 predicted proteins | sample SS_ome_10_FD_132414 | JGI IMG/M metagenome (GOLD analysis project Ga0180432, IMG submission 132414) | Hypersaline lake sediment archaeal communities from the Salton Sea, California, USA - SS_1_MS_2 metaG | ecosystem: Environmental > Aquatic > Non-marine Saline and Alkaline > Hypersaline >...
CCATCGCTTCGTGCAGCAGCTGCGAGACGCGAATGCTCTTCTTGATCGACTCGTCGAGGATGAACCTGATGGAGGGGACATTGCGAGTTTTCAGCAGAGGAGCGACTTTGGACTGGACGAACCCTGCGGCCTTTTGGAGGATTTTGAGGGTCTCCTGCTGCTGTTTAAGTTCGCTCATTACTGACACATAGACCTTGGCGACGCTGAAATCCCGGGAGGTCTCGACCCTCGTCACTGTAACAAAGGCAATCCTTGGGTCCTTAAGCTCAAAGAGGATCGTCTCGCTTACCTGCCGACGAATGGTCTCGTCCACTCTCTCCTGCCTACGGCTGCTCACGGTTAGATCATCTCCAGTTCGTAGTCAATTAGGCGTACTTGGTGATTGGATTCGACGAAGCTCACCAGATTGGAGAGCACGCTGTTGACGTGTGCGGTATCATTCCCCACACAAGCACAGCCGAGTTCGGCGCTCTGCCAGACATCGTGGCGACCCACTTCCGCGATCGAGACGTGGTACTTGTTGTGAATGCGGTCTTTCAACCCTTTGAGAACGCGGCGTTTGTCCTTAAGAGAATGAGCGTCCTGAACGAAGAGGACCATGCGAAGGGTGCCGACTACCAATTGGCCGCTCCGGCCGGCTATCTACCGGACTGCTCGCCGAGCTTCCGCGCCACGCTTTCGATCCTGTAGGAGATCAACTCGTCTCCTTCCTTGATGTCGTCGAAGCCGGCAACCTTGACGCCGCATTCATACCCCTGGGTGACCTCGCGTACGTCGTCCTTGAATCTCTTCAGGGACTGCAATTCGCCGTCGTAGATCACCCTACCTTCGCGCACGACTCTTACTTTGCTTCTCTGGTTTATGCTGCCCTCTTCGACGTAGCAGCCTGCGATAGTCCCGATACGAGAGACCTTGAATGTCTGCTTGACGGTCAGCCGTCCCTCGATGACTTCGATCTTCTCGGGAGCCAACATGCCTTCCAGAGCGGCGCGAATGTCGTTGGTGACGTCGTAAATGACCTGATAGAGCCTTATCTCGACCCCTCTTTCGTCGGCGGCGCGGCTGGCCTTGGCGTTGGGCATGACGTGGAAGCCGATGATTACCGCGTCCGACGCATCCGCAAGGAGAACGTCGGACTCGGTTATCCCCCCTACGGCGGCGTAGAGTATGTTTACGGCGACTTCCTTACCGGATAGCTTCTGTACGGAGTCGCGCAGCACTTCTACCGAGCCCTGCACGTCGGCCTTTATTATCACGCGCAGCTCCTCGGTCTTCCCCTCCTTGAGCGTATCAAAGACGTTTTCGAGGGAAACGTGCTTGCGCCGGGCCATCAAGCTTTCCTGGCCGCGTCGCTCGCGCTCCGCGGCGACGGACCTGGCCTTGTGCACGTCCCCAACGACGTAGAATCTGTTTCCCGCTTCAGGCAAGGCAGAAAGGCCGGTGATCTCAACGGGGGTCGACGGGCCCGCCTCGCGAACGGCCTTGCCCTGCGAGTCGTAGAGCGCCCTCACCCTGCCGTAGCCGCTGCCGGCAAGAATGACATCTCCCTTGTGGAGCGTCCCATCCTGAACCAGCAGGGTGGCAACCACGCCTTTCCCCCCACTCACTCTGGCCTCCAACACGGTGCCCGTAGCGGGCCTGGCGGGATCCCCCTTCAGCTCGAGCATCTCGGCTTCCAACGAGAGCATTTCGAGAAGGTCGTCGATCCCCTGCTTGGTGATCGCGGAGGTTTCGACGAACACGGTCTTGCCTCCCCATTCCTCGGCCGTGAGGCCGCGCTCGGCCAACTGCTGCTTCACGCGAGTAGGATTGGCATCGGGTCTGTCGATCTTGTTAACGGCAACGACGATGGGGACGTTCGCCGCCTTGGCGTGGGCAATGGCTTCGTCGGTTTGGGCCATGACGCCGTCATCCGCCGCCACGACAAGCACCACAAGGTCCGTGATGTTGGCGCCGCGCGCCCTCATTGCGGTGAAGGCCTCGTGGCCCGGGGTATCAAGCACTACGACCTCGTTGGCATGCGCCTTAACTTTGTAAGCGCCAATGTGCTGGGTGATCCCGCCCGATTCGCCCGAGGTGATGTCCGAACTTCTGATGGAGTCAAGAAGGGATGTTTTCCCGTGGTCAACGTGTCCAAGAAGAGTGACCACCGGGGCTCTGGGCTCCGACGCCTGGCCGGGCTGGGGGGCGACGGACTCGAGAAGCTCTTGCTCAATATCTTGCGATTCTTTCACCTTGACCTTCAGCCCGAAGGCTTCGGAGATCATTCCGAGGGCCTCTTCGGGGATCGGTTCGGTTATGCTGACCATGATCCCGTGGGATACAAGGGTCCTGAGGATGTCGGACGCCTTGAGTCCGGCTTCGCTCGAAAGCGTCTTGACGGTAACGGGGAGCGAGACTTCGATATCGGTCTTGAGCGGGCCGGTGCGCCTTGGTACCCTCCGCCTCGCCTTCCTGCGGAACCTGGGTCTGCCTCTGCGCTTGACGCGAGGCGCGATCCTCTGGCGCACAACGGGCTCGGCTTCCAGGGCGGCTTCGGCAACCGCAGCGGGCTTCCGGACTTCCATGGGGGGCTGTTCCCTCGGGGGCGCTTCGGGGCGAGGGTGAGGGGGGGCCTTCTCGGCAGGCGGGGGTTCCTCCTTGGCTTTTGTGGCGGGACGAGTCGGGGGCGGGGGCTCCTTCTTCGGCTTGGCCTTCCGCACGAGAGGCTTCTTAGGCTTAGCCTTTTTCGGCGGCTCCGCCTTCGGCTTCCCCTCGGCGGGCGCCGCAAAGGATGACCGCACCTTGGCCGCCGCCTCGTCGTCGAGAGAACTCATGTGGCTCTTTATGTCATAGCCCAGCTCTTGGCACCTTGCTATCAGGGCCTTGCTCTCGACTCCAAGCTCTTTGGCCAACTTGTGCACTCTGACGGACAAGCCTCAACTCCTATGCCTGGTCACGGTCCTCTTCTTTGATCGTCTCCTCAACCTCGGTGGTTTCGGAAGGCGGCATTTCGCCTTCGTCAGTGCCATCGTGGCGAGGGCGGTCGTCTTCAGGCTGTACGGTGCCCTCAACTGAATCGTCTTGGGGCTCGAGCACCTCTTCAGTCGTTGCACTTTCTTCGGGCTCTCCAGACTCCTGAGCTGCTTCCTCCGCCGCCTCTTGGGCCGCCTTCTCTCGGGCTTCAGCAGCGGCACGGAACTCCTCCTCGGAGGCCCCTTCAGCCTCTGCGAGTATCTGGAGCGCCTTATCTTCGTCGATCCCCTCGGCTTTCATCAAGGTCTCAGCCTTGCTGGAAGCGACTTCTCTGGCGGAGGTAAACCCGAGAGCCAGAAGCGCATCGAGGAGAGGGCCCTGAACCGCGGGAATTCTGGAAAGGCGTTCCCTGGCAAGCTCAGGCAGATGCTCGGCGTCCTGCTCGGTTATGATGTCGATGTCCCAGCCCGTCAGCCGTGCGGCGAGGCGGACATTCTGCCCCCGCTTGCCGATGGCAAGTGAAAGCTGGTCTTCTTGAACCACCGCGCGGGCGCGACCGATCTCCGGGACCAGAATGACCCGCTCTGCGTCCGCTGGTTTGAGGGCGTTTTGGATGAAGTATTCGGGTTCCGGGTCCCAGCGGACTATGTCGATCTTCTCGCCGTTTAACTCGTCGACGACGTTTTTTATCCTAGTTCCGCGGATGCCGACGCAAGCGCCGACGCAGTCAACGTTCTCGTTGTGGGAAACGACAGCGATCTTGCTGCGGCTGCCGGGCTCACGCGCAACGGCCTTTATGTCGATTACGCCTTCGGCGATCTCGGGCACCTCAAGCTCAAAGAGCTGCCGTACGAGCTGGGGATGAGTTCTGGAAACGATTACGCTGACGCGCTGGCCGAGCTTCAGCACGTCGACTATGACAGCCCTCATGCGTTCGCCCGGGTAGTAGGACTCCGACTGAATCTGCTCCCGGGCGGGGAGGAGCGCCTCAGCTCTGCCCACGTTAACTATGACGCTCTTTCCTTCAACGCGCTGAACAACGCCGTTGACGACTGTCTCCATGCGCTGTATGAACTCCTCGTAAACGGCGTCGCGTTCGGCTTCGCGAATCTTCTGGACTATGACTTGCTTGGCAGTCTGGGCGGCGATTCTGCCCAGTTCGACCGGGTTGAGCTTGCGCCCGCCTTCGAAGGCCGAAATGTCGCCTGTTTCGCGGTCTATTTCTATGGTGATATCCTCTTCAGCGCCGAAGTGTTTTCGCGCGGCGGAGAGAATGGCCAGCTCGATCCCCTGGAACACTATCTCCTTGTCGATGTTCCGGTCCTTTTGAATGACTTCAACGAGTCTGAGGATTTCGCCGTTCACCGCTCTGAACTTCCTATTGTCTTATAACTAAAAGAGTGGGATATTACCCCACTCCTCAACCCGCAAGCCTTCGACGACGTGGAGGCTCAGCTATCAGCCCGATTAAGGGAGATATTGTCCCCCGTAGCCTTATCGAAGAGGTGTACCTTGTTGATGTCGAAGAGGACGCTCAGTTTCTCATCGACTTCCGCATCGTGATGCGGCTCGACCCTGGCCACCAGCTCCCACTCTCCTGCCTGGAGGTGGAGGAGCTTCTCGTCACCCAGGGGCTCCACAACTCTGACGATGGTATCCACGGGCCGGTCCTTGCACTCGGGTGAAGCGTTTCGCGCGTCCTCGATATCTTCCGGTCTTATGCCTAGGGTTACCTCCTCCCCCACGTGGTCTGAAACTGCCGACCTCAGCGGCTCGCAAATGCGGACCTGAACGGTACCACCGTCGAAGACCATCTCGCCCGCCTTGGTGGCGAGCCGGCCGTCGACGAAGTTCATGGGCGGAGTGCCTATGAAGCCTGCAACGAACTTGTTCTCCGGGCGATCATAAAGCTCTATGGGTCTGGCGACCTGATGCACCATGCCGTTGTTGAGGACGGCGATCCTGTCTCCCAGCGTCATGGCTTCGATCTGGTCGTGGGTCACGTAGATCATGGTTGTCTGGAGCCGATGATGGAGCCTGCTGAGTTCGGCGCGCATTTCCACGCGGAGCTTGGCGTCGAGGTTGCTGAGCGGCTCGTCAAAAAGAAATGCCTTGGGCTGGCGAACGATGGCGCGTCCGACGGCGACTCTCTGCCGCTCTCCTCCGGAAAGGGCCCTCGGACGCCGGTTAAGGAGATGCTTTATGCCAAGAATAGTCGCGGCGTGTTCCACGCGCGTCTGTATCTCCGCTCTGGGGAAACGCCTCAGCTTGAGCCCGAAAGCCATGTTGTTGTAGACGGACATGTGCGGATACAGGGCGTAATTCTGGAAAACCATGGCGATGTCGCGGTCCTTGGGGGGTATGTCGTTGACGAGCCTGCCCCCTATATAGACGTTGCCTTTAGTGATCTCTTCAAGCCCCGCGATAAGCCTGAGGGCGGTGGACTTCCCCGAACCGGAGGGGCCGACGAGCACGAGGAACTCCTTGTCCTCTATGTGCAAGCTGACGTCTTCCACCCCCACGACATCCCCAGGGTATGTCTTGGTCGCATTTTCAAGGACGACTTCCGCCATCAAGCTACTCCTGCCGCCGCTCGCAAATCCGGCCCTTCATAGGCTGGAGGCCGGAGTCCTCATTCTATTCCGGCCCCCATGCATGTCAAGTCATTTTACCACAAAGCTGCTCCTGCCGCACAGGCCCGGGGCGTTTCCGTCCGGGGCCGGCGACAAGCCCCAGCGGTGCTTTCGCCCGTCTGTGCGGATGGGAGACTTCACCGCAAAGCGTTGCGAATCGAGGCGGCAGGCTCTTGCGAAGAGACGATGAAAGATGTTATACGAAGCATGAGATTTTCGCAGGAGCGATGACGGGGCTGCGAGAAGGGGGTTGCTGCAAAGCGTCATCGACCCGGGAGATGCCGTGCGGTTGTCTTAGTTGCCGCTCCCAGATTCACCCAGGGGGCAGAGGTCTTCCGTTTCGGGTGGAAGTGGGGTTTGCGGAGGAAACATGCCGAAATTGACCCAACAAGAGGACCATAGGCGCAAGTCTGGACGTGAGGCGGTTGTTACATCGCTTGCAGCCTTTTTGCTGCTTTGCGGCTTGTTGAGGGCGGAGGAGCAGCCGGTCAAGCTTTCAGTCCGGGAAAGCGTGGATATCGCGCTGAGGAACAACCGTGCGCTGGCAGCGGCCCGACAAGAGACCATGAAGGCGCAAGGGAGTATTGTGGAGGCAAGGTCGGAGGCCCTGCCGGAGCTATCGTTCACCATCGCCGCTACCCACCAGGGCGAAGCACCCGAAGCCGAGTTCGAGGGCGAATCAATCTCTTTCGGCAAGAGAGACAATTACACGATGACGGCGAATCTCTCTCAGGCCCTGTACAAAGGGGGCCGGATTCGGGCAGGTCTCAGGGGGGCCGCGCTGTTCGAGGATTACTCCGAAGAGGGGGTTCGCGAAGCAGAGAGCGCCGTTATCGTGGCTGTGAGGAAAGCGTACCTGGATGTGCTGTTGCAGGAGGAGCTCGCGTCGGTTCAGCAGCGGACGCTGGATCTGGCTTTGCGAAACCTGGATGACGTGAGATTGAGCAGGGAGGCGGGGACTGCCAGCCGGTTCGACGTGACGAGAGGAGAAGTCGAGGTGGCTCAGGCTGTTGCGGCCTTGACGGAAGCGCAAAACTCCCTTCGTGTGGCGCGGAAACGCTTCCTGAACGCGCTTTCACTCGATCTGAACACAACGTTTGAACTCGGCGATGAGCTATCGTATTCGGCGGCTGAACTCGACGAGGCCGCCGCTACGGAGCTGGCGCTGGCCAATCGTCCCGGTCTGGCGCGGGCGAAGCTCGCGGCCGAAATGCAGAAGGAAGCGGTGACGGCCGCGCGGTCGCCCTCGCTGCCCCAGGTGTTCATGACAGGAATATGGCAAGGAGGGACGCAAAGCCAATTTGGCCTTGGTGGCGAAGGAGCCTGGCAAGAGGGCTGGCAGGTAGGCGTTTCGGCTTCGCTGTCGCTGTTCGACGGAATGAGGACGCGCGGCAGAGTGATCCAGGAAAGGGCGGCACTAGAGCAGGCCGAGCTGGCCGAGTTGGATTTGAAGCAGAACGTGTTGCTGGAGGTAAGTGAGGCTATCCTGAGCATACGAAACGCGGAAGAGCTGGTTAGGTCGCGGCGCGAGGAGGTCAGGCTGGCCGAGGAGAGCGAGGGGCTGGCTCGAGATCGTTTCAAGGCTGGTAAAGCTACGCAACTGGACATTCTGGACGCGCAACTGGCATTGACCGCGGCGAGGACGGGACTGGCGACCGCTACGTACAGCCACGAACTCGCATTGCTGGAACTGGAGCGGGCGACGGGGGTGATAGACCGGCCATCCGGGGCGGAAGCCCTCTTCAAGCGCACCGCAGACGGAAACCCCGGTAATGAAAGGGATCTCGCTGCCCATTGAGACCCGGAAATGGCGGAGCAAGTGCAGAGGCCAAGCGGGCGGAGCACAGAGTCCGGCGAACATATAGGCGCGTGGATCGCGCTGTCTCTCGGCTCGGCGCGAAGTGCACAGCTTGCGGGAATTGCTGTTACTTCGACCGAGGTTTCGTCCTGTACGCATCATCGCTGGAAGTTGAGTACCTGCTGAGCAACGCCGGCGCACCATCGGAACTGGTGCCAGGGAGATGCCCGTATCACGGGCCGCCGATGTGCAAGGCCTGGGACTCGCGGCCGCTGGGCTGCAGAACGTACTTCTGCGAATCAGGCCGGAAGGCGGACCTCGAGGAAATCCACAACAGGGCGCTTCGAGTCCTAAAGCGCGTGTCCAGCAGAGAGGGACTGGGGTGGCGATACGCTCCGTTGCTCGAGCTGATTGCGGAGAAGGTCTGAGCAATTGCTGACAATCCCACGCGGCGTGGTTGACAAGATTGTCTCGGAGGCGGAACAGTCCCACCCAGACGAATGCTGCGGGCTGTTGGCGGGCAAAGGAGAACTGGTCAGCAGGGCTCTGCCGATAGCAAATGCGCAGGTCTCGGCCACCGGTTACTTCATGGATCCGCAGGGGCAGTTCGAGGCGGCCCGGGTAATGCGACAGGAGGGTGAGGAGCTCTTGGGGATCTACCACTCGCATCCTATGAGCCGGGCGTACCCATCCGAGCGAGATGTGAAGCTGGCCTTTCACGACGTGGTGTACCTGATCGTATCGGTCTTCGAGGGCGAGGCGGGCGGCAAGGCGGAATGTGAGGAAATGAGGGCGTTCAGGATCACCGAGGGGACAGTCGCCGAGGTGCCGGTCAGGATTTCCTGAACCTGCTCACGCGGCCTCTTCGCTCATCCTCTTGACCTGAACGGAAATGGGCTTAGATACTCCGGCCTCTTGCATCGTTATGCCGTGGAGAAGGTCAGCAATGGCCATGGTACGTTTGCAGTGCGTGATGATGATGAACTGCGACGTGCCGAGGAACTCCTGGAGGAGCTGGCTGAAGCGGTCGATGTTCTTTTCGTCGAGCGCGGCGTCCACCTCGTCGAGAATGCAGAACGGAGCGGCCTTTGCCTTGAAGACCGCGAACAGCAGCGCCACTGCGGTAAGGGCCTTTTCGCCGCCGGAAAGGAGCGTGATAGACCTGGGATTCTTGCCAGGCGGGCAGGCAATGATGTCTACGCCGGCCTCCAGCAAGTCCACGCCTTCTTCAAGGATCAGGTCTGCCCTTCCGCCGCCGAAGAGTTTGCGGAAAAGCTCGCGGAAATTCTCCCGGACTTTGGCGTAAGTCTCTGAGAATAGCCGGCGGCAGGTGGTGTCGAGGCGCTGGAGAGTGTTCTTGATGGACACAGCCGCCTTGTCGAGGTCGTCGCGCTGAGCTGTAAGGAAATCGAGGCGCTCCTGCAGGCGTTCCTGCTCGGCGATAGCTTCGAGATTGACGTTGCCGACTCTCTCGCGTTTTCTGCGGACTTCGGCAGCTTGTCGTTCAACCTGAGCCCAGTCCACGCTGTCATCTTCTTCGTAGTCCTGGTAGAGCTGGAGAAGGTCGCGAGCATAGTCGGTTTGGACTCTTTCGCAGAGGGCCTCCATTTTGACGCGGAGTTCGCCGGAGGAGGCCCTGAGCTCCTCGCGGCGGGCTGCGAGTCCTTCTCGCGACGCCCCTATTTCGTCGAGCTTGCCGCGAAGCTCACTCGCCTGCGCATGAAGAGACTGGACTTGCAGCTTACAGTCGGCGATGCGCGTCTCAAGCTCCCGCCTGACATCGGCGGTGCCTTCGATGTGCCGCCGGGTCTGGGAGACTTCCTGTTCGAGAGCGGCCTTTCGCACGGCGCACCTGTGGATTTCGGCGTCGGCGCGGTCAATGGCCTTATTCTGATCGGCGACGGTTTCGTCGAGCCTTTGCAGTCGGGCCTCGGCCGCCTCTTTCCGTTCCTCACGCTGAGCAAGCTCGATCTTGAGCGCGGTGACTTCCTCGGACAATCGAACCAGTCCGGTGTCGGCGGAGTCAATCTCGCCGGCGATCTGGGAGATGCGTTGCTGTTTCTTACCTTCCCTGCCCTCGGCTTCGCAGATGTCCTTGCGAACCTGTTCTTCGGTGCGCATTGTCTCGCGAATGGTGAGTTCAAGCTCTTCCAGTTCAGCCGCGTTAACGCGCAGAGCATCGTCGAGTTCGGTTCTTCTGGCGTGAGCCGCCGCCAGCTCCTTCTCCGATTGTGACAGTTCGGACTCGCATCGCGAGATCGCCATGCGGAGATCCTCTTCAGAACTCAAAGCTTTTTCAAGCTCAGTGCGCTTACGGACGGATTCCTCTCGGAGGTGCGCGAGGGCGGATTCGGCAGCGGCCACGTCGTCCTGAAGCTGTCGCAACTCACTCCGACGGGAGATGATGCCGCCGGCACCGGTGCCGCTGAGCCGGACGACACCCGCGGGCTCGACAACATCTCCAGAAGGCGTAACGAAGCGAACCGACCCGGCCGACGCGGACAGCCGGGTGATGGCTTCGTCCAGGTCCCTGACGACTTGAGAGCCGGAGAGGAGTATATTGACCAGTGCAGTGTACTGCATGTCGCAGGCAATCGCTTCGCGAAGATCGTTTGACACGCGCTCTGCGCCAATTTGCCTGATCGTGTCAAGGGGAACCAGGCACAGGCCGCCGAGCTTTCTCTCTGCGAGGAACGAAGCAACGCCGAGCGCATCTTCGAGAGTTCTGGTGACGACCGCCTCTGCCGACTCGCCGAGGAGGGCCTCCACGGCTTTGGCAAGGCGCACGTCCACGTGGAGAAGGTCGGCCACCATGCCGACCACTCCGTTGAGCCGCGAGTCGGGCTTGCCTGACTCGGCAAGGACCGTGCGAGCCGCGGTGCCGACTCCTTCCTGCTTGCGTTCAAGGTCTTCGAGCAGGTCCTTCCTGGAGAGCAGGCGTTCGAATTCAGCCCTCTTTCTGTCGGCGGCGGCCTTTATCGAGTCGAGTTCTGACTCGGCGGCGACACGGAGTTCGCGGAGCTTTCCAAGCTGAAGCTTAGAGCCCTCGATGCCGGCACTTGCGGCACGGATTTTCTCCTCGATGTCGGAGCAGTTGGCGGAAATGTGCTCGAGTTCGTGACGCAGCTCAGTCTGCTTTTCGCGAAGCCTGGCAGCGCGTCCCGCAAGGGCCTTCCGCTCGGCGGCTAAGGCGCTGAGGTCGTTGTGAAGCCGCGACTTAGCCTGAAGCAGACTGAAGATCTCCTCTTTGGCGGCGGCCAGCTCGCGTTCGAGCGCATGCTTCTCCCCCGTGAGCCGCTCGGCCCTGCTCAGGCGGTCGGCCAAGCCGGCCTTCGTCTCAAGAAGGGATTGCGAATCCCTTTCGAGCTGCTGTGATACGGACTGAAGCTCCGTCTCGCAGTCCCGGAGCTTTGCGTTGTATTCTGCAAGTTCTTGCCGCGACCGGGCCTCGGTTTCGTCGAGCTCCGCGATCCTTTGCCGATTGACCTCTACCTTCTCACGGGCAGCTCGGACTTCTGTATCCAATGCAGCAAGTCGGGCTTCGGCGGATGAGGCGACTTTGTCCTTTTCGGCGGCCTGGGATTCGAGTTCGCGAAGTTCGCCAGAAAGCTGCTCCATTTCAGACCGCACTGCCTCGTCCCGCTGCTTGAGTTCGTCCAGTTCGTCGAGCACGGCCGTGCGCTCGACGTTGAGGACATGTAGGCGATGGCGCGCCAAGCTTATTTCGAGGTCCGTCAGTTCGACAGTGTACTCGCGATACTTGCGGGCCTTGGTGGCCTGGAGCTTGACCGAGCGAAGCTGCCGGCTGACCTCGGCGATTATGTCGGCGATGCGGGTGAGGTCCTGCTCGACGCGTTCAAGCCTGCGAAGGCATTCGGCACGTTTGGACTTGTACTTGCTTATGCCCGCGGCCTCTTCGAGTATGGCGCGCCTGTCGCGGGGATTAGATTGTAGGAGGATGTCGACCTTACCTTGAGGTACGACCGAGTAGGCGTCAACGCCCAGGCCGGTGCCCATGAGGATGTCGCGAATGTCTTTCAGGCGGCTGGCCTTGCCGTTGATGAGGTATTCGCTTTCTCCGGTCCGGTAGAGCCTGCGGGTGAGGGAGACTTCGGGGACATCAAGGGGGATCTCGCCCGCGCCGTTGGCGAAGACTAAGGAAGTTTCGCAGTAGCCCATCGGTCCGCGACCGTTCTCGCCGCCGTAGATGAGGTCGACCATCTCCTTGGCGCGAAGCGCCTTAGGGCTCTGCTCGCCAAGGGCCCAGAGGACGGCATCGACTATATTGCTCTTGCCGCAGCCGTTCGGGCCGACGAAGGCGGTAAGGCCGTCGTCGAACTCGAATTCGGTCTTGTCCGCGAAGGATTTGAAGCCGATAAGCTCAAGGCGCTTCAGACGCATTCTGCCTCCAGTCGACGAGTGTCAGTTCTGTGTTGCACAAACGTTGGCAAGATGTAGAATAATTGCGTGGGAGCGCGCACGGAATGTGTTGGGGAAGGAATTCTGGCACATTCACTCCGTTGCTCGTGGCTTAGCAGCGGATGTTGTTCGCGCTCCCACATTGTTTGCAGTTAGATCCGTCCAAACCTTTTTGCTCTATTCTATACCCAGCTCTCTTTATCAGCAGCGCGCCGCACTCGCGGCAGTACGTGTCAGTGCCATTCTCCGAAGACACGTTCCCGATATAGACGTAGTCGAGATGTCGGCGAAAGAACTCCCTCGCTTTCTTGAGCTGGCCGGGCGTCGTCTCGGGAGCGGTGAACTTGTACCTGGGGAAGTAGGCCGAGAGGTGGGTGGGAGTCTCTCGTCCCAAGTTGTCGGCGATCCACGAGGCGAGGTCCTCAAGCTCCTGCGAAGAGTCGTTGTGTCCGGCGATGATGAGGTTGGTGACTTCGAGATGGGTCGCCTTCGAGGCGGTCATGGCGGTTTGGAGAACGGGCTCGAGTTGGCCGCCGACGTGCTCGCGGTAGAAGTCGGGCCTGATGCTCTTTATGTCTATATTGACGGCATCGAAGAATGGGAGGAGCTGCTCGAAAGGCTCGGGGTTTATGTAGCCGTTAGTGACGAGGACATTCTTCAGGCCTGCCTGCCTGACGAGCTCCGCCGTGTCGCGCACGTACTCGTACCAAACCGCGGGCTCATTGTAGGTGTAGGCGATGCCGACCGATCCGCGGGCTTCGGCCTCTTTCAACGCGGCAGCGGGCTCAAGCGCGAAGGTCGGTGACATTTGCTGCGATATCTCCCAGTTCTGGCACCAGGGGCAGCGGAAATTGCAGCCATTTGTTCCGAGGGAAAGGATCTTCGTGCCGGGACAGAAGTGGAAGAAGGGCTTCTTCTCGATGGGGTCCATGGCGGCCGAGGTACACTCGGCGTACATGGTGGCAACAAGTCGCCCTTCCTGATTTTGCCTTATCCTGCATACGCCCGTCTGCCCGTCAGCGATGACACAGAGGTGTGGGCAGAGGAGGCAGCGTACACGAGTATCTCCGAGCTTCTGGTAGAAATACGCCTCCTTCACGATGCATCCTCGTCCCGGGGACGGCAAGGCTGGAGAGGCCGTCCACAGCAATGGTATCGGCAAAGGCGTTCTCAAACCTTTATCGCAATCGGCCTGTTGGAGGAGTCGGCGCGGCGAGCGGCAGAAGGCACAGGCAGCCGCTCGGTAGGAGTGCGGTCGGGGAGGGTAACCGACTCCATCACTTCGAGCGGCTGCCTTCAACCTGCGGGGCGGATTCGCCCCGTACGCTGCATTGGAGCACAAATCTGGCAGCCTTGGACGCCAGCATCACGAGCTCTTCGCGAGAAGGCGGATGGACGTGCTCGAACGCGGGGTCCAGGCATCTCGTGGGGCGGAAGATCTGAAGGATATAACGCCTCGCCCCCCTGAGGTCTTCGGCGATCTGCAGGATGTCATCCCCGGAATGTATCCGGGGACAGAAGGTGGTGCGAAATTCGTATTCGATGTCGCTTCTGATGAGGGTCAGAATACTCTCGCGAATGGCGGCGATATCCACCGGCACACCTGCCGCCGTGGCGTACTTGTCGGGATCCAGGGGAGCCTTGACGTCCATGGACACCGAGTCTATGAACCCCGCCGAGACCAGCTCTGCCAGCAAATCGGGGTTCGAGCCGTTGGTGTCGAGCTTGACACCGACGCCGAGGGCTCGAATTCTCAAAATGAGGGATTCGAGGTCATGGTAGGTCGTCGGCTCACCTCCCGAGATCACCACGCCGTCAATCCATCCCTGCGCTCTTCTGACCGTATCTACAACCGCCGAGAACGGGATTACCTCCAGATCGGACCTCGTCACCAAGTCGGGCGAGTGGCAGAAGGGACAACGGAAATTGCAGCCGGCGAGGAAGATGGCGGAAGAGATCCGGCCTTCCCACTCGATGAGCGAATTGGCGATGAGGCCCTTTATGGGCGGACGGAACTGGGAGGATGCGGTCATCATTTTTCGGCCAGATAGAGCTTGAGTTCTCCGGACTTCGGGATTCTGCCGTCCCAGCGGGCGATGTCTCTTTCGCCCTGCCGGAGGATCGTGGTGGGTACGGAGTCAACGTCATTGAACATCCCTTCGGCGAGGCCTTCGACGGTCTCCATGTCGTGGTATTCGAGGACGACCGCGTTTTGAAGGCCCAGTTTTTCCAGAAGGAGAGCTATCTTCCTCTTGGTAGATAGGCATCTGGCACAGCCGTTTTTCCCAAAGAGACTTACGACCACCGGTGTTCCCCCTCACTTGGCCAGGACGGGCGAAGGCGCACTTAACGAGTAGTTGCCCCGTTTCCTGTCAGCCAGTTCTCCAACCTTGGACTTGTTCCAATTGTCGACCCGGCTGTAGTAGCCGACGACACGGGTTATTCCATAGACATCTTCGGAGCCGCATCTTTGACAGGAGTCGAGAAGCCCCGAAAGCATGACGTTGCACGTATTGCAGATGGTGAACTCGGGCGAGATTGTTATCTGCGCCGCTTGCGTGTTGTAGTACACCTTCCTGACGAGGTTCAATATGCTCGATGCGGGGGGACGCTCCTCCCCCACGAAGCCGTGGATGATGGCTCCCGATTCGATCATCGGGTGGAATTTGCTCTGCGTCTTGATTCGGGTTACCAGGTCGATCGGGGCATCGGCCCGCAAATGGATGCTGTTGGTATAGTAGGACGAATCGTCCTCGATGCTTCCCTTGAGCACGCTGGAGGCTTCGCGTGGGAAAGAACGCAGGTCAACTTTGGCTAAGCGTCGCGTGGCGCTCTCGGCGGGGGACTCTTCGAGGGAAATCTTAAGGCCAAGCTTTTTCCCGTACTCCTTCGCCCTGAAATACATGTAGGAGAGGATCTTGAGGCCGAGCTTGAGCGTTTCGGGGCTCTCGTGGAGTTCCTGGCCGGTGAGGTGGAGGACGCATTCGTTCAAGCCGATAAGGCCGATTATGTAGGTAGCCTGGTCGAGGTCAACGTAGGGCCTCCCGTCTAAGGCGGGCTTGCCGATCTGCCACAGCGGCATCTCGGGTCCGGACATCATCTTGGAGATGAAGTTCCTCTTCTGCAGGTGCGCCTCTATGACGAGGTCCATGGCCCGATCGACTTCCCGGAGGAAGCCGTCCATGTTTCCGCGTCCGGCTCGGTATGCGGCCTGGGGGAGATTGACGGTGACGTTCTGGAAGCCGCAAAAGCGCATCGACTCAGGGTGCTTGAGCATGTGGTTGTCGGTGATGGTGGTGCGGAGCCGGCAGCAGGCCGAGAGGGTGACCTCGTCGCGGTCGAAGATGAAGTATGGGACGCCGTTTTCGCTGGCGATCCGGCAGGCGTACTGTAGAAGCTCGAACTGTTCGGGGTCGTTGAAGGTGTCGTCGCATACGTGGAAGTCGCACTTGGGGAAGGCGAAGATGTGGCCGTGCTGGTCCCCTTCGCGCCAGACATCGAGCAGCGCGCGGGCGAAGTCCATCGCGGTCTTCTGATAATCGCCGTAGGTTCGGCCGTTGTACCTGCCGCCCGGGCCGACGGCGGGGATGGACCTCATGTATCCGGGGACGCCGGTGTGGATGTTGAAGTCGAGGAAAAGCGTCTGGCCGCCCCGCGAGAAGGCGCTCTGTGACGAACTGAACAACAGGTGCTGGGCCTCCTGCTTCATCTCGGAGTGTCCCATCCCTTCCACGTATGGAGCGTAGAGCACGTTTATGTAGCCCACTCCCAGAGCACCGGCGTAGTAGGCCTGCATGGAGGCAAGAAAGGTATTGAGGTGGCCGGTCAGGGTGCGCGCGTGCTTGGCGGGGGCGGAGCTCGTGTCGAGGTTGTTCAAGGACAGGCCGTACTTCTTGAGATATTCGAGCGAATGCGAGGAGCAATAGACCCTGACCGGATAGCCGAGGTCGTGAAGGTGCACGGTACCCCGCATGTGCGCGTCGGCGATCTTCTTGGAGAAGATTTCCTGCAGAGCGTATTGCTTGAGCGTGTTCTCTGCTATCGCGAGGTTGATTGCTTCGGGGTTGTTGGCGGTGATGTTGCTGTTTTCTTTGCTCTTGGAATAGATGAGTTGCTCGAGGTCGTACTTGGGGGTTCCGATGACCGTCTGGCGTTTCAGGTGGGTCTCGAAGCCGCGCTCGAAGAGCTCGTTATCCACAAGCTCCCGGATGAGGGAGGTGGAGATGCGGGTCAGGCCGGAGTCGAAGATCCTGCGCTCGACGGCGCCGGCGATCTCGGAGGCGACGTCCGTGTCGAGGTCGGCTTCCTTCTCCAGCGCTTCTATTATCTTGCCCTTGCTCCAAGCGGAGACCTCGTCCCGGGTTACCCCGTCAACCAGCAGCAGTATGTCGGTGCTGCCGTTTGCGACTTTCTTCTGCTTATGAACCTTGAGCCTTTCGCGCAGTCTGGCGCGCCTGTCACGATAGAGGATGTAGGCCTTTCCAGTCTTGGCGTGCCCTGTCTCGATGAGGACCTTTTCGACCATGTCTTGGATTTCTTCGATGGTAGGTATCCGATCTTCGAAGTTCCTCTCGAGGAAGAGCGTAACCACGCCTGCAAGCTCTTCCGCGAGGGACCTGTCCTCGCCGCCGACTGCTTGAGCGGCTTTGAAGATGGCGTCGGATATCTTCTTCTCGTCAAAGGGGACCACCCTGGAGTCCCTCTTACGCACAAACTTCACACGTGCCATTTCCAGTCCCCTATCCTGCTGTCTCGGAAGAAAGCATGGGCCTTATCTCATCCACGAATTTGCTCACGTCTTCGAAGTCTCTGTAGACGGAGGCAAACCTTACGTAGGCAACCTGATCGAGCCTCTTTAACGCATCGACCACCATCTCCCCTATTTCGGAAGACGGCGTCTCGCCGCCGGATGATTCGTTTATCTTTGCTTCGATGGAGTCGACCAGCCGTTCGAGAGCTTCTACTGAGACCGGCCTCTTGTGACAGGCCTTGAGGAGGCCGTTCATGAGCTTCTTTCTCTCGTACAGTTCCCTCTTTCCGTCCTTCTTGATGATCTGAAGGGGGGTCTCCTCAACGCGTTCGTAGGTGGTGTACCTGCGATTGCACTGGCGACACTGCCTGCGACGGCGTATCACGAAGCCGTTGGCAGTGTACCGGGAGTCGATCACCTTGTCCTTCGGGCTCTTACAGAACGGACAACGCATCGATCCGCACCGGCGAAAGGGTCCAGAAAAACGTGCCACAAGAGCGCCGGAGGCGAAGCGAAAGCCCGGCTAACGGCGCTATCAGGCCCATCATCTGACGGCATTTGGCACAGTAAGATACCAGATGTAGCGTGTCAAGGGTGTCCCGGCCATTTTCCGCGGACGCTGGCCCTAAGGTCTTTTGCCGCCGAGACTTTCTCCGAGAGGATTTATTAATCGAGTTCCGGGGCTAACAGGCAGACCTCCACATTTCCCTCAGACAGCATCTTCGATGCCAATTCATCCGGATAGGGAGAAGCGATCACGACCCTCTTGACGCCGGCGTTTATGGCCATTTTGGAGCAAAGCGTGCAGGGGTGGTTGGTAACGTAGAGGGTAGCCCCGTCGATCCTGATGCCGTGTCGCGCCGCCTGGAGGAAGGCGTTCATCTCGGCGTGGAGGCCCCTGCAAAGCTCGTGGCGCTCCCCCGAAGGTATGCCGAGCTCGTCGCGAAGGCACCCTATTTCGCTGCAGTGGGGAAGTCCCATAGGCGCGCCATTATAGCCGGTCGCCAGTATCTGGCGATCCAACACTAGAACTGCGCCCACCTTGCGCCTTATGCAGGTGGCTCGCTCGGCGACGACGTGGGCGATCTTCACGAAATACTCGTCCCAGCTCGCTCGCTTCGGGGAAGCCAGATCCATCGATTCACCTCGCAGTGAGTCAATGTAACACTTAGCGGAGGTCTGTGCAATACCGCCCCGCAGGGGCCGCTGGGCACATTTGGCTTGAATTGACAACATGGGTGTGGTAATTTATTATTTGGAAGCCCCGCAAGAAGGCTTGACCTATGACCCCGCAATTTTGGCCCAGAGGCGGAGGCTGGCAACGATGGACCAAGATAACCTGACGGATCACGCCCGTAAAGCCCTCCATCTCGCGCGCGACGAGGCGCGCAGATTCCGACACAATTACATAGGGACGGAGCACATACTTCTTGGGCTGATAAAGGAGGGAAGCGGGACTGCGGCGACGGTGTTGAAGAACCTCAAGGTGAACCTCAAGCAGGTGGCGCTGGAGGTGGAAAAGACCCTCCCTTCAGGCACTGAGCCGATTCCGAAGACTTCCGAGCTGCCCTTCACCGACAACGCCAGGCGAGTATTGGAGCTGGCCAACGAAGAGGCCCGCGGCATGGGGCAGACGTACATAGGAACCGAGCACATGCTGCTTGGACTGCTGGGGATTCCGAGGGGATACGCCGCACAGATTCTGCAGAGCGTGGGGATCAAGCTGGACAGGGTTCGCGAAGAGGTGCTCAATTTCGCAAGCGCGAGTTTCGGATTTGAAGCGGCCGAGACCGGCACAACGCCCAAAGGAAAGTCCAAGACTCCGGCGGTGGACGCCTTCAGCAGAGACTTGACTGAACTCGCCCAGCGGGGCGAAATCGACCCCATAATCGGACGCGAGAAAGAGATCGAGCGCGTGATCCAGGTGCTCAGCAGGCGTAAGAAGAACAACCCCGTGCTGCTGGGCGAAGCCGGAGTGGGAAAGACGGCGATAGTTGAAGGCCTAGCGCAGGCGGTGGTGCAGGGAAGCGTTCCCGAGCCGCTGCGGAACCGCCGCATAGTTGCGTTGGACCTCGCGATGATGGTGGCGGGGACCAAGTACCGGGGTCAGTTCGAGGAACGGATAAAGGCGGTCATGTCGGAGGTGCGGCGGGCGAAGAACGTGATAGTGTTCGTCGACGAGCTTCACACCATTGTCGGCGCGGGAGGGGCGGAAGGCGCGATAGACGCTTCCAACGTGCTCAAGCCTGCTCTCTCCCGGGGTGAGATACAGTGCATCGGGGCTACCACGCTCGACGAATACCGAAAGTACATCGAGAAGGACAGCGCGCTGGAGCGGCGATTCCAGACAGTCATCGTCGAACCTCCGTCGAAGGAGGAGACGCTGGGAATACTCAAGGGCCTGCGGGAGAAGTACGAGAGCCACCACAACGTCCGGATAACCGACGAGGCCCTGGAGGACACGGTGGAGATGTCCTCCAGGTATATAGCCGGAAGGTACATGCCCGACAAGGCGATAGACGTGATAGACGAGGCAGGGGCTCGCGTGAGGCTGAAGACGATGACTCCTCCGCCGAATTTGCAGCACCTTGAGGAGGAGGTAAACCGGCTGAACGCGGAGAAGGACGAAGCCGTGGCCGCGCAAGACTTCGAGCGAGCCGCCAACCTGCGCGACAAGGCGTCGCAGGTCCGCGCCAAGATGGAGCGGATTCGGAAGGAATGGCACAGGACATCGGAGCAGAACAGGGCGTTGGTGGATGAGAACGTGATTGCCGAGGTGGTCTCTTCCATGACGGGCATTCCTCTTACGCGGCTCGAATCGGCGGAGGCGGAGAGGTTGCTCCACGCGGAAGAGGAGATGCACAGGATGGTGGTAAGCCAGGAGGAGGCCATAGGCGTCATCGCAAAGGCGATCCGCAGATCGCGGTCGGGGCTGAAGGATCCTACGCGGCCTGTGGGGTCGTTCGTCTTTTTGGGGCCCAGCGGGGTCGGCAAGACGCATCTTGCGCGAGCGCTGGCGAAGTTCATGTTCGGAGACGAAGACGCCCTGATTCAGATAGACATGTCGGAGTACATGGAGCGGCACAACGCCTCGAAGCTGATAGGCGCGCCCCCCGGATACGTGGGGTACGAGGAGGGCGGACAGTTGACCGAGAAAATCCGCCGGAGGCCGTACTCGGTCGTATGCCTGGACGAGATCGAGAAGGCGCACGCGGACGTGTTCAACATGCTGCTGCAGATCATGGAGGAAGGCCGGCTGACCGACAGCTTTGGGCGTCACGTGGACTTCAGAAACGTCGTGCTGATAATGACTTCCAACATCGGCGCCGAAGTGGTCAAGAGCCAGGGAGGGTTGGGATTCCGTCGGGCGGGAGCGGAAATGAACTACGAGAACATGAAGCAGCAATTGACGAAGCTGGTGGAAAAGCGCTTCCGTCCGGAGTTCCTCAACCGGCTTGACGAAGTTATTGTTTTCAAGCCGCTGACGAAGGAAGACCTTTTTGCGATAATCGAGATGCAACTGGAGGAGGTCCGTGCCCGGCTGAGGGAACACGGTCTTACGCTGGAATTGACGCAGGAGACGAAAGAGTTCCTGATCGAGAAGGGGTATCACCCGGACTTCGGCGCTAGGCCGCTGCGGCGGGCCGTCGAACGGCACGTCGAGGACAAACTATCCGAAGAAATACTCAAGGGGAGCTTCAGCGGGAAGAGTCAGGTCATTGCGAAGGTTCAAGACGATCAGGTGGTCTTCGAGGCAGATGGGGACAGTGAAGAGGCTCCTCAGGCGGAGGACATCGCCGCTAGGGCGTAGCGCCATGGGGGCGCGGTCCCTCTCACGTAGTGCCGCCAGGCTTACTCGAATGCCCTTCCTATAAGGTTGACGCGGGGCTCTGCTGTTCGGTCCAGAGGCGGAAGGTGGGGAAGAAGCGCACCGTATACGTTTGCCAGGAATGCGGGGGCCGCTTTCCAGCCTGGTCCGGCAGATGTACCTCATGCGGCGAGTGGAATAGTCTCGCAGAGGAATTGGTGGAAACCTCCGCCAAGCGCGGCAAAGGGGTTTCCTCGTTAGCGCCGTCGGCGATAGCACTCACCGAGATACCCCTGTTCGACCAGGCAAGGGCTTCCACAGGATCGCCCGAACTCGATCGCGTCCTCGGCGGCGGTCTCGTCCCAGGCTCCACCATCCTCATCGGGGGCGAGCCGGGCATAGGGAAGTCCACTCTGCTGCTACAAGCCTCCTGCGGGATCGCGACTCAGGGCAGGGTGTGCCTGTACGTAACGGGAGAGGAATCCGCTGAGCAGATCAGGCTGAGAGCCGAGCGCGTGGGAGCGTCGCACGGGGGCGTTTTCGTGCTGGCGGAGACTGACATCGATGCGATACTCGCAGCGATAGAATCCAGGCGTCCTGACGTGCTGGTCGTGGACTCGGTCCAGGCTGTTTCGGATGCGGAACTCGCATCAGCGCCGGGAACGGTAACGCAGGTGAGACAGTGCGCCGCCAAGCTGGCGCACGCCAGCAAGGCTACGGGAGCTCCGGTGTTCCTGGTCGGTCACGTGACGAAGCAGGGAACGCTGGCCGGGCCAAGGACGCTGGAGCACATGGTTGACACCGTTCTCTACTTCGAGGGCGATCGCTACCACTCATACCGGATGCTGAGAGCGGCGAAGAACCGGTTCGGCTCGACGGACGAGCTGGCGGTGTTCATGATGACGGACCGAGGGCTGGAAGATGTGGATAACCCGTCGGCCCTGTTTCTCCAGGGCCGAGAGGAGCCGCGCACCGGCTGCGCGGTAGCCGCGTGCATGGAGGGCACACGCGTCCTTCTTGTGGAGGTTCAGGCGCTGCTTTCCCCCTCACCCTACGCGGCGCCCAGACGGCAGGTCACGGGCGCGGAGCCGAGGAGAGTGGCAATGCTCGCGGCCGTGCTGGATCAAAGGTGTCGATTGAAGGTGGCGACCAAGGACATCTTCGTCAATGTCGTGGGAGGAGTGAAGGTGGAGGAGCCGGGGATCGATCTGGCGATCAGCTCGGCAATGGCCTCGGCCCTTAAAGGGAAGCCGCTCCCCAGTGACTTGGTGGTCTTTGGGGAGGTGGGTCTGACGGGGGAGGTGCGTCCGGTGAGGCAAGTTGAACAAAGACTGAACGAAGCTGAGCGTCTGGGATTCCGGACCGCGATGCTTCCCTTCGACGGACGCAAGCCCAAAGAGCGGTCAGCCATGGGCCTTCATAGGGTGAAGACCATGACGGAAGCGCTGGACGCGCTGTTTTGAACTCCTGCGTACCCGAGGCCCGTCAGATCACTCCCGATGCGTGTGTGATCGGCCCTCGTACATGTCGGCACAAGTCTGGCAGCACTGGAGGGAAAACGGGACTTCCAGCCCATGGGCTTCCATCAGCTCGGTCCGGGACAAGATTTCGTCCGCCGGCCCGTCGCCGACTACTTCTCCCTCGTCGATCACGACGACGCGCTGACAGGTCTTTCGGATCAGTTCAAGGTCGTGCGCGGCGATGATCTGCGCACCGTCGATTCGGTCCAGGAGCTCGATCAGTTCTTTCTTACCTTTGGGGTCAAGGTCAGAGGCGGGCTCGTCCAGCAGAAGCACCCGCGGCTCCATGGCGAGAACGCCGGCGAGCGCAGCGCGGCGCTTCTGGCCGGCTGAAATGCGGTACGGGGGGCGCTCGTAAATCTCGGGGGGCATGTTGACTTTGGCAAGGGCGGACCTTGCCCGCTGTTCGGCAACGCCCTTGTCAATCCCGATATTCCTGGGGCCGAAGGCAACGTCCTCGATTACCGTCGGATTGAAAAGCTGGTCGTCGGAAGACTGAAAGACGATGCCGAGGATCTGCCGGAGCTTCGGCAACTGCTCCCGGTCGTGAGGTGAAAGGCCGTCGACGCAAATCGTGCCCGTGAAACCTTGAAGGACCCCGCTCATGCACAAGAAGAGCGTGGACTTCCCCGCCCCGTTGGGGCCTATAAGGCCGAGGCGCTCCCCCTCGTGGAGGCTGAATGACACGCCGCGCAGGGCTTGGGGGCCGCTTTCGTAAGCAAAGGACAGGTTCTCCACGACGATCAGATGCTCGTCTTCCATATGGTAAGGTCCGCAACTAGAAGTCCAACTGATATTATGACCATCGCTGCGGTCATGGCAACGTCCCTCGGGGATATTTGCCAATTGCGAAGTGCGTACAGTTTTCCGCGAAACCCCCTGCACTGCATCGCCTCCCACACGCGCGAGGCGCGGAGATAACTTCTGACGAGGACGGAGGCGGCCATGTTTGCGGCAGTGCGATACGAATGGGAGTTGGCCCCCATTTGGAACCCGCGTGAGGTCGCGGCGGCCTTGGTGTCTTCGGCCTCTTCGAGGAGTATGGGGAGATAGCGCAGACATATCAGCGTGAGTTGAATCAAGCTTCGCGGCACTCGGAGCGATTGCGCCGCCCACAAGGTGTCGGTCAGATGAGCGGAGTTCACAAGCACGACCGTAACCGCCACGAGAGATAAGGCTTTGAGGTAGATCAGCACGGCAAATTCGAGGCCGCCGGCATGGACGGCTAGAGGTCCAAGCTCTAGGAGGACACGCCCGCTTCCCAGGAGCGGCAGTATGATGAGGAACGGAAGCAGGAAAGCCTGAAGCCCGAGGAACCGCCGGAGCAGAAATCCAAAGGGAAGCCTGGATGCAAGGAGGATGAGCAGGGCCACTGCGGCGCCCGCCACCGCCGCTTCCAGCGAAAGGAGAGAGGCAATGACGGCGATGAGCGCGCCGAGAGCGATCAGCTTCAGACGTGGTTCCCACCTGTGGATTGGGGAGAGCACGTCCGCATAGCTGTCCAGATCATGATGATGTATCCCCATCGCCCCTCTCCCCTTCCCTCTCGACGGCCTGCTCGAGCCGCCGGAGGCGCTTGTTCATCTTCACCTCTATAGCGACCGCAGTTGCCATTGCGATGAGCAGCAGCCCAAGGAGCGCGCGTTCGAGCGTACGGCTTCGGTCTTCGGGCTCGCGCTCCGCCCCCCGGTAGGTATCCGCCGCTTCGCTGCCAGGTAACGGCTCGGGGCTGGAGGTGCCGCCCGCCCCATCAATGCGGAGCTTAGCGAATTGCTTGTCGGATATCGTGAACTTCTTGACGTGGCCCTCGCCCAAGCTCACGACGAAAAAGAAGCGCTCCGCGACCTGAGGGCGGAACCGAAACACCCCGTCTTCGAGTTCTCCCTTGGCCACCTCTCTCTCATCTTCGCCCAGGACAAGCACGGTTCCCTTCTTGGGAACGTTGCCGCCGGAAATCCAAGCCTCGACTTGGATGACCTTCCCTTCATCGACCACGTACGCGTCGGCACCGACAGCGTGTGCGGCGGCGATGCCGGAAAGGAGAGCCGTACCGACAAGGAGAGACGCGGTCGAGATGGGGCGCACTTGTTACGACTCCTTTCCTGTCTCCGCAGGCGAAATGCGCAATATGTCGGGCGCAACACCTCTGATATATCTTACCAGGAACGCGACGATGATTCCCTCGACGAACATGACGGGGACGTGAGCGATGAAAGCGAAGTATGCGACTTCCCTGAAAGCGTCTCTTTCCGTGTATCGGGCAAGAGGCGCAAAGGCCAATGCCGCGAATAGCAGGGCGGCCGACCCGAGGACGGCCAGCGCACCCGAGGCGAAACCCCACCGAAAGACCGCTCCCCCGCGGGAGAGCCGCTCAAGCAACACGAGCAGCACCGCGACGAAGACACCCGAGCTTACAGACACAGACCGGACGAGAGTGTCCGAGAGCCCTCCTATTTCGGAAAGGGCCGAGAAGACGGCGAGAGGCGCGGCGGCGGTGATCAGCATGGTCGCCCCAACATAAGGAAGCAGGCCCGAAGAGCGGGCTTTAAGCCCCCTTCGCATGAGAGCCCCCGCCAGGAACCCGGGAACAGCCATTATTACCGTGTTGACCCCTATCACGCTGAGCCCGCCGTGACTCAAGAGGGCTGCCTGGAGGAAGAGGGCGACGATGATAGCGGGGAAGCATTTCGCTCCAAGAGCAACGCCGACGAGGGAGTTGAGGGTGAGATGCACACTGGTAGGGGGGACTCTTATATGTATGAGGCCGGCGACGAAGAATCCAGCCGTCATGATCCCGACGCGCGGATAGTCTCTGTCCTCTATCTGTCGGAGGCCCCACGCGACAAGAGGGCCGGCCGCAAGAAAGCCGGCACCAAGTGCGACGGGATGGAGCACTCCGGTGGAGATGTGCATCAGATGCCTCGATTGGGCGAAGAAAAACCCACTGCTCCCAGCGTCAGGCTCACCTGCCGATTACCGTAAGGGGCGCAACGTTCATCCAGAACGTGCTCCGCTCGATTAGTTCTCCTGTGTGTGCTCCCTCGGTAATCTCAGTTCCGGTTTCGTGAACAGCCGTGGCGGCGAACCATCCCTCCTCGTGAAGACCGAAGGTAACGATGCCGTTGGGATCGCTTTTCGCCTCGAAGGTTATGAACTCCTCGCCGGGAAGGTCGTATTCATCCGGAATGAACGGCTGCAGCTTCTCGAACTCGACCTCACAGCCGGGGAAGGGTTTCCCGCGGCGGAGTACCTGGAGTTGGATTACCCCGCCGACCTGGAGGCCGTAGGGCCTTGTAAGAGGGACGAGTTCGAAATCGAGCCCTGCTTGCTGGTCCCAACCCAGCTTGTCCTGGACGTGAAGTACGCTCTTGGCGTAATCCTGGAGGAACACTTCCTCATCCTCGTCCCACAGCAGGGCAGCCTTCATCGCGATGAGGTAATCGCCCCGCTCCTCTACCTCGAGCTTGAAGGAATATGCCCTGTGCTGGGCCTTGTCCTCGCCGAGCACGCTGCTGCGGTCGAGCGCCCCTAAGAGCTCCATCCTGCCGCCGGCCGGGGTAAGCGCGAACAGCGAAACCGGCTTGGTGGCGTCGAACCAGATGTGCTCGTAGCCGTGCCCCCACAGGAATCTGTACGCAACCGTATCGCCTTTTGCGGCGGACCACGTTACATAATCCTCCGGAAGTATCACGTTGAAATGAGCGATTGCCGATGAGGTGACTAACAGCAGAACAATCGAAAGCGTCCACCCGCATGACCTTACCATCTCCTGCTCCTTTCCAAAGTGATCGCGAACAGCGCAGGCACTAGTAACACGATAAAGACTATCGTGTTACGCCCCCCTTGTCAACGGCGAGTCGATCTAATTCTCGGTTAGCTGGTTCAAGCCGGGCTGCAGGAGCAGCGATATTGAGCAGAAAGGGCTGAGGGGATATGCTGGACTGGCGGGCGGAAAGCGCATTATAGCCGGCGAGGGACACGCCCTGCGCCGGCTATCCCAGCGGCGCTCGAGGCGGAGACGGATGAGCGAAGGGCATATCCTCATATTCCTGATCCAGGTGCTCCTGATACTCGCGCTTGCGCGGGGAGCGGGGGAGCTGCTGCGGAGGTTCGGCTACCCCAGCCTGGTAGGCGAGATACTGGCGGGGGTGGTGCTGGGGCCGACGATCCTGGGGAAGTTGTCGCCTTCCCTGTTTGCGGCCCTCTTCCCCGATGACCCGATTCAGCAAAATATGCTGCATACGGCATCCTTCTTGGGCCTGTTTTTGCTTCTCCTGACAACAGGGCTCGAGGTAGACGTCTCGGCGGCATGGCGGCAGAGAAACATTGCGCTCAGGATAGGGATAATAGGCGTGGTCGTGCCGCTAATAATTGGGTTCGCCGTTGCCATGGTCCTTCCTTCCAAGTACCTCGTGTCGCCGGCGAACCGGCTCATTTTCTCGCTGTTTCTGGGAACCGCTGTGGCGATAAGTGCGATCGCGGTCATCGCGAGGGCGTTGAGGGACCTGGATCTACTGAGGACCGACCTTGGATTAATCCTGGTTTCCGGCTTTGCGGTCAACGACCTGCTGGGGTGGATGCTTTTCACGGTGGTGCTGGGGTTCGCGACGAAGGGCGCGAGCACGTTCGGCAGTGCTGCACTCAGAGGGGCTTTGGTGTTGGGCTTTGCCGTTACGTGCTTGACTTTGGGAAGGCGGATGGTGGGCTACGCGATAGGGCGGCTGCGGCGAATGCCGGTGGCGCAGCCAGGGGCGATACTGAGCTTCGTATGCGTGGTGGGGCTCTTTTGCGCGGCGGTCATGCAGCGTCTAGGCGTGGAAGCGGTGGTGGGCTTCTTCCTGGCGGGACTGATGGCGGGCGAATCGCCCAACCTTTCGGAAAGCCATCGCCAGAACATCAGCCAGATGGCACATGCCGTCTTCGTCCCCCTTTTCTTTGCGGGGATAGGGCTGCGGGTGGATTTCGTCGCCAACTTCACTCCCCTTCTGGTCTCGGTCATAACGCTCACCGCAATTCTGGGAAAGTTCTTCGGGGCATGGGTCGCAACGTTGAAAAGCAATCTATCAGGCCCGGACCGTCTTTCGGTTGGGATAGCTTTCACGCCTGGAGGGGCGATGGTAATCATCGTCGGATCGGTGGCCTATGGTTACGGGATCATCACCGCCGAGGTGTTCGTGGCCGTAGTCATCGCGGCACTTGTTTCCTCGGTCGCGGTGGGGCCGATGCTTGCATGGTCGATTCGGCGCAGGCGGGAGGTGTCGGTCATGGACTTCCTGGCAACTGAGGCGGTATTGCCCGATCTGAAATCTGCCGAGCAGTCCGGGGTGCTGCAAGAACTCGCCGAGGCGGTTGCCCCGCGCATTCACACATTGGATGCTGACACGCTGCATGAGGCCCTGTTGCGAAGAGAGGAGCTTGAGACAACGGGCGTGGAGAAGGGGCTGGCTGTGCCGCACGTCCGGGTCCCCGCGCTGCCAAGAAGCGTGATAGCGTTCGGCCGTTCCTTACGAGGTGTGGAATGGGACTGCTGCGATGGCCTGCCGGCACACTTTGTCTTTGTCGTACTCACTCCCGCCCGCGAAGAGGACATTCACGTACAACTTCTGGCGTTGATAGCCAGGGCACTTGGGCCGGGCGAGGTGCGCGAGCGGCTGATGGCTGCCGATTCGAAGGAGGCGCTGCTCGAGGCGATGCGCGAGGCGTTTACCGACATAGACCTTGCCAAGGGTCGCCCGCTGAGCTGCCCGATCTGACGCCGCTCAACGCAGGGCCATTTCGCGGCTAGGCCGCCGTTTTGACTGGCCAGGCGAGTAATATCGAATACAATGTTCCACTGAAACACGGGACTCGTAGGAGAAGGAGCATGGACGAGCTTTCGCCCCTGCCTGAGAAGCCCGGCTCGGTGACGGTGCTGGGGGTTTTGAACGTTGTGCTCGGGAGCTTCTGGCTGCTTGGCGGAATGTGCGGAACGGCGGCCATGCCTCTGTCGATGATGGCAGGGCGAGGCGGAACGCCGGAGTATCCCTTCGGCCAGCAGTTCATGACCTTGTCGGCGGTCCAGTCCTGCGTGGGGGCGATCGTGGGGCTTTTCTTCCTGCTGGGCGGGATAGGGCTCCTTCAAGGTAAGGCGTGGGGCCGGAAGATGTCGATTGGGGCGGCGATCGCCAAGCTTGGAATCTTCGCCATGATGCAGGGGGTTTCCGTGGTGATGGGAGCAAGCATGTTGAGAGGAGGACGCGTTCCGGGGATGGAGCAGTTCGACATGCCCAAGGAATTTGCGGGGTTGGTCGTGGTCATTGTGCTGGTGGGCATGTGTTTCGGCCTTCTCTTGAACATAGCGTATCCGGCGACCATGCTCGTGTTCATGTTCACCTCGCGGGTTCGAGAGTATTTCGCGGCGTCTGAGGGAGAAGGTCCCCCGGTCGCCGGCGAGGGGTCTGGGCCTGAAGAGATAGGTTGCTGAAATGGAGCTCTCGCGGTTGGGCAAGGTCAACGTGGCTCTGGGAAGCATCGGGGCGCTCTCGTGTTTGCTTGCGCTGGTTGCCATCATTGCCGGCAACAGCGGAATTGAGGGTGGCGCGGGGAATGAGGCAAGCGAGGAAGAGAAGTTCGACGCTTATGTCGGCGCGTACGTGTTGGTGGCGAGCCTGACGTCGATTGCGCTGATCTGGGGCGGACTGGGGCTGACGAGAGACCGGGGATGGGGACGAGGAGTCTCAGCGGCGGGAGCGGGGCTGCTGCTGGTCTTGCTGGCGGGCGGAAACTTGTGGGGTCGGGTAGCCGGCAGGGGTATCGACGAGACCGGCGGTCCGAGGGACACGGCAGCAGCGGCTGTCGCGAGCGTACTTCTCCAGCTTCTGATTGCGGCGTACGCCCTCTTTGTGCTTGCAAAAGCATCTCGCAGGCAACGGACCACAGGCCGACAGGAAGCGGGCTGATGCGACGGCCGAAGTCTTCCCTCGCTGAAAAGGCTGTGCAGGCCGCGGCGGCCCTGTTCTGCATGGTCGTCATGGGAGTGGCGGTATATCTGGAACCCGATCCTCGGGGGTACGGAACCCACGAGCAGCTTGGCTTTCCGCCTTGCAGCCTGGCGGAGTTCTTTCACTTCCCCTGCCCTACATGCGGGCTAACCACGAGCTTTGTACACATGGGGCATTTGGAGCCTGTTCAGGGTCTCCTGACACAGCCTTTGGGCTTCCTGGGGTTTCTGTTCGCCGTGGCCGTCGTTTTGGGGGCCTTGGTGTCGGTGCCTCTCGGCATCTCGTGGCTTCCCTTCCTGCGGCGGGTGAACTGGCGCGTGGCGGCGTGGAGTGCGCTGGGGGTGGGGATCGGAAGTTGGGTCTTTGAGATGGTCCGCTGGAGGTGGATGAGCTAGAGAACTGGCGGGACAAGATAAATGTGCGGGATTTGCGGAGTAATAAGTCAGACGCGAGCCGTCGAGCCCGACCTCATCAAGGCGATGATATGGGTCCTCAGACACAGAGGCCCGGACGATTGCGGCTACCATTCAAGCCAAGGCGAAGCCCCCCCCTACGCGGCGCTGGGGCACTCGCGGCTGAGCATCATAGACTTGGAGTCGGGTCACCAGCCAATATCCAATGAGGACGGGAAGCTCTGGGTGTCGTACAACGGCGAGATATACAACTTCCGGGAACTCCGGCAGGACCTGATTCGACGGGGGCATCGGTTCGCGACGAAGACCGATACGGAGGTCATCGTTCACCTTTACGAGGAGAAAGGAGAGGCATGCGTAGAGGCGCTCAGGGGGATGTTCTCTTTCGCGCTATGGGACGAACGGAACCGGACACTGTTCGCGGCGCGCGATCGGCTCGGGCAGAAACCGTTCTACTACGCGCATACCGATGAGAGATTCATATTCTCTTCGGAGATCAAGGCGATCATCCAGGACAAGAGTATCCCGAGACGTGTGGACGTCGAAGCGCTGCACCATTACCTGACGTACCAGTATGTGCCGCACCCGACGACGATGTTCGAGGGGATCCGGAAGCTCCCGCCCGGGCATTGGCTCAGGCTGGAAGACGGCAGGCTTGAGGTGAGGAGGTATTGGTCGGTTCCCCAGCCGGAACCGGCTGTGCGAAGCTTCGAGGAGTGGTGCTCGCAGCTGCGGGAGTTGATGGAGGAATGCGTGCGGCTGCGTCTGGTAAGCGATGTGCCTTTGGGGGCGTTCTTGAGCGGAGGGATCGATTCGTCGATCACCGTGGGGCTGATGAGCCGGATGACAGGGGAGCCGGTGCGGACCTTCGCCATAGGATTTGGCGACGCATCGTACGACGAGACAGGCTACGCAGCGCGCGCCGCGGAGCGGTTCGGAACGGTTCATCGGACATTCCGGGTAACGCCGGACGCGGTCGAGATCATTCCCAGGCTCGTGTGGCATTACGATGAGCCCTTCGGAGATTCGTCCGCAATACCC
>Ga0180432_10002105_pt1 | contig 30303 bp, 26 predicted proteins | sample SS_ome_10_FD_132414 | JGI IMG/M metagenome (GOLD analysis project Ga0180432, IMG submission 132414) | Hypersaline lake sediment archaeal communities from the Salton Sea, California, USA - SS_1_MS_2 metaG | ecosystem: Environmental > Aquatic > Non-marine Saline and Alkaline > Hypersaline >...
AGTGTGAAGTATGAAGTAACTGCAAGAAAGGCAACAGAAACGGCAGGCTGCAGACCGGAGGCCGGAGGCTTGAGGCACGGCAACGGGAGCGGAACGGCGGGCGGCGGGGCTGAGGCGTGAGTCCGCCGCACGGCGGATGAGGCACGGAAACGGAAGGGCCGTCCGGCCGCCCGTTGACAGCGCGCGGGGCGCCTGGTACGGTTGCAGATTCCGACGGTCAGCGGCGCGGACGGCCGCGAGTTGATCTGGAGGGGAGTGCGAATGAACTGCGTGGTCATCTGCTGCGACACGTTTCGGCAGGACATGATAGGGCATCCCGTGGTGAAGGTGCCGTCGCTGGAAAGGCTTTGCAGGGAAGGGGTTACGTTCACGAACGCGTTCGCGGAGGGGCTGCCGACGATCCAGGCGCGCCGGACTATGCTGACCGGCGTGCGGTCCTTCCCCTGGCGGTTCGAGATGGGGTCGCGCGGGTTGACGCCGGCTATCCCGGGCTGGCACCGCGTGCCCGACGAGCAGACGATGTTGTCGGAACTGCTTTTCGAGAAGGGCGTTGTGACGGGGCTGGTGGGCGACACCTATCACATGTTCAAGCCGACTCAGAACTTCACGCGCGGGTTCTGCTCGTGGGCGTTCATCCGAGGCCAGGAGGGCGACCCGGTCCGCAGCGGGCCGCTGTCGGCGGTGGACGTTTCGCCGTATCATCCGGACGGTGTGAACGATCTCCAGTGCTGGCCGACACTTACGCAGTATCTGCTGAACATGCTGGACCGCCGGACGGAGGAGGACTACCTGACGCCGCGCGTGTTCCGGCGGGCATGCACGTGGCTGGAGGAGAATCGCGAGAACGGGCCGTGGTTCCTGTGGGTGGACTCCTTCGCGCCGCACGAGCGGTGGGACCCGCCGATGGAGTTCGCCGACGCCTATTACACCACGGACAAGAGCCGCAACTACATCCAGCCGCAACTCGTGAACGGGCGCGACGTTACGCCAGAGGAGATCGAGCGGACGCGGGCGCTCTATTACGGCTACGTGAGCTTCGTGGACAAGTGGCTCGGCGTGTTGCTGGACAAGCTGGTGCAGATGCACCTGCTCGACGAGACCGTGGTGATATTCACCAGCGACCACGGGACGGAGCTGTGGGACAAAGGCCGCTTCGGCAAGGGGGGCGACAGGCTCTACGGTTATAACACGCGTGTGCCGCTGGTGTTACGACTGCCTGGCGGCGAGCAGGGGGGCGGCGAGCGGGGCGACTTCGTCCAGCATCAGGACCTCTTCCCGACCGTGTGCGGGTTGATGGGGGTCGAACCCGACGAAGCCGCCGGGCTGGACGGGCGGGACATCTTCGACCCGTCGAGCGCGCCGCCCGAGAAGGTCATAACGGCCTGGTACGGCAACGTCGGCGTCCGCGACGAGCGGTGGAACATGGTTCTGGATTCGACCCCGGGCGGCGACCGGGCGGAGCTGTATGACCTGCAGGCCGACCCATCCGAATCGGAGGACGTGCACGAGGCGCATCCCGATATCGTGCGGGAGTTTACGGAGTTCCTGGAGCGGACGCTCGGGCCGGTGCCCTATGAAATCCGCCACGTGGGGGACAAGCGCCAGGCGCCGCCGCTGTCCGCCCTGTGCCGGTAGCGCGCCCGATCTGCCGCTCGGTCCGGCTGCCGGCCTCGCGTGAGGGGGGTTGCCCCATTATGCGCCCCCTTTTTCCCGCCGCTTTTTGCGGGCCGGGCCTTCCTGCGGGTTGTGCGACAGGGGGGTGCCTCACGCACCCGTCGCGCATTGTAAGTCCTTTCCAGCGCAAGTTATACGTGTGCCATGCCTGTGGCTCACGCGCTGCTTGTCCTGCGCGGGCGGGGCGGGGCTCACCGGCCTCATTCCCGGCCGGAACGCATTGCTTGAAAACGCTTTGCACGATTCCGTAGAGTCATCAGATGCACGTTCTGGTTACAGAATCGATAGGGGGACGGGTGATGGCGCCGAAGAAGCTTATGGCGGGTTTGCTGGTTGTCGGTGTTGCGCTGGCGGGATGCACCCCCGTCCAGAAGGGCAGCGTTGCGGGCGGGGCGGCGGGAGGCGCGACGGGAGCGGCTGTCGGGCACTGCGCCACGGGCATCGGGGCCGGGCCCGGCGCACTGGTGGGCGTCGGCCTGGGAGCAACCGCCGGGGCGATCGCTGCCGAGCACTATTACGGCAAGGAAGACACGGGAGAGCTGGGCGAGCTTTCGGAAACAGTGGACGAGCTGTCCAGGGAGTTGTCGGTAAGGGACGAAGCGCTCCAGCAGCGAGAGGCCGAACTGGCCAAGGAGCGTGCCCAGCAGAAGGCCATCCTCCAGGCGTACGACGACCTGCGCAAGGACCGCCCCGTGCTGCAGACCCAGGCGCCCGACGGCGTGCAGGTCACGCAGAGCGGCAACGCCGTGACGTACACGATCCTGTCTGAGGTGCTGTTCGATTCCGGCAAGGCCGACCTGACCGACGCCGGCAAGAAGGCCGTGCGCGCTGCCGCTGCGGCGATCCGCAGGGACTACCCTGGCAGCCCCATCGAGGTGCGCGGTCACACGGATAACGTTCCCATTCGGTATTCCTCGCACAAGTCAAACTGGCATCTATCCTGCGCCCGCGCTCTGGCCGTGCTGCAGCAGCTGATCGAGTCGGAAGGCTTCGACCCGGAGCTTCTGGCTGCCACCGGTTGCGCAGACACGCGGCCCATAGCCTCCAACACCACGCCGGAAGGACGACGGCAGAACAGGCGGGCGGAGCTGATCGTGCGGCCCGCTGACACGAGAGTGGCCGAGGTAAGGACCTCGCGATAATCCCGCACCGCTCCTCAGTCACGCGGAGCCTCCTATGCGGCGGTTGCAGAGAGGATGCGTCGTCTTTCGCGGCGTCCTGCTGGTGCTGGTGGCTGCGTCAACCTTCTCCGCCTCCGGCTGTCGGGCGCCCCGGCCAGTTCCCACCTCGGAATGCGTGACGGACTACGACAGGATGAGCGACGACTACGAGCCGCTCGCCTCCCTGGTTTACATCCCGGATTCGAACGGGCCGGCCCGCTACCGGGCCGTCGCCGTGGGGCCGTTTGCCGTAGGCTCCGGCGTCGAGCCCAGAGAGCGGGCCTTCGGCTACGCCACGCTGTTCCGGGTGTTGCTGAAGCGTGAACTGGAGAAGCTCGAGGAGTTCGAGTCCGTCGCGCTCGAGAGCGGCGGCGCGGGGTCGGCTCACGGGTCGGGAGACGAACTGCGGCTGGAGGGCATGGTGACGCGTTTCGACATGGGCTCGGGCACCATGCGGTACATGCACGGTTTGCTGCCTCTGCTTCCCTCGGGCGCCACCGACCTGCAGGTCGAAGGGCGGCTCATGGAGGGTGCTACGGGCAAGGTACTGCTGGAATTCGTGGACCGTCGGCGGGGGATCTACAACACGCCCTTCGGGCCGACCCCCCGGAACCTGCGCGAGGAGCGATTCGCCATGGACCTGACGGCCAGGGATACGGCGGCGTGTCTGGCGGAACTGATCAGACAGTGGCATGAAGCGCTCCGGGATGTTGGCAACGCGGCCCGCCCGGGGCGGGCCAACTGAACCCCTGGGAGATGCGATGGGCGAGGCGGTCGATGCGAGGTCGGTTGGTCTCTGTTCGGGACCCAGGCTGCGGCGGTTGCTCGGCGAGATGGCCGGCAAGCGGGTGACGTTGATGGGTCTCGGCCTGTTCGGTGGCGGGGAGGGCGCGGCGCAGTTCCTGGTGGCGCGGGGCGCCGAGCTGACGATTACGGACCTGCGCGGCCCGGAGCGGCTGGCCGCCCCCCTGAAGCGGCTGAGTTCAGTCCCTGCGCGTTACCGGCTGGGCGGGCACGACCTGGCCGACTTCGCCGAAGCGGACCTGGTGGTGGCCAACCCCGCCGTGCCGCGGACCAATTCCCACCTGCACGTGGCGGAGGATGCCGGCGTCTCGATCACGAGTCCCCTGAACATGTTCCTGACGCTCTGCCCGGCGCCCATAGCGGCCGTCACCGGCAGCAACGGCAAGTCCACAACGGCTGCAATGCTGGCCGCCATGCTGGAGGCTTCCGGCCGCAAGGTCTGGCTGGGCGGGAACATAGGCGTTTCACTGCTGCCGTCCCTGTCGCGCATCGGCAGCTACGACCTGATCGTGCTGGAGATGTCGAGCTTCCAGCTTGCCGACGCCGGCGCGCTCTCCTGGTCGCCGCACGTGGCCGTCGTCACCAACGTGACGCCGAACCACCTGAGCTGGCACGGGGGATTCGAGCAGTACGCGACGGCCAAGCGGCACATCGTGGACTTCCAGACCGAACGGGACTTCGCCGTGCTGAACGGGCACGACGCGGTCTCGCAGGGCTGGCTCTCGCAGGGACTGCCCGGCAAGGAGATCTTCTTTGCCGGCGACGGCGGGCCGGGCGGCTTGCGGCAGGGCATGAACCTGTTTGCGGACCGACTGGTCTGGCGGGAAGGGCGGCAGGACCACGTGGTGTGTCACCGGGACGAAGTCCCCGTGCTGGGCTATCACAACGTCGAGAACGCGATGGCCGCAGCGACGGCCGCACGGTGCCTGGGAGCGGATTGGGGCAGCATCAGGAAGGCGCTGCACAGCTTCCTCGGCCTGGCGCACAGGCTGGAGCTGGTCGGTGAGTTCAACGGGACGCGCTTCTACAACGACTCCAACAGCACGACGCCGGAGGCAACCGTGGCGGCGCTGGCGGGTTTCGCCGGGCCGCGCGTCCTGATCGCCGGCGGCTACGACAAACTGCTCGACATGGCTCCCGTGGCCCGTGCGGCGGCCGCCTCGGCCGAGGTGCTGATAACGCTCGGCCAGACCGGGCCTGCGCTGGCGCAGAAGACCCGGCAGGAGAGCGTCTGCGCGGGACGCACCGTCGTCGTCAGGGAGGTCGGTTCCCTGGGTGAAGCCGTTGCCGCCGCCGTCGAGCTGTCCATGCCCGGCATGGTCGTGCTCTTCTCGCCCGCGTGCGCCAGCTACGACATGTTCGAGAACTACCGGGAGCGCGGGGACGCCTTCAAGTCCCTCGTGAAGGATCACTTCCGCCAGGGGCGTCGAAGCCGTCGCGCCTGAGCGCGCACACGCCCACCAACGAGCCCTGCCTTCAGAACGCGCCGGCCACCGTCACCGCGAAGCCGGGGACAGCTTCGTCGTCCGGCCGGGGTGCGGGGCGTGAACGGACAGCACTTGCATAGTCGGCGCCGAACTGTTATAGTGACATGGACAGAATGCGGGAGCGGTGTGCTCTCATCACGTGTCGCCAAAGAGAGCTGAAGGAGGTGAACTTATCGCTTATGGCGAAGATCGTTGTGCGGAACAATGAGTCGGTTAAGGATGCGTTGCGACGCTTCAAGAAGATCTGCGAACGCGAGGGAATCGTGAACAGGTCGAAGCGCACGGCGCGTTATGAGAAACCGTCCGAGAGACGTCGGCGCGAGCAGAACGAGAGGCTGAAGAACATTCGCAAGGCTCAGAAGGCGCGGACCTGAGGAAGGCCCCCTGGAGTCATCGAGCGGCCTGCCATGACGATGGCAGGCCGCTGTTTTTTCGGCTGCCGCGCGGTCAGCGGCAGCGGGCGAATAACCTGAAAGTGCCATGATTTGCACTGTTCTTGACGGGGTGGCGGTTCTGGTGGTAGGATATGAGTAACTAGGGGCGTGAGCCTGGGTTTTCAACTGTCTGGCCATCTGAGGAAGTGGACGATGCCGTCAAAGCGTCGAGCATCCGGGTGGAGCAAGAAGAAGATCGTCGATCGGATCGCTGCGCTTCGCCGCAAAGGTGAGGATCTCTCCTACAATCACATGGCGCGGTCTCACCAGGGGCTGCTGGCAGCCGCCAACTATCATTTCGGCGGCTGGGGGGAGGCGGTCAACGCCGCCGGCATAGACTACGCCAACGAGGTGCGCAAGATACCCCGATGGACCGGGGAGAAGATCATCAAGGCCATCAGGGATGCGCACAAACAGGGCGTGGACCTGTCCTGGACCAACGTGACCAAGGACAGGAGGTACTCGGCGCTGGCCTATGCGGCCATCCGGGACAACCAGTTCGGCAGCTGGGACAGTGCCCTGAACGCGGCCAAGGTGGACCCCCGGCGAGTGCGGCGATATGAGGCGTGGGACGAGGAGAAGATCGTCCGTCGCATCAAGGAACGCGCCAAGGCCGGCAAGCCGCTGAACTCCAAGGCGATGCAGGACGAGGACTCCAAGCTCTTCAACGCTGCGCTCAACTACTTCGGCGGCTGGGCCAAGGCGTTGAAGGCGGCTGGCCTGAACCCGGAGGACGTCTACAAGAGGCGCCGCTGGAGCCGGGAGGCCATCATCAAAGAGATCAAGCAACTCCACAGGAAGCGCGTGGACCTGGCCGCGCCGAACATGAGGAGGAGCCACTCCTCGCTCTATAGCGCCGGCTGCAAGTACTTCGGCAGCTGGACGGGCGCCCGTGAAGCCTGCGGGATCAGGAAGAACTACCACAAGAAGAAGTGAGCCGGGCGGCGGTCAGTCCGCCCATTCGATACGGGTCAGCCCGCGCTCCGTCAGCGTTTCTCCAAGCTGCGTCGTCACTGCCTCGAAGTCCACGTCCGTGCTGTAGCGCAGCGCCATCCGATAGACGAGTTCCTCGTCTCGCCAATCCGTCGTGCACTGCAGCAGGCTGAAGGAATGGGCCTCGAGCACGGGCCTGACGGCGTCCATCCTTTTCCCGGAACCGTGGAAGGCCAGCATGAGGCGGATGTACTTGTCCTTCCTCCCCATGCGCTTCTCCCACTGCCCGACCATCAGCAGGGCGAACATGGCGAGTGCCCACGTGAAGACGGCCGGGCTGACGTAACCGGCGCCGACGGCCAGCCCGATGGCGGCCGTGACCCATATCGAGGCGGCCGTTGTGAGCCCGCGGATCTTCGGGCCCAGCACGATGATGGCCCCCGCCCCCAGGAAGCCGAGCCCGCTCAGCGCGTGCCCGGCCAACCTGCCCGGATCGGAACGGATCACGCCGTCGCCCGGCTGTCCGGCGAACAGGGCCGGCACGTGCAGCGACACAAGCATGATCAGGGCGCAGCCCATGCACAGCAGCATGTGCGTGCGGAGGCCGGCGGCACGGCCGTGCCGCTCGCGTTCCCAGCCGACGCCGCTCCCCAGCAGGGCGGCTGCCAGGATGCGCACCAGCGGTTGCCACCAGGGCATCGATTCCTCCCGCAATCCGAGGCTAGCGGGCCATTATACACGCCCGCCCCGGGCTGACAAGCGGCGAGCTTGTCCGTCTCGGGGCCTATCTGGTAGAATCCTGGTCTGGCGCCTGCCGCGGGCGCACGTGACTGAGCGGCGCGGCTCGCGGCGGGGCAAGTTCCGCATTCGGTGTGACGGGGAAGACGCATGGCCACGGACGACGGTTCGCAGAGAGCAGGGCGTCCGCGACGCGCGCCTCCATCCTATCTGCCCTATCTGACCGGCGCTCTCCTCACGCTGCTGTTCGTGTGGTTCCTGGTGTGGTTCTTCTTCCAGCGTCCCTCCACGGAAGAGCAGCTTCAGATCGTGGCGCTGCGCACGGCACTCGAATACATCCCGAGAAGATACGTTGAGGAGGTGGACCGCAAGGACGTCTACCAGGCGGGCATGCGCGGCATGGTGGACTCGCTGGGCGACAAGTACAGCTCCTACGTCACTCCACCTGACACGCGGCGCATACGCCAGGCGACCGAGGGGGAGTTCGGGGGGATCGGCGTCGTCATCACGGCAAGGGACGGTTCGCACGTCATCGTCGAGGTGAGCACGGACGGGCCGGCCGCAGGGACGGCGATTCAGGTCGGGGACGTCATCACGCACGTGGACGGCGAGGACGTGTCGGAACTCTCGCTGTGGGGCCTGGTCGAAAAGGTGCGCGGGGAAGTCGGCACGGAGGTCGAACTCGCCCTTCGGCGGCCCGCCACGGGCGAGAGCTTCGCCCTGACGCTGACGCGCGCCACGATCACGCTCCAGAACGTCAAATGGGAGATGATGGCGGACGACATCGCCTATCTGGAACTGGCGTCGTTCGACCTGAAGTGCGGCGATGAAGTGGAACAGGCCCTGGGTGAGATGAAGGAGCAGGGCGCAAGAGCGTTGATCATCGACCTGCGCGGCAACGTCGGGGGCCTGGTGCAGAGCGCGTTGCGCGTCGCGGACATGTTCCTGGCCGGCGGGACCATCGTCAGCGTGAAGAAACGCGACTCGGTCACCGCCATCGACGCCGACCCAAGCGTGGCCCTTGAAGAGGACGTGCCCGTCGTGGTGCTTGTGGACCACACCACGGCGAGCGCCTCGGAGATACTCAGCGGCGCCCTCCAGGCCAACGGCCGGGCGACGGTCCTGGGCAGGCGCACCCACGGCAAGGGCTCCATGACCGAGCTGCTGCCCCTGCCCGACGGGTCCGCCGTGAACCTGACCACGGGCCGTTACCAACTGGCCGGCGGGCAGGTGGTCGAGGGAGAAGGCATTCAGCCTGACATCGTGGTCGGCGAACTGCCCGACCTGCCCGGCGAGGGTCCCGGGGCCGCCGAGCAATGGATAGAGCAGTACGAGCACGCCAGGCAGCTGCAACTCGAACGGGCCGTCGAGGTGCTCAAAGGCAAGCTGGCGCAAGAGTGACGCGCGCAGGAGGCGAGGATGCAGCCGACTCGGACGAAGATCGTTGCCACCCTGGGCCCGGCCAGCGGCGAGCCGGGCATGGTCCGCCGCCTGGTCGAGGCCGGCGTGGACGTGTTCCGACTCAACTTCTCCCACGGCGACTATGAGACCCACTCGCGCAGCATCCAGACCGTCCGGTCCGTGGCCCATGACGTCGGCGGCCACGTTGCCATCCTCCAGGACCTCCAGGGGCCCAGGATACGCACGGGCGCGCTGAGGGGCGGCGGCCCTGTGACCCTCCGGGCGGGGGACGAACTGACGCTGCGCTTCGGCGAGTTCGAGGGGGACGCGGCCGTCGTCCCGGTCAGCTACGAGCGCCTTCCCGGGGACGTGGCTGCCGGCGACCACGTCATGCTCAGCGACGGGCTCATCGAGCTGGAAGTCCTCTCCGCCGGCGGGACGGACGTCGCGTGCCGCGTCGTCCTGGGCGGAAGCCTCGACGAACACGAGGGGATCAACCTGCCGGGCGTGAATCTGAGCATCTCTTCGCCGACAGAGAAGGACCTGGAGGACCTGCGCTTCGGCCTGGACCAGGGGGTGGACTTCGTGGCCCTGAGTTTCGTCCGGACGGCGGACGATCTGTCCAGGTTGAAGGCGGCAATGTGCGAGCACGGGGACGGCGGGGCCGGCGTTCCGGTCATCGCCAAGATCGAGAAGCCGGAGGCCGTGGAGAACCTGCGCGCGATACTGTCGGCCTGCGAGGGCGTCATGGTGGCCCGGGGCGACCTCGGGATCGAGATGCCCACCGAGGCCGTGCCCGCCGTGCAGAAGACCATAATCCACATGGCCAACCGCCTCGGCCGGCCTGTCATCACCGCCACGCAGATGCTCGAGTCCATGGTCAACTCTCCCCGCCCGACGCGCGCCGAGGCCAGCGACGTGGCCAACGCCATCCTGGACGGCACGGACGCCGTCATGCTCAGCGGCGAGACGGCGGTGGGGCGCTACCCGGTGGAGGCGGTCCGCATGATGGACAGGATAGCCCGCGAGACCGAGCGGCACCTGCGGCAGGAGGGCGGCCGGCCCGCTCCCGAGATCGAGGAGCCGGGCAGCCGCGTGCAGCACGCGCTGGCCGGCGCGGCGTGCGCCATCGCGCGGCAGGTCGGCGCGGCCGGCATCGTGCCGTTCACCATGACCGGCACGACGGCGCGCTACATCTCGCAGAGGCGTCCGGGCACTTGCATCTTCGCCCTGACGCCCGACGAGCGGACCTGCCGCCGGCTGGCCCTCCTATGGGGCGTGCGGCCCGTTCGGCTGGACGTGTTCGAGACCACCGATGAGATGGTCGAGCAGGGCCAGGCACGCCTGCTCGAGCTGGGCCTCGCCTCCCCCGGCGACACGGTGGTCTATGTCGCCGGCGCCTCCACGAGCACGCCCGGCGGCACGGACATGCTCAAGGTCCACCGCTTTCCGTCCTGAAGCCGAGGTCCGCCCGCCCGTGGGGGGGGCAGAGAACTGAAGTCAACCGAAATGGTGGAAAAGGGCACAGGACCGTGAACGGCTCCACGCCTGCTGGCGGGACTCTCCTCGGCCCCGAAGACCGCTACCGTCTGTACATCGACGAGTCAGGCGACCATGTTTTCCGCCGACTTGAGGAGCCCGGCCACAGGTATCTCTGCTTGCTGGGCTGTGTGTTCCGCGGTGGGGACTACCGGACCTTCCACGAGGTACTTGAGCGCTTTAAGCAACGTCACGTTCCGCACAGTCCCGATGAGCCAGTTGTGTTGCACAGGGCTGACATCATCCATGCTCGCGGGCCTTTCTGGCGGCTCCGTGACTCGCACGGCCGGCGGAGCTTTGATGAGGAGCTTCTGAGCCTTATTGACCGGGCCGAGTTTCGCCTCGTGGGGATAGTGATAGACAAGAAGCAATTGCGCGAGCAGTACGAGGAGCCCGCCCATCCTTATCATCTTGCGATGGGGTTCATGCTTCAGCGGTATTGTGGTCTGCTCAACCACATGAACCGTCGCGGTGACGTCATGGCTGAAAGCCGGGGCGGCCGGGAGGACCGCCTCCTGAAGGACTCGTACGAGCGGACGTACTCACGGGGTGCCTGGATGACGAGGGCGGGGTTCTTCCAACGAGCACTGACGAGCGGGCAACTGAAGCTCAAACCGAAGTCGGCCAACATCGCCGGGTTGCAGCTGGCCGATTGTCTGGGCCATCCAGTGCGTCAGATCATCTTGATTGAGAACGGGCGGGTGAACGGGCCAGCCAGGCCCTTCGCGTCCCAATTGGTCGGCATCTTGGAGCAGAAGTTCAACCGACACCTGTACGACGGGCGGGTCGAGGGATACGGCAAGGTCCTTTTCCCAAAATGAAAAGGCCCCTTTCAGGGCCCTCTCACGCTCGCCCTACACGGGCGATCCACCTCCAGCCTTCTGGATTAGGAGTATGATACTTGGCCATCACGCAGATGTCAAGCTCGCAATCGCGCTGTCTGTCGCAGTCTTCCGGCGGAGTTCTGTGAGGGGATGAGCCATGAGTCAAGCAGGGCACAGGTGGGGTGCGATGGTCCAGCTGCGCCCCGATCAGTTGCAGGAGATCGTCGAGCGGACGCCCGTGGCCTACTGGCCGCTGGGCCTGATCGAGCACCACGGCTGGCACCTGCCGGTCGGGTTCGACGGCCTGAAGGCGGAGCGGCTCTGCCGGCGCTTCGCCGGGCGGACGGGCGGCGTCGTCCTGCCCGTGATGTGGTGGGGCGGCGGGGGAGGGCACGGGGGGTTCAGGTGGACCTTCTACCAGCCCCTCGACGCGGCCCGGGCGGTCCTGGAGAACACGCTGAGGAAGCTGGTTGCGTTCGGGTTCCGGTGCGTCGTCCTGCTGGCGGGGCACTACCCCTGGCAGGGGCTCATCCGGGAGGTGCTGCCCGCGCTGGAGGAGGAGCACCCGGAGGTGCTCGTCATCGCGGGAACGGAGGCGAACGTCGGCGCGCCGGAAGTGCGGCTCAGGGGCGACCACGCGGCACGGTGGGAGACGTCCTACGGGCTGGCGCTCCTGCCGGAGCTGGTGGACCTGTCCGCGCTGCGCGAGGGGCGCACGGAGGCCGTGGTCTGGCCGGGCGGCGCGGCCCCGGAGGGCGAACGCCACCCGAGCGTGATGTTCGACGCCGACAGCCCGCTGTTCGCCCAGGCCGGCGAGGACGCCCGGACGGCAGACGCCCGCGAGGCGGAGGAGATGCTGGAGCGGCTCGTCGAGCACGTCGCCGCGCGGGTGACGATGCACCTCTCGCACGGGGATTGACCACGACGAGGCAACGAACACAACGGATCACCACGGAGGCATCCGCCGTACGGCGGACACGGAGAACGGCAACGGTAGAAGGGGGACAACGGCAACGGCGAGAACCGTGGACGCTGACCGCTGAGCCCTGAACCCTCTGTGGTTGACAGGCCGGGGCGCTTTTGTTTACAAGGATTCTGGGCGGACTATCGGAGTGGTTACTGTCGGGGCGAGGCGATGACACACGTATTGACGGCCGCGCTCTTTCTTGCGGCCGCGGTGACGGGGGCTCCCAATGACCCGTACCCGCCGGACGAGGGCAAGAAGATCGTCTATGCGGCCCTTCACGAGGACCCCCACGGTCTGGACCCCGTGCAGATCGGTGACACCACCTCGCACGGCATAGCGGCGCAGGTTTACGACGCGCTCTACGAGTATCACTACCTGAAGCGCCCTTACGAGCTTCAGCCGGCCCTGGCGGCCGCGATGCCCGAAGTATCCGAGGACGGGCTGACCTACACCATCCCGGTCAGGAAAGGCGTTCTGTTCCAGGACGATCCGTGCTTCGCCGAGACCGGCGGCAAGGGGCGCGAGGTGACGGCGGAGGACTTCGTTTACGCGATAAAGCGCCTGGCTGACGAGGGGAACAAGCCTCGCGGATGGTGGCTGCTCGACGGGAAGGTCGTCGGGCTGGACGAGTTCCACGAGGAGTCCGTCAAGGCGGCCGCCGAAGGCGCGGAGATGGACTACTCGCGCGAGGTCGAAGGCCTCCGGGCGCCGGACCGCTACACGCTCCGGATACGCCTGACGGAGCCCTACCCGCAGTTGAAGTACGCGCTGGCGATGACCTACACGGCCCCGGTCCCGCGGGAGGCCGTCGGGTACTACAGAGATGACTTCCACAACCACCCGGTCGGCACCGGGCCGTTCCGCATCAAGGAATGGAGCCGGCGCTGGCGGCTGATCCTGGAGAGGAACCCGACCTACCGCGACGACTTCTATCCGAGTGAGGGGGAGCCGGGCGACGCGGAGGCGGGCCTGCTGGAGCCCGCCGGGCGGAAGGTCCCGTTCATTGACGAGGTGTATTACACGGTCATCTACGAGGCGCAGCCGTCGTGGCTCTACTTCAAGCAGGGATACCTGGACGCCTCGGGCGTGAGCAAGGACAACTTCCAGGAGGCCATCACGCCGGAGAAGGACCTGACGGCGGAGTTCATGGCCAAGGGCATCAGCCTGACGAAGGTGCCGGAGGCCGCCGTCTTCTACGTGGGCTTCAACATGGAAGACCCGGTCGTGGGCGGGGACAACAAGAAGCTGCGGCAGGCCATGAGCCTGGCCTACGACACGGAGTGGCGCATCGAGCATCTCATGAACGGCCGGGGCATCTCGGCGCAGGGACCGATCCCGCCGGGGATATTCGGCTACGATCCCGAGTTCCGCAACCCTTACAAGGGGTATGACCCGGAGAAGGCCCGGGAACTGCTCGCTGAGGCGGGCTACCCGGGGGGGATCGGCCCGGACGGCAAGCGGTTGACCATAGCCTATGACATCGGCCAGCCGGGGCCGGAGGCTTTGCAGCCTGCGCTGGCCTTCGCGGCGGACATGGAGAAGATCGGCATCAAGGTGGACGTCAAGACCAACACATGGGCGGAGTTCCTGCGCAAGATGCGCGAGGGGCGCCACCAGGTCTTCAACACGGGATGGATACTGGATTACCCCGACCCGGAGAACTTCCTCCAGCTCCTCTACGGGCCGAACAAGGCGCCCGGCCCGAACGGCACGCTCTACGACAACCCGGAGTACAACGCGCTCTTCGAGCAGATGAAGGCCATGCCCGACACGCCGGAGCGGCTGGACATCATCCGCAAGATGGTGGACATCCTCGTCGAGGACGCCCCCTGGGTCCCCAGCATCCACACCGTCAGTTACGTCCTTCGGCACCAGTGGTCCCGGTACGCCAAGCCGCACGGGATAGGGGGAGGGTATCTGAAGTACCGGGACGTGGACGTTGAGCTGCGGCGCAGGCTGCGCGGGGAGTGGAACTCGCCCAACTACGGGCTTCTGTTCGGGATACTGGCGGCCGTGGCGGGTGCCGGGCTGGCGCTCGCCTTCGTCGGCAAGCCTGCGCCGGGGGGGATGGGGCAGACGTGACGGCTTACATCATCAGGCGCGCGCTGTACACGATCCCGCTCGTGCTTGGGGTCTGCCTGATCACGTTCGTGCTGTTCGAGTGCGTCTATTCGCCGAAGGACCGCGCCATTCGCCAGCTCGGCAAGCACGCGACCGAGGAGCAGATTCAGGACACGATCCGCCGGGAGGGGTGGGACAAGCCTGCGGCGGTCAACTGGAAGGCGCCGGGCTTTGCGAAGCTGACCGACACGCGCTTCCGCGAGCACCTGGTTCGGCTTCTCCTGCTCCGGTTCGGCCGCTCCGAGAAGACGCACGAGGAGATCTGGGGGAAGATCCTGAGGGGCGCGGTGCCGTCGCTGAAGCTGACGATCCCGATCTTCGCCATGGGGCTGTTCGTCGGCATCTGCCTGTCGCTCATGGTGGCCTACTTCCGCGCGACGTACCTGGACCTCGGGGCGGTCGTGGTCTGCGTGGCGTTCATGTCCGTTTCCATCCTGGTTTACATCATCGGCGGCCAGTACCTGCTGGCGCAGAACATGATGCTGTTCCCCGTTTACGGCTACGCTCCGGGGGTGCACTCGGCTCCCTTCCTGCTGTTGCCGGTCCTGATAGCCGTGCTGAAGGGCATGGGCGGGGACGTGCGCTTCTACCGGACGGTGTTCCTTGAAGAGGTCAACCGCGACTACGTGCGCACGGCGCGCGCCAAGGGCCTGGGGGAGAGGGTCATCCTGTTCAAGCACGTCCTGAAGAACTCCATGGTGCCGGTCCTGACCCGGACCGTCCTGGCCATACCGTTCCTGTTCATGGGCTCGCTGCTCCTGGAGAGGTTCTTCGGCATACCGGGCCTGGGCAACATGACGATCGAGGCCGTCGAGAGCGGGGACTTCAAGGTGCTCAGCGCGATGGTCTATCTGGGGGCGCTCCTGTTCGCGCTGGGGAACCTGGCGACCGACATCAGCTACACCTTCGTTGACCCGAGGATCAGGCTGCGATGAGCGCGGAACCGGACGAAAAGGTGCGCTCCCTCTGGGGCGAGGCATGGCACCGGCTCCGTCAGAACCGGCTGGCCATGGTCTGCCTGGCCGTCATCGCGCTCTATGCCGCCGTCGGGCTGACGGACTTCGTTCCCGTCAGGTGGACCGTCGAGGACGGCGGGACAACCAGGGAGAAACGGGGGAAGCTGCTGGACTGGGCCTTCGCCCGCGCCGTAGGCGAGACGGACAAGGAGCAGAGCTACTCGAAGCCCGGCCGGGAGGGGCACCTGCTGGGCACCGACATTCACGGGACCGACGTGCTCTACAAGGCGCTCAAGGGCATCAGTGTCGCCATATTGCTGGGTAGCCTGACAGCGGCGATCTATATCCCGCTCGGGCTGCTGTTCGGGATCGTCGCCGGGTACTTCGGCGGCTTCGTGGACGACATGATCGTGTACGTCTATTCGACCCTGGCCTGTATACCGGGCATCCTGCTGCTGATCGCGCTGATGGCCGTGATGAAGAAGGGGATCCCGCAGCTCTCGATCGCGCTGGGCGTGACGGGCTGGGTCGGCCTGTGCCGGCTGATACGGGGCGAGACGCTCAAGCTGCGGGAGGCCGACTACGTGCTGGCTGCGCGCGCCGTCGGGGCGAGCCACTTCCGCATCATCTTCCTGCACATCCTGCCGAACCTGTTCCACCTGGTCGTCATCACGTTCACGCTCGGATTCAGCGGCATCATCATGTCGGAGGCCGTGCTGACTTATATCGGGGTGGGCGTCGAGGCGGACACCGTCTCGTGGGGCATGATGATCTCGAACGCGAAGATGGAGCTCTCGCGTGACCCCAGCGTGTGGTGGCAGTTCACCAGTTCGGCCGCGGCGCTGTTCATCCTGGTGCTGGCGTTCAACGTCTTCGGCGACGCGCTGCGCGACGCGCTGGACCCGCGGCTGCGTGCGGGGAGGGCCGCCTGATGATGCCAGGCCGACCGCTGCTGGACGTGCGCGACCTGACGGTGCACTTCTACACGGACGCCGGCGTGGCGCGGGCCGTGGACGGCGTCTCGTTCGCAGTGGGCCGCAAGGAGACGTTCTGCCTGGTGGGCGAGTCCGGCTGCGGCAAGTCCGTCACGGCGCTGTCCATAATGCGCCTCGTGCCGGCGCCCGGCAGGATCGTGACGGGCCGGACAGCCTTCGACGGACGGGACCTGCGCGCGCTGTCCCCGCCGGCCATGCGCGAGATGCGCGGCAACAGCATCTCCATGATCTTCCAGGAACCCATGACGGCGCTGAACCCTGTCTTCACCGTCGGGAACCAGATCGTGGAAGCCGTCCGGGAGCACCGCGACGTCTCGGCCTCGCAGGCCCGGGACATAGCCGTGGAAATGCTGGAGAGGGTGCGCATACCGGAGCCCGTGCAGCGATTCGGGGAGTATTCGCACCAGATGTCCGGCGGCATGCAGCAGCGCGTGATGATTGCCATGGCGCTCACCTGCCGGCCCCAACTCCTGATAGCCGACGAGCCGACGACGGCCCTGGACGTGACGATCCAGGCGCAGATACTGGACCTGCTGCTGGACCTTCAGGATGAACTGGGCATGTCCATCCTCCTTATCACGCACGACCTGGGCGTCGTGGCCGAGGTGGCGGACCGCGTGGCGGTGATGTACGCCGGCCGCATCGTGGAGCACGCCGACGTGCGGACGATCTTCCGCAGGCCGTCGCACCCGTACCTGGTCGGGCTGCTGCGGTCCCTGCCGGCGATGTCGGAGCCCGGCCAGAGGCTCAACGTGATCCCCGGCCAGGTGCCGGACGCCCGCCGCTACCCGCGGGGCTGCCGGTTTCATCCCCGCTGTCCCATCGCCGTGCCGCAGTGCGCCAGGACCGAGCCGGAGCTGCGCGAGGTGGGGCCGGGGCACGAGGCCGCCTGCATTCGCCTGGAGGGCTACTGGCGCCGGGGGGAGATGGTGCCGCCCGGCCTGGAACTGGTTGACCCGGGGGCCGCCGTCAATGCCTGAAGAGAACGTCATGCTGGACGTCCGCGACCTGGAGAAGCACTTCCCTGTGCGCGGCGGCGTTCTGCGGCGCGTCCGGGGGTGGGTGCGCGCGGTGGACGGCGTCTCCTTCCAGGTCCGGCGCGGCAGGACGCTCGGCCTGGTGGGGGAGAGCGGCTGCGGCAAGACGACGGTGGCGCGGACCGTTCTCCGGCTCATTGAACCGACGGCCGGCGCCGTCTATTTCGACGGGCAGGGCGTGCGTGCGATGGGCGGCGCCGCACTGCGCGCGCTGCGGGGCCGGATGCAGATGATCTTTCAGGATCCCTACGGTTCCCTGAACCCGCGCATGACCGTCGAGAACATCGTGGGCGAGCCGCTCAGCGTCCACGGCGTGGCCTTCGGCAGCCGGCGGAGGGTGATGGTGGGCGAGTTGCTGGAGCGCGTCGGCCTGTCTCCGGCCTACGTGAATCACTACCCGCACGAGTTCTCCGGCGGGCAGAGGCAGCGCGTGGGCATAGCCCGGGCGCTGGCGCTGGGCCCGGACCTGGTCGTGTGCGACGAGCCGGTCTCGTCCCTGGATGTCTCGATACAGGCCCAAATCATCAACCTGCTGGCGGACATCCAGCGTGAACGGGGCATATCCTACCTGTTCATTGCCCATGACCTGAGCGTCGTGGAACACATCTCCCACGAGGTCGCCGTGATGTACCTCGGACGCATCGTGGAGACGGCGCCGCGTGAGGCGCTCTACGCCGATCCTCGCCACCCGTACACCCGGGCCCTGCTGGAGGCCGTGCCGACGGGCGACCCGGACAGGAGGCGGCGGAAGGCCGGGCCGGCCGGAGACGTGCCGTCGCCGATCAACCCGCCGCCGGGCTGCGCGTTCCATCCGCGCTGTCCCCTTGCGGCCGGCGAGTGCACCGACGCCGTGCCGCCCATGGTGGCGGTGGCGGAGGGGCATTACGTGCGGTGCTTCAAGGCGTGAACCGGCGAGGTTTGCCGCACGCCCGGCGTCAGGATGGGGTTCTGCAATAATGCCTAAGGCAGTCTGACGTCGATGCTCTTCTTCTCGCGGGCCTTCTCAATCCACTTGCGCAGGGCCGCCCGGCGGCTGTCAAGTGTGGATGCGTTGAGTTGCAGCGGTATCCTGGTGATCTCTGACAATATCTCGCCAATCAAGGTTGCCAGGGTCGTGTTGGCCTCGTTGTAGGCGATTGCAACCAGCGGGTTCACGAATTGCGCTCCGACCACCGGCCCGTGGGGGAGCTTGACCTCGCCCCGGATGACGTCCAGCGCCATTTTCCTCTCCAGGTCGCCGGCCTGGGCGTTCTGCAGCGTCGTCAGGTTGTCTGCGATAAGCCCCTTGGACGTCAGCGGCTCGGTCAGGAATTCCTTGACGGTGGCCGACGCCGCCACTGGCACGGCATCCGGGTCTGGCAGTAGATAGAGCAGGGCGGCGCGCAGGTCCGCCACCCTCGCGGCGGCAGCGTCGCTGGGGTTGGCCAGATAGCTGCGCAGGGCGCCCTCCAGCTCGTGCCAGACGTAATCGGCGTGCTTCTGGTCGGCGCGCTGCCTCACTTCCTTGTACCAACCGGCCCGCCACGCGGACACTGCGGCCTGCGTCCAGGGAGGGGTCCCTTCCGGCGGCGCGTAGGGCAGACCGGTCAAAGCCCCGAGCAGAGCCGCCAACTCCGTACGGAGGCTATCCGGGGTGTCGCTACTGACGAGGGCGCCCAGGATGGGCTCAATGGGCTCCAGGTCCCCCTTGTCGCGAAGCGCCGCGATGGCCCTGTCCCGCTCGGCGGTGTCCTGAGTCGTCAGGCCGAGGCGAAGGACCATCTGCCAGGGCTGCTCGAGCAACGGCGGCAGGCTGCTGCCGTTCGCCGCGACCCACTGGTCGACCCGCGCGCGCAACTGATCCACGCTCAGGCCGCCCGCCTGGTCGGCTGGCAGGATGTTGTTTATCCGGCACAGGGCAATGCCCGGCGCAGGCACGAGCAGGTTCGGCACTTCCCCGTACAGCTTGGCAGCCAGCGCCAGGTTGACCTTCTGCACCTCCGCCCCCGATCCGCCGCGTCCCTCCCATATAACGCCCAGCGCCGTGGCGGCCTGATAGCTGATCTGGAGGTCCGCGTCCTCCAGGGCCTCCAGCAGCGGGTCGGTCGCCTGCTCCGCCTTCAACTCGCCCAGCAGCAGGATGCAGTGGCCGACCAGGTTCACGTCATCGGATTCGTGGCGGCCCTGGAATTCCGCAAGTGCGGCCTGCACTATCTGGTCTGCCGTTTCGGGCTGGTCCTGTTGCACCTGCCGAACGAGCCGGGCGCGGACCTTTCCGCGCTCGAAGTGGGAGGTCGCCCGGAGTGCCGAGAGCGGGTCGGAGACACCTGAGCCTGACGTTGCGGCTTCCTGGCCGACAGCAACCGTCCATGACGCGCACAGGATCACACAAAGAGCACCCAACGCCTTCCTGCATAGTCCCATGGAGTTCACCCCGTCAGACGCTGTCCCCGGTATGTGACACTTCCCTGAACCCGTTGCCACGGCATTTGTAACAAAGCCGAGGCGCACAGTCAAGGGCCTTCGCACGAAATCAAGGCCATGAATCGGCTCCCGACGGTACCCGAGCCCGAGGCGGTTTCCACGGGTTCACCGGGCGGCCCGACGAGTGTCTTCGTCCACCAGGCCCATCTCGAAGAAGCGGCAGTACCCGCGCACGCCCTCCGCAGGGTCGGCCCGGAAAAGCTGGCGCTGGAAGTAGGCGCACCCGAGGCAATCGGGGATGAACTCGCCGCGGCAGCGCTTCGGCCGGTCCGGCGCCTGACCGGGGCCTTCGTCCACGCTTGCCTGCGAGGCCCCGGGCAGCCGCGGGGCTGCCAGCAGGGCGAGCACCACGCCGAAAACCGGCAGAAGGCCGATCATCCACCACAGGAGCGGACTGCGGCCCTTCCGGCCGGCCACGAACGCGCTGAAGAACGCGCAGAACACCACCAGCACGACGGCATAGTACATCGCTCTTGCCCCGGAGGGTGACCGGTATCGTACTTCGCTCTGCCGCGTGATGCAAGGGGTCTGTTTCGCGCCTGGTCGGCGGCGGGGCGGTTTCGTTGCAAAGTACCGCCCCTGCCCATATGCTGGTAGTGACGCTCTTCGCGCGGGGTTCGGGTGCAAGTGTTCGGTGACCTGTCAGCCTGGCAATGGGTGGGCGTTTCGGCCGCGGCCGTACTGGTGGGCCTGTCAAAGGCGGGCTTCGGCGCAGGGGCGGGCATACTGGCCGTGCCGCTCATGACCGCCGTCCTGGGGCCGGCCGGCATGCTTCCCGTCATGCTGCTCGTGTTGATCACGGGCGACGTGTTCTCCATCGTGCACTACCCTGACAAGTGCGACGGGCGGAACCTGGCCATGCTCGTGCCGGGCCTTCTTGGCGGCGTCCTGGCCGGCTCCGTGGCGCTTGGCTGGTTCCTCGGCCTGCCTGCCGGCGATCTGTGGATGAGGCGCCTCGTCGGGTTGCTCTCCGTGGCTTTCGTGGGCGTCCAGCTCTACCGAATTGACAGGGAGCGTCGCCTGGGTCTGGTTGACGGCGTTTACAGGCCGCGAATCTGGCACGGCGTCGGCCTGGGGACGTGTGCAGGCTTCACGTCCACGCTGGCCCACGCCGGGGGCCCGCTCGTGGCGCTGTTCCTCTTGCCGCAGAAGCTGGAGAAGGGCGTCTTCGTCGGCACGGTCGTCCGGTACTTCCTCGTCGGCAACGTCGTCAAGCTTGCACCCTATCTCTGGAAGGGCCTCTTCACGCTCGACCGGCTGGCCCTGGCGGGTGCGCTCGTGCCGTGCGTGGTCGCGGGCACTCTGGTCGGCGTCTACCTGCACCGGCGGTTCAGTGATAAGGGGTTCCGCCTGCTTGTCTACACACTGGCCCTCTGCGTCGGCGCGTACCTGCTCAGCGGCTGGAAGCCCGGCGGGGGGCCGCAAGAGGCCGGCCTCGATGCTCGGGACCGGTTCCAAATGGGCGTGGCGGCGTACCGGCAGGGCGATTACGACGCAGCCGTCTCCGCCTTCGAGGCCGCCTCCACGGACGCCCCCGACCTTGCCGAAGCGCGGTTCAACTGGGGGCTGGCGCTCTACGGCGCCCGGCGCTATGCACTTGCGGAGCGGACGGTGGCCGGGGCCGCTGCGGGGGACGATGCTCTCGTTGACGCGCGTGCGGAGTTCAACCTGGGCAACTGTGCGTATCGGCGCGGCGCCTTCGACCGGGCCGAGAGGCTCTATTCCGCCGTGGCCGAGCGGTGCCGCGCCGGGTTGGCAACGCCCCTGACGAAGGGCGAGGGCGGGCTGCCCGGGGAACTGCTGCGCCGGGCGGAGCACAATCTCCGCTGCAGCCGGCGCCGCCTGGCACGGGAAGCGATCGGCCGGGCGGATTCGGATGCCGGGTCTCCGCGCGTGAGCGACGGCTCGCCGGAGGCAGCGCCGGCACAGGACGGGACTGCGCGAGCGGCCTTGCCGCCATCGGAAGTGACGGGCGTTGCGGGCTCCCGTGTGTCCGGCGAGACGGGCCGTCGCACGGTCGAACGCATCCTGGCGGACGTGGCCTCGCGCGACACCGGGCCCGTGCTGAGAGACCGGGGTGCGGGGCCCGCGGCCACGGGGCCTGACTGGTAGGGGTCGGGGCCGACTTGACAACCGGCCCGATATCGGTTTATCTGTTGGGCGAAACGAACGCTGTGGTCCCATAATGAGGCCTATCTGATGGATGACCCAAACGGCGACAACCTGCCGCTAATGAAGAAGGTCCGGCAGTTCCGCGAAGCGGAGCGGATCAAAGCGGCAGGGCTCTATCCGTACTTCCGACCTATCTCATCCGCCCAGGACACCGAGGTATGGCTGAACGGCAAGAAGGTGGTGATGCTCGGCTCGAACAGCTACCTGGGCCTGACCAATAACCCGGAGGTCAAGGAGGCCGCCAGGAAAGCGGTGGACAAGTACGGGTCGGGTTGCGCCGGCTCGCGCTTCCTGAACGGGACGCTGGACATACACCTGGAGCTGGAGGAGGAACTGGCGGCCCTCGTCGGCAAGGAGTCCGCCCTGCTGTTCTCCACCGGGTTCCTGACTAACCTGGGCATCATCAGCGCGCTGGTCGGCAGGGACGACTACGTTCTGACCGACAAGGAAGACCACGCCAGCATCGTTGACGGGTGCCTGCTGTGCTTCGGCGAGCTCGTTCGCTTCGCGCACAACGACATGGAGTCGCTGGCCGCCAAACTCACCAAGTGCGGCCCGGACAGTGGCAAGCTCATTGCGGTTGACGGTGTCTTCAGTATGGGTGGCGACATCATCGACTTGCCGGCACTGACGCAACTGGCCGAGGAGCACAGGGCGGCCGTGCTGGTGGACGACGCCCACGCCATCGGCGTGATCGGGGAGAACGGGTCGGGGACGGCCTCGCACTTCGGGCTGACCGACAAGGTGCACCTCATCATGGGCACCTTCAGCAAGGCGCTGGCCTCCCTGGGCGGCTTCGCTGCTTCGGACCGGGAGACTATCGAGTACCTCAAGCACAATTCCCGAGCCCTGATCTTCAGTGCGAGCATATCCCCTGCCAACACAGCGGCGGCGCTGGCATCGCTGCGCATCATGAAGCGTGAGCCGGAGCGGATCGAGAGGCTCTGGCAAGTCACGAATGACTTGCGGAACGGGCTCCAGGAACGGGGCTTTGACACCGGCAAGAGCGAGACGCCGATCATCCCCGTCCACATCGGCGAGATGGAGACCTGCTTCAAGTTCTGCAAACGGCTCGAGGAGGAGGGCGTCTTTGTCAACCCCGTCGTGCCGCCCGCCGTTGCACCCACCGAGACTCTCCTGCGCGTCAGCGTGATGGCTACGCACACCGATTCTCAGGTAGCCTTCGCCCTCGAGGAATTCGGGAAGATCGGCAGGGAACTCGGCGTTGTCTGATGCGCCGCGGCGGCCGCTGGGGAGTGGCTGATGAGCTTCGAAGTCAAGGAAGTTGGCTCGCGCGGGGACATGCGCCAGTTCATAGGGCTTCCCCTCTCGCTTTACACCGACGACCCCCGGTACGTGCCGCCCCTGCTGGCCGAGCGCAAGGAATTCCTCAGCGACCGCAATCCCGCCTTCGACTTCACGCACGTCCGTTACCTGCTGGCCCGAGACGACGCGGGCCTTGTCCTGGGGCGGACGACGGCGCACGTGAACAGCCGCCATAACGAGTTTGCGGGCGAACAGACCGGTTTCTTCGGCTTCTTCGAGTGCGTCGACGACTTCGACGTCGCACGACTGCTGATGGTCGAGGTGGAGCGGTGGCTCGCGGAGCAGGGGATGGATACCGTCCGCGGGCCCTTCAACTTCTCCACCAACCATGAGTGCGGGTTCCTCACGTCGGGTTTCGACACGCCGCCCGCCGTCATGATGCCCCACACGAAGCCCTACTACCCGGGCCTGTTCGACCGGCTCGGCTACCGCGCGGCCAAGGAGTTGGTCGCATACGATTACACGTACACTGGGAAGATACCCGAGCACCTCGTTCGGTTCGGCAACCGAGTGCAGGAGCGCAGTCCGGCGCGTATCAGGACCATTGACATGAGCAGGTTCGAGCAGGACGTGACGGAGGTTTTCTCGGTTTACAATCGGGCCTGGTCCGAGAACTGGGGCTTCGTGCCGATGACTGCCGAGCAGTTCGCATTCTCCGCCCGCAGCCTGAAGCGGATCGTCGATCCTGAAATGGCGCTCATCGCCGAGATCGACGGCGAGCCGGTCGGGTTCTTCCTGGCGCTGCCGGACATCAACGTCCTGCTCAAGCACATGAACGGGCGGCTCTTCCCGTTCGGGTTCCTCCGTTTCCTCCTGGGGCGGAGGCGGATCAAGTCGGTGCGCGTGATCACGCTCGGCGTGGTAAAGGAGCACCGCAACAAGGGGATAGACAGCTTGCTCGCCTGCCGGGCCTTCCAGAACGGCGCGCGCAGGGGCTACAAGCGTGCCGAGTTCTCCTGGATTCTGGAGGACAACGTGCTGCTTCGCCGTGGCCTGGACCGCATGGGCGCCGTGCCCTACAAGACCTATCGCATCTACGAGAAGAGCCTGTGAGAGTCCTGCTGACCGGCGCCAACGGCTTCATAGGAAGCCATCTGCTTCAGGGCCTGCTGGAGCGGGGCTTTGAGGTCTCCATCCTGCTGCGGCGGACCAGCGACACTCGCTTCATCGACGAGGAACTGGACCGCGTGCGCGTCACGTACGGCGGACTCAGGTCCGCCGAGTCGCTCCGGGAAGCCGTTGACGGGGCCGAGGCCGTGGTCCACTGCGCGGCCAAGACGAAGGCGCTGCGCCGGGAGGAGTACTACGCCGTCAATGCCGAGGGCACGCGCAACCTCGTCGAGGCGTGCAACGCCTCCGGCGCGCCGCTGCGCCGATTCGTCCTGGTCTCCAGCCTGTCCGTCTCGGGCCCGGGCACGCCGGCCGACCCCGCGCGCGAGGACCGCCGACCCAGGCCGGTCTCCGACTACGGCCGGAGCAAGATGCTGGCGGAGCGCTGGGTGCGCCGCCGCTGCCGCGCGCCGCACAGTATAGTGCGGCCCGGCGCCGTCTACGGCCCGCGCGACAGGGACTTCCTCCTGGTCTTCCAGACGCTCTTGCGCGGGATAGTGCCCCTGGTCAACGGCGGCAGGCAGATGGTCAGCCTGATATACGTGCGTGACGTCGTGCGGGGCATCCTGGCCGCACTGGATTGCGACGCAGCCTCGGGAGGCACGTACCACCTGGCGCATCCCGCCCCGTGTTCGCAGCGCGAACTGCAGCGGCGAATCGCCGACGCCATGGGCGTGCGCCCCGTGCCCGTGCTGGTGCCGCACGTTCTGCTCTATCCCGTGTGCGCCGTGCAGGAAGCGGCGGCCCGACTCACGGGACGGCCGAGCATACTGAACGTGCAGAAAGTGGCCGAATACGCCGCCCCCGGGTGGGTGTGCGCGACGGACAGGGCGGCGGATGACCTGGGCTTCGTTGCCGAGACCCCTCTCGATGAGGGGCTCCGCCTGACGCTGGACTGGTACTTGCAGCACGGCTGGCTGAGGCCCAGGTGAGCGAGGGACCATGCGGGGCTACCGGACCATAGACTATCTCACCCAGGGATACGTGGCCTTCACGGGCCTGGTGGTCCTGTTGTTCCACGGGGACCGCCTGCCCCACTGGGAGCTTCACTTCCTCGTGCACGCGGCGGTCCTCGTTGCGGCCCACGTGCTGATACGGGTCGAGAAGAGCCGTCCCGGCGGCCTCCTGTCCTTCCTGCGCGCCTTCTACCCGATGATCCTCTACACCTTCTTCTATTTCGAGACGCACAAGCTGGACGACCTGATCTTCCGGCAGCCTTTCGACGGGGTGTTCATCGGGCTTGACCGGGCCCTGTTCGGGTGCCAGCCCAGCCAGGTATTCGTCCGCAAGCTCCCTTACCTGGCCGTCAGCGAGGTGATCTACTTCGGGTATTTCTCCTATTACGTCATGCTCCCCGGCGTGGGCCTGGCACTCTACTTTCGGGACAGGCGCCGCTTCTTCAACTACCTGACCGTCGTGAGCTTCGTCTTCTACGTCTGCTACGTCACGTACATCTTCCTGCCGGTTCGCGGGCCCTATGCCAGGGACGTGATGGCGCCGGCGGACGCCGAGATGCTGGGTGAGCGCGTCGTGCCGGAGCAACTGGAACGGGGCGTCTTCTACCGGATCATGAAGTCCGTGTACAGCTCCCTCGAACCCGCCACGGGAGCGGCTTTCCCCAGCAGTCACGTGGCGGCGGCCGTGACCGCGCTCTACTTCTCGTGGCGTTACCTGAAGCGCGTCCGCTGGCTGCACTTGGCCGCCGTGCTGTTGTTGATGGTGGCCACCGTTTACTGCGGCTATCATTACGTCGTGGACGTTCCGGCCGGCCTCCTCACGGCGGTCATACTTGTCCCCATCGGGGAGTTGATCTGGCGGGCGGGCGCGCCGGCCGGGGCTGACCCGCCCTTGACAGGCGGGGCAAGCTGCTGAGGGTTCCTATCTGCGCTTCACGGAGGTGAGGAAGTCATGGCGTTCAACGGGTTGGGGATGCACCTGGGGAATCTGTGCAGGCTGTCGGATGCGGAGTCGCGCTCCATCAGCGCGGAGAACCCGGACGGCGCGAAGGGCAAGGGCGGCATGGCGGCGGAGGGCGTCAGTTCCAACGCCGCCCGCGACCTGGGGCGCGGCTGGAAGATCGCGCCCTTTATCCGAATGCAGCCGGGCCAGACCACGGTTCTGGCCGATATCGAGGGGCCGGGCGCCATACAGCAGATATGGATGACGCCGACCGGCAAGTGGCGCTTCAGCATCCTGCGCATCTACTGGGACGGCCAGGAGCAGCCTTCGGTCGAATGCCCCCTGGGCGACTTTTTCTGCTGCGGCTGGGGGGGCGCGGTGTTCGTCAACTCCCTGGCCGTCTGCGTCAACCCCGGCAGCGCGTTCAACTGCTACTGGGAGATGCCGTTCCGAAAACACTGCAAGATCACGATCGAGAACATCGCGGACGAGGAGGCCACGCTCTTCTACCAGATCAACTACACGCTGACCGACGTGCCGGAAGACGCCGCCTGCTTCCACGCGCAGTTCCGCCGCACGAACCCGCTGCCGTACAAGGACGTGTACACCATCCTGGACGGTGTGAAGGGCCAGGGGCAGTACGTGGGCACCTACATGGCGTGGGGCGCCAACAACACGGGCTGGTGGGGCGAAGGGGAGATCAAGTTCTACATGGACGGCGACGGCGAGTTCCCGACCATCTGCGGCACGGGCACGGAGGACTACTTCTGCGGGTCCTACTGCTTCATCGTTAAAGGCCAGTACCGCGAGTACAGCACGGCCTATGCCGGCCTGCACGAGGTCATCCGCCCGGACGGCGTTTACAGTTCGCAGCAGCGCTTCGGCATGTACCGCTGGCACATCATGGACCCGATCCGCTTCAAGCAGGACCTCCGGGTGACCATGCAGGCCCTCGGTTGGAGGAGCGGGGGGCGGTTCCTGCCGCTCCAGGACGACATTGCGTCCGTGGCATTCTGGTACCAGACGCTGCCTGCGGCGCCGTTCCCCGCGCTGCCGGACCGGGACGGGCTGGAGGTCATCTGAGGCCGGACGGCGGGTCCAGGGCGGCGGCCATGCCCTTGAAGATCAGGTCGGGCTCGTGGTGAACCTGGCGGTCCCGCAGTGCGGGAAGGAGCAGGGGGGCGTCCGTCCCCGTGCAGACGACCGGCGCGGCGGCTGCCCGCGTGTACCGCGATATGAGGGCGCGGACGCCACCGGCGCAGAACCAGTAGATGCCCTGCCGGAGCGCCTCGGCCGTGTTCCGGCCCGGTGTCGAATCATCGGGCGGAGGCTCCGTTGGCTCCACGAGCGGGAGCATTGCCGTCTGCCCGTGCAATGCGCGCGCCGCGAGGTGGAACCCGGGGGCGATGGCTCCACCGGCGAAACGGCCTTCAGCGTCCACCAGGTCGATGGTGATGGCCGTGCCGGCGGACACGATCACGCACGGGGCGCCGCAGGTCTGCCGCGCCCCCAGGGCAAGCAGGAGCCGGTCCGTGCCGACCCTGGCGGGCTCGTCAACGAGGGTTTCGATCGGCACCTGCAGGTCGCGGCCGAAGAACTCGACCGGCGTGGCGCTCACGTCGCGCCAGAACGCGGCCAGGCCCTCGTCGGCGTCCGGCCGGACGGAGCACGCCACGGACCGCACCCCGTCGGCGCCCTGAGCCGGCCCGTCGCCGAGCGCCTCCCGCAGCCTCTGCGCCAGGCTCTCGGCCGGCAGCGTGGCGACCCTGAGCAGGACCTCCCAGCCGGCGTCCCGCCGGACGGCGCACTTGACCGTCGTATTGCCGACGTCGAAGGCGACCAGGGAAACGGGGCCGTGTCGGCGTGCAACCATGGCGCGATCTTCCCTCACGTGCCCTGCGCAGAGGGGGTGCCGTCCGCCTGCTCCGTCGCCTCGGGCGCTGGTATGTCCCAGACCGACACGGCGCCGTCGTTCTGGCCGATCACCAGAAGCCGGGAGTCGGGGCTGAACGCGGCGGCGTAGGGGTCGGCCTCGCACGGGAAGGCCGCCAGTCTCTGCGCGGTCCCGACATCCCACACCTTTAGCGAGGGCTCTACGTCCCCCGTGACGAGCAGTCGTCCGTCCGGCGAGAACGTCAGCCCCCAGACCGCGTGCTTCAGCAGTGGCTCTTTCCCCACGGAGACGATCATCTGGGCCACCGTTTTCCCTTCCAGCACGTCCCACAGCGCCACGTCCCTGAGGCCGCTCTTGACATGAGCGGTCGCAAGCAGCGAGCCGTCGGGCGAGAAGGCAAGCCGCAGGGGCTTGGCACCCGCGAGGGTCTGCACGAGGATGCCCGACTTCACGTCCCACAGCCCCGCGTGCTGCTTGTCGAGCGCCGTCGCCACGATGGTGCCGTCCGGGCTGAACGCCGCCGGGTGCTCGCCTTCGAGCGTTCCCTTTTCCAGGGCCTTCCCCGATTCGACGTTCCATATGATCGCCTTCTCGGCGTCGGCGGTCAGAAGGCGCGTTCCGTCCGGTGAGAACTCGACCGTGTTGACGCGCCCGGTGTGTCCGGCCAGTTCATGGAAGCGCTGCAGGCCCTCCAGCAACCAGACGTCCGTCGTCCCGCCCTCGAACCCGATGGCGATGAGCCTGCCGTCAGGGGAGATTGTGGCGCGCCTGGCGACGCCCGCGACCGGGATCTCCCGCACCAGGGCCCACGTTGTCGTGCCCCACAGGCCGACCGGCTCGCCGGGCTTGGTGACCGCGAGAATGTCACCCGCAGGGGCGAAAGTCACGGACTTGACGGGCACGCCGGACTCCTTGATGCTGCGCAGCGGCTTGAGCCTGGCGGCGTTGGAGGGCCGGATGGTCGAATCCAGGCGCAACTGCAGGGCGGCGAACTTCTCACGCCGCTCGCTCGATCCAGCGTCCGCGTCGCTGCTTGCCGCCACGGCGGCGGAATCGAGTATCTCCTGAGCCCTTTGCCAGTCGCAGGCGGCCATCGCTGCGGCGAACGCCTCGCCGTGCTGACCGAGGTAGTACTCGTCGGTTCTCGCCGCCACCTCGTCCATCAGGCCCTGCGCTTCCGAGGCATGGGGCCCGTCGGGGAACCGCGCCAGGAACTGCTCGACCATTTGCCGGGCGTCGTCGCGCCGGTAGGCCGCGTCGAGGCCTGCCTGCAGCTCCTGCCAGCATCGCTCCGCGAAGCCGGGCTCGACGTCGCCGATCATGTCCTGCAACTCGGGTAGGGGCGAGAGGGCGGCGCGCAGCGCTGTCAGTTCCGCCGCCATCTTTCCGGCCTCTTCGTAACGTTGATCACGCACTGCCGCCAGGAACTCGCGCGATGCCTCGCTGACTTGCTTCTGCGCCGAGCGCTGCACCTTCCAGGTCAGGCCCTTCACGGCGATTCTCTCCTCGGCGAAGGCCGCGAACCGCACAGCCTCGGCCCACATGCCGTTCGAGACGAGTTGGCCGAGCCACTGCCTTGCCTCGTCCTGACCCGCCAGGGCCCTCTCCAGGCCGGCCACTGTTTCCTCGAGGGTGCGGGACGTGACCACGAGTCGCTTGAGCAACACGCCCGAGACAACTGCCAGGACCATGCTCGAGAGCACGACGGGCAACAGTACCCTGCGGTTCCGCCATCCCCACTTGCGGACGCGATACCAGGTGGTGGCGGGCCGGGCCATGATCGGGCGATCAGCCAGGAAGTTCTCCAGGTCGAGCGCGAGATCGCCGGCTGTCTGGTAGCGCAGCAGCTTGTCCTTTTCAATCGCCTTCAGAATGATGGTTTCCAGGTCCTCCTGGATGGCCGGCACGAGGGCGCTCGGCGAGATGGGCTCCGCCGTCTGGATCATCTTGAAGACATCGGCGCCCCGCGCGTGCTCCAGGGGATAGGGGGGCATCCCCACGACGAGTTCGTAGAGGATCAGGCCGAGTGCGTAGACGTCGGTGCGCTCGTCCACGAGCTTCGGCCGGCCAGCCGCCTGCTCGGGGCTCATGTAGCGCGGGGTTCCCAGGAAATCGCCCGTGACCGTCAGGAGCGACCGTTCGCCTTCTTCCTCCATCATCGGGCGCGACAGGCCGAAGTCCAGAATCCGGGGCCGGTTCAGGTTGTCCACCAGGATATTGCCGGGCTTCAGGTCGCGGTGGACGATGCCGTAGCTATGCGCGTAGTGGACGGCGTCGCAGACGCGCACCATCATGCGGCATATCTCCTCCGTGCTGAGCACGTTCAGCCGCACGTAGGTCAGCAGGTCGAGGCCCTCGACGAACTCCAT
>Ga0180432_10002107_pt1 | contig 30294 bp, 17 predicted proteins | sample SS_ome_10_FD_132414 | JGI IMG/M metagenome (GOLD analysis project Ga0180432, IMG submission 132414) | Hypersaline lake sediment archaeal communities from the Salton Sea, California, USA - SS_1_MS_2 metaG | ecosystem: Environmental > Aquatic > Non-marine Saline and Alkaline > Hypersaline >...
GAGCTGCGACTGGTCCTCGTGCGGATCGAGCCCCTCGCTGCCCGGCGCCGTCGGCGCCGTATAGCCCAGCGTCCAGAGCGTCGAGACCCCGCCGAGGTCCTTCTCGCCCTCGGGAATCGCCTCATAGACGATGCGCAAATCGGCAAACGTCACCACCCCGTCGCCGTCGAGGTCAAGCGCCGGGTCGTCCCCGCCAAGCCCGGCGTGAACCATGACGAGGTCATCAATGTCAACGTCGCCGTCGCCATCCACGTCGCCCGGCACGAGCGTCGTCGGCGTCGCCTCGGCCGTGTTGCCGTAGGCGCCCATGTTGACGCGGCCGCCGTTGGGCATCGGTTCGTTACTGTAGTCCGATGCCGGATCGCCCGCGTCAACGCACGGCGACTCCGGTTGGAGATGGTAATCGCCGCCTGCAGGATTGACGAAGAGCGGGTCGGCGTCGATGTTGCCCGTGCCACTGAAGCCGCCCTGAACGTCGCTGTAGGTGATCGTAATCGTGGAACCGTCGTTATTCCAGATCTCGCTGCCGCCGTCCCATAGAACGCAATTGGTCACTTGGACAGTGGTCGGATACGAATGCTCGTAGGAGTCGCACCCGAGGGCGTTGCCGTTAACCGCAGAGTTCGCGACAAGCGTGCAGTTGACAACGATTGGCTCTCCGCTGTCATCGCAGGCAATGCCTCCGCCGTACCCGTCAGCGACGTTCCCCGCAATCACACAGTTCGTAAGCCTCGGGCTGCGGTTGCTGTAGCACGCGTGCAACCCGCCGCCATCGCCGTCGGCCTCGTTGTCGCTGATCAGGCAGTCGGTGATGACCGGGTCGCCGCCGTTATGGCAGGAGATGCCGCCGCCATGATCGCCAGCGCTGTTGCCAGTGATTGCGCAGCCGGTGATGACCGGACTTGCCCCATCCCTACAGTCGAGACCGCCGCCGTTGCCGCGCCAGTTGATCCCGCCCGTGCTTCGGTTGCGGCTGATCGTGCAGTTGGTCAGGGTCGGGTTGCTCCAGTCGCAGGAAATGCCGCCGGCACTCCAGCTCGCGCGATTGTCGCTGATCGTGCAGTTGGTAATGATGGCATTGCTCTCGAAATGGCACCATATGCCGCCGGCATAGTAGCTGGATGAATTGTAGTTGATCGTGCAGTCGGTAATCACCGCACAACTGAATTTGCAGTAGATGCCGGCGCCCCCATGGGCGTCATTGCCCATGATCGTGCAATTGCTGATCGTTGGATTGCAGTCGTCCCTGCAGCAGATGCCGCCGCCGGCGTCGTCGGCTGAGTTGTAGCTGATCGTGCAGTTGCTGATCGTCGGGCTGCTGCCATCCCTGCAGTAGATGCCGCCGCCGGCCTCCGCGGCGGAGTTATAGGTGATCGTGCAGTTGGCGATTGTTGGGCTGGCCGGCCAGCACAGGATGCCGCCGCCGTCGTCTGTCACGTTGCCGCTGTGGATTGTGAAGCCGTCCAGGACGGACGCCGTCGTCTCGTTCGAATGGAAGTAGAAACCCCGGCCCGAGTTCTGGCAGTTGATGGTGGTGTTCGATGCGCCATGTTCGGACCTGACCGCGATCGCCTTGCCGCCGTAGTCAAGCTCTTTGTTGCCGGGGCCCATGTAGGTTCCGTCGGCGACAAGAACGATGTAATCCCACCCGGTTATCGTGGCGTCTATTCCTGCCTGGATCGTGGCCTTGGGGCCGTGGATGCCGTCCCAGGCGGGGGCGAGACCGTCGTACGAGTCAAGTCCCGTCGCCTCATCGACGAAAAAGGTCTTGTCCGGTCTATCGGCGAAGGTTGGACACGAGTCGTCTGCGTGCTCCTCGATATTCGTGCGTCCATCGCCGTCAGGATCGGCCCCCGGGGCGTTGTCCGGATCGGTTGTTCCATCATCGAACGGGTCAAGTCCGCCGCGTACCTCCCAGCCGTCCTGCATGCCGTCGTCATCGGTATCGTTGTCCATGGGATCGGTGCCGTACGTGGTGATCTCTTCGCCGTCATCAAGCCCGTCGTCGTCGCTATCCGGATCAGCGGGATCCGTGCCGTGTGTGTGGACTTCGTTTCCGTCCGTCAGACTGTCGTCATCGGTGTCCGTATCGAGCGGATCGCTGCCGTATGTATTGACTTCCGCGCCATCGCCGAGGCCATCGTAATCGCTGTCCGGATTGAGCGGATCGGTCCCGTAGATGTCGACTTCCTCGCCGTCGTCCAGGCCGTCGCCGTCTGTGTCGGCATTGCGCGGGTCAGTGTTGTACCCGTACTCCTGCAGGTTCGTGAGCCCGTCGCCATCCGGGTCGCCATCAGGCCCGTTGTCCGGATCTGTTGACCCGTCGTCGTTGGGATCCAATCCGCCGGCGACCTCCCATCCGTCGGACATGCCGTCGGCGTCCGTGTCCGGGTCCAGCGGATCAGTGTGGTACGTGAGGATTTCGTCACCGTCACTCAGACCGTCGTCGTCGGAGTCCGTATCCAGAGGATCCGTGCCGTGCGTGTGGACTTCATCGCCGTCGGTGAGCCCGTCGCCGTCCGTGTCCGGGTTGTCGGGGTCGGCACCGTTCTCGTATTCGCCAAGGTTATCCAGGCCGTCGCCGTCCGGGTCCCCAGTCGGATCGCCGTAATAGAGCGCTTCCCACCAGTCCGGCAGTCCATCCCCGTCCGAGTCCGCCACCTCGTCGGCGCCGATGTCGAATGTCCGGGCATCCGGTGGATCATCGAAACCCACTCCGGGCACATCAACTGGCCTCGAGTCACCTTCGCAGTCATCCGCGGGGCCGGTAGGGCACCAGTCGATGCAGGGCGAGCCGAAGGCGATATGCCCGTCCGGTGTGAGCAACGGGTCGGCGTCGATGTTCCCGTCGCCCCACACGAGCGTGCACCCGGCCTCGACGTACGCCGCGGCCTCGCCGCCCTCGACGTCGCTGTAGGAGACCGTGAGGGTATGGGACTCCTCTCCGAGAACCAGGACAGCCACTTGCTCGTCGCCGCCGACACCGGCGAGGTTGCCCCACAGGATGCTGTTGACCACCTCGGAGCTCGTCCCGCCCCTGCAGTACACGGCTCCGCCATGTTCTGACGCTACGTTGCCAGACACGGTGCAGTTGGCAATGACCGGCGCGGCCGCATCCCAACAGCAAATGCCGCCGCCCTTCCTCGCAGAGTTGCCGGTGATGACACAGTTGGTGAACGTCGGCCTGCCGTCGATGTAAACACCGCCGCCCCTGTCGCCGCCGCTATTCCCTGAGATTAGGCAGTTGATGACCGCGGTCTCGTCACCACAGAAGATACCAGCTCCTCCACCGAGAGTACCGGTCCTATTGTTGCTTATCGTGCAGTTGACAATAACGGGACTGCCGTCCCCGCAGCCGATGCCACCGCCCCAGCCGCTTGAATAATTGCCGATGATCGTACAGTCAGTGATCGTTGGATTGCTCGGCGTGCTGCCGCTACCGTCAACGCGGATACCTCCACCTCGCTCCGCCGAGTTGTTGTTGACTGTGCAGTTCCCAATCGTCGGGTGGCACGTCCGATGCATGGAGATGCCGCCTCCCTCCTGGGGTGCGGTGTTGTGATCGAGCACGCAGTTGGTGATCGTCGGGCTGCAGTTTCGTTCAAGGTAAATGGCTCCACCCTCCCGTTGCGACGAGTTGGCGCTGAACGTGCAATCAGTAATAGTGGGATTGCACCTTTCGTAACACGTGATAGCACCGCCCCGACCACCCGCCGAGTTGTCATTGAACGTGCAGTCGCTGATCGTCGGACTGGACAAGTCATAGCAGTAGATCGCGCCGCCGGAACCCGCCGACGAATTACCAATAAAGACGCAGTCGGTGACCGTCGGACTGCTCCCGTCCTCGCACAGGATGCCGCCGCCGGAGCCTTCGGGCCAGTCGCCCGACACGCTGCCGTTTCTAATCGTGAAGCCGTCAATGATGCTGAGGGCGGTTTCCTGTGAGTGGAAGTAGAATCCGCGGCCGTCGTTCTCGCAATCGATGATGGTTGTTGTGGGCCCGTTCCTCGAAACCAGCCTGACCTTCTTACCGTTGAAGTCGAGGTCCTTGTTGCCGGGGCCGCTGTAGGTCCCGTCAGCGACGAGAACCATGTCCCAATCGCTCGCAGCGTCGAGGGCGGCCTGGATCGTTGAGTACTCGGTCGGTACGAGGAGGGGCGTTCTGATATGAAGCCTGACGGTGACTGTCTGAGGGCTGTTTGTAGCCGACGCGCTGGTGACTGTCAGGGCGCAGTTGTACTCGCCGGCGGCGAGGCCGGCGACGGTTGCGCTAAGGGTCACCTCGTCGATCTCGCCGGTTGAGTCTCCCGTGGCCGGGGCTGCGTCGAGCCAGGAACACGCCTCCGTGACTTCCCAATCGAGCGTCCCGCTCCCCCAGTTCCAGATCGAGACGACTTGATCGTCGGGGTCCGGGTCGCCCAGGACCAGTGCGAACTCAATCTCGGCCGGCATCAGGCCGATCTCGGGCGCGAGTCGGTCGAATTCATAGGCGCCCATGTCAACGACCGGCGGGCCGCCGATGCCGGTGTCCGGGGTGTCCGGGGCGTCAACGAAGCGAGGATTCCCATCGAGGTCAAGCGGCGTGGGCTCGGCCGTATCGTCATCGCCGTCGAGATCAGCCGTGTCCGGCGGGACGGCGGCACTGTTGCCGGCGTCAATGCACGGCGAGACGGGGTGCAGGCGGTAGCTGCCGCCGGGGTCGAACATTGGGTCCGCGTCAATGTTGCCGGTGCCGGCCCAACCTCCCTGGATATCGCAGAACGTAACAGTCAGGCCTTCGGAACCGGCCGGAATCTGGTCGGGAGAATTACCCCATAAGATGCAGTTCGTCAGTACAGGAGTGCTGTCACTATTGGAGATATCGCAGACAAGCCCACCTCCGGTTCCCCGTGAGTAGTTCCCCGCAATGGTGCAATTGACGAACGTGGGGCTACTGTCGTACGAAGTGCAGACGCCCGCTCCCCACCCATTCCCGGAGATCTCGTTCTCAACGATTAGACAGTTGACTACGGTTGGGGTCGCGTCCGATGTAGTGCTAATGCCGCCCCCACGGTTATATGCCGCGTTGCCCTGGATCGTGCAGTTGGTGATCGTCGCCGAACCATAGCGGCAGGCAATGCCGCCGCCATATCCTATGCTATTGGACGTGCCTGTGGCCGAGTTGTCCGTGACCACGCAGCCAGCGACCGTCTGGCTGCCTGTCCCCAAAGTGATACCGCCGCCGGACTCTGCCGTGTTGCCGATGATCGTGCAGCCGGTGACTCTCGCGTCGCTGTCTGTGCACCGGATGGCACCGCCGCCGGAGGCGGCCGTATTGCCGATAAACGTGCAGTCAATGATCGCGCCGTCGCTGAACCTGCAGCTAATGCCGCCGCCGCTGCCAACTGAAATGTTATTGATGAATATGCAGTTGACGATCGTGGGGCTGCTCATATCTGTGCAAAGAATGCCTCCGCCAGCATCGAGGGGATACGAACCACCTGCGTAGCCGTTCCTGATCGTGAAGCCTCTGACCACGGAGGCGGGGGTCTCTTGCGTATGGAAATAAAATCCGCGGCGATCGCCCCCGCAATCAATGATGGTCGCTTCGGGCCCGTTCTCCGACTCCAGGACTATGGCTCTGCCTGCGAAGTCCATGTTCCAGTTCCCCGCGCCGGTGTAGAGGCCGTCAGCGATGGTGACGGTATCGCCGCTGATGGCTATGTCGAGGGCGCCCTTGATGGTCTTCTTCGGGCCATGCGTGCCGTCCCAGACGGGTGCGAGCCCGTCCCAATAGTTGTGCCCCGTGGTGCCGTTGACGTAGTAGTGCGCGGGCGGGACGTCGGGCACCAACGGGTCGGTTCCCGCGGCGACTTCATCGCCGTCGCTATACCCGTCGCCGTCGGTGTCGGAATCGTCGGGGTCCGTGCCGTGCTCGTATTCGCCGAGGTTCAACAGGCCGTCGCCGTCGGGATCACCCGCGGCGTCGGCATAGTGGAGGTTTTCCCACACATCGGGCAGGCCGTCGCCGTCCGTATCGACGAATTCATCGGCGCCGATGTCGAAGCTGCCGCCCGGCGGGAAGGGACGGGCCTCGCCGTCCACGTCGTCGTCGGGCGCGCCGGAGGACGTGCCTTGGTTGACACACGGCGAGCCGGCGGTCAGATGCCACTCGGGTGTGAGCTCCGGGTCGAGGTCTATGTTGCCCGCACCGGCGGCGCCCCCCTGGACGTCGCAGTACGTCACCGTGGCGCTTCCGGAGATCTGGTCTACCGTATTGCCCCAGACGATGCAATTGGCAATCGTGACGGTCTCGCTGGCGAGAACGCCCCCGCCGTCTCGGCCTATGTTGCCGACAATCGTGCAGTTGCCGACTATGGTGTTGTTGGACACCCACACGCCGCCGGCGCTGCCACTGCCCACCGAATTGCCGGCCACCACGCAGTTGAGAATTGTCACATCCGCTGAGTCGCAGAAAACCCCGCCCCCAGAAACATCCGCCGTATTGTCAATGACAAGACAAGAGATGATCCGTGACTCACCGTCGCGGCAGTAGAACGCGCCTCCATACAGCGTGGCTGAGTTGTTCTTAAGAACGCAGTCAATAATGCTCGGGGCCGCCTCATACCTCCAGACCAGAATGCCGCCCCCGCAGTTGTCGGGATAAGGTCCGACTGCACGCCCATTCTGGATCGTAAAGCCGCGCACCACACTACCGGCCGGTTCATTTGAGTGGAAATGAAAGCCGCGACCTGAGTTCTCGCAGTCGATAATGCAGTTCGCAGGACCGTCCTCGGACCGGACCGTGATCACCTTGCTGCCGAAATCGAGGTTCTTATTGCCGACCCCGGTGTAGGTTCCGTCCGCGACCTCCACTGTGTAGTGCCACCCGGTTATCGTCGCGTCAATGCCGGCCTGGATGGTGGCCTTGGGGCCGTGGGTACCGTCCCAGACCTTGGCCAGCCCGTCGTACGAGTCGTTGCCCGTCGCGCCGTTGACGTAGTACGTCTTTTCGGCGTTGTCCGGGTGTTGCCAGTTGGTCCCGTCGGCGATCTCCTGGGCGTCATTCCGCCCGTCGCCGTCCACGTCGGCATGTATCGGGTCCGTCCCGTAGTAGTACTCCTCAAGGTTCGTCAGGGTGTCCGAGTCATCGTCGTCCGTCGGGCCGGCGGCTGTCGCTGAACCGAAGTGCTTGAGTTCCCACCAGTCAGGCAGACCGTCGGCATCCGTGTCGACGAACTCGTCAGCGCCGATGTCGTACGTGCGCGCATCCGGCGGGTCGTCAAAGCCGACGCCTGGGATGTCCACCGGACGCGTCTCGCCGTCCACGTCGTCGGCCTCGCCGCCGCCGGCCCAGTCGATGCAGGGGGAACCGAGCCGGAGGTGGCCGTCGAGCGTGAGCATCGGATCAGCATCGATATTGAGGTTGCCGGGCCACCCGCCCTGAACGTCGCAGACGTTCAGCGTAGCGGATCCGGACTCGACGTAGAGTCCCTGTGGGCTGTCGCCCCACAGGACGCACTTGAGGAACGTCGGGTTGCTTCCGGTGACGTAGATGCCCCCGCCCACGGCGGCCGAGTTGCCGGCGATCGTGCAGTTAAGAAACGTCGGGGCACTGTCATCCTCGCAGTAGACTGCGCCGCCATATTCCGCGGCCGAGTTGCCGATAATCGCGCAGTTGCGAAAGGTCGGGCGGGCGCGTTCTCCCCTGCAGTAAATACCTCCACCGTGTCTGACAGATACATTGCCGCTGATCGTGCAATTCGTGAACGTGGGGGTGCTGCTGCTGATGTAGACACCCGCGCCATAACCGTAGAGGAATGTTGAGTTGCCTCTAATCACGCAATTCCTGATTGTCGGGTCAGAATAGGAGAAGTAGATCCCGGCGATGCTATTTCTCGCGTTGGTGATCGTAAGCCCATCGAGCACCGACGTGTCCGTTTCGCCGCTGGTGAAACGGAAGGCCCGATCTGCTCCCTTGCAGTCAACGACCGTGCTCGCCGCCCCGTTCTCGGACCGAACCGTGATGGCCTTGCCGTCGAAGTCAACTCTCCTGTTCCCCTCGCCGGTGTACGTGCCGTCCTTGACGAGGACGGTGTCACCAGTGACAGCGGCGTCGACGCCTTCCTGGATCGCGTCGTAGGGGTGGGCGGCGGAACCGTCCTCGATGGGGTCACTCACGGCGGGGTCGCCCGGGCCCGGATCGCCCGGAGCGTCATCGTCGACGTAGATCGTGCCCGCGACGAGCACGCCCGGGAGCGTAAGCACAATGAGAACCAATGCGGCCGGCAGCACCTTCATCAATCCCTCCTCTTCCCGGGGCGTGCATCAGCGGCCAGGCAGACGACGAGATGTTCGGCCGGCGCACAATCCCCCGGTAACCTCGCTCTGGAGGGGGAGCGCGGACAGACTCTCGCTCCCTCACCTTGTTTTAACGTTACCACGGCACAATCGGCACGTCAAGAAAAATCTTACGAGAGTGGCACAATCGGCAGCATCCGAGAAAAAACGGCGCTCGGGACACGTGCTCATATTTCCGTGCCACCTGACTTCGGGCATCAGGAATGAGCTTGAGAACAACTGCCCGCAAGGGCCGAATGAACAAAGAGCAAAATGGTCTGAACGCAATCACCACCCGTGCAGCGTGGGCTTGAAAGTCGCTGGTAACCCATTGCCCATAAGGCCGTTGCATCCGACCCGATCGGCGTCCAGTCCCCTCCCACTGCTGCGGCCAACGTCAGCGTGTCGTGAGACCCCGGTCCCCAGACGCGCTGGGAGCCCACGTCCCGAGCCACCCGATCAGCGAGACATCCCCCTGTGTCCTGACCCCCGCGCGGCGAGTTCGCCGCTCACCCACCCCCACACTCGCCACGCGCGTTTCAGCGCAGCAACGGGCATTGCAGGCGCACCCATAAGACCCGAAAAAGGACTTGACCACACGAGTCCCCCGTGGTAATCTGTGTGTGTGGTCGGAACCTGGAGTCTGCCCGGATTACGCGTCCATTGCCACGAAGCGGAGACAACGCACGCATCGAGGCCCCCCGCCGACCGCCGCGACCTCAGAAACAGGGGAACCATGACGATGAAACCGTCACTGCTACTGCTCGCCGCCCTTGCCCTGCTCGCCCCCGCCCCGCTCTTCGCCACCACCATCTACGTGGATGACGACAACACCGGCGGCCCCTGGGACGGCTCGTCGGCGCATCCCTACCAGTACATCCAGGACGGCATCGACAACTCAAACCCCAACGACACCGTCATGGTCAGAAACGGCACCTACGTCGGCACCGGCAACAAGAACCTCGACTTCGACGGCAAGTCCATCACCGTCCAGAGCAAGAGCGGGGCCCTCGTCACGATCATCGACTGCGAGAACAGCGGCCGGGGGTTCTCCTTCCACTCGGGCCAAGGCCCAGCCTCGGTTGTTGACGGCTTCACGATCACCAACGGCTCAATCACTGGCACGTTGCATGAAGACAAGGGTGGCGGCATCTATTCCGAAAACAGAAACCGCATGATCACCCGCTGCAGGTTCGCCGACCTCGACGGCAACGGCGTCATCAACGGCCTCGACCTCACCGAAGTCGTCTCCAACTGGACCACCGCGACCGCCGCCGCGCCCGAGCCGACGCCCACGGAGGCAGCAAAGCCCGGCACGCGCGGACGCCGCCCCGGCATCGGCAATGTCCGTGGGGGTCCCGGCAACGTGCGGACGGTAGGGCCGCGTGCGCCTCAACACAGGAAGGGGAGATGAAGGCGCTTTCGCTTGCGATGTTGGCGATCGTGTTCCTGAGTTTGTCGCAGCCGCTTGCGGCCCGCGCGGGCGGTGATGCGGTCTGGGTCCCGGTATCTGCGAGCGGGAGTGACCTCTCGGTGCCTGAGCGTGGGCCGCGCGCGTGCGAGGTCGAGGTGCTCGAGAGCACGGAGCGGGGGTTTGCCGCGCGCCTCGTCGTGCCCGGCCTACTCGGTCGTGAAGCGCGCATCGAGGGAGCATCATTCACGGCGGTCGAGATCCCCAGGTGCGGCATCCGGGGCGAGGTGGGCACGCCGGAGCTGCCGGCGGCTCGACTGCTGTTCGAGGTGCCGCTCGGCGCGGACGTCGTCCTGCGCGAGTCCATTGACGAGGTGGAGCTTCCGCTTTCGGCCTTCGGCCTCGCAGGCCCGGTCAAGCCCCTTCAGAAACCGGTCGAGAAGGTCCCCGGCGCGCGCGAGACTGCGTCGCTCGAATACAACCGGGAAGCCTATGCTCGGGATCGTTTCGAGCCGCGAGAGCGCGTGAGCGTGCAACGCCTTGGCGTGATGCGCGACCACGACATCTGGATGCTCGAGATCCTTCCGGTCGCGTACAACCCGGCCCGGGCGGAGCTATCGGTGCGTGCCACCGTCACGGTCGACGTGAGGTTCGTCAAGCAACTCGGCCCCGACCCGCCCGCGCCATCGGCGAGCAGCGGCCCGATCGAGCAGGCGCTGGGCTCCGTGCTGCTCAACTCTCTCGGGGAAGGCAGCGCCGAGGCCGGCAGCGGGGAGAAGTACCTGATCATCGTTCACTCGTCGCTGGCCGCCGGGATCACGTCGTTCGCCAATGCCAAGCAGTCCCAGGGCTTCACCGTAACTACCGCCTCGACCGCCGTGATCGGCTCAACGGCTGCCCTCATCAAGAGTTACATCCAGACGCGCTATGCCAATCCGCTCACGCGGCCGAGCTACGTGCTACTGGTGGGCGACACCGAGCAGATTCCCAACTGGGTCGGGGAGACCTGGGAGGAAGCCCCCACAGACCTCTACTACGTCTGCATGGACGGCGAGGACGATTGGCTGCCCGACATCGCCATCGGGCGCTTCCCAGCTCAGACTACCGGCCAGCTCGCAGCGATGGTCGCCAAGACGCTCTACTACGAGAACAAATCGTTCCCGGACCCCCTGTGGCTCAAGCGGGCCGTGCTGATGGCCGGCGAGGACTACTATGAGATGACGGAGGAGTCCCATGACTCGGTTATCACCACCTATCTCGATCCGCGTGGGTTTACCTCCGAGCGCCTCTACTGCCATACGTACTCGGCGACCACCGCCCAGGTGTCGGCGGCATTCAACGACGGGCGCACCCTCGGCATCTACTCCGGCCACGGCCTCGAGACAAGCTGGGACGACGGCCCCGAGTTCCTGCAATCGGATGTCGAGGCGCTGACAAACTCAGGCCGCTGCGGCTTCGTCGCCAGTTTCGCCTGCCTGACCGGCGACTACACCTGGCCGGAGTGCTTTTGCGAAACCTGGCTGCGGGTGCCGGACGCGGGGGCCACGACGGTGTGGGGCTCGTCTATCGGCTCGTACTGGGACGAGGACGCGGTGCTGGAGCAAGAGCTCTTCGAGGCCCTGTACACGGACGATCTGACCCAGGTCGGCTTGGCTGTGAACCAGGCCAAGATGGGCTTGCTCGACTACTACGGTACCACGGAAATCGTCCACGAGTACTTCGAGCAGTACAATCTCTTCGGAGACCCGTCGCTCGAGATCTACGCCACTGCCGTGACCGACAGCGACGGTGACGGCATGCCCGACGACTGGGAGGTGGCCAACGGGTTTGATCCGAACGATGCGCTGGACGCGACGCTGGACACGGACGCCGACCTGCTGCTCAACGTCGAGGAGTTCAGGTTCGGGTCCGATCCGCGCAACGCCGCCTCGCCCTCGGTCCTCTACGTCGATGACGACAACGCCGGCGACCCCGCCCAGGACGGCAGCGTGGCGCACCCGTACGCGAACATTCAGACGGCCGTCACCGTCGCGAGCGCGCCCGCCGTCGTCAAGGTGCTGCCCGGCACGTATCACGAGGCCGTGGTCATGGTCAGCGGCGTGTGGCTCATCGGCTCGGGCGCGCAGACAACCACCATTAACACGCATGGCACGAGCGACGCGCTGATACTCAGCGATCTGAGCGACGCGCTCGTGGCCGGGTTCACGATCACCTCGGGGTCGGGCCACATTGCGGTCTCGGCGGTCAATTCCAACCTCACGGTGCGCCACTGCATCTGCACGGGCAGCGAGAACGGGATCGGCGTGGGCCTGAGCAGCTCGGCGCACATCGTTGACTGTCTGCTGGTGGACAACACCCTTCGCGGCATGTTCAGCAACGGCTCGGCCGCAATCACCACGGTCAACTGCACGATCGCCGGCAACGGCATCACCGGCGTCGGCTGCTGGGAGGCGAGCACGGCCGTGCTCACCAACACGATCCTCTGGAACAACGCCGACGAGCTCAACGGCACGCCGTCGGCGTTCACCGTCACCTGCTGCAATATCGAGGACGGCGATTTCGTCGGCGCCGACGGCAACATCTGCGCCGATCCGCGGTTTCTCGATCCCGGCGCGGGCGACTACCGCATCCTGCCCGTGTCTCCATGCGTGGACGCGGCGACAAGCACCGGTGCGCCGTCGCTCGACTTCGAGATGGCGTTGCACCGCGACCACCCCTACGTGCCGAACACGGGCGGGGGCACCCGGCCCTGGTACGACATCGGCGCCTACGAGTGTCTGCTCGACCGCGACTGGGACTGGCTCGCCGACGTGGTGGAGACAAACACCGGCGTCTACACCGACCCGACCGACACGGGCACGGACCCCGACAACGACGATACCGATGGCGACGGGCTCAAGGACGGCGTGGAGGTCTACATCCACTTCACCGACCCGACCAGCACCGATTCGGACGCCGACGGCATGCCCGACGGCTGGGAGGTGGACAACGGGCTCGACCCGACCGCCGACGACACGGGCGGCGATCACGACGCCGACGGGCTGTCGAACCTCGACGAGTACACCATCGGCACCCGGGCGAACGACCCGGACAGCGACGACGACGGGCTCGAGGACGGCGCCGAGACGAACACCGGCGTGTATGTCGGCGACGACAATACCGGCACCGACCCGCTCGAGGCCGACACCGACGCCGACGGCTGGTTCGATGGCGAGGAGCTCACCGAGTTCGACGCCGAGCTCGGCGAGGGCTGGCACACCAACCCGACCGACCCGGCCGAGCATCCCCACGTGCTTGCCGTGGCGCTCACGGGGTGGGGCAACGCGTTCATCTCGCTTGCCAACTGCGGGGATTCCTCGGCGCTGTTCCACGTGAAGCGCTACGACGCCACGGGTTCGCTCCAGGCGCAGGCCACCGTCCCCAGCCTTGCGCCGCACGCCTACTGGCGGAGCTGGGAACCGATGGGCAACCTCTACGCGAGCGGCGACACCGCGTTCGTGCGAGTCCTGAGCCTTGAGCCGCTCTCGGCGCACCTGGGCCGATGGGACGACTTCACACCCGGCCTGCTGGGCGGCGACAGCATCAGTGTCCCCGACTACGAAACCGCTGCGGGCACGAGCTTCTTCATTCCGCTCGCCGATCTGACCTGGGCCCTCTGCGTGATCGGCAACCCGGCCATGACATCGGCCGCCGTGACCGTGACCCTCTACGATGCGGCCGGCCAGCAGGTGGCACAAGCGCCAACAACAGCTCCCGGCTGCGGCGTCGTGAGCACCTGGGACTTCCTCGGCGACATCTTCGGCCACGGCGCCGCCACCGTTGAGATCCAGGCCGACCGGCCGGTCATTGTCAACACGTCCCGCGGCGCGATTGACTACGCCTGGACTGTCGCCTGGGCCCCCGTGAACAAAGTCGCCGGCACCCGCTTCGTGTTCCCCGCCGCGTGGCTCGAGGTCGCGCAAGGCACAATCGGCAACCCGGGAACGTCGTCGTCCGATGTGACCGTGACCCTCTACGATGCGGCCGGTCAGCAAGTGGCACAGGAATCAGTGGCGGTTCCCGGCTGCGGCGTCGTGAGCACCTGGGACATGCTCCCGCTCAACAACCTCTTCGCGTACGTGGACGATGGACGCGTGCTGATGGAGATCGAGGTCACCAACGGCGAACCGGTGGTCGTTGAACAGGTTCGTTCGGTGCCCCAGAGCGCCGCCTACCTGGTGGCGCCCGTTGAGGCGGCGGTGGGCACCCGCTTCGAGGTGCCCGTGGACGGCTGGTACGAAGCCGACGTCGTCATCGCCAACCCCTTTGGCGCCGCGCAGGGCCTATCCGCCACGCTCTACGACGAGACCGGCGCCGCCGTGGCCGGCCCGATGGCCGACTCGGTTCCGCCCCGAGGCCTGGTCACCGTGCGAGACCTGCTCGGCGGCAACATCTACGCCACCGCCTCGCCCGCCGTCGTGCACATCGAAGCGGGCACCGGCGTCATCGTCGAGACCGAGTCCTGGGACACCGCGGCCGGATGGGGCACGAACGTATGGCCCGCCGCCATGCAGCCGGGCCACGGCCCCGGCGACGTGGACGGCAACGGCATCGTCGACGGCCTCGACCTCACCGCCGTCCTCACCGCCTGGGAGACGAGGCCCGGCGACCCGCTCTGGAATCCGGCCGCCGACCTCGACGGCAACGGCATCATCAACGGCCTCGACCTCACCGAAGTCATCTCCAACTGGACCACCACGCCGGCCGCTGCGCCGCCCACCGCGCCCGAGCCGACGACGACCGAGGCACTGAAACCCGGCACGCGCAGCTCCCGCCCCGGCAATACCCGCAGGGGTGCCGGCAACGTGCAGCCAAAGTGATCGCACCGCAGGGGCATTCGAGTGAAAACCCGGCCACGCGCGAAGCGCAAGGAAAAGCTCACTGCTTGACGAAGGGCAAATTGGAGGAATAGACTTAACTGTTGTGCATTGGGTCAATCGCTCGGTTGTTCCTGCGCGGACAGCGTCAGGAACCGTGATGTTGGGAATCCGCACGCCGTGAGGAGCGAAGGCCATGACGTCCCACCGCATTTCCGCAAACGACTTCCGCCTCTTCAACCGGCAGCTCGTCTCGCTCATCAAAACCGATCTGCCTCTGTCGCGGGCCCTTGCCACGCTCTCGAGAGAGGTGAGGAAGCCGGGCCTGCGCACCGCCATTGAGCACCTGCAGCAATCGGTCGAAGCGGGGCAGTCGCTCTCGAGGGCCGTCGCGGAGCGTCCGAAGACGTTTCCGAAGCTGTACGCCAAGATCATCGAGGCCGGCGAGAAGTCGAACGACCTCGTGGGCGTTCTGGCGCAGTTCGTCAACTACTCAGAAACCATGGCTGAAATGAAGGAGCGCCTCAAGGACGTCCTGACGTATCCCGCCCTCGTCCTGATCTCGTGCCTCGTCATGGTCTCAGCCCTCGTCCTTTTCGTCCTCCCCATGACTACGCGTTGGGCGGTGAGCCTTGTCCAGCAGGCCGACGTCGAGGCGGTACTCTATGGCAGCAGGAGTTCCTGGACCCAAGCGCATCTTTTCCTGGCAAGACACATGCCGTTCATCGTCATCGGCTTTGTCGGCCTTGTGGCCTTGCTGGTCGTGGTCTGGCTTGCCTTACGCGTCACGCAGAAGGGGCAAGCGGTCCTTGACAGAATCAAGCTGACGATCCCCGTCTACGGCAAGTGTTACAGGCTGTCGCTCCTGACCCGCTTCTGTGAGACGCTCGGTCTCCTTATCCGGTCGGACATCCCTGTCGGTGACGCGCTGTATCTCACGGGTCAATGCTCGCCCAGCGCGACAATGGGAAAGAGCTGCGCCAGGATGCAGCGCGCCGTCGAAGCGGGCCGGAAAATGAGCGACGCCATGTCATCGGAGCGCATCCTGGGGCCGATGCTCACCTTCATGGTGTCCGTCGGCGAGAAGCGAGAAGCGCCCCACGAGGAGCTCCATAGCGCAGCAGAGATCTTCGCCGCAAACCTGCACAACCGCGCCCGGCGTGCCGCGTACTGGATCGACGCCGTTGTGCTGGTTCTTGTGGCTCTCCTTGTCATTCTTTGTTCACGCCTGCTGTTTCAACCCCTGATCTTCCTGATCCGCATGATGTCCGGCGTCGAATAGGAGGCTGCATCCATGTTCAAGCTTGTCCTGGCAGCGTTGTTCGGCGACCGAAGGCGCGGCCGAAAAGTGCGGGAGTTCACGCGCCAGTTCTCGATGCTGCTCAAGGCCGGCCTGCGCGAGGCCGAGGCGCTTTCCGCAATTGTGTCTGAAATGCCCTACGGCTTCTTCAAGAAGGTCCTTCTCGACATCCTGAAGCGCATGGAGCAGGGCGCCGCGTTCTCAAGCGCACTGTACGCGCATCCCATGTACTTTCACGGCAGTTACGTCAGCATGGTCAGCGCGGGCGAGAAGAGCGGCTCCCTTGCCGAAACCATGACGTCTCTCGTCGACTTCGCCCGCCGACCCGGTCTGGCAGGTGATAAGGTCTTCCTGGCCATTCTCGTTCCGGCGCGGCTGCTTGTGTACCTGGTGCCGGTTGTGGCTTTCCTGACGTACTATGTGGTGCCAAAAATGTCCGTGGTGCTTGGCAACTTCTCTGACGAGTCTTTCCGCACTGCGTCGTCCGCCTCTCCCTCCGCACCCTGGCTCTGGAGCAACCTGCGATTCCTGCCGCTCGTGGCCGTGCTCGGCACGCTGGGCATTCTCCTCGTGTTTGACATCACCTACCACCGACCGGCCCAGAAGAGCCTCCTGCTCGCTCGCTTCGCCACGTCGCTGCGAGTTATGATCAAGGCGAACCTTCCGCTCGAAGAAATCGAAAACGCCACCGGTGACCTCTCGTGGTCGCTTCGCTACAGGGCCGCGATGAGAAGACTGTTTCCGGCCCTTCAGGCCGGCACGTCGTTTACGGACGCGTTTCGCGCCGTGCGCTACTTCCCGGACACGTTCCAGTGGCTCATGGCGACCGGCGAGGCCCAGGGCAATCTCCAGGACCCGCTCAGAGACCTGGCCGGCATATATTCGCTGCGCGGCGACGCGAAACTCTCGGTCATCGTCAACGTCATGCCACCGCTGATTATGATCTGGCTCGGTATCGTCATAGGCGTACTGGGCTATTCGTTCTTCGCCCTGGTGACCGGCCTGATTCAAAGTCTTCTGTGAGGATACGGGACGCAGCCTGAACCGTAGGAGCGGCAATGAGACCCATGAAGGCGGACGAACAGGACGTAACGCAGCTCGTCGGGCGCTTGATTGAGGACGGCGTCGCCGCCGGCGCGAGCGACATTCACTTCGATCCCGTCGAGCACGGCATGATCGTCCGCCACAGGCGCGACGGCCTTCTCTACGAAGTCGGCCGGCTCGACGGGACGATCAAGGACAACCTCGTGGCCCGCTTGAAGGTGCTCGCCAACCTCGTCGTATACCGCCGCAACACGCCCCAGGAAGGACGCATCGTCAAGGACGTCCCCGCGGCGAGGAACGATATCGAATACCGCGTCGCCACCTTCCCGACGATCCACGGCGAGAAGGTGGTCATCCGCATCTTCGACTCCTCGAAGGTCCTGCTCGACGTCCATTCGCTCGGCTTCGACGCCGACGTCACGGCCAACATCCTGCGCCTCCTCGAAAACCCCCAGGGCATGCTTCTCCTGACAGGGCCGAGCTCCAGCGGCAAGACGACGACGATCTACTCCGCGCTCAACTGGATCACGCAGCATCGCCGGAACATTGCCAACATCATCACCATCGAGGACCCCGTCGAGTTCGACCTCAAGACCATCAGCCAGACCCAAATTGACCCGCACGGCGGACTGACCTTCGCCTCGGCACTCCGCTCGGCGCTGCGGCTCGATCCCGAAGTCCTCATGATCGGCGAGATCCGCGACCCTGACACGGCGCAGATCGCCACGCAGGCCGGGCTCACCGGCCACCTCGTGATCAGCACCATCCACTGCGGCACCGCCGCCGGCGTGTTCACCCGGCTCATCGAGATGGGCATTGAACCGTTTCTCATCGCGTCCTCCATCACCGGCGTCCTCTCGCAGAGGCTCGTCCGAGTGCTCTGCAACTCCTGTAAGGCACCGTCCCGCGCGGAGCCGCGCGTGCTCGACGAGTTCCGCCTCACCGGCGATGAAGCGCGAGCGTATTTCTCGCCCGTCGGCTGTGCCCGCTGCAACAACACCGGCTATGCGGGCCGCACCGCCATCGCCGAACTGCTCCTCGTGTCGGAACGCATCAGGCAGCTTCTCCTCGCGCGGGCCACGACGAATGCGATCCACGACCAGGCCGTGAGCGAGAAGATGGTCCCCCTCAAGACGGACGGCATGCGCAAGGCCGCCCGGGGCGTCACCTCGCTCGAAGAACTCTATCGGATCATGATGCACAAGGTGTTCAAGAAGAATGACACGAAGTAAAAACGGCTTCCTCCTGGCAGAACTGGCCACCGCCGTCTTCCTGATCGCGGTCCTCATGGCGGTGACCACTTCAATTATCTTCGCGTGCTCGGACCACGTCCGCGCGGCCCACAACGCCTTTCTTGCGAGGCAAATCACGTCGAATCATCTCGAGACATTGAAGCACCTCCCCTTCGATGACCTTCACGTCACGTCCGGCGACGGCGACGACTTCACATCACCGCTCGGTACGCAACTGAAAGACTTCGCCGGCACGGTGCGCGTCGAACAGTTCAACGAAAACGAGGCCCTGAAACAGATCACCGTGACCGTGCGATGGAACGAGAAACGGCGCACCCGAGAGCTCTCGCTCTCGGTGCTCAAGGCAAAGAGGACGCCATGAGACGGACGAGCACCCCGACCGGAGCGACGCTTATTGAGATGCTCACCTATATGGCCATCTTCGGCGTGATTGCCGCAGCCGTCTATACCGCCTACTACCCCTTGCTCGGCTACCTGAGGAAAGAGAACCGGCAGGTCCAGCTCCTTCTCGGCGTCGAGCGAGCACAGCGGCGCATTGTGCAGGACGTCCGGCGCGCCATCGCCCTGCCCGACGAGCACGCGTCGTACACGGCGGACGAGTCAACCTTGATATGCAGGATCCCGCTGGCACACACGATCGAAGACCGGACGACCGACTCGTACGTCGTCATCTATACACTCGTCGGCCGGGACGCAAAAAGCCTTGTGCGCAAGACCGTTCTTGATGACGGTGACCCTGGCCCCGATCCCGAGAGGGTCCTGCTCAAGGACATGGAGTCCGTGGTCTTCGACCGCTTCGACCGCTCGCCCACCGGCCGGAACGGCACGGTCCGTTGCACGATCACCGCGCCCAAAAACCGCATGTACAAGAGTAAACCGACCGTCTACTCGTTTGTGGCTGCGAGGAAACATGAATAGTCAACCCCGAAAAGGCGAACGTGGGAGCGTGCTGGTGCTCGCTGTCGTGATCCTGGCCGTCGCCTCTTCCGTCAGCGGTGCCGCCGTCCTCACCGCGGCCCTGGGCCAGAAAATCGTGCGCAACGACGTGGTTCGCGAAAAGGCGTACCGCATCGCTGAATCCGGCGTCGAAAAAGCGATTGTCGAGCTCGCCGCGGACGCCGAATTCGCAGGGGAGAGCGATGTGGCCTTTGACACTGGATCGTTTTCGACAAACGTCCTCTCGATCGGGGAGAACGAAAGGCAGATCACATCGACAGGCCAAGCACGCAAGGGCGCATCCATCCTCTTCAGGCACCGCATCGTCGCCCGTGTCAGTCTCGGACCGGACCAAGTGCGCATTGTCCGGTGGAGCGAGTCATCCCTACCGATCCAACAGACGACAACTAGAGAATAGCCTTCGGCCGTGCCATCGCGCTCGCGTCGTCCTGAACCTGCACTCGGCCGCCACGCCGGCAACTCGCAGCACGGCCAACAACCGGCCGCCTACTCCTCTTTGTTGACGTAGCCCCTGTGCACGACGGCGGGCTCGCCGTCGGTGGACTCCGTCTCGAAAAGGATCATCTCGGCCGTCTCCCTCGTCCTCATTCTGATGTGCGGCGCGATGTCCTCCTCGACGGCCCGGGCCTTGTCCGCATCCAGCAGGCAGGCCTTCACGTCCTCGGCCGTCGCGGCCTCGAACGCCTTGCCCTTCTCATACGCGGCAATGGCCTCGATCGCGCTCGCCTCGATCAGCTTCGGCCACAGCTTCCTGAACAGCGCGCCCGACGCGTAGACGTCGGCGCTGTTCACCTCGCCGTTGATGGCGAACGCGAAGCCGACCACGTCCTCTTTGCCCTCGACGATCGGCGCCAGCTGCTTGACGTACGCCGCCGCCGCCGCCTGCACTTTCTTGTTTTCCAGCGTGAGCTGCAGGCTGCTCGGCGATTCCCCGCCTTTCACCGAGCCGCCGACGTTCCGGGCAAGGTCGTTCTGGACCTTGGCGACGCCCGACCAGACCTTCTGCTGAGAGCCACTTTTCTTTGTCGCGAGCTTTAGCTCCTTTGTCGCCAGAGCGGAGCCGGAGGACTCGAAGTTTGTCACCGCTTCGTTGCCGCGACCGGTCCAGCGGCCGTGCTCCACGCAGAACGAAGCGAGCGGCACCTTGCCGGACTTGGGCTTGAGCACGAGATCGTAACGGATCACGCGGTCCTGCTTGCCGCCTTTGACGATCTCGCCCCACTGAACGTACACGTACTCGCCCGCCGACTTGTTCTCGATCGTGAGCTTCTGCACGTCGCCCGTCTCGTACACGATCACGACGCCCTTCTTCAGGGCCTCCTGGAGGGTGAGGAACTTCTTACCCTTGATCGTGTCCGCTCCGTGGACGAGAAACACCGTGATGTTCTTGTGCGTGTAGGGCCCCGACAGCGTGTAGTCGCCCGCCTTCACGTGCGCCTTTTCGCCCGGCCCACCACCGGCCGGGGCGCCTCCGGCCAAGCACAGCGCCAGCACCGCCACGCCCACACACAGCAACGTCACCATCGTTTTCATGATCACGCCTCCTTGATTGGGTCCGTAACACGAAACGGCCCGTGTGCCGCCACGAACCTTGCCTCATTCTTCAAAGGAAAGTGGAACGTACGGGAAGGAAAGACGCTGCGCATCCCCGGCCACCTCTCGATCGGTTGCGGTTGGGTCCGGCTGCCCGACCTTATTTGACGCAGCCAACGGCGCCCATGTTCCACCGGACACACCGCCGCGAGGCGCACCCGCGCTAGTATCGCGTCCCGGAAATAACTGACATAAGTGCAGCTTCCCATCACCTGTGTTGAGGAAGCCCTTTGAACGTGTGGTTCTCTGATGAGGCACTTGGCCCTTTTGCTAACGAACTTGCGGGACGCGATACTGGCAGCTCGTGGTGGAAGTCGCGCGCAGCCGGAGCCAAGCCCGCGCCGCGGGCGGCATGATGGAGCCTCGGGCGTCAGGGCCTGTTGAAAAACCTGTGGCCTCGACGCCCCGTAGGGGCGCCACGTGAGTAGCCGTAGGCGTAAGCCTACGGACCGCGAGCCAGGCACAACCACCCTTTCTCGACGGGCGACCGGCCCCGTCCGGGCCGGTCGCCCGTCGAGAAAGAGGACCTCTGTCGGTCGCCTCCTGCCCGTAGGCTTACGCCTACGGCTAGTCACGTTCGGCCCCTTCGGGGCACGGGACGAGGTGCGTGGCGCCCTGGAGAACGTGCTGGTGGCGGTTTCTTCAACAGGCCCGTCAGCCCGTGGATCGTGAAAACCTGGATGGAAAGAGCCCCCGCAGGGGGCGGCAGATGAAACTCTCGACGAGACAAGACCCGATGCCGCCCCCTGCGGGGGCTTCGCCCGCGTTGCTTTCGCTTCCCACAGGCTGACGCCTGTGGCTACAAGATGACCTCCCCTGCAGCGGCTCGGCTCATTGTCATTCAGCACCTTCACCACGGGCTGCCAGTCCTGGGTCGGTGGGTATGGGATTCGCCAAACGAGCGACAGGAAGATCGAGAAGCGCAGGGAGTCAGAAGATTCTCAGCCGGCGCACCAACCGGACGCGTGTGGCGCTTCCTCCGGCGCTACTTGCCCCACACGTTGCCCTCGCCCCTTCGCACATTACCGCTGCGCGAGACAGAGCCACTGGAGGTCGCCGTGCCCGAGCCGGAGCCATCCGTATCCGACGTCGTGCCGCCCGTGGTGATCGTGTTCGACAGCAGCTCGTTGAGGTCCAGCCCGTTGATGATGCCGTTGCCGTCCAGGTCGGCGTCCGGGTCCCAGAGCGCGTCGCCCGGCGTGGTCCCCCACGCCGCAAGCACGGCCGCCAGGAGCACGTCGTCCACGCCCACGTTGCCCCCGCCCGGGTCCTCGGGCAGCTCGCCCACGTGCATGACGAACTCGTTGACCGAACCCGCCGCGACCGACACCTCCTGGACCTGCGCCAGCCCCGATTCAGGACACCGTGTCGCATTGAAGATGATCCGGTCCGGCAGGAACGACGACGCGTTGAGCACGCCGAGCGAGTCGATGGCCAGATCCAGGCACAGGCCGCTGTCCTGGAGGTCACGCTCAATGACCAGCGCCAGGTGTGCGAACTGGACCGAATTGCCGAGAGCGCCGAGAGTGAAGTCCGCCGGCGCATCCTGATAGCCCTGGAAGAATGCCAGGCCGGAGTCAACCGTCTGCTCGAACGCGAGCGGGAATACATTCGCCCCCTCCGTGGCGTCCTTGAGCGCCATCGGCCCCAGGAACGTGTCGGAAGCGATGCTCAGGACCTTGTGCTGAACGCCGGGGCCCGGTGGGTTGCTCAACCCGTAGAAGGTCGCCTCCCAATCAGCGTCGCTCTCGAAGTCCAAGTCGTCCTCGGCAAGGAACGCGCCGTCGAGCCACACCTCGGCCTCGGTCACGTCGCTCACGCTCGCGTCGGCCGGGTCCCACGTCACCAGCAGGTCCATGCCCGCGATCCCCGCATCCGCGCGGTCTATCTCAACGACGAACGAGATCTCCACCACCGCGCCGGGGACAAGGTCCGCGGGCGCGTTCACGTCGGCCCGGACCATCGCATACATCTGCGCCTGCGCCGGGACCGCGAGCCCCAAACACAGCAGCGCAAGCGCTGTTACCGCCGTCCTGATAGTCATCCTCCTCCGATCAAACGATCGCTGAGCACACCATATTCTATATACCACCAGGCAGGGGAAAAGTCAAGCTGATTTTCCCTGAAGCCGCCGCCCCGCTACAGGAGAAGTCCCCCAGCCACGAGCCCGCTTGTCGGCCGCCCGATCGAGCAGCGCGCTACCTCCTGCGGCGCCCCAGCGCCGGCAGCGCCGGGGTGCCCAAAACAGCCAGCGTTCGCCGCAGAAGGCGAAGCGCACGGGAAACCGACCCGGTCGGGTGCCATAGCTGTTAGAGCAATGAGCTCGTAGCACTGTCACTTGGGCTCATGACACAAGGATCATGATGCCGCCCGGGCCATAACTCTTCTCTGTTTGTTTCCTTCTTACCAGTTCGTTTTCCTCCGGGGCTCACCCCTCCCGCCAAGATGAGTTACAGGAGCGCAGGAGCAGCCATGCCCCAGGCGCCGTCCTCTCACTGCTTGCCGGTTCTGCCACTCTAGTGAGATTTTGCTTGACCTGCCGATTATGCTGTGATAACGGTTAAGAAGATGAGGGAGCGAGAGTCTGTCCGTGCTCCCCCTCCCTAGAGTATCCAACACGGGGGATTGCGCACCAGCCGAACATCACGGCGTCTGCTTCGCGCTCGTGTATGCCCCCGGCAAGAGGAGGGACCGATGAAGCTGCTGCCGGTCGCATTTGCTCTCATCGCGCTCGTGCTCCCGGGCCTGCTCGCCGCAACCACGATCTACGTCGACGACGACGCACCCGGTGATCCTGGCCCCGGCGACCCCGCCGTCAGCGACCCCTTCGATAACGGCAGCGCCGCCCACCCCTTCGACGCGATCCAAGAAGGCATCAACGCCGCCATCGCTGGCGACACTGTCCTAGTCGCCGATGGTACCTACACCGGTGACGACAACCGCGACCTCGACTTCAACGGCAAGGCGATCACCGTGCGGAGCGAGAACGGCGCGGCGAGCACGATGATTGACTGCCAGGGTAGCTTGGCGCAACACCGCGGGTTCGTCTTCCGGAGCGGGGAAACCGCTGCATCTGTGCTTGAGGGGTTTACGATCAGGGACGGCCACATGGACGAGGGTGGTGCGATTCTCTGCCGTTCAGCAAGCAGCCCGACCATAAGGAACTGCGTCCTCGCCGACAACTTCTCCAAGTACCGCGGCGGCGGAATTTACTGCTGGGACGGAAGCAACGTGACCATTACCGGCTGCACGATTGAGGATAACGTCTCGCTGGACGACGGGGCTGGCGTCTACTGCAGCGGCAGCGAGCTCACCGTGACAGACTGCGTGATCCGGCGCAACGCGGCCGCGTGGAGTGGCGGGGGGATCTATCTCACGCATTCCAGTCCCACGATCACGGACTGCACGATTACTGGTAACACGGCGACATGGGCTGGAGGCATTGACTGCGACAACTTCTGCAGCCCTGCTATCAGTGCGTGCGTCATCAGCGACAATAGTGCTACCAACTCGGGTGGTGGCATACGCGTTATCTCACAAAGCCACCCGACCATCACGAATTGTCTCGTCGCGCGCAACTCGGCGCCTTATGGCGGCGCGATTCACTTCTGGTACAGCGTCCATGCCACCGTCGCCAACTGCACCTTCGTGGGCAACACCACCGGCATCATCTGCGGGCATGAGTCCTGCGCGCCGACTATCACGAACTCGATACTGTGGGACAACGGCACGCAGGAGGTCGACGTATCCGACGGCGCGACGCCGGCTGTGAGCTACAGTGACGTGCAGAACGGGACAGGTGAGTTCTGGTTCGATGCGCTGACGTGCCTCGACGAAGACCCGTTGTTCGTTACGGGGCCCCTGCACGACTGCTACCTGAGCGAAACGGCCGCCGGGCAGGGCACTGACAGTCCATGCATCGACGCGGGAAGCAACACGGCGGTCACCCTTGGCCTCGACGACCGCACCACGCGCACTGACGAAGCGCCTGACGTAGGAATCGTCGACATGGGCTACCACGCTGAGACGTCGTCTCGCGTACGGGGCGACGTGGACGGCAACGGCATCGTGAACGGGTTGGACCTGACCGCCGTCATCAGCGCCTGGGAAACCGAGCCGGGCGATCCGCTCTGGGACCCCGCCGCCGACCTCGACGGCAACGGCGTCATCAACGGCCTCGACCTCACCGAAGTCATCTCCAACTGGACTGAGTAGGCCGAAGACGAAAAACCCTCTCAAGCCCGGCAGCCGCTACGCGGCACGCTCCGGCGCCTCGCCTTGGGCTGGCACGCGGCGCTGACGGCTGCTACCGCCTCCTACGTCGAAGGCCAAGCAGGGCCGGAAGACCGAGCGCGGCGAGCAGGAACACGCTCGGCTCGGAAATGACGTAAAGCTCAAACTCGTTGATCTGGCCCGCCGCGATCGACACTTCCTGATCGTTGGGGAACGGCGAACCCGGGCACCGAGTCATGTCGAAGAGTATCCGGTCCACCGTGTTGGTCGGGCTGTTGAGCTGACCGAGCGTGTCAATCTGCAGATTCAGGCACAGACCCGTCTGCGACAGATCCTGACCGAAAACCAGCGCCATGTGGGCGAAGGGATATGCACTGCCCTGCGACCCAAGACTGAAGTCGGCCGGCGTGTCCTGATAGCCCTGGAAAAACACCGAGCCCGCGCCGGGCGTCACCTCGAACTTGTTCGGCCACAGGTTCGTGCCCGCCACGCCGTCCAGACCCCAAATCGGGCCCACGTAGGTATCGGTGCTCGTGTCGGTAATCTTGAACTGCACACCGTCACCCGGCGGGTCACTCGTGTAATAGTTGTCAAGCCAGTCGCCATCGCTATCAAGGTTCAGCGACAGGATGTCGAGGTAGACGCCGTTGACCCACAGCTCGGCCGCCGACTCGTTACTCAGGATCGCCTTGGCCGGGTCCCAGCTCACCGTCAGGTCCATGCCCGCCAAGCCCGAATCCATGCCACCACGGTCGTCTAGCTCGACCCAGAAGACAATCTCCACCAACGCGCCAGCCGGCAGACCGTGGAGCGCATAGACCTCCGCCGAAATCGTCCCATAAACCTGCGCGTGCGCCGGCGCCGCCACCACAAGGCACACCAGCGCAACAGCACTCAATGTCATCCTGATCATGATGCTTCCCCCTTATCTGACAGACCCTCGATTCGGCCTGAGCCAGAACGATAACACAGCGGAACAGCACAGGTCAAGCAAATTCTTGGCTTGGATCGTGGCCACCCCTGGGGTGGTGCGGCCAGTTGAGACAGAAGAGGTGGCGCTCCCCTTCAGGCCGGGATCGCCGATACAGCGAAGGTCTCAGAGATGCACCAGGGCAAGTCCCCGCTCGCGGCAAGACGGCCGGATTCCCCAAGAGAACGCCGCTACCTCCTGCGGCACCGAAGCGCGAGCAAAGCCGGCAGGCCAATGACCACAAGCAGGAACACCCCCGGTTCGGGGATGGCGCCCTCCAGGTTATAGACCACCGACATGCCGTAGTAGCCGAACGCCCCGCCCATCGCCTCGACATCCTCCTTCGTTGCGAGCGTGAATCCGTCGGCCGGGTCGGCGAAATTGAAGCCGAGCTCGAAGCCGCTCGTGGTGTCCGTCCAGTCAACGACAGCAGTGATGACCTCGTCCGGAATCTCCATGTAGTGGAACCCCAGGCCCGCCGGGTCGAGCGTCATGTCGCCCAGGATCTCGCCGTTGAACGTCACCTCGACGGGCACCCCGCTCGGATTGGTCTCCTCGGTCGTCTGGATGACGAGAGCCGGCTGGGCCCATCGCCGCCAGAAGTTCTCATCCGCGATCGCCTCGCCGGAGGCGTACCTCGCCTCCTCGGCCAGCCAGGCCCCGCTGACGTACTCGCCGACGAGATCCGTGTTATTGAAGTCGTCAATCCTCACGCCCCCGCCGGGCCCCACAGCGCCCTGCGTGTTAGCCGAGAGCTCGATCCGGTGCCCGTGGGCCATTAGCACAAAGAACAGGTGCTCCTTGTTGTTCATCCGGGCCTTGAGTGTCTTCAGGTACTCTTTAAGCTTGGACTTCATCGCCAGGTCGTCGCGGAAGTTTGGCAGCCGGTTCTCTTCCTTGGCGTCCTGACACTCCTTCAGGTCAGTGTCATTGAGCGGGGTGAACTCCTGGATGTTGGCCTCGGGCACCCCCGCATCTCTGACGGCCTGCTTCGCCTTCTCTGCCAGGGCCTCACGAACGGCTCCGGACGATGTCCGGAAAATGATGACGTGGTTGCTCTCCGTGCCCCCGGCGAGCTTCTTCAACCCCCACTTCGCGGCCTCCTGCCTGTTCTGCGGGTCCTGCAGGTGCTTATCGAGCCGCTGCTGCTCCGTCATGACCGCCCTTGGCTGCTTGCCCTCTGCCTGCCGCTCGCTGTTCTCCTGCTGCATCCGCTTCAGGTACAGTTGGTACTTGAGCTTCTCCTTCTGGACGTTCGACGGCGTCGAACTTCTCGGCTCGCCCTCAACCCCCTTCTGGAAGTGGGAGTCAACCGGGTCGTTCGGATTGGTGCTCACGGAATCAAAGAAGCTCAGAGCGAACCCGCTAGCCGACGTGTATGCGGTTTTCTGCGTACCCGTGGAGCTGGTGATGATGTTGTACACTCCAGACAGTTCCGCAACGAGCCGGTCGATTCCCGCTCCGGAATAGCACGTGTGAAGCATGACGGTCATAGCTTCGTAGTTTCCGGCCCCGATCTCGGTTTCAAGCATCTTCTCCAGCTCTTGCCCGGTCATCGCGCCGTTCCCAGCCAAATGCCAGCTGCCGTCCGGCCGGGTGTCGAGCCGGGGTGTCGAGACGCTCAGGTCCTCCTCGCCCGCAAAGACGGCCGGACCGAGACAGACCACCGCCGCCAGGACAAGCCCGAAGGCGGACGCCAAGCCAATCCTTCTCTTCCGCCACATGAGAAACCTCCTTCACCCATCAGGCTACGAGTGGTTTCAGGGCCGGAAGGGGCTACGAGACACGAAGCACATTCAAGGCTGCTTGAAGGAGCATCCCCCCAGACCCGCGACCCGGCAGTGCCGCCAAGTCTTCACGCGCGCAGTTTACCTGAGGCACCCGTCCATGTCAAGCATTTTCCTGCCTCACGACGAAATCCTCACGCGAAGCGGCGGCCGGAACGCCCGGCAGGCATTCACGCCCGGCAGGCATTCACGCCCGGCAGGCATTCACGCCCGGCGTCCCCAATGAAACTGGACACAGCAAGAGATGTTGGCGCAGGTCCGGCTTTGAGCCACAGAGACGAAGTCCCCACGAGACCGGCTGGAGAACCCGCTACCCACCCCCTTCAAACGAGCAGCGCGCTACCTCCTCCGGCGCCGCAGCGCCGGCAGCGCCGGCAGGCCAAGGGCCGCGAGCAACAACGCATTCGGCTCGGGGACGGCGCCGGTGAAGGGTGTCCAACTGGAGATCACTTCCGTCAAATCCAGGCCGTCCACAAGGGAGTTCCGGTCAAGATCAGCGCGCCAGTTCCAGAGCGGGTCGCCCGGTGTGGTCATCCACGCGGTCAGCACAGAGGTCAGGTCGAGGCCGTCCACGACCCCGTTGAAGTCCGCGTCGCCCGCGTCCCGATCCATGATCCTGAGGTTGTCAATCCACAGGAGATTGCCGATGTCGTCCGAATAGCAGCGGAAGTTGAAATCGGTCATCTCGTTCGGCGTGTCGGGAGTGTCGGTCTGCTCGTACCACACGCCATCGAAATTGAGCCTCAGTGTCTTCTTGATCTGCTGGTCAAACTCGATGCCGACGTGATACCAGGTATCGCGACCGTGTGCCATGGGCGTCCTGTTCTCCTCGGGCGCGATGGCGGCAAACACGGAGCGCCCCGCAACGCCATACATATCCACGTCCCAGAAAATGGCCTCGGTTGGCTGCCCATTTGTAAAGCGATTGCCCATGAACCAGAACGCGTCGCTCGGCCCGGTCGGCATCCGGAAGTCCAGCTCGCTCACGACGTACCGCTTCGCCGAGGGGTTATCGAGGGTCCGCTTGTTGCCGGCGCCCCAGCCGCCCTGGCTCGCCGTCACCTGGAGCACCTGGTTGCCGGTGCCGTCGTCAATAATCATGCCGTCAGCGGGTATCGCTTGCGCCAGCCACCACCCGTCCTGTCCGTCTACCGTCCCAAGGCTGAACGTCGGCGCCTCGAAGTCCGTGCTGTAGAGATCGGCCGCCTGGGCTACACCTGCGACCGCCACAACAGCAAGAGCGGTCAGAATCGTTGTCGTCCTCATAGCTACCTCCTCATCTCCTTGAAAGGTCCCTCGCTTTCGCTCTCAACTCGACGCTCCGGCCTCCGGCCTAGTGACGGCGGCGGAGCAGCAGACCCAGCAGGCCGAGGGCCGCCAGCAAGAACGCGCTCGGCTCGGGCCAGATCAGACCATAGTTGTACTCGTTGATCTGGCCGGGATCCGTGGACACCGCCTGGTCCCGCGGGAACCACGTTTCGCACCCAGCAATGAACCCACCGGCGAACCAAAGCCGGTCCACCGTGTTGGTCGGGCTGTCGAGCTGGCCCACCGTGTCAATCTCCACGTGCAGGCACATCCCACTCCACGGGAGGTCCTCCTGGAGAATCAACGCCAGGTGCGCGAACGGGTACGCGTTGCCTTCCGACCCCGATGCTGAAGTCGGCCGGCGTGTCCTGATACCCCTGCAGGAACACCGAGGACGCCCCGGGCGTGACCTCGAACTTGTTCGGCCACAGATTTGTGCCCGCGACACCGTCGCTGCCCGGAATCTCGCCCAGATACGTGTCGGTACTCGTGTTCAGAATCTTGTGCTGCACCCCGGGACCCGGCGGATCGCTCGTGTAGTACGAGTCGAGCCAATCGCCGTCGCTGTCGAGGTCAATGTCGTCGTCCACGGTGTAAACGCCGCCGATCCACAGCTCGCCCTGCGAGATGTTGCTCAGCGTCACCTTGGCCGGATTCCAGCTCAGCAGCATATCCATCCCCGCAAGCCCCGCATCCGCACCGCCGCGGTCGTCGAGTTCGACCCAGAGCGTCAACTCCAGAACGGAGCCGGCCGTCCACGCCCCCCGCCACTCCGCCGAAATCTCCGCATAAGTCTGCGCGTTCGCCGGAACCGCCAGCGCGAGGCAGAGCAACGCGATCGCCATCAATGTCGTTCTCATCCTCATGACGACCTCCCCTTTCTTGCGCTACAGAAGAGTCCAAGACCACTTATTCGAGCCCGCCCGACGGTCCCGACTTCCTGCGGCGGAGGGCCAGCAGGGCCGGCAGGCCGAGGGCCGCGAGCAGGAACGCACTCGGTTCAGGCACCCAGGGATAGCCCATGAACCTGTTGACTTCGCCGGGCTCCGTGGACACAGCCTGGTCTCTCGGGAATTGCCCGCAGTGGACCATCCCAGGGGCGAACAGAATCCGGTCCACCGTGTTCGTCGGGCTGTTGAGCTGACCCAGCGTGTCAATCACCATGTCCAGGCACAGGCCCGTCTGCGTCAGATCCTGGTTCAGAGTGAACGACAGGTGTGCCCACGGATACGGGCTGCCTTCGGAAGCGATGCTGAAGTCGGC